>ERZ773225.34-NODE-34-length-191896-cov-13.035456_pt1 | contig 191896 bp, 181 predicted proteins | sample MGYA00580993_ERZ773225 | MGnify/ENA primary metagenome ERZ773225 (study PRJEB29015, sample SAMEA2737748) | human gut metagenome | biome: human gut; feature: human-associated habitat; material: faeces | place: China | collected 2012 ...
CTTCAAGGTGATTGTCGTATTCCATCAGCTTGTCACGATACCCTTCAAGTTCCCTTACCTGTTTTTTCTTTTCACGCAGAGCTTTCTTTTGTTCCTTGTCCTGTGTTACTTGGTGTTCCAGCACTTCTTTGAGTTCATCCACTATATTAGAGAGCATGGAGGGAGTCAACTCCACGGATGTGTCTTTTACAGAGTTCTCCTGTATAATGGCTTCATCCACCTGCTCCAGAAGGATGCGAATCTTATTCAGCAACCTTGTACGGTTCTTTTCGACTGTCTTGCGCCAGACAAAAGTATATTTGTTGGCCTTGGACTCAATCTTGGTGCCGTCGATATACTCCACGTCAAGACTGATGAAACCCTTGTCGGCAAGGACAAGAACCAGCTGCGTGAAGACGTTGTTTATTTCCTCCTTTACACGGTTACGGAAACGGTTGATGGTTATGAAATTCGGATGCTCATGACCGGCAAGCCAGATATAATGGATATCACGCAAAAGAAGCTTCTCTATTTTACGACAGGAATAGATATTATTCATATAAGCGTAGATAATTACCTTGAGCATCATTTTGGGATGATAAGCTGAGCGCCCCGTTTCTTTATAAAGCTTCTTGAAATTATCAAGATTGAGATTATCAACAACTGCATTGACTATGCGGACCGGATCGTCCGCAGCTATGTTTTCATCAATTCTTTGTGGAAAAAGAACGGTTTGATTGGGAATGTAAGGACGAAAATGTAACTTTGCCATAACGAAAAAACTGATGCCTAAAGTTACATAAACTTTGGGTAATAACAAAGCCCGGGCTTGGGAAAGTCTGGGCTTTGCGCATAAAAAAAGGTTGTGCCAGCATTTTGACACAACCTCATTTTACAATTTAACTATATATTTAATCATTTATATACATACATTTTTTCTCAAAAATGTATATACCTGTCGGCCGGAAAAAACAAAACCGGCTGACTCGTAAAAACAAATTTCTTAATATGCGAACAGCGGATATTTCTCCATTGTCTTATTTACGCGTGCGCGAACTTCGGCAATAACCGCTTCGTTTTCTACATTGGACAGAACCGTTTCAATCATTTCTGCAATTTCCAGCATCAGATCTTCTTTGGCGCCACGAGTAGTGATGGCAGGAGTACCCAAACGGATACCGGAAGTCTGGAATGCAGAACGGCTATCGAACGGAACCATATTCTTGTTTACAGTGATATCGGCAGATACCAATGCCTTTTCAGCAACTTTACCTGTGAGATCAGGATATTTGCTACGCAGGTCGACCAGCATAGAGTGATTATCCGTACCTCCTGAAACGATTGTAAAGCCACGGTCGATTAATGCTTGTGCCAGTACGGCCGCATTTTTCTTCACTTGGGCAGCATATTCTTTGAATTCGGGTTGCAGGATTTCACCGAATGCAACAGCTTTTGATGCAATGACGTGTTCCAACGGACCACCTTGGATACCCGGGAATACAGCTGAGTCGATCAACTGAGACATCATCTTGATTTCACCCTTCGGTGTCGTTTTGCCCCAAGGATTAGGGAAGTCTTTGCCAATCAGGATGATACCTCCGCGAGGACCACGCAAAGTCTTATGTGTGGTAGAAGTAACGATATGAGCATACTTCACAGGGTTTTCCAGCAATCCGGCTGCAATCAGTCCGGCAGGGTGAGCCATATCGATCATCAGGATAGCACCTACTTTGTCTGCGATTTCGCGCATACGCTTGTAGTCCCATTCGCGGGAATATGCTGAACCACCACCGATGATCATTTTGGGTTTTTCGCGCAAAGCAACTTCTTCCATCTGGTCATAGTCTACGCGACCGGTTTCCTTATTCAGATTATATTCACAGGGAGTATAGATGATACCGGAAGTATTTACTAAAGAACCGTGTGAGAGGTGACCGCCGTGAGCCAGATTCAATCCCATGAATTTGTCACCCGGATTCAATACAGCGAGGAATACAGCTGCATTAGCTTGTGCGCCTGAGTGGGGTTGCACGTTAGCCCATTCTGCACCAAAGATTTCCTTTATGCGGTCGATAGCAATTTGTTCGCTCTGGTCTACTACTTCGCAACCTCCGTAGTAACGTTTGCCGGGATAACCTTCTGCATACTTGTTAGTGAGACAGGAGCCCATTGCCTCCATTACTTGGTCACTTACAAAATTCTCTGATGCAATCAGTTCAATACCTTTGAGCTGACGTTGATGTTCTTTTTCGATGATATCGAAAATTAAATCGTCTCTTTTCATTTTGCTTACTTAGATAAGTTTGATAAATCTGTGTTCTCTTATTAAGCGCACAAATTTACGGTAAAAAAATGAATAAACTGTCAGAAAAGACAGAAATTTACTTTCTAAAAGAATACTCCAAAGGAAAAGCTGAGAACATTGTCTCGTCGGTGGAAACGTATTTCGTCAGCGGGTGGATCACCTTCGACGACACCGTCATCATAAGTCACTTTGCGGGATATATTATGTACTCCTATGTCATAGCGGAAATCGAAGAAAATGCGGGAGATAGTGACGGCTACTCCAAGGGTGAAGCTGAGGTTCAGCGGACGCAGCCTTTCTTTGATTCCCTGCTGGTCGAAATTCTCAAAAGTAACTTCGCTCTTTTTATTCCAGATATAACGAAATTTAGGACCGCCGAATACAGCCAGACTATAGGGCCCCTCCTTAATAACATTATATCCGTAGATCACAGGAATGTCTACACTGTGGATTTCAGAAGTTATAGATGCCATTTCCAAAGGAGCATCCTCTGCGGCAGGTTTTTCGAAAGTAATATTGCAGCGGTTGATATTGTAGGATATTTCCGGTTGCAGGAAATGACGTTCAAAGTTGATACGCATAAAGACAGAGCCGAAATAGCCTATCTTGTAGTTATTCTGCACCTCGTCTATGGTGATTCCGTTTAATGTAAGATTAGATACAAGGAAGAGGGAAGAGGTGAAACCACCTTTAATACCGAAGTTCACCGGACGATCATGGTGATGTTTCTTCAGTGGTTCTTCAACCGCTGTACCGGGCACAAGATGAGATTGCCCCCACGTTGTAGCGGGGAAAAACAAAAGGCACAGGATAAATATTTTCAAAACTTTGTTCATCACTTACCACTAACCGTTAATCACTATCTTTTCTTCTCAACAGACCAGCCAAATTTACCGATCTTTTCACCCAATTCATAGTATCCTCCATGTACATAAACCAGTGGATTAGCTTCCGCCAGCTCCAGTTTCCCGGTTTCCGGGTTCAGGTTCCGGTCGTCGGCACGCACGTTTACCACATCGGCAATAAACATATCATGCGAGCCGAGTGACATGATTTCCTTTACACGACATTCTATACACAAAGGGGATTCTTCAATAAGAGGGGCATTGACCACAGTGCTTTTTCCCGGTGTCAGATGCATTTCTTCAAACTTATTGTAGTTTTTCCCGGAACGTACGCCACACCAATCCGTTGCACGCGCCATATCTTTGGTAGTGAGATTGATGACAAACTCCATATTCCGTTTCAGGATTTCGTAGGAGTGGCGTTCGGGACGTACTGAAATATAGCACATGGGCGGGTTCGTACAAATCGTTCCCGTCCATGCAATTGTTAATATGTTATATTCTTCCGGAATGCTTCCGCAGCTTACCAATACGGCAGGAAGCGGGTAAATCATTGTTCCGGGCTTCCAGTCTTGTTTCATGACTAAAGAGTTACGAGCTCTTATATTATTTCAATTTCGTTCCTGTTTTGTTCTTTCTCGCAATAATGGCATCGGATCACACAATTCTCCTTATCCACTACATGGAATAACGTCGCCATGGGCTCGTTGTTCGTAATACATTTGGGATTAGCACACTTTACAATGCCGCGAAGTTCTTCAGGAAGGCTAACTTCACGTTTTTCCACCACTTCATAATCCCGAATAATATTCAGCTTCACATTAGGTGCTACCACGGCGATACGATTAATTTCGTCATCGCAGAAAAATTTATCCGCAATTTTAATAATGCCTTTAGTACCCAGCTTTCCGCTTTTGAGATTAAAGCCAATGGTGATATTGTTATTCATGTGTTCAAGTCCCAGCAAAGAGACTACTGTGAACAGATTTTCAGAGGGGATATGGTCGATAACTGTACCGTTTTCTAATGCGGCAACCTGTAATTCTTGTTTTTTTTCGCTCATCTTTCAATTTACAATTTAGCAATTTACAAAGTACAATTTAGGCTTTCACCTCATCCAGTGTAATGCCTAATACATCGCAGAGGATAGCCTCACGAGCATACAGACCGTTTTGAGCTTGCTGGAAGTAGTAAGCTTTCGGATTATCGTCTACGTCATAAGCGATTTCATTGACGCGGGGCAGGGGATGCAGAATGCATAAATTGGGACGGGTATGTTCCAGCATCTTGTTGCGCAGGATGTAAACGTTCTTCACCCGTTCGTACTCCATGAGGTCAGTGAAGCGTTCACGCTGCACACGGGTCATGTAGAGGATGTCGGCATCTGCTATGGTTTCTTCCGTAAAGTCCGTATGTTCCACGTATTTGATGCCATGATCACGGCAGTAAATTTTGTATTCTTCGGGCATTCTCAATTCATCAGGAGCTATGAAGTGGAAAGTCGGGTTGAAGTGGCGCATTGCCATCAGCAGTGAGTGTACGGTGCGGCCATATTTGAGGTCGCCAACGAGGAAAATATTCAGGTTCTCCAGTGTACCCTGGGTTTTGTAGATGGAGTAGAGGTCGAGCATCGTTTGTGAAGGATGCTGGTTGGCTCCGTCTCCGGCATTGACGATAGGCACTGTGGTTACTTCGCTGGCATAGCGGGCGGCTCCTTCCAGATGATGCCGCATCACGATGATATCGGCGTAGTTGCTCACCATTTTGATGGTATCTTTCAGGGTTTCGCCTTTCGAAGAACTCGTTGCTTTGGGGTCACTAAACCCGATTACACGGGCTCCCAAGCGGTTGGCTGCTGTTTCAAAACTGAGTCTTGTGCGGGTAGACGGCTCGAAAAAGAGGGTGGCAACCACTTTCCCTTCCAGCAGCCTACGGTTGGGACGGGCTTCAAACTGCTTCGCCATCTCGATCATGTAGAGGATTTTTTCCTTGCTATGCTCGGCAATGGTGACTAAACTTCTGTTTTCCATATCGTTCGTTATTTTAATTCTTTTCGAGAGTTCAAAGGTACGGAAAAGATGCGGAGTACGGAAGAAAGACGGGAGAAAATTTAGAAGTTTTTTTCGTCTCCATAGACGGTGATCTTCAGTTTATGGGACAAAGAGTTTTGCCCTATGAGCTGAAAAAATATCTCGTGGGGCGAAAAAACAATCTTACGGGATGAAGTTTCTTATGCGGTGAGATGAATGCCGGAATTTGTTTGGATCATTACCAGCATCAGCAGTAGCTTTTCTTTTTCTTTTCTGCTGTTGTTGTTATATAAAGAATATATAAGAAAGAAAAATGCATTGTCTGTTTTAGTGAAAGTGTTGAATAATAGCATTTTGCCCTTCTTGATCATACTTTGTTCCTAAGCAAAAAAATGCGTTTTTTTGCAAAAAACAGCTTGGAATCGGCCGTTTCCTAAACAAAAAACGCCTCCAAAATGCCAGGTTTCATCACCCCAAACGCCACACTTTATCATCGGAAATGCTACATTTCATTCTCCGAAATGCCACACTTTGCGCTTGCTGAAGTGTGGCATTTTACCCATTAAGATGTGGCATTTCCGATGATAAAGTGTGGCGTTTTAAGAGTTTTCTATAGAATTTATAAGGGTGTTCCAATATAATTCCGTACCTTTGCCTTGTTATTTTTACAGGTAATCTATTTTATTGATTTAGTGAATTTACAGTAATAAACATGATAAAGAACATCATAAAAATCCTTTGGATATTCTTAGCCGTCATAGTATTGGCTTGCGTCACTGTTTTCTTCTCCATTGCAAAAGGTTGGATAGGCTATATGCCTCCTGTCGAAGATCTGGAAAACCCCAATTATAAGTTTGCTACACAAATTTTCTCAGAAGACGGGAAGGTGCTCGGAACTTATTCTTTTAGTAAAGAGAATCGTGTGTATGTAGGCTATAATGATCTGTCTCCTAATATTATCAATGCTTTGATTGCAACGGAAGATGTGCGTTTTGCCAAACACTCCGGAATTGATGCCATCGCATTGTTCCGCGCTATCGTGAAGCGTGGTTTGTTATTTCAGACGAATGCAGGTGGAGGTAGTACGATAACACAACAATTATCCAAGCAGCTTTATTCGCCCAGTGCGGATAATGTAATGGAACGTTTGTTTCAGAAACCCATCGAGTGGGTGATTGCCGTGAAATTGGAACGTTATTACACTAAAGAAGAGATACTTACCATGTATCTTAATAAATTTGATTTCTTGAACAATGCAGTAGGTATTAAAACTGCTGCCAATACTTATTTCGGTTGCGATCCAAATGATTTAAAGATAGAAGAAGCCGCTATGCTTGTAGGAATGTGCAAGAATCCATCTTATTTTAATCCTGTACGATATAATGAACGTTCACGCGGGCGTCGTAACGTGGTGCTTGATCAGATGCGTAAAGCCGGATATATCACAGCGGAAGAATGTGATTCTTTGCAGGCCCTTCCGCTTGTTCTGAAATATACTCGCGTTGATCATAATGAAGGAATGGCAACTTACTTCCGCGAATATCTGCGTGGTGTATTGAATGCAAAGAAACCTGTAAAGGGAGATTATCGTGGTTGGCAGATGCAAAAATTCTATGAAGATTCTCTTGACTGGGAAAATAATCCTTTATTTGGTTGGTGTGAAAAGAATACTAAGAAAGATGGCTCTAAATATAATCTTTATACAGACGGTCTGAAAATTTATACCACTATTGACTCTCGTATGCAGCAATATGCAGAAGAGGCGGTAGAAGAGCACCTGAAAGAATTGCAAGGCTATTTCTTCAAAGAAAAGAAAGGACGTAAAAAAGCGCCTTACAGTAACAGAATTACGCAGGAGCAGGTAGATGAAATTCTTACCCGCACTATGAAACAGTCCGACCGTTATCGTATCATGAAGAAAGCCGGGGCATCGGATGCCCAAATTGAAAAAGCTTTCAATACACCTGAAGAAATGTCGGTATTTACCTGGAATGGTGAAAAGGATACAATCATGACACCTATGGATTCTATCCGCTATTACAAACACTTCCTCCGTGCAGGTTTTATGTCTATGAATCCGCATAATGGGCATGTGAAAGCATATGTCGGAGGGCCTAATCATCATTATTTTAAATATGATATGGCAATGGTAGGTCGCCGTCAGGTGGGGTCCACCATTAAGCCTTATGTCTACACATTAGCTATGGAGAGTGGTTATTCTCCTTGTGATGAAGCGCGTCATGTGGAATATACTTTAATTGATGAAAACGGCAAACCGTGGACGCCCCGTAATGCCAATACTAAACGTTATGGAGAAATGGTAACTGTGAAGTGGGGATTGGCTAACTCTGACAACTGGATCACAGCGTATCTGATGAGTAAGCTCAACCCATATTCTCTGAAACGCTTGATTGAAAGTTTTGGTGTACGTAATCGTGAAATTGTGCCGTCAGTTTCTTTATGTCTTGGTCCTTGCGAAATTTCGGTAGGAGAAATGGTCAGTGCTTATACTGCATTCCCCAATAAAGGTATCCGTGTAGCTCCACTGTTTGTAACTCGCATTGAAGATAATGACGGAAATGTATTAGCTACGTTCTCTCCGGAAATGGAAGAGGTTATCAGTGTTTCCAGCGCTTATAAGATGTTGGTTATGCTTCGTGCCGTTATTAATGAGGGAACAGGTGGACGTGTTCGTCGCTTAGGTGTGAAAGCTGATATGGGTGGTAAGACCGGAACAACTAACTATAATGCAGATGGTTGGTTTATGGGCTTTACTCCTTCACTGGTATCCGGATGCTGGGTTGGTGGAGAAGAGCGCGATATTCATTTCGATACTATGCTGCATGGGCAAGGTGCTTCTATGGCATTGCCTATCTGGTCTAAATATATGGTAAAAGTGCTTGGAGACAAGACACTGGGATATGATGAAAATGAGACATTCCAACTTCCGGAAGGTTTCGATCCCTGTAAGGATAATGGGGACGTTAATTTTGAATCGGCATCAGAAACTGGTTTGGATGACTTCTTTGATTAAAGTTCAAGTGTCGGTCTAAATTCTTGATTTCGAAAGTGGTTTATACAATCAGCATCGGTAGTAACGAGCAACAGAAAGAGAATCTTTCGTTGGCGCGGAAGCGGTTGAAAGAACTGTTTCCTGGTATTCGTTTTTCTACGGAAGAAGAGACTAAACCGCTTTATTTCCGGCGTTCATCCTTATTTTCCAATCAGGTGGCACGTTTTATTTCCAGTAGCGATGCGGCGGAAATAACTTCTTGTTTGAAAGCTATTGAACGGGAAGCGGGGCGGATGCCTGAAGAGAAAAAGCAAGAAATAGTCCGGTTGGATCTGGACTTATTATCATGTGATGACACAGTCTATAAACCCGATGATTTAAAAAGGGACTATATTTGCCGGGGATTGAAAGAAATAGAGTAATTTAAAATGGGTACGCGGACGACGCGGATAAAGCGGGCGAACGCGGATCTATAAAATAGTAAATATAAATATGTTGAAGTTTTTAGGAATCATTCCCGCCCGTTACGCATCCACGCGTTTTCCTGCAAAACCGCTGGCCATGCTGGGAGGTAAAACTGTAATACAGCGAGTATATGAACAAGTGGCAGGTATTCTGGATGATGCTTATGTGGCCACAGATGACGAACGGATCGAAGAAGCTGTAAAAGCTTTCGGAGGCAAAGTAGTGATGACTTCCGTTAATCATAAAAGCGGTACGGATCGTTGCTATGAAGCATATACTAAAATAGGGGGAGACTTTGATGTCGTAGTCAATATTCAGGGTGACGAGCCTTTTATTCAACCCTCCCAACTGGAAACTGTAAAAGCTTGCTTCGACGACATTACGACTCAGATTGCTACACTGGTGAAACCTTTTACTCCTGAGAATGGATTTGAAGCTTTGGAGAATATCAATTCTCCGAAAGTAGTGCTGAATAAGAATATGAATGCACTCTATTTCAGCCGCTCCATTATTCCTTATCAGCGAAATGCGGAAAAACAAGATTGGCTGAAAAATCACACTTATTATAAGCATATAGGATTATACGCCTATCGTGCTGAAGTTTTAAAAGAGATTACTTCGTTGCCGCAATCTTCGCTGGAACTGGCAGAATCGCTGGAACAACTTCGTTGGCTGGAGAATGGTTATACCATTAAAGCCGGTATTACCGAAGTAGAGACCATCGGCATTGATACTCCCCAGGATTTGGAAAAGGCTGAAGAATTCTTGAAAATATGTTAGACAGAACTATCCAGCCCCGTATTTGTGAGCCGGAACAATTGGCAGTGCCATCTCCCGAATGTCGGGTGATGAAAAATGGCATACCTTTATATATACTCAATGCCGGGGATAATGAAGTAGTCCGAATTGACCTGTTGATAGAGGGTGGACGCTGGCAGCAGAACCAACGCTTGCAGGCTTTGTTTACCAACCGGATGCTGCGCGAAGGTACCCGGCGTTATTCGGCCGCGGCCATTGCTGAAAAATTGGATTACTATGGTGCTTGGTTGGAGCTTTCCAGCTCGTCCGAGTATGCTTATATCACCCTTTATTCTTTGAATAAATATCTGCCGGAAACTTTAGATATTTTTGAATCTATCGTAAAAGAACCTCTTTTCCCTGAAAAAGAGTTGGGAGTGATTATCGACAGCAATATCCAGCAATTTCTTGTGAACAGCTCCAAGGTGGACTTTCTGGCCCATCGCACTTTGATAAATGCCGTATATGGCGATACGCATCCGTGCGGGCAATTAGTGCAGAAGGAAGATTATCATTTGATTAACCCTTCTGTCTTGCAATCGTTTTACGACCGATATTATCATTCCGGAAATTGCAGTATCTATCTTGCTGGGAAGGTCAGCGAAGACGCTATCCGTCGTATTGAAACTCTTTTTGGAAGTGAACCTTTCGGTAAAGATTTCCGCAAACCGGAAAAACGGTCTTATGTTCCGGTAACTTCTTCTGAGAAACGTATTTTTACCGAGCGTGCCGATGCAATGCAAAGTGCTGTTCGTATGGGAATGCTTTCTTTGGATCGACGCCATCCTGACTATTTGAAAGTTCGCGTTCTGGTTACCTTGTTCGGAGGGTATTTCGGTAGCCGTTTGATGTCTAATATTCGTGAAGATAAAGGATATACGTATGGTATATCTGCCGGTATCATGCCTTATCCCGATAGTGGATTGTTGGTTGTCAATGCAGAGACTGCCAATGAATTTGTAGAGCCGCTTATCAAAGAAGTTTACCATGAAATAGATCGCCTGCAAAATGACCTCGTACCTGCCGAAGAACTTGCTATGGTGAAAAACTATATGTTGGGCGATATGTGTCGCAGCTATGAATCTGCTTTCTCACTGGCGGATGCTTGGATCTTTATTCATACTTCCGGCCTTCCCGATTCGTATGTGAGGGATGCCGTAGAAGCAGTGAAGACAATTACTCCTGTCGAGATACGCGAACTTGCCTCACGCTATTTGTGCAAAGAGACATTAAAAGAAATCGTATCCGGCAAAAAAATGTCATAAAAAAGGTGTGATACCCCTTCCTTTTAGCAGATTAATTGTATCTTTGTGCAAATACTATATAAGGCGTGTAACAAGTTGCTGCGTTTACACGTCTTATTATTAAAATCGCTAATTTATAATTTTCAATGAAATATCTATATACTGCACTCATTCTGGTATTCATGTCCCAAGGCGGGGCGACGGCCCAGGAAAAGAAATCCGGTTTCTTCGACAAAGTAAAAACAACTTTCTCTTCTGAAATAAAGATAGGAACTCATACCTTTAAAGACGGTTCCGTATATACGGGTGAAATGAAAGGACGTAAACCCAACGGAAAGGGTAAGACGGTTTTCAAGAATGGCAATGTCTACGAAGGTGAATATGTGAAAGGAAAGCGTGAAGGATATGGTACTTATACATTTCCTGACGGAGAAAAGTACGAAGGACAATGGTTTCAGGACCAGCAACACGGTAAGGGTATCTACTATTTCATGAACAACAACCGCTATGACGGTATGTGGTTTCAGGACTATCAGCAAGGCAAAGGTACAATGTATTATTACACCGGTGACATTTACGAAGGAGACTGGGTAAATGATAAACGTGAAGGTCAAGGTACATACACCTGGAAAAACGGTTCCAAATATGAAGGTTCCTGGAAGAATGATAAGAAAGAGGGTAAAGGTACTTTTGTCTGGAATGACGGCTGTAAATACGAAGGTGACTGGAAGAACGATGTGCGTGATGGAAAAGGAACTTTCGAATATGCCAATGGAGATAAATATGTAGGCGACTGGAAAGATGATATGCAACATGGCAAAGGTATTTACTTCTTCCACACCGGCGACCGTTATGAAGGTGCGTATGTGCAAGGTGAACGTACCGGAGCCGGTATCTATTATCACGCCAACGGCAATAAATATGTAGGAAACTTCAAAGACGGCATGCAACACGGAAAAGGTGTGTTTACTTGGGCAAGTGGTGCGGTCTATGACGGCGACTGGAAGGACAACCAGCGTGACGGCCGCGGAACCTATAAATGGAATGTAGGTGATTCCTACGAAGGCGAATGGAAAAACAACCAGTTCAATGGTCAGGGAACCCTGATTATGACAGACGGAACTAAATATAAAGGTGGTTTTGTGAATGGTATGGAAGAAGGCAACGGTATACAAGAGGATAAAAACGGTAATCGTTACGAAGGCTTCTTCAAGCAAGGCAAAAAACACGGTCCTTTTGTTGAAACGGATAAAAACGGAAAAGTAATAAAAAAGGGCACGTACAAAATGGGAAGACTGGAATTAAATTAAAAATTAATAATTAAAAATTAAAGGCTGCGCAGTTAATGTAACATCGCGCAGCCTTTAATTTTTAATTATTAATTTTTAATTTCTAAATTGCCTTTGGCAATTTAGATAATGTATTGTGAACTGATAGACTCATTATTCACCACTCTCTTGATGGTTTCTGCAAACATATCAGCAATACTGAGTTGTTTTACTTTCGCGCATTTCTTAGAGTAGGGGATACTATCGGTAAATACGATTTCGGTCAGACTGGATTCCTGTACACGGAAAGACGCCGGGTCGGACATTACACAGTGGCTTGCAATAGCGCGTACTGATTTAGCACCAGCATCCAACATAATGTTAGCTGCTTTGGTGATAGTACCGGCTGTATCTACGATGTCATCTACCAATACTACATTCTTATCGGTTACATCACCGATAATCTGCATGGATGCAACTTCGTTTGCTTTCTCACGTGATTTGTTGCACAATACCAGGGGAACTCCCAAATACTTTGAGAATGTGCTGGCACGTTTGGAACCACCCACATCCGGCGTAGCGATTACAAGATCTTTCAATTTCAAGGACTCAATATAGGGGAGGAACACTGCCGAAGCATACAAGTGATCTACCGGAATGTTGAAGAAACCTTGGATTTGATCAGCATGGAGATCCATCGTAATCAAACGATCGATACCTGCTACTGAAAGTAAATCGGCTACTAACTTTGCGCCGATAGAAACGCGAGGTTTGTCTTTTCTGTCCTGTCGTGCCCAACCGAAATATGGAATGACTGCAACAACGCTTTTAGCAGACGCTCTTTTAGCAGCGTCGATCATCAGCAGAAGTTCCATTAAATTGTCGGAATTAGGGAAGGTGGATTGAACCAGGAATACATGTGCGCCACGAATTGACTCTTCATAGGAAACAGCAAACTCACCATCAGCAAAGTGGGTGATGTTCATCTTTCCCAGAGGGCAATCAAGGCTTGCGCAGATTTTCTCTGCAAGGTATCTCGAGTTAGTTCCGGAGAATACCATTACGGGTGCTTTTTCGCTCATTTTGTAATAGATGTTACCTATTTGTTTAATACGGCTGCAAAGTTATGAATTTCCCGCTACATTCTACAAGACTTATTGTAGAAAAATCTTTTTTCTTTCCCGGATTTATTTGTAGCTTTGCTAAGTGAAACGGTTTCCTCATATACGATTGGTGGGCTTACTGTGTTTTTGCATAGTAATGATTTCTTGTGTGGGTACTGCTCCCACCAAGGAAGTACATCTTATCGATTCGCTCAACCAAGTGGCTTATTCTTATCGGTATAAAGACTTGGACTCTTCTTGTCATGCTGCCACACAAGCTTATGGAAAAGTAAATCTGTATAGTCAGGGGAAAGCGGAAGCATCCAATAATCTGGGTTTTTGTGCTTTTATGCGCATGGATTTTGAGAAAGCGGAGAAGTTTCATAAAGATGTGTATAGTCTCACGAAAAATGAACTGGAGCTGCTGGTTGCCGATATCGGATTGATGAAAATCTATCAGCGGACAGCCATGAACAAAGAATTTTATGACTATCGGAACAGTGCCCTCCGCCGCATGAAACGAATAGATGAAGATAACAAGCTTTTCGTAGATAAGCACGAACGGTTGAGACTGAACTATGCACGCTCCGAATTTTATATCGTTTCCGCAGTTTATTACTACTATCTGCAACAACGTCCGGAAGCGGTGGCTTCCATCAACGAAATATATCCGCAGGAAGAACTTGTAGCGGATACGAACCAGTTACTGTATTATCATTATATAAAAGGATCGGCAGCACTTTGTGATGGTGAAACGGCGGATGAACGTCGTTTGCGTGAATTCGACGAACTGTATACAACTTGGAAAATGGCATCTCGCGGAGGATACTTGTATTTTGAAGGTAATGGAGTGCAGGGGCTTGCTAACCTGATGGCATCTCCCGATAATTATGACTTTTTCCAGGTCAGGCGTTCTCATGCATTGAAACAGTTTGATGTTCCCGTGGATTCTTTGCTGCCCATGCGTTTGGGACAATTGGCTTTGAAGAAATTCAAGCAATATAATGATGTGTATCAGATTGCCGGTGCCTATGTTTCTATTGGTAAATATTTGAATGCGCATGATAACTACGCCGAAGCATTGGATACATTGACGCTTGCCTTGGAGTGCGTGAACAGCCATCATCGCCGTTTTTATGATTGCCACGATAGCTTGGATTGGTTGAAAACCTATGATATACGGGATACCATTTCTTCAGAAAAAGCATGGATAGAGCGTAAGTTACGAACCGTTCCGGAATGGATTTCACGTATTCGCGAACAATTGAGTGTTACGTATGCCGGACTGGAAATGAAGCAACACTCCGATTATAATCGCAATATTTATCTGGATATTCTGGAAGATACCCGGCAGGATAAGGAGTTGGAAAGCCGTTATCAGGCTTTGGAAAGTGAAGCCCGGCAACTCAATATTTTACTCTTCTTCGTGATTGTCGGTTTTATACTGGTGGTTTTATTCTTTTGGATATTCAATAAGCGGTCTAAAGAACGTAATCATGTCCATTTGCACCGTTTAAGGCAGATGTTGGACATTTGTCAGAAAATAACCGCTTCTATTCCCACGGACGCGCAGACGGAAGAAGAGATTGTAGATGCCATTCTTTCTGCTGTGCAGACAGATATAGAGGAACTTTTCAGTGTAAAAGACATCCGGATAGAAGATGGGCAGTTGGTATTACCCAAACGTCTTACGAAGGATGAGAAGGCAATACTACATGTGATTGCTCCTTATATTACATGGGCGCTTGATAATGGCATGACTTCCATTTCGCTGGGTGACGAACGCCGCCGGTTGGAAAAAGAACGGTACGTGTACGAACAGCATATAGCCGGAAATAAACGTCAGAATCTTATAAAGAAAGCGTGTATGGCCATTGTGAACGGTATTCATCCGTACATAGACCGTATTATTAATGAAGTGCATAAACTGACGGAAAAGGGTTTTATCCATGACGAACACATCAAAGCCGAGAAGTATCAATATATGGACGAATTGGTGACAACCATCAATGAATACAATGATATCCTTGCTTTATGGATTAAAATGAAGCAGGGTAGCCTGAGCTTGAATATAGAAACATTCGGGTTGAACGAGCTTTTCGATCTGATACGGAAAGGAAGCCGTGCCTTCGAAATGAAACAGCAACAACTGGAAGTGACACCAACGGATACCTATGTGAAAGCTGACAAGGCGTTGACGCTGTTTATGATAAACACACTTGCAGAAAATGCCCGTAAATATACTCCAAAGGGAGGTAAGGTAAAGGTCTATGCAAATCCGACAGAAGAATATGTGGAAATCTCAGTAGAAGATACCGGTTATGGTCTTTCTGAAGAAGATGTGACGCGTATTGTCGGTGAGAAATTGTATAATTCGCAGGAAATAGGCATACTGGATGCTGCAGACCGGGAAGAACTGCTGAAAAATAAAGGGAGCGGCTTCGGTCTGATGAATTGTAAAGGTATCATTGAGAAATACCGGAAGACGAACGAAGTATTCAGAGTCTGTTTGTTCAATGTAGAAAGTACTTTAGGGAAGGGCAGCCGTTTTTATTTCCGTTTGCCTACAGGAGTGCGTAAAACTTTGATGGTATTTCTGTGCGTATTCTTTTCTATAGGCATGAGTTCGTGCAATAAAGCAGTGGAGGAAGCGGTGATGCAACCGGATGAAATCTATGCGCAAACGGCTCAGGATTCTTTGTCATTAGCTGCGGAAAATGAGTTTGAAGCCCTGTTGAATGAGGCGTCCGACTATGCCAATGATGCCTATTATAGTAATGTGGAAGGAAATTTTGAACAGGCTTTGGAATATGTAGACTCTGCTATGTCTTGCCTGAATGCGCATTATAAAAGGTATGCCCAGGAGCCGCAGCGCTATATGTCATTGAGAGGAGAAGGGGAGCCGGGGGAGTTATCCTGGTGGAATGATCTTTTCAATTCGGACTTTCATGTCATTCTGGATATCCGGAATGAGGCGGCTGTCGCTTTTCTTGCGTTGAAACAATGGGATGCATACAGTTATAATAATGCCGCTTATACGACTTTGTACAAATTGCTGGGTGAAGATCAGTCTTTGGAGGAATATTGTCGTCAACTGGAACGTTCCACCAATAATAAGATGGTGGGTGTTATCCTGTTTATCGGACTTATAGCTATGTTGCTTTTGGGATATTACATCCTGTATATTCGCAAACGTCTTGTAAACCGTTGGAATCTGGAACAGGTTTTGGAAATCAATAGACAGATATTTGCTGCCTCCCTGATACAAGTTCCCGAAACAGAAGAGGCATTGCAACGGGAAGAAGATACCCTGAAAGCTATTCCTCAACGTATCGTTGACGAAGGCTTCGATGCCGTAAATGAGTTGCTAAGTATTGATCGGTTGGGAATCGCCGTTTATAATGAAACGACACATCAACTGGAATATGCGTCAAATTCTATAGAAAATGAGTTGTCCTCTGTGGGAGATAATGGATCATCTACGGCAGAAGATGAACTTTGGAAGGAAGTAGTTCAACGCTGTTTTGAACAGCATACTCAACTGTCCGCACCGGGATTTGAAGCTTTGCCTTTAGTAGTGGATGCTGCGGGTGATTCGCGCTGTGTGGGTGTGTTATATCTTGAACGGCAAGAGAATGTCGATCAAGAGACGGCTCATCTATTGCTGGAATTGATTGCGCGGTATATAGCGATTGTGGTCTTCAATGCAGTTGTGAAACTGGCAACAAAATACCGCGACATCGAAGCTGCACATGAAGAAGCACACCGGGCGTCATGGGAGGACGGTATGTTGCATGTGCAGAATATGGTACTTGATAATTGTCTTTCCACCATCAAGCACGAGACAATTTATTATCCGAATAAGATCAAGCAACTCATTGGTAAACTCCGTTCAGGTATTCTCTCAGAAACGGAAGAAAAAGAGACGGTTTCAGCTATCAGCGAATTGATAGAATATTATAAAGGTATATTTACCATATTGAGTTCGTGCGCATCGCGACAGTTGGAAGAAGTTACGTTCCGTCGCGGGATAATTTCCGTACCGGAGTTGTTTGCTCTGGCAGAAAAGTATTTCCGTAAAGCAAATAAGGGAAAAGGGGTTGCTGTATCTTTCTCTACAAGAGCTATTGATGAAAGAGTGGTCGGAGATTTTATCCAACTTCGTTTCTTATTGGAGAATCTGATAGACGAAGCCTTGTCTGTTTCTCTGGATGGAGAAATACATTTGGCTGCAGCAGTAGACGGAGAATATATTCGTTTCCTTTTCACTGATATGCGAAGGACGAAAACCCGTGAGGAATTAAATCAACTTTTCTATCCAAACCTGGAACGTATGACGGCAACAGGAGAAAAAGGAGAGTTGCGAGGTACGGAGTATCTCGTCTGCAAGCAGATTATTCGCGACCATGACGAGTTTGCCGGAAAACGTGGCTGTCGCATCAATGCTGAACCGGCTGAGAATGGTGGATTTACAGTTTATTTCACAATACCGAGAAGAAAATAAAATTAAAGAATATGGAAGACAAGAAATTCAAAGTAATTATTGTAGAAGACGTCAAGCTTGAACTGAAAGGAACGGAAGAAATCTTCCGCCATGAAATACCCAACGCAGAAGTTATCGGTACGGCTATGACCGAAAGCGAATTCTGGACATTGATAGAAGCCGGAGTTCCTGACTTGGTATTGCTGGATTTAGGGCTGGGTGGTTCTACTACTATTGGTGTGGATATCTGCCGGAATATCTTTAAGCGCTATCCGGGAGTACACGTACTCATATTTACCGGAGAAATTCTGAATGAAAAGCTTTGGGTGGATGTTCTGAATGCGGGTGCTGACGGTATTATTTTGAAAACAGGTGAGCTGCTTACGAAAACAGATGTACAGGCAGTGATGGATGGAAAGAAGCTGGTTTTTAATTATCCTATTCTGGAAAAAATTGTAGACCGTTTCAAGCAATCTGTTGCGAATGATGCCAAACGTCAGGAAGCGGTTATCAGTTATGATATTGATGAGTATGACGAACGTTTCCTACGCCATCTGGCATTGGGGTATACCAAAGATATGATTGCTAACCTGAAAGGCATGCCTTTTGGAGTTAAATCTCTGGAAAAGCGTCAGAATGATTTGGTAAACCGTCTGTTTCCACAGGGAGAGCGGGTAGGAGTGAATGCAACCCGTCTGGTTGTGCGTGCTTTGGAACTCCGTATTCTTGATATAGATAATCTGGAAGCAGATGATGAATAGCAAATGGCGTTTACCGCATCCGGCAACAATGTTTCTCTTGTTGACGCTGGCTGTCATTGTCCTATCATGGATATTTGACATTTACGGCCTGAGCGTGTTTCAACCGCAAACAGGAGAGGAGATACGGGTACAAAGTTTGCTTAGTCCGGAAGGTGTTCGTTGGCTGTTGCGGCATGTGGTTACTAATTTCACGGGGTTTGCTCCGCTGGGCTTGGTAATTGTGGCTATGTTTGGTATCGGGGTAGCACAACATTCAGGTTTTATAGATGCTTGTATTCGCGGTGGGGCACGTCGTAAGCATAATCCATGGCGCATGGTGATACTGGTTATTTTCTTGGGATTGCTTTCCAATGTAGTAGGTGATGCCGGATACATAATTCTTTTACCGATTGCAGCAACTTTATTCCATTCGGTCGGACTGCATCCGGTTGCAGGTATTATTACGGCATACGTTTCTGTTTCGTGTGGGTATAGTGCTAACCTGATGCTGAGTACTTTGGATCCTATGCTTGCTGCCACTACCCAGGAAGCTGCGGATATGGCAAATGTATCACCTGGAAATACAGGGCCTTTATGCAATTACTATTTCTTGTTTGCATCTACTTTTTTGCTGGCTTTTATTATTTATCAGGTAACCCGCCGTAATCTTCTTCCGGCTTTGGGAGAATATGCCGGTCATATTCGTTTCAATGGTTATAAGCAATTATCCCGCAAAGAGCGTCGTGCTATGATAGGTGCAGTATCTATTGGGGTGATTTATACAACCGTGATTCTTTGGGCTACTTTCTCTTCATGGGGTATTTTGCGTAGCGTGAATGGTGGGCTGATCCGTTCTCCTTTTATAGAGGGCATTCTGTTTCTGCTTTCTTTTGGTATCGGGCTTATGGGGATGGTTTATGGCTTTGCTTCCGGTCGTTATCGTACAGATGGAGATGTGATTGAAGGGCTTACTCAACCTATGAAATTGTTGGGTGTTTACTTTGTTATCGCTTTCTTTGCTGCTCAGATGTTTGCGTGTTTCGAGTATTCTCATTTGGATAAATGTATAGCCATTATGGGAGCGGACATGCTTTCGTCCATCCATCTTGGGAGTTTATGGATACTCATTCTATTTATTCTCTTTACAGCACTTGTGAACCTTATTATGGTTTCTGCCACTGCCAAGTGGACTTTCATGTCCTTCATCTTTGTTCCGTTCTTTGCCAATATGGGGATTTCTCCGGATATGGTGCAATGCGCTTTTCGTATTGGCGACAGTGCTACCAATGCCATCACTCCTTTCATGTTCTACATGCCTCTTATCCTTACTTACATGCAGCAATATGATAAGCAAGCGACCTATGGTTCATTACTGAAATATACATGGAGATACTCTTTATATATATTATTAGCCTGGACTTTGTTATTTATTTTATGGTATGTAACTGGTTTACCATTAGGATTATAACATCTAATCGGATATAAAAGCATCTGTTTACAAAATATTTTCTGCGTAAAATCTTTGCAAATTTCACAGAAAAGCGTACCTTTGCACCGCAATTAAGGATGGTTCCGTAGCTCAGCTGGATAGAGCAACGCCCTTCTAAGGCGTGGGTCTTGCGTTCGAATCGCAACGGAATCACAGAAGAAAAGTCGCAAATCGCTAATAAATAAGCATTTGCGACTTTTCTGTTTCATTAATTAGGGTAATTCTGTAGAATACGGGGATTTTTCTGTATGATTTATTTTCATTCTAAATATAATCTATTTTGATTATGTGCACAATATCTTTTTCTCATGCTGTTGGTCTCTAGATAGTTCCCCTTGAAATTTACGTAAAATAACATTTGTTACAGCTGTCCTAAAAACTACAAAAAAGTTAAAATGGTTTTGCTTCTATAGCTATGAACACTAATTTTGGGATATCAACTTTTAAAATTTAAAGCACATGAAAAAATTTTTGTTATCCATTGCGCTGTGTTGTGCAGCAACTAACTTTTTTGCGCAAACTACAGAACCTGGAAATCTAATTAACGAAGGAAAGGCAGCACTCGAAGCCAAAAATTACCAGGAAGCATTTACAAAATTCAGTACCTACCTGACACAGACAAACAATCAGGACTCTGTTATCGCTTACAACTGCGGCGTTTGTGCCGATAAAATCAAAAAACCGGAAGAAGCTCTCAAGTATTTTGATATTGCTATTCAAAAGAAATACAATCTGGGAAATGCATATGTAGGTAAAGCCGGTGCATTGAAGGATTTGAAAAAAGACAGTGAGTATCTTGCAACTCTGAAAGAGGGTATAGAAGCAGCTCCGGAAAACAAGACATTGAAAAGACTTCATGCTAATTATTATCTGAACGCCGGTATTAAAGCACAAAAGGCTAATAAACTGGATGATGCTGAGGAAGCTTTCAAACAAGTACTTGCTGACGATGAAAAGAATACCAATGCATTGTACAGCTTGGGTACACTTTCTTATAATAAGGCAGCTTTAGTTCTGAAGAATGCAGCACCATTGGCTAATTCAGATAAAGCTAAGTATGATGCACAGAAAGAAATCGCTGACAAAAACTTCCAGAATGCTAAAACGTATCTGGAACGTGCACTCCCCTTACTCTCGGCAGACAAACCTCGTGAAAAAAGTATGATAGATAATATTAAGAAACTATTACCGCAAATTGAAGCGCAATTGAAATAATCTATCGAAAAGAAGAATGAAAAAGCCGTGTTGGAATTTCCCGACACGGCTTTTTATTTATAGTATGTTATTTATTTCGTTTTCTTCAATACTACTGCTGTACGGGCAGGAATATATAACTTCAACCATTCCTTCTTCTCTTTTTCATAAAGAGGATCAGCAATAGTGAAATGTTTTACAGTGTCATCAGTCAATCCATTACCGCCATAAGCAGGATTATCCGTATTCAATACTACTTCATACGTACCCGGAGAAACCAGGAAGCCATAATCGGTAAATGACTGTTTGGGATTGAAATTGAACACAAAGACATAATCCTTACGCATATATGCCAATACCTGATCGCCGTCATTGTGCCAGATTTCCTGAACAGGTGTTGCCTGGAAAGCTTTCACACTCTTAATGGTTTTGAGCATATCAGCATCAAAGTCGGCCATATAATGGTAAGTAAGATTCTTGTTATCTACCAAATCCCACTGACGGCGGGCATACTTGCATGACCATCCATTACCTTCACGTGGAAAATCAATCCATTCGGGATGACCGAATTCGTTGCCCATGAAGTTAAGATAACCACCATTGATAGTACTTGAAGTCAGTAAACGTATCATCTTGTGAAGAGCAATACCACGATTCACTGTGTAGTTTTCATCACCTTTCTGCATATGCCAGTACATATCGGCATCTATCAGACGGAAGATAATTGTCTTATCGCCCACTAATGCCTGGTCGTGACTTTCTGCATAAGATATGGTTTTTTCATCTTTACGACGATTGGTTACTTCCCAAAACATGCTGGACGGTTTCCAATCTTCGTCTATTTTTTCTTTGATGGTCTTGATCCAATAATCGGGGATGTTCATCGCCATACGGTAGTCGAAACCATAGCCGCCGTCTTCAACTTTAGCTGCAAGACCGGGCATTCCCGACACTTCCTCGGCAATCGTTATTGCTTTGGAATTTACTTCGTGGATAAGTTTGTTGGCAAGTGTCAGGTAGCAAATGGCATTGTCATCCTGATGGCCATTGAAATAGTCTCCATAATTACAGAAGGCTTCACCCAGTCCGTGACTATAATAGAGCATAGATGTTACACCATCGAACCGGAAGCCGTCGAATCCGTATTCCTCAAGCCAGTACTTACAATTAGAAAGAAGAAAATGGATAACTTCATTCTTTCCATAGTCGAAACAAAGTGAGTCCCAAGCCGGATGTTCACGTCGTGCGCCGGGGTAGAAGTATTGATTCGGATCACCGGCAAAATTGCCCAAGCCTTCCACTTCATTCTTTACTGCATGAGAATGAACGATGTCCATAATCACTGCAATACCCAATCCGTGTGCGGTATCGATCAACTCCTTCAATTCTTCCGGAGTACCGAAACGGGAAGAAGCAGCAAAGAAACTGGATACATGGTAACCGAAACTACCGTAGTAGGGATGTTCCTGAATTGCCATGATTTGAATGCAATTGTATCCGGCTTTAGCTATGCGCGGAAGAGTTTTTTCACGGAACTCGTTGTAAGTTCCTACTTTATCTTCCTGTTGCGCCATACCGATATGGCATTCGTAGATAAGCAAAGGATCCGTATTAGGTTTAAATGTACGCTTCTTTACTTTATATGGCTTTTCCGGTGACCAGACCTGCGCACTGAAAATCTTGGTTTGCTCGTCTTGTACCACCCGTGTTGCCCAGGCAGGAATACGTTCTCCGCAACCGCCTTCCCAATGTACAATGAGTTTGTATAAGTCGCCGTGTCTCATGGCATCTGCCGGGAGTTTGATTTCCCAAACACCATAATCCTTACGTTTCAGACTGTACTTTTTCAGTTCTTTCCATTCATTGAATGTGCCCACAATAAATATTTCTGTGGCGTTGGGTGCCCATTCACGGAAAATCCAGCCGTCAGCAGTACGGTGAAGTCCGAAATATAAATATCCCGAGGCAAAATCAGACAAAGTCTGTTTCCCTTTGTTCGTCAGTTCAGCCTCTTTGTCTAATACATGCTGATGACGGCCTTTGATGGCATCTTCGAAAGGTTCCAGCCAGGGGTCGTTTTTGATCAAATTCAATGTTTCCATAAAGGATGAGTTTTTGATTGATTGGATTATTATGCTTTCACTTTCACAATGACTTTCTTCACACCGTCAGGAGAAATGCCAGGAGCATGTCCGTCTTGGGGGAAGAATATAGCAAACATTCCAGGTTTTACAGTGATATAAGTTTCAGCCAGTCCTTCAAAGAAAGTAATATCTTTCTCTGCATTGTAGGGAGCATCAGCGGGTACGCAATCTTTTCCTGCGGTATAGCCCATTACTTCCGCACCGGAGAGAGGAATCTGGATATCTATAAATTCATTGTGTGTTTCCAGTTTGGCTTGTTCTTTAGCTTTAGGGGTAGTTTGAGCTACGTTTACAACCAGGTCTTTACCTTTCAGTTCGGTTTTGCCAACTTCCATTGCGTTCAAGTCATGTGATTGCAAGAATTCAATAGCTTGGGCGAACAAGGGGTTCAACGATGCATATTTTTCTAAATTTTCTAATCTATCTACTACCATAGCTTTAATGTTTTAAGTTAGTTATATTATTATCAAATTTTATTCAAAGTCGTCAATCGTGTAGTTCAGGAAATCAGCAAAAGGTTTCATTTGCTTGAAGATTTCCGCCGTACGATCCACACAATCGGGTGCCAAAAAGAAGCTGTCCGGTTGATTGCAGTAACAGGTATATTCCTTGCATTTCAGATATTGTACATATTCAAAATCCTTTGGAAACCCTTTGGGAGCTGTTTTCAGGAAGTCTTCGCCTATTACCGGGAAGTATTGCTTGAAATCCGGATTTTCAACTATACCGCGAAATTCGTCTATGTTATCATACACTGCCTGTCGCACGGCTTTCAGCGTCTTAGGAGGCAGGCAATAGCTACCACCTGCTAGCAGACAGTTGCCCGGTTCAATGTGAACATAGTAACCGCAGTGGTCTGATTTCTTACCGCGGGCGTTGATGTATCCGCCCAAATGAGTTTTATACGGGGTCTTGTCCTGCGAAAAGCGCGTATCACGATAAATCCGGTAAGTACAGTCTTTGACTTGAACGCCACGAATACTATCATCGAAAAGCGAGATACGGGTAATTATAGCCGATAACAGGTTCTCAAATTCCCCACGGGCTTCTTCATACAAGTCCTTGTGAGCATTGAACCATTCGCGGTTATTGTTAGCGGACACTTCTTTCAAGAATTGAAAAATAACAGGGATGTTCATATTGGTATTTTCCTTATTATCTGACAAAATTACGCATAATTTTCCTAACATGCTACAAACAGGGACAAAAAAAGCATCGGCTCTGGTAAACCGATGCTCCTTACACATTTATCAATCAAACAGACGCTTCTGTTTTTGATGTACTTACTTATCACAAGCGGGTACAGTCTCCTTTAATTAATCTTATATCTAATACTATGAAAAACACAATAATATAACACGTCTCCACAGAAAAAGTTCGAAGGGGTATGTGTGTTTTTATCATTTGTTTATATCTTTGTAGAAAAATTATACGAACATATGGAATATAAGTATGATGAGGAAAGTGTGAATGCCTTGATGAAGTGGGCTGAGAACGCACAGTTACCCAAAGAGTTACAACTAAGTGAGGCCGAAAAGATTGTGAATCTTAGACAATACATAGTGGCAAATATAAACGATATCAAAGCGCATTATCCGGATGAGTTTTACAATCCGGCCATTACGCGTCTGTACAGACTGAAGGAAAAACTGGAAGGAGAAAGCACCACGGAGTAACACAGAGTTCCACAGAGTAATAAGGATTCTTTCGAATAAAGATTACTCTGTGGAACTCTGTGTTACTCCGTGGTGAAATTCTTATTATAGCTTGATTTTCAAAATCTTTCCACTGTATCCCTCTACAGAAACCTCCGTAGCCTTATAAGGCAGCAAACTAATACTTTCCGTCTTTCCGGTTAACAAATCTACTGCCGGATAAATATCCATCTGCGGTATTTGCAGGAAATCAAAGGCATGAGAAGGCACATTGATAGCTACATCTACTGAAATGTGGTCAAAGTTCACGATAATGAACAATAACTCTTTTCCAGCTTTGCGCAAGAATGTGTATTGTTTATGCTCATTGAAGCGCCAGCCATTTGTGTTGGCATACATCAGATCGAAAAATTCTCCTTCAGTGATTGCTTTTTCTTTGTTGCAAAGCGTCAGGATGCGTTGGTAGACACTATAGATATGTTTTTGGTCTTCCGTCAGCATCTTGCCATCGAACTTCCCACCATTCCGCCAGCGACGAATAGTATCCACGCTCCAATAATCAAAAATAGTGGTACGCCCGTCTCTGCCACTGAAACCTTCGCTATCCATGCCCAGTTCACCGAATTCCTGCCCGAAATAAATCATCATCGGATTGGTATTCATACAAGCTGAAACAATCAATCCCGGAATGGCTTTACGTGGATTGCCGGCAAAGAAATCAGAAGCAATGCGCTGTTCGTCATGGTTCTCCAGGAAATTCAGCATCCGTTTCTCGATGCCACCCAGACTTTGCCAGGAACGGGTAATGGCCGTAGCCGAATCATAGCCGCAAATCACATTGCGAAGTGTATCATAAAGACCTACCTTGTCATATAGATAATCAAATTTTCCTCGGAATAAGTAATTCTGATATTCTGCCGGATTATAAACCTCTGCAATGAATAACAAATCAGGATGCTTCTCTTTCACTTGCGGAATCACCCATTCCCAGAACTCAACCGGAACCATTTCCGCCATATCACAACGAAAACCGTCGATATTCTTGTCTGCCCAGAAAAGAAGGATATCCAGCATCTTTGTCCAGGTGTCCGGAGTGGGATTGAAGTGACAGGTTCCACCATTCTGATAGTCCACTCCATAATTCAGTTTCACGGTTTCGTACCAGTCGGTGATGTTGGGATAAGCATCAAAACGATTGTTCCCCGTAGCCTTGGCAGGACATTCTTTATAAGGTTCAGCAGCCGATCCTTTCATATCGAACTGACCGTGCAATTCGGATTGAGGGATATAGTAAAAATTATTATATGGGCTGAAAGCGTAATTAGGATCATCATTTGCACCCAACTGTGAAGTTCCGTCAGGTTGTGCATCCGAATGATATTGGCGGGCAACGTGATTCGGAACAAAATCGATAATGACTTTCAGACCGCTGCGATGAGTACGTTGTACCAGATTTTCAAATTCCTTCATACGCTCCTGTACATCGTTTGCCAAGTCCGGATCCACGTCATAATAATCCTTGATGGCATAAGGAGAGCCTGCTTTACCCTTAACAATAGCCGGATGATCGGGACGTATGTTGTAACGGCGATAATCCGTTTGCGTGGCATGCTCTATGATACCGGTATACCAAATATGGGTAGCTCCCAATTTCTTTATTTCATTGAGTGCCTTGGCTGTAAAGTCCGCCATTTTACCGCATCCGTTTTCCGTTATGCTTCCGTTATTGATGCAGTGATTATGATTGTTACCAAACAAGCGCGTAAACACTTGATAGATAATCATTTTTTCATCTTTCCCCATTCTATTTTTTATTTTATGATTTGATAATTACTTTCATCTTTCCAGATGGTTCCCTGATCCGCTTTCAACTGATCCAGAAGAGTGTTAGCGGCATTGTATCCCTGCATAAATATCTCTTCTGCTTTTTCCAGTTCGGTATTGCTGTATCCATCCAGGTTATACGGTTCTATTAATAAATCTGCTTTTTCCCGTTCTGGAAATGTATTGGCACGGAACATGAAGTGGTAGGAACGCATGGCAATACTTACAATATTCATCTTATATTTGTTCGCCAGTAGCGGACTAACATTTACTGCCACCACTTTGCTGCAAACACGTCGGATGGTAGATACAGGTAAGTTCATAAACACCCCACCATCTACATAATGCGTTCCTTCTATTTTTACAGGAGAGAAGAGGACGGGCATACAGCAGGAAGCCGCCACACGTTCGGCAATATTCCCTTTGTGAAAATGCACCACACGTCCGTGATCGAGGTCGGTTGCAGTGATGATGAGAGGTATTTGCAATTCTTCTATCGTCTTTGCTTTCAGATTGGTTTTCAGAAAATCAATAAATTCTCCTAACTCGAACAATCCCACTTTCGGGATGACTAATTTGGTCAGGTCCTGGAACTTATGCCCGGAAAAGTAATCCAGCACTTTATGCGGTTCGTTACCGTCTGCATAAAACACGCCTGCCAAAGCCCCTGCGCTTACTCCCGAAAGGATATTAGGTTTGATGTCATGTTCCAACAATGACTGCATCACGCCCAGATGCGCGAAACCCTTGATAAAACCACCGCTCAAAGCATATCCTATAGGATATTTGTTCGTAAACCAATTATTTGATGTTGCCTCCATGTAAAAAATCTACCATATATTTGTTCGCCACGAAATTAGTGATTTTATCGTAGGTTGAAAGTAAAAAGGGAGAAAAATGTGCTAAGTATAGAGAAAAAGCAACGCCTGCCCCCAATTTATACAATCGAAGACAGGCGTCAGTGGGAATCGGGAAAATATTTAATCAAAAGCCAAAATCATCTACCTGAATTTCTTCCTGATGATTATCGGTGAAGGGTTTAGCTTCTTGCTGTACGGCATTTCCTTCGATGTATACGGCGCGGAAGGGGCGGGCAGGGCAGACATATTCACAACCGCCACAACCTACACAAATTTCCGTATCTATATGAGGAATTGTCAATCCGTCCTTGAAAGGAATCATCGACAGAGCTTGCGTAGGACAATGTTCTGAACAAGCCCCACAACTGGTTCCGTCGCGGTAGACGATGCAGTTCTCCTCGATGAAGACAACTTTACCCATCTGTGTCAGGTGTTTCTGCTCTTTCGTCAGTGGCAGGATAGCTCCATGCGGACAAACATCCCCGCATACGGTACAATCGAAATTACAGAAACCCTTTTCAAAGAAAACGGTCGGTTGCATCATTCCTCCTAAACCATACTCCATAAAAGCAGGCTTCAGTACATGAGAGGGACATTTGCTGACACACAGGTGGCACGAGGTGCAATGTGCCTGAAAATGCTCCAGACTGATAGATCCCGGCGGTGTTATAGGCGTCTGACGTTTGTCACTTTTCATTCCGGCTGCCACAGCCGCTACATTCTGGGCTTGTGCCATTACTTTGGGAGTTGCGGCGGCAGTTGTCAGCCCGGCAAGTAAAAAACGGCGTTTGGAAGCGTCAGTCACCTGTTTCTCTGTTTTGAGGGGAGTGGTATAACTAAGTGCATTCTGGCGACATTCACCCAGACAATCGAAACAATCGACGCAACGACTGTAGTCAATAGTCTGTTCCGGACTATTAATACATGAGGCTTTGCATTTAGTGGCACACAGTCCGCAATGATTGCATTTTTCTGTATCGATGCGTACTTTAAACAGTGAGAAGCGACTCAGAAAGCCAAGCAGCGTACCTACCGGGCATATTGTGTTGCACCAGGTACGTCCGTATTTCCATGCCAGAAAGCCAATCACCAAGAACGTTAACAGTCCGATAATAAAGGACGAGATACTCAGGAGAGAAGCGTCCACCTGATAGAAAGTATAGTTATTGAAACTTGAAAATATGCTTTCCAGCAAATTGTTCCCTAACATATACACAGGTTTAAACACATTGACCGTCATACGCCCGAAAGCGCTGTAAGGATCGAGCAGACCTAAAATGACCGTAAATCCGAAAAGAAAAGCTATCGCCGTTACACCCAATACTCCCCAGCGCAGTATATTCCTGGCAGGCGAGTAGCGGAAACGTTTCTTTTTCTTTGCCGTTTTTTTAGAAATCCAGGTCACTATATCCTGAAAGATACCCATCGGACAAATTGTAGAGCAATAGATACGTCCCAATAACAAGGTAATCAGTATCAGCACTGCCAGGATGATAAAACTGAGTGACATCAATGCCGGTACAAACTGTATATGCGCCAGTCTGTGGAAACTATTTGGCAATATTTCCGCAAAATCCAGAAAATAAAAAGTTATCAGCCCGAAGATAACAACGGACAATATAATACGTGCTTTTCTCAACATAAGTGTGTATACTTTATATCGCTTGAATTAAAGCTTGATACGCTTCACATTCAGCTTATCCAAATCCATTGTTCCAATCTTCAATGCCTGCCCGTTAGCAAGGTGAGCTACGCTTTCAAGCGGCATTTCGCGAACCTGGTTAAAGAATTTGGTGGCAGCCGTATCTACGGCCACGATATCCTGTGAAATAAATAATCCTTTGGTCAATACCACATCCGAAGCAGAACGTCCGCGCGGACCATTGGTTTTCAAAACGCGATAGGCATCCACCACATTCAGTACTGCTTTCTTATCCATTGTGCAGATATCGGCAATACATTGCTGTAAGTCGTTGGAATGGAAGAAACCGCGATCCCAGACAATACCCATGTGGTTCTTCATGGAAATCGTCAGGTTGGCGCCGCCATGGTTTTTCAGGATGGGCACATTGATCCATACATCACTGTTCAGAATAGCTTCGTGTACCTTGGCACTTTTCATGCGTACGCCTTTGGGCAATGAGACTGGTTTGTAGTAGCTTTCCAGATGAGCCGGCATAACCTTGGCACCCGCAGCTTTGGCAGCTTCTTCAATGCCACTGTTCTTGTAGCACTTCTGCCAGTCATCGCAAGTATGATCAAAAACCGTAACCTCCTTGGCACCTGCGGCAAGACATTGCTTCACAATTTCCGCAACCAGCTTCGGATTTGTATTACCGGCCAGTTCGGGTACTTTATCCCAACCGATATTTGGTTTAACCACTACCTTTTGTCCCGGTTTGATAAACTGTTTCATGCCACCCATTTCTGTAATAGCACGCCTGAACATCGCTTCCGGTTCTCCACCCATCACAGCTACCAGATCCACCTTACCGCCGCCAGCATTTGTCAGCTTTTGCGCCAGTATGTCCATTGCTTCGGAACGTTGCACGGTCATCACCGCACCCGTTACCGCCAGAGTCTTTAAGAAATCCCTTCTATCCATAGGCCCTTCAGATTATTAATCTATTAATTATCAATTGTTCATAGTATCCACGGGAACTTAAAACACGTCTCGTCAAACAAGGCATAATCTGCCGTACCATTGACTGCGAATGTTTTTATCATACGTGCCTCTTTCAGTAATTCGCACGCCAGACGAATGGTAGAGCCTGTCTTAATACGGTCATCTACCAATAAGATGCTTTTATCTTTAAAATCAAAGTCAACCGGAGCGAGCAACTGGGGTGCATCGTACTTCGGATGTTGGTATTCATCCCGCAAATTGATACGTAGCAGATGCACTTCTTTTTGCAATCGCTGGTTGATGATACCTGCCGGAACGATACCGCCATTAGCAATAGCCACGATCATATCAAAATCATCGTGGAATTCAATTGTGCGGAAGCGCTCCAGCACTTCTTCCATTGTTTTTGCCATATTGTTATGGGAGATAGTCTATTATTAAAGTTTGGAAATAGCTTTCAGCAGAGCGTAACCACCGAACCATTGGATCAGCATACCCGGAATACCGATACGGAAATCTTGTACGGCCAGGAAGAAGTTACCACATATAGCCCATTCAAAAGCAGTGCCTATCACCTGGTAAGCAAGAATCACACCAAGCAATGCAACTAAGGATATCTTTTTTGTATATCGTGCAGCAAATGCAGCGGCTCCTGCAAGCAAACCGGATTTTATCAGCAACACAGGCAATGCAGCGGCAGCGGGCATACCAAACAGTAAATGATTAATCACCGGAGAAAGTAAAGCCGTAAGCAGTCCTACACGGAAGCCGAATTTATAGGCAGCAATCAGTGTAAAGAAATAGATAGGCAGCAAAGTCGGTCCGCCCATGGGAACCAGATGACAAAGCTGCGGCAGTGCTATATTTCCTGCAACAAATAAGAATGCAAACAAATAGGTCTTCACGTTACTGAACGACAAAGAGTAGAGTTTAGCAGATGTTTCCATTATTCAATGATTAGATTTTAATTTGTTATTATTATGTTTCTTCGAGATACAAAAGTAGGGGATGAGTGCTCATTTTGTTTGAAGATTTGTCTCAATCCTTACAGGTTTTGTATCGCTACATTTATATTAAGACTCTTTCGGACAGAAAAGGTTTAAATCTTCACCAATTCATATTGCATATTGCCCAATCCGATCTTTTCCGCATGGCGCAATCCAGCCAACCAGTCCGTATCCGGGTGCATCATGTGGAACTTGTCATGGCCGCACAAATCATCGTGCTCATGCCCAGCAGAAAGACGGTTACCCGTGTGTAGTATAGGAGCTTGGATGACCATATCCGCGCATGCTTTATCCAGAGCCACCGGGTCTGTAGAAGCCAGAATACCAAGGTCGGGTACAATGGCGGCGTCATTATGATTCCAACAGTCACATTCCGGAGATACGTTCATTATAAAACTGATGTGGAAGTTGGGCTTATCTTTCACTACGGCCAGTGAATATTCGGCAATCTTATAGTTTAAGCGTTCGGACGTATCTTCATCGCCCATAATGGCGCCGTCATACTGGCACAAGGCGACACACTGTCCGCAACCTACGCATTTAGCGTAATCTATTTCTGCTTTGCGTCCTACATTCAGGTGTACGGCGTCGTGTGCACAGTGCTTCACGCAGATATTGCAGCCGATGCAACTTCCCGTATCTATTTTGGGTTGAGAGGCCGAATGTAGTTCCAGTTTTCCGGCTACGCTGGCACAGCCCATGCCTAAATTCTTTAAAGCTCCGCCAAAACCGGCTTGTTCGTGCCCTTTAAAGTGATTCATGCTAATGATAATATCCGCATCGGCTATGGCAGTACCAATCTTGGGGGCGGCACAGTACTCACCGTTCAAGGGAATTTCCCGGCAATCCGTACCTTTCAATCCATCTCCGATGATGACCTGGCATTGGGCGGATATAGGATTATAACCGTTTTCCATTGCGCTTTGCAGGTGATCGACGGCATTGGCACGACGGCCTGAATATAGTGTGTTACAGTCCGTCAAGAAAGGTTTTGCACCATTGTTGCGCAATAGGTTTGCCATGCGAGCCGCGTAGTTCGGCCGAAGATAAGCAAGGTTTCCCGGCTCACCGAAGTGAATCTTGATAGCGACAAAACTGTCTTTTAAGGGTAGCTGTTCAATACCTGCCCGCTTTACCAGACGCTCCATCTTATCCAGAAGATTGGAAGTAGGAGAGGTACGCAGGTCTGTGTAGTAGACTTTTGATGTTTCCATATTACCTATTTATAGTTATAATATGTGCAAAAATAAGAGATATTATCCATATAAATAGGTATGGAAACAAAAAAAGTAGCGAAGTTCTTTCGCTACTTTAATTTGGCATTATCCTAACGGATCATCCTCTATACCACCGTCACCTCCTTGGTTGCCGCCGCTACCGTTACCACCGGAACTGCTTCCGTCCGTATAATCTGTATCGATGGGAATGGCGCGGGTTACGCTCATTTCTCCCAAAGTACGTTGGAAAATCTTCCCCGGAGTGAATACAATACGTTTACGTACTATATTGCTTGCCGTAACACCTTCTGCGGTATCCGCGCTTTTGGCCTTAATGGTGGGGCGAAAGATGCCGAACTCTCCCAATTGAACACTCTTTCCGTCATCAATATCCTCCGCCATCATATCAACCAGACCGCTGACTACTAAATCTACTACCTTTCGGTGGATTCCGCAAAGTCGACTAACCTTTGCACACGTTTTACTAAAACTCATCTGTCCCGAACGTACAGATTTCGCTACATACTTCTCTGTCTTTGTGTCGTCAAAGCCAAACACTCTCTTGGTCACTACATACTCTAAAGCCATAATAATTAAAGTTTAATAGGTTAAAAAAAATAAGGTTTACTGTTGTCATTTGTTTCAGATGACTTTGCAAAGGTACTATACGGTACAAGGGAGATTGTCCCCTTTGAGTACCTTTAAACGGATAATTCGGAGGAAAATATTAATATACATTTCTATCTAAATAAGAACCAATACTTTACCCCAAATACCGTGCGATTCTTTTTTTATCTTATTATCGTAAAACCTATATATTCACCTTTTAGATTTATAAACTTTATAATAATTCATTATGCAAATAGATGCAAGCATAATCACTATTCCAACAACTTGCAGGGAACCTATTTGCTCTTTCAACACTATTCTTGCACAAATAATGGCAACGGGAAGCTCTACAGTCATTAGTATAGAACTGATACCGGCACCAATCTTTGAAATGCCGGAGGCAAACAAGGCTGTCGGAACAGTCGTGCCCACAACGGCAAGAAATATAGCCCAACAGAAAAATTTGTCATTTAGATAATCACTTGACAGAATTATTTCACTGTTTATTGAAAATAGGCACAATGAAGATCCCATCATTATAACCATGCTTTTAGTTTGCCAACGAACACTCTTGCTAACCCGACTGTTGGCTATGATATACACGGTATAAGTGAGTGAAGAGCTTAATGCAAACAGGACACCTTTCATCGAAAACTCCCATGCTTCTGCCCCAAGGATATTTCCAGCCATTATCGTTCCGACCAAGATAAATGAAACAGTAATCAATTCGGGTTTGGACGGTTTGCTTTTAAATATAAGCCATTCCAACAACAGGCTGAACCATGTGAACTGCATAAGAATGACGATAGCCAATGATGCCGAGATGTAACTTACGGATTCATAATAAAAGAAATTCGTTAGTCCGATAGCACTGCCTGTAAAAAGTAAGAATATAAAATTGCCGAAGGTCAACTTACCCTTGATATTCTTTCTTGTGGAAAAAGCATATATTGCAAGTAATAAGGCGGCGATAAAAGCCTGCCAAAAAGATATTTCAGCGGCATTGAAGCCTTTTGTGTACGATAGTTTCACAAAGGAAGACATCGTACCATACATGGTTCCACCGAGCAGAACCATGAAAATGTATTTCAGATTTTTCATTTCAAAGTTGTTTTTATATTAATAAAACCAAAAGATTTGGCTGAACAACCTTGAAAAGGAATAGGCATAATCCTTCTATTCCAATACCCTTGAAAGGTAGGAAAATGATATAAATGGAATCCGGTTGCTCAGCTTTTAGACTGCTACCGGGGGATTGTTTGTAGTAAACAGGTTATTGTAATACATCTATAGTTCTCTTAAGAATAGCTGCAAAGATAGGAAAAAACACGATAAATAGTACTACCTTTGTATGTTTAACAGTAAATATTAGTACTCACCAGATATTGAAGAGTCAGATGAATAGCAATTATAAAGTTGGGGATTTAATTTATGATGCGAATATTTATGATGGAATGAATACCCACATAGATGATTTGCTATTTTACAAGCGATGGCTGCCTAAAAACAAGGATGTCTGTATACTTGAACTTTGTTGCGGTACAGGCAGACTTACTATTCCGATAGCACAGGAAGGATATGATATCAGCGGGGTAGACTACACTGCTTCTATGCTTGAACAAGCGAAAGTAAAAGCTGCCGGAGCAGGATTAGAAATAGAATTTATTGAGGCTGACATCAGAACTCTCGATTTACAGAAGAAATACGACCTTGTCTTTATTCCTTTCAATTCGATCCATCATTTATATCAAAATGAAGATTTGTTTAAAGCATTGCGTGCGGTTAAAAATCATCTCAAAGCAGGAGGCATATTTTTGTTAGATTGTTTTAATCCCAATATCCAATACATTGTAGAACATGAAAAAGAACCAATAGAAATTGCTGAATATACCACCAAAGATGGGAGAGAAGTATTGATAAAGCAGATCATGCGATACGAGAGTAAAACTCAGATAAATCGCATAGAATGGCACTATTTCATTAATGGTGAGTTTGATTCGGTTCAGAATTTGGATATGAGGCTATTCTTTCCTCAAGAGTTAGATTCATACCTGGAATGGAACGGTTTTGAACTTCTTCATAAGTTTGGCAGTTTTGAAGAAGAAGCATTTTGTGATCATTCGGAAAAACAGATATTTGTTTGCCAATGAGCTATTAATAAATAATATGAAAGAACTATCTACAAGAAGACATGAGAATCATAGATCATAAACCTGTTTTATTTGAAAAGTCCGGTCATAACATTTGGACCGACCCTTACATTCAGCAGCAGATATTAAAAGATCACCTTGATCCGCAATCTGATGGTGCAAGCCGGAAGCAGGAATCAGTTCTGAAGATAGTGGATTTCATACTCCAGCACACAAAGCCCCAAAGTCATTTGCTTGATTTAGGTTGCGGTCCGGGGCTGTACACATCGCTTTTAGCAGATAAGGATTATATGGTGACGGGCATTGATTTTAATAAAGCTTCTATAGAATATGCCATTGGAAAACGGAAGGAAATCAACTATATTTTGGGTGACTACATCAATAATTATCCTATGGGTAAGTACGATGCAATCACCATGATCTATTGTGATATGGGAACCCATCCGGATAGTGATCGCGACCGATTGCTGGACAATATATATCTTTCGCTGGCTGATGGAGGCATTCTCATTTTTGATGTTTTCTCGGAAGGGATTATTGATGACAGACAGGAAAGCCGGGATTGGGAATATGCCCCTTGCGGTGGGTTCTGGAATGAAAGTGAATATTTACTTCTAAGCCAGACATTCCATTATCCGGAGAACAAAGTTTTTGCATATCAATATAACCTGATACTTGAAGACACAGCCAAACATTTCATCATTTGGGAAAGGTATTATTCGGAGGAAGAAATAACAAGTATATTGAAAAAGGTAGGATTTCGTAAAATATCTATTTATAAAGAACTACTCGGCAAGAATGATTTTACATCGAGTAGTGAATTTTTTATAGTAGCAGAAAAGTGAGTAACGAAAGAACTTCACTACTCACTTTTTCACTCTGACAAGGAGATTATCCTAACGGATTCTCATCTAAACCACCGTCGCCACCTTGATTGCCACCGCCCTGATTTCCACCACTGCCGTTACCACCGGAACTACTTCCGTCCGTATAATCCGTATCAACGGGAATAGAACGTGTCACGCTCATTTCTCCTAAAGTACGTTGGAAAATCTTTCCCGGAGTAAATACAATACGCTTGCGCACTATATTACTTGCCGTTACACCTTCCGCTGTATCCGCACTTTTAGCTTTAATGGTGGGGCGGAAGATGCCGAACTCTCCTAATTGAACACTCTTTCCGTCATCAATATCCTCCGCCATCATATCAACCAGACCGCTGACTACTAAATCTACTACCTTTCGGTGGATTCCGCAAAGTCGACTAACCTTTGCACACGTTTTACTAAAACTCATCTGTCCCGAACGTACAGATTTCGCTACATACTTCTCTGTCTTTGTGTCGTCAAAGCCAAACACTCTTTTGGTCACTACATACTCTAAAGCCATAATAATTAAAGTTTAATTGGTTAAAAAAAATAGGGTTTACTTGCCATCATTTATTTCTGATGACATTGCAAAGATAGGATGTAGTGCGGGAAGTATTGTGCTCTTTTGACACCTTGGAGTGGGTTTTTCTGAGAAAAGTTGTAAATGGATGATTTAAAGCGCTTTGTGAAAATCGATAGAACTTGCTCTTTCTTATTATTTTTAAAGATAAGAGCAAGATTCTTTTCTTTGTTATCAATTGATTCCAAAACTATACTTAAATCATAAGCTTTTTCAGAAAGTAGAAATATTCTGCGGCTTTTGTCATGCCATTTTAAGAATTACACCTTCAATATATAATGGCTTATTCTCCCAAGCGGAAATCGCTAACATTATCGTGAGATAAAGAAATTTCTTCAAAACGACTTGTGCAGCTGCCTTTTTGAGGACACTGGCTGCTGATGCCCAAATAGATATTCTTTGGATAACAATTCTTGTATAGACGAACCATGTTCCATCTTTTCTTATCGATGGAATAATAGCTGGCAATGGTTTTTGTATCAGATGAAATCTTCAGGTAAACAGATGAAACATCTAATTTATCATGATTATTATCATCGGATGTTCCTTGTGTTCTTACTGTAACAATACGGTGGTTACCGTATTCATCCTGTTCAAATGCCAATTTTTGCCAAAGTGAATCACAAGAATAGACAAAAAGGTCGGCTGCATTATACAATCCCTCTGTTGTAAACTCCGGAGTAACCTTGGCTATTAACGTAAAAGGCTTCGTGTTCTCAACGGGGACAAGCAGAATGGGAAGTGTTGTATTTGACAGTTTTCCATTCGGGTCACTGAAGAAATCCAGTCCTTCGGTACAATGGAATTCCAATGCGCCATCATCAAGCAGTTTCACGCAATTTTCAGCTCCATTGATGGCATTAGTGAAAGTGATGTTTCCCGCACTGATTTTGCAATCTGTAACTTTGTTCATAACTGTTTCGTTCATTGTTTGTTGAGACTCATCTTGCTTGGCAGAATTGTTAGATTGGCAAGAAGCCAATATGATGCTTCCTGCAAGAATTACTTGACAAATAGTATTACTTTTCATTGCTTAATAGATTATGAATGATTATTTTTTTGCAAAAATAGTCTGTTTCGGCCATTCACACAATGGTGAAAAATAACCAAATTCATAACGGGACAATAAACTATTTGGAGCTAGATTCGAAACTCGATCAGAAAACCACTTCTACGAATTACGTAAATAACAAATCAGATAAGTTCTGATTATCAGAAGTATAAAAAATGAATTATTTGCGTAATTCGTGTAATTTGTGTTCTAAGCTTTATTTTGATATCCTCTTTAGATTTTATTTTCTGTGTTCTTAGGATATCAAAACCGGAGTCCGTACATGAAGATTTCCTTTTTTCATATTTTCCTCATTTTATGTTTTTTATTTGATGATTCCGATTCGCCGAAGCCAAGCCTCCGTGCCATTAGCACCGCCTGGCATATCAATACCTGCATCGTCGGGCGGGCCGGGAGTAGTAATGTCATCCGGATTGAGGTCTTCGGGAAGCGTTTCCGGAAGATGCTTTGACTCAGGGGTTACTTTATAAATCTTCTGCATTGATTCGTTTAAATAGGTTGTAGCTCCATAAGTGAAGAACGGGATAACAACCTTATCTTTCAGATCGTATGCTTCGAGGAATGTGCAAACCACCATAGCAGGCTGATGCCACCAGCAAGGTGAGCCAACGAAAATCGTATCATATTGCGCAATAATTTCCTTATCGGGTAGATTCGCCACTCCGGGACGCAGGTCGTTGTAAGCCTCATTCTGAATACGGTCGCTGTCATCGTATGGATTTTCTGCATACGGATCGGCCGCCTCAATGCGATATATGTCAGCACCGGTAAGTTCCACAATTCGTTCGGCTACGGCTTGCGTGTGCCCCTGCGCGGAGAAGTAGGCTACGAGAGTTTTACTGTTGCCGGACGGATTGTCAGGATCATCGGGAGTTGTCGGCTGCTCCGTCTGCAATGCAGGAGTGTCATCTGAAGAACAAGCTGCCATAGTCGTCAGCGGAAGGAATAAAAATGGGATAAAAAATAATTTTCTCATATTCAAATGGTTATTTAAGATGTTGTTTAAAGAATGTGTCCAGTTTGGGCAGCGTGATTTTCAGATACTCCGGCTGGTCGTACAAATCTACGTGCGTTGCTCCGGGTACGACAAACAGCTCTTTCGGTTCGGCTGCTTTTGCGTATGCGTCTTCCGAGAAGTAAGCTGATACAGCGTTTTCTCCCACGATGAAGAGTACCGGTCGCGGCGATATGGTCTCGATCTGTGCGAACGGGAAAAAGTTCATCATCGGTGCAAGACTCGTGTAGGAGTAATAGCCCGTAGAGTTGGGATGCTGGCCACGCTCCGGATTGTCATAGTAATCGAGGAAGTCAATGGCAAACTTCGGTGTGTTTTCATCTACTTTTTCGGGTAGGGCACGGATGTCCTTACGTGCAACTCCGCCATATTCCGCCGTGCGCTGGCGGCCGATCTCATCGAGAATTGCCATACGTTGTTCATACGTCTGGGAATCGCCCACACCCTGACGGCGGGCACGTCCCATATCGTACATACTGATCGTTGCCAACGCCTTGATGCGATGGTCTATCTGCGCTGCGCTGACGGAATAACATCCTCCGCCACAGATACCAATGACACCAATCTTATCGGCATCAACAGCCGGATGATTCGTGAGGAAGTCGACCGCTGCACTGAAATCTTCCACCCGCATCTCGGGCGACTCGATACGACGCGGATAACCGCCGCTCTCACCATAATAGGAAGCATCAAAAGCCAATGTCACATAACCGAATTCTGCCAACTTACGGGCATGTAGTCCCGAAGTCTGTTCCTTGACACCACCGAAAGGATGACCGACGATGATGGCAGCATATTTCTTTGCAGGGTCGTAGTTTGCAGGGAAATAAAGATCGCCAACCACATCAATAAGGAAACGGTTGTGGAACGTTACCTTCTGCTTCTTTACGCCATTCTCCACTGCCACGGCCGGGGCTTGGGAATCAGCGATTAATCCTTTACTTTGTAGCAGTTCGTTCAATATTAGTTTGCCGGCATCAGCCTCGCTGCGACCGATATTTTTTTCGATGATGGCCAGCACACCACGTAATTCATCCGGTGTTACGCCCACATTCAGTGCGATACCCATGTGCCCTTTTAGCATCGGCTCTACGCCTTTGCCCAAAGAGGCGATCACGGCAACGGTCGCCAGTTCCCGTTCAGCGTATGTCAGGACATCCCGCTCAAAAAGGTCAGCAAAGAGGTGCTCTTTCAGGAATACTTCGATTTCCGGAGCCAGTACAGCATAATTGGCTTTCGGCGCATCTGCCGGAACACCCGAAATCTCGGCAAGAATATCACGCCCGCGTTCGTACTTGCTGCGGGTATCAGTTATCGGCGATGCTTCACGACCCTGGTTATCTTCGATACCTTTTGCTTTCCGTTCATCGAGTACCGCAACAAGGGTTTGTAGTCCGCGCAAGGCACGTGGAAAACCGCAATAGGCGTAGGCGTGTACCATCACTTCCTTGAGTTCACCCACGGTCATTCCGTCATTTAATCCGTTGGTAAGAGCGGGTTTCAGTTTATCGAGGTCTCCCTTACCCGTAAGGGCGGCGACCTTTGCAATGTGTTTCCGTTTACTGTTCATAACTTGTTCCATTTTTGGGTTTTGGGCGGCTGCGATTCCATATCCGAAAAGGATACAGATCAGCGTCATCCTAATTCTCGTTTTTATTTTCATAATCTCTATCATTTTATATTTCCTGTTTTTATCTGATGCAAAATTAGGCTGGAATTTTCGCTTCGACCGGTCATGAATTACGGTTTGAAGGATAATTTTTACGGATTTGCTGCATCTTCTTTATTTTATTGACTACAAAAGCGTACGCAGTAGTTAAGTAGCAGTTCGATGTGTGAGGCGATGATCGATGCACTATAACGGTCGATGGCATGGTGCAACTCTTCGCCGATCTCCCGCAGGTTATCGGTTATGATTTGTTGTTCATGTTCTGTCAGCACACCCCGGCAACGGCAGCGTTTCGGATAGGTTTCAATACGGTTTTCAAGCGATGTGTCGCACAACAGGTCGGGATGGAAAAGCACACCCGAATAATAGTCGGCATGCCGGTGTTGCTTCGAGGGTATCTCGATCACCTCTCCCGGATAAATCAGCCGTAACCATTCCTTTTCCGACGCTTTGCTCTGCTTGGGAGAGTTGTAATATAGTAACCCGTAAAAATCACACATTATCCGAATATCCTCACTCAAATTTGTTTTCGACAGATCAATCATGCAAATCTGCGGATGCAGCGTTTCATGTCCCGTCAATTTATTGAACATATCAATAGTCATAAGTCTGGAATTATTCATTTGTATCACTGTTCTTTTTTCTATTTATTTTTCCATGATGCAAAATTACGGGCTATCCGAAAGTTCCATAGGGTATAAATTACGGTTTCACGTATAATTATTACAGGTTGAAACAGATCGCCCGAAGATATTTTATATATTTGCGTAAAAACAATGAAATCCACTGTCATGGAGAAGATTATAAAGCTGAATACGATCAAGGATTACAATGATTTTCTGGGTATAGAAACTCCCCATCCGTTGGTAAGCGTAATCGACGCTTCCAAAATCAAACCTTTGCACCATGTCTGTAAAAACATTGGCTTCTATGTCATTTATCTGAAGGACATCAAGTGCGCCGATGTGATAAAGTATGGCCGTAAATTCTATGATTTTCAGGAAGAGACACTGGTATTCGCCGCTCCGGGACAGATTATCGGCAACGATGATACAGGAGAGCCATTCCAACCCAAAGGTTGGTGGCTGACATTTCAACCCGAATTATTGCACGGTACACCGCTTGGCCGCCACATGCAGGATTACACGTTCTTTTCCTATGCCGTTAATGAGGCATTGCATCTCTCTAAACAGGAACGGCAGACCGTGATAGATTGTATGATGAAAATCGACGAGGAGATCAAGGGAGCAACGGACAAACACAGCAAGCTGATTATCGCTTCGGCCATTGAATTGCTGTTAAACTACTGCATCCGTTTCTATGACCGGCAGTTCATTACCCGTAAAAAGGAGAACAAAGATACACTTAGTTCTTTCGAAGCGTTGCTGAACGACTATTTCACGTCGGACAAACCCTCGAAATTTGGTACGCCGACCGTGGCTTATTGTGCAGACCAACTGCATCTGTCTGCAAATTATTTTGGAGATATGATTAAGAAGGAGACTGGTTCTTCTGCTCAGGAATATATTCTGACAAAAACAATGGATACAGCAAAAGAATTGCTTGCAGACCCAAACAAATCAGTCAGTGATGTAGCCTACGCTTTGGGATATCAATATCCACAATATTTCAGTAAAGCGTTTAAGCGCATTATAGGATGTTCACCGAATGAATATAGGACATCGTAATTAAATATCTCATCACGAATTAGTGATATACAGCACATTGATCATTCTGATTACACGAAAAGTCCGGTTAGTTGAGGAACAATTAGCATATGGGGCTGTTTTAATCTTATACTACGATAGAATTAATTCTATGAATATCCTGAAGTTTTTTAGCTCTAAGGAAAAGTATAATAGTATTATAACATTTACAGCATTATGAATTTAAACGAAGTCCTCCATTATCGTCGCTCTGTGCGAGCGTATGACAGAACAAAACTGATAGATCCGGAAAGAATAAAACATTATCTGGAATTGGCAACATTAGCTCCCAACAGCTCGGATATGCAGTTGTGGGAGTTCTATCATATCACTCAGCCCGAATTACTGGCAAAGGTTTCAAGAGCTTGTCTCGATCAGAAAGCCACTTCTACAGCTTCACAAATAGTTGTTTTCGTGGTGCGGCGTGATTGGTACAGGAAACATGCGCGGTTTGTACTTGACTTCGAGCGGGAGAATATCCGGCGTTACAGTCCGAAAGAGCGTCAGGCCAAACGCATCAAAGACCGGGAATTATACTATGGCAAATTGATGCCGTTTGTTTATGCCCGTTTCTTTGGAATTTTGGGATTATTCAGAAAACTACTGGTTAACATCATCAGCATTTTCCGCCCGATGATGCTCGAAGTCTCCGAAAATGATATGCGCGTGACTGCCCATAAATCTTGTGCACTTGCTGCCCAAACGTTTATGATTGCTATGGCAAACGAAGGGTATGACACTTGTCCTCTGGAAGGTTTAGATAGCCGTCGGCTAAAAAGGATACTGAAATTGCCTCATGGTGCTGAAATAAATATGGTTATCCCCTGTGGAATACGGGACGGAAATAAAGGAATCTGGGGAGAACGGTGCAGAGTACCGTTTGATGAAGTTTATCGTAGAATCTAAAAATAGTTCTTTTGATTGTCAAACCATGTCACGTATCTCTTTTACCTTTTTTGTGAGATACCAAGTATCGGAACGGGTCATTATGGATATAAAAAGTTTTCAATATAATAACATTACGGAAATAGATAAACAATTATTAAAAAGTTTGCTTTATCTTATTTGGGAGGATATAAATATAGAAGATATTCATCCCCAAGAAATGAATGTCATGTCATTTTGCGCTATAGAAAAGAATGAATTTATTGGCTATTTAGGAGTTGTTTCATGGAATATTATCGTAAAAAATAAAACTTTTAAAATGTGTGGGTTGAGCTGTGTTTGTACACATCCGGAATATAGAGAACAGGGAATAGGGAGTATGTTAGTAAGGAAAGCAACGGAATGGATTATGCAAGATGGTAGATTTGATACAGGTCTGTTTACTTGCTCACAGAGAAATACACCTTTTTATGAACATATAGGTTGGTGGCAAAAATGTTCGAATTTAGTTTTGAAAGAAAGTGATAGAGAGGGAGCTTATGTTAGTGATTCTCTTCAGCTAAATGTGTTCAAATTACTGATTTCTGCAAAAGCTAAATTATACGCTAATTATTTTGAGAACTCAATTGTAACTCTAAATTTCCCTAAAGGAAAATTCATATAGTGATCACTGTAATTCTCCATATCACAACATTTAGTATTGCAGTGAAAGGATAACCTGTCTATGTTTGTGTATGGTATTGTGAAAACGTAAAGTTCGTTTGTGCTAAGTGAAATAAAACATACCACAGTCTTAAATATAGACAAATTATAGGCGTTTTTCTGCCTTGTTCAGCTTCCTGTTATTCGTTTTTAAAGAATAATGGGAACGTTTTTAAAGAATGTGTTCAACGTTTATTAAAAACGTAAAAAGCCTCTTTTAAGCCTAAATTTGATAAATATCAACAAAAAAGGCGGTGATTCTTATGAAGAATTACCGCCTTTCCTATTTATTGTCTATTATTATTCCGGGAATGGATCACCCAGATTCTCTATTATCAGCCCGTATTGCTTGGGAGAGAGCCAGCGATGATTATAAGGTTGATAGCCCGTTTCAACTAAAGCAGTCGCCAGATTTGTACACCTTTTAATGCTTCGTTGTAAAGATCTTACCGCATTTTTCGGAGTGGAACAACCGGGGAAATACATACCGGCCAATTCGGAGAAAGAAAGAATCAGTTTTGCCATTTGCTAAGGTTTTAGGTTTAATATTAAAATTCAGTTTTTTAAAGCTCTACAAAGATACTACATCAGAAAGGCGAAGTCAAGTATTTGGGTTGGTTTTTCCGACTTTTATTTTTTCTTTTTTTTATTCTTCTCATTTTTCTAAGATAACATCTTGTATATTCGTTTTTTTTATAAATTTGCCCAACTTACAACATAACAAAAAACAATATGCGACACTCTTGTATTTCCTTTCTCAGCATCTCTCTTTTTCTTCTCACGGCTTGTTCCGGAGAAAAAGGTTCACATGAACAGGTTTCTACAGTCAGTATTGATAAAGGCGTCGAACACTTTGATGCGGACTACACTTCGGCACAATATCAGTCTCTTTTCAAAAATCCGAAAACGATCCGGCTGGAAACGAATGATAAATGCCTGTTGAGTGCTAATGCGTACCTGCTTAATGTGACTCCAAAGTACATAGTTATCGGAGATAAGACGAGTTTTTATTTCTTTAATGCCGAAAACGGTTCTTTTCTTTCTGTGATGGACAGGAAGGGAAATGGACCTGAAGAATATGCCGACATCTTTTCCCGCTTTTTTGATGAAGAAAAAGAGTTGATTTATGTTGCAACTCCTAATAAGACTAAATTATATAAGCCGGACGGGACTTTCGTCAGCGAATACCCCAAAGATAGTATATCCAACTTTATAGGTGTGTCCAACGGATATTGGGGAACCTACAAAAGAGAATATCAGAAATCGCACTTAGTAGCCTTCTTTGATAAGGACTGGAACATGAAACAATCTTTCTTTCCTTTCGATGCTGAATCGGTAACGGGCTTTTCAGGTGGCTACATTGTGCCCAGATTCAGAGACGGAAACGACCAAGTGTGTATCGTGATTAATGATACGTTGTATGCCAGCAGAAAGGAAAAACTCATTCCCGCTGTAGCCATCAATCAGGGCAAACTAAAGATGCCGACAGATTTGAATGGTGATCTTGAACGTATGCTTACGGAAGGGAAATATTGTATTAAGGCGGAAAATGCTTTATTGGTGAATGACCTGTTGTTTTATGATTTCTTCTGGAATGAAAGCAGGCATTATACACTATGGGATACAAATAGCGGGGAATTACTGATTCATTCGGAAAAAGGATATGCCATACCTTATAATGAGAAAGCAATTGTAAATACTCCCGTTTCCCTTATCCGGAACAACAAGGCATATACATTGCTTTCTATTGATAAATTGGCTCAATATGGCTTAGCCAGTGAGGAGGATGACTCAAATCCTACATTGCTCTGTGTGGATTTAGGAAACTGAAATATAGTGTCCTGCAAGCCCAACCAATGTTCCCAATAATATGGCATTGAATGCTATTATTGGCAAAGATTTCTTATCCGAATGTCCTACCTGAATAAGCATCGGGATAGTTAGTGCCAAGCCTACAACGCCTCCTTCCAACCACCAGGGAATATGAGGTATGTCTACATTGAGAATAATGATTGAAACGAAAAAGTAATGGAAAAACGCCGAAACGGTGGAGTAGCGGGGAAGTTTCTGCATAATCATAGGAATGATGTCTATGACTCCGGCAATCAATCCGATAATTGCCGAGAAAATTAATTTGTCCATGTCAGATATTATTTAGTTAGTGATGAAAAATCATCCGTTTTAAGCAAATTGAAAAGATATTCTTTGGCTTGCTGTTTAGAAGAATGTCTGAGTAAGTTTGAATACAGAGCTGTCGCGGCATCAATGTTTTCCATGGCAGACTTCGATGTGGAGATTCTCTCCGGTACCAATGATGATGAGTAAGGCAGGGCAGGATCGATACGGTGTTGGCTGAGGGCATAATTTACCCGGTTCATGCAGTTGCATTTCTTGCCTCCTGCGTGCTCGCAATATTCTGACAGGAAAGTACTCATTACTTTTCTGGAGCGTGACAGCCGTTGCCTGAAGTTGTCAGCCGACAATCCTGTAATCTCACTTCCCAGTCGGCTGTCTACATCAAACATGGTTCCCAAAATGAAGATTAACCTGTCGAATGGATTTAAGCATTGAAGCAAAACGTTGGTGCATGACAGTTTCAGCTCTTCCGAGAAAATCTTTTTCTCAGCCGGATTCGTTTGGTCAACTGAAGAGGCGACATATCTGTCTATATCACTCCCGAAGATTTCAAAAGACAAAGGATGATTTACGAAGTCTTTATTCTTCTCATTGATTAAATGGTTTACGGCTATTTTATACACCCATGTCGAAAATAAACTTTTTCCTTTATAAGAAGAAAGGCTTGTGATGACCTTTATCAGAATGTCTTGCTTTGCGTCTTCAGCATCTTCAATCCGCCCGAGCATGCGCAATGACAAATTAAACACCGGGCCTTCAATATTTTCAATGATTGCTCCTAATGCCTCTTTAGAGCCATTTATCGCTTGGTCCACATGATAGATTTCTATTTCCATGATTTCTGTTTTATATATTTAGACATGGACCGAAGAGGATTGTGACAGTCATTTGTGTTTTTAACATTAAAAAAATGCAGAGACTATTCTTTTTATCGGATAATCTCTGCAATACCAGATACATGCTTTACACTCAGCGGAATTTTATAGTATGATTATAACAAATAGAATATACCATACATCATTACGAAATTAAATCCCGAATGTGCCGCAATTGCTCCCCAAAGTGAATCACAATACAGCTTACATCTGAAAAACACCTGGCTGACTATAAACATTGAAAACACCCAAAGCAAGGCAGGAATCGGTAAGAAGCACCATGTCCCCAGTGTATAAACGATCCCGAAATGGGCTACATGCGTTAATGCAAAAGCCAGTGAATCAAAGTATGAAGCCTTTGTCTCTCCAAACTTAGGGACAAAGCACCCGTGAATAATGCCTCGATACAGGAATTCTTCGCCTATCGGACTAAATATCATGCTTGGAATAACAGCGATTGTGAAGTACAACAATTTATCATCTTCTGTTATACCACTGCTGGGATTATTTCCCCCGATATATACAAATGCGTTTTCGACAGATTGTCCATACAGAAAAGAAAATAAACCGAATATGGCCAAGCAAATAACCCCGCCAGACAGGAAAGCAACTCCTATTCTCCACCAATGCGCGGGACGTTTAAGCCCTATGCCTTTCCGACCATACTTTGTAAGAAGAATGAACGGGATAATCCACATGCTTAAAAATACGAACATGACAGTGCCGTAACTTCTGTCCACATAAGATTGTAGCACGATTACAAAACGGGGTATTCCGAATAACAATATGAGAAATACGCCTAATTTCCAATTAAATTGAAAATGATTGCCCCAGAATTTCTTTAGATACTGATTCATAGCAGTAGAATTTATAGATTACACTTCTTTTGAAAGAATGCTCGTAAAATTACAAAATAAATCGAAAGGACAATCTGCTTTTGCATTTTACATACTTACCTTTTCTTTTATCCGTAATATTGGTTATATATTCCGTAATTTATATACCTGCATACTGGATAATACTCCGTAATTTTGTATCATTGCAATATGCTTCCCGAATCGAAGCGTTTGCTACGGAAAAGTAATCTATGTTTGAACTAAATAATATATCGTATGAAAAGACTTACATTCTTTATGGTAGCGATTATGGCGTTATGTTTGACCGCAATCGCACAGAAACAAAGTTCTAAGACATTGGTTGCCTATTTCTCGGCAACGGGAACAACGGAAAAAGCAGCCAAGGTAGTTGCAGAAGTCACAGGTGGCGCTCTCTACGAAATACAGCCTGCGAAGAAGTACACCTCTGCCGATCTGGATTGGCACGACAAGTCCTCACGCAGCAGTGTGGAGATGGCGGATGCCAAATCACGTCCTGCCTTAAGCTCCAAAGCGGCGAACCTGGCGGACTATGATACTGTTTATATTGGTTTTCCCATCTGGTGGAATTTAGCTCCGAGAATCATCAATACTTTTATAGAAAGTGGTGATTTTTCAGGTAAGACAGTGATTCTGTTTGCCACATCGGGCGGAAGCAGTATCTCCAATTCCGAAAAAGAGTTGCAGAAAACTTATTCCAATCTGAAGTGGCAGAAAGGCAAACTGCTGAACGGTGCGACCAAAGAAGACATTAAACAATGGACTAAAAAATAAATTAGTATGAGAAAGAATTACGGAGCAAAACCCTTTTCCTATCCGCAGCCGGTGTTTATCATCGCTGCTTATGATGAAAATGGACTCCCAAACGCTATGAATGCGGCTTGGGGCGGTATCAGTGAAATGAAAGAGATCAGTATTTGCATCAGTGAAGGACACAAGACCACTGCGAATATCCTGAAACGCAAAGCATTTACAGTAAGTATGGCGGAAGTGGGGCAGGTTGTTGCCTGCGATTACGTAGGTATTGTTTCCGGCAATAAGGTAACAGATAAATTCGCCCGTGCAGGCTTCCATGCCACCCGTTCGGAGTTCGTGGACGCCCCGTTGATTGACGAACTGTCCGTAGCGGTGGAGTGTAAACTGAAAGATTACAATCCCGAAACCTGCATATTGCGTGGAGAGATTGTAAATGTTAGTGTAGACGAGCGTGTACTTGATGAAAACGGAAAAGTAGATGCTTCCAAAGTAGCTCCCATCATCTTCGACCCGTTTAACAACGACTATTTGAAGGTGGGCGAAAAGGTGGGTAAGGCTTTTTCGGATGGTAAGGCATTGAAATGATTCTAAAATCAGGTCTTCACAAAAAATATTCCTCAAAGTATAGCTTAAATACTTTGAGGAATACAGATCAATGATACATTGTGATAGTTCTGTTAAACCACTTCATTGTCAATTTGTTTAATCACCCTGCAAGGATTTCCCACGGCTACGCAGTTATCAGGAATAGAGTGGGTTACTATACTGCCGGCACCTATGACACTGTTTTTCCCAATTGTCACTCCCGGTAGGATTATTGCACCACCACCAATCCACGCTCCATCATTTATTCTTACGGGGAGTGCATAGGTTTTGCAAATACCTTCTCCTGCTTCCCAATCCGCCACGACTCTTTCTTGTAATTTGGTAGAGTGAGTGGCTGTGTATATCTGTACATTGGACGCTATCAACACATTGTCGCCTATCTCGATTATGTTGTTGTCTACAAACGTACAGTTCATATTGATGATAACCTGGTCACCAATGAAAATATGCTTCCCGTATTCGCAATGGAAATCAATATCGATGTGAACGTGTTCTCCCATCTTGCCGAACAAATCATGAAAGATTCGCTTTCTCTGTTCCGTGTCGGCATAATCCGTTTCATTTAGCTGTTTCAATAATCTTTTAGCATTCAGCGTCATATCTGCCAATACTTTGTCACCGCCGTTGAACGGTTCTCCGGCTAAGCACTTTTCCAATTCTGTTTTCATATATTGAGATCTACTAATTTTTAGAGCATTCAAGTCATTACGGAGATAACTTACTCATCATATTAATGTGCCAAAGATAAGAAAAAGATGCTTTTCGCCATAGTTTTACCTTTTTTTCATCAAAAAACGCCTTTTCAGCCATTCACGTACCGGTTCGTCATACAGTTTAAGGCAAGCATATGCGATAGCAATGGATAAAATGAAGATGGAAACTGCAAGCAAAACATGCATTCCTAAAGGTGCGTCCGGATGATTCCGTGCCCAGGCTATCTGCATATAAATCAGCGGAAAATGTGTGATATAAAGAGGGTAGGAGATCTCTCCGAGAAATTGACAGATGGCTACGGAACGTTTTCCCGTCACATTGCTGCCTGCTCCCATCGCTACTATTAAAGGGAACATAATAAGTACACAAAAAGCTTCGTAAGCACCGTTCATCCACATGGCTTCCGTACCGCCGATGCGGGGCATAACTAAAATGGCAACTATCAGCAATGAGCACCAGTAAAATCCTCTTTTTATCTTTATCAATTTGTTGACGCGCGAAAGCAATAGCCCCACGAAGAAAGGATAAAGCAGTCGGGATATACCGATGTAGAGTTGATCAGGAGTAAGGCTCCATCCGCCGATAAAGGTATATGCAGCCGCTTCTCTTGTGGTCAACAGACCAAAAGTATCTATATTGAATGCTATGTCGATAGTCAGCAACGCTGCCAGGGCAACAAAGATTCCCAAGGCGATTTTAGAGAAATGGCGGATAAACAAAGCATAAAGGATGTTTGCTATATACTCCCACATTAGCGACCAGGTAGGGCCGTTCAGGGAGTTTACTTCCCACCAGCCCCGTATGTCCCATGAAACTGGTGTGGGAATCATCAGGCAACCGAGCAGAACCATCAGGAGGACTTTCCACCAAGGTGTTTCCATAATCAGAGGGAAAGCGGAACAGTCACCCAGATAGAAAAAGACAGCTCCTATTAACGTGCCCATAATCACCATAGGATGCAGGCGTACCAGGCGTCGCTTAAAGAAATCTTTTATGGACATCCTGTCCCAGCGGTCATCATAGGCATACCCTATCACAAAACCGGAAAGAACAAAAAAGAAATCCACAGCCAGATAACCATGATTCAAAATCTGATGGACAGGGCCCGCAGAATAAGTTTCAAACAAGTGGTAAGCTACCACAATCATTGCGGCAACGCCGCGTAGTCCGTCCAGTATTTCATAGCGCGGCTTCGATGCCAAATAAGTTGTTGTATTCATTATTTTGATATTAAATTCATTTTCACACTAAAAAATAACCTGCCATATTTTCGCAAACCTGGCAGGACCTAAGTTATCCAGATATCTGATATTATCAGTTTTATATCGCGTGCAAAGTTATCCCTCAATTAGTTTACACATTTATCTTATCGTTTATTAGAATTGTCTTATATTTGCATATTTCCCTATATAAGGAAGAAAATAATAGAAAATATTAAATTATAGTATAATGCCCCAATCAGAAAGACGTTCTTTTACTTTCGAGAATGTTCATCTTGCGCCCGATGAACAAATAGGTTTACATCAGCAATCTACCTGGGAGCTTTCGTATGTGATCGTAGGTTCCGGCATGAGGTTGATAGGCGACATGACGGAACCTTTTCTTGGCGGAGAGGTAGTTATGATACCGCCGGAAATTCCGCATTGCTGGTACTTTGAGGGCGATGATACGGATGCGCAGGGCAGGATTGCGAACATTACCGTGACGTTTGACAATGATTTCCTCGATAGGTGTTCCGGTACTTTTCCGGAACTGTGCGGACATATAGATAAGTTGAAGAAGAAGTATGATGCGGTGAAATTCGATAAGGAAAAGTCGGAGGCAATCATTGACCTTATGGAAGAGATGTGTAATCAAAGTGAAGCTGAAAAAGTTGCGTCCATGATAAAGCTCATCCTGATAATGGCAGATAGCGGCAGTGAGCACGTGGTAGGTAAATATCAGAGGATTGACAAAGAAACGAAGCGTATGAATCAGATCCAGACATACGTTATCTGCAATGCAAAGCGGAACATTACGCTCGATGATGTGGCACGGTATGTAGGCATGAACCGGGCTTCTTTCTGTATATTCTTCAAGAAAGCTACCGGAAAGACTTTTGTCACTTATCTGAACGAGTATCGTATAGGTTTAGCCTGCCAGCTTTTGAGGCAGAAGAGGATGACGGTTTCAGAAATCTGCTATAATGTTGGTTTTAATAATGTACCATATTTCAACCGGACTTTTAAGCGTCATAAAGGCGTCTCCCCCTGTGAATACAAACAAGGTGGCAAATGATGCTAACGAAAAAAAGGAAAGTGATATTTAATACCTATTTTATATAGTTTTCTTTTTCCATATAATAAAGACCCTCGCCACGATCACCATTCTCCAAATCGGTCAGTTCTAATTTGAATACACGATAAGGGAGGTCATTCTGCAAATGCTTAGGGAGATCTACCGTCAGCAGGTAGGCGCTTCCATATTCGTCGGCATCGTAGTATTCTTTTATTTCCTGCTTCATCAGAATGGGAACTTCTTCGCCATCTATCCAGACAACAACTTTCAGTTGATCGATTGGTGGAGCCCATTGATCCACTTTGGCTTCTTTACTTTGAGCTTGCTGTTTCTTATTGCTAAGATCTTCATTGCGCACAATAGAAGCCGGTTCGGAGGTCTTCATCCATTCGTAAAAGCGTGTCAGACTCATGGGGCGGACATATATCTGATAAGCAGGCATAGCGCCGGGGATGCGGAAAGCACGTATTCCATAAGCTTCCATACGATGATATCGTATGTTTAACGTAGTGTCGCGATCGGCAATAAAATCCCATGCCCAAAACTCTAAACGGTGTTCCGCTTCGGGGAGTCCAAGTTTGAGGGCTGTGTGTGCATAAGTAGGATAGTAGATAGCATATACACTTTGATATTTACCTTTAGGTACCCTGACAGTGTAGTAGCCATCTTTATTAGTGATACCTTCTGATACAGGATTGAATCGGGGAGTGTACCAACATACAGAACAACTATCTATCGGTTGCCCATTGAAATTTGTCACTCGTCCACTAATAGTTACTGAATCTTGTTGCTGTGCGTGTCCGACTGTACAAAATAAAAAGGACATCGAAATGTAGAAAAGAAATCTGATTATCTGTGTCATAGTAGTAGATATTTTGGTAAAGATATGAAATTAATTTGAAAAAATTGAATAAGGTTCTATTTAATATTGGTTGATTATCAGAATTATTCTCTTATTTCCCGTGATACGAAGAGAATTCGGAGCATTGTGAATACTGACATAATAGGGAAATCTCCCTAAATAATAGGGAAAAAGATAATATTATATGTTTTTCTCCACTTATATTTGTAGCAACATAAAAACTAAAAACAATATATACAATGAAAACAATAAAACTGACATTAGCACTACTGGCATTTGCAATCTGTATGGGTAGTTGTGCCATGATTTTAGGGATTGACAAAGGTGTCATGATGAGCGTTCAGAAGGGAATGAGTCAGAAAGAAGTGTCATCTATACTTGGGAAGCCGGACTATCGCCGTTTTGATCATGACGTGGAGGAGTGGGAGTTCGTAAAGAATGTTGCTGACAATGCCGGATGGACTACGATTATAGTCAGCTTCATTGACGGGCGTGTGATTAGTATGGATTCTTTCCGGGCAGATGCTCCCCCTTCTCCCGTAGCGGTTTATCCGTCCGTAGAAGTCAATGGGAATATACCTTCCCGGCCACATGCCAACATTGGGAACGGAATGAATGAGAGAGACTTCCAGTCTCTTTACAGCAAAGTGAAGGCCAAACCTTTCAAAGACGATCAACTGGATTTGCTGGAAGCCGGAATCGGTAACAGGGGATTAAGTTGCAAGCAGTGTGTGCGGATGATGTCGATATACCGGTTTGATGATGACAAACTGGAAGTCCTGAAAATCTTAGCTCCGAATATCTCCGACCGGGAGAATTATGACGAGATAATCAATGCACTCGATTTTATCTCCAGTGAAGAGAAAGCAAGAAGTATTTTGGGAATAAAAAAGTAAAACGAGAAGGCGGTAAATCCATGCAAGGAAATACCGCCTTTTACTTTATATGAAGTTATACTGTCATTTATCCTTTTCGACAGATACAGTCCGCCAGATGATCGTTGACGAATCCCGCAGCCTGCAAGTGGGCGTAGCAGATGGTAGATCCGAAGAACTTGAATCCTCGTTTTTTCATATCCTTGCTCATGGCATCAGATTCGGGAGATGATACCGGAATCTCACTCAAGGATTGAAAGGTATTGATAATCGGCTTTCTGCCGGGAAAGAACGACAGTGTATATTCATAGAAGCTACCGAACTCCTTTTGTATGGCAAGGAATAACCTTGCATTTGTAATGGTCGATTTGATTTTCAGACGGTTCTTTACAATGCCATCAAAGTGCATCAGCCGTTCGACATCTTCATCGGTCATTTGCGCTACCTGTCCGGCATCGAAACCACAAAAGGCTTTGCGATATCCCTCACGTTTTTTAAGAATAGTTATCCAACTTAATCCTGCCTGGGCACTCTCCAGCACAAGAAACTCGAACAGCGTTTTGTCGTCGGTCACTAAATTTCCCCACTCTTGATCATGATATTTCACATACAGTTCGTCAGTTCCGCACCAACCACAGCGTCCATTTACAAAATCTTGCATAATTATAGTACTTATAATGAATGTACAAATATAGTTGATTCACAACGGCGTACCAAATTTCAATAAGCTATTTTACGGTGGAAATCATCTTTCATGTTCCCCGGATTTTCTTATTTCAGATTCTCGTTGAAGAATGCCGCCAATTTATCGAATGGAATGGCATTTTTGTCTCCACCGTCGTAAAGATCAGTGTGTGAGGCACCTGGAATGATAAGGAGTTCCTTATTGTCACGATAGTTGGTGTAAGAGGTCATATCGCGGTAGGCGTCTTCACTGAAATAGCGGGAATGTGCTTTTTCACCATGCATAATCAGTACGGCAGAGCGGATTTCTTTGCTATAAGCAAGAATGGGCTGATTCAGGAATGACATTGGGCCGGTGACTGTCCATCCATCGTTGGAATTGCCCGAACGCTTGTGATATCCGCGCTGTGTCTTATAATAATCGTAATAATCCTTCACAAACTGAGGTGCATCGGCTGGCAACGGATCGACCACGCCACCGCCTTGTTCATAATAGCCTTGGGCATACTCTTTGGTACGCTGTGCATTGAGTTGCTTGCGTTTCTCGTAACGGGCGTTTTCATTGTTGTCGGCATCAAAATAGCCATTTGCATTTACGCGGTTCATGTTGTACATTGTAGAGGCAACAGTAGCCTTGATGCGTGTGTCGATAGCAGCTGCATTAAGTGCCAGACCGCCCCATCCGCAAATGCCGATAATACCGATACGCTCCGGGTCAACATTCGGCTGGGTGGAGAGAAAATCGACAGCAGCCTGAAAATCTTCTGTATTGATGTCCGGTGAAGCAACCCTGCGAGGTTCGCCACCACTCTCGCCGGTAAATGAGGGATCGAAGGCGATAGTAAGGAAACCTTGTTCAGCCATTGTTTGCGCATATAATCCGCTGGACTGCTCCTTTACGGCACCGAAAGGACCGCTTACTGCAATGGCTGCCAATGCGCCTTTCGCATCTTTCGGTTCATAGAGATCTGCTGCCAATGTAATTCCATAGCGGTTGACAAACGTCACTTTACGGTGATTCACTTTGTTGGACTGTGGGAAAGTCTTGTCCCATTCCTGCGTGAGAACTAACTCCTGTGCTTTAATATTACTACCTTTCATTTCTTTTTGATTTTGTGCCTGAACACTAACAACTGTCAGCATCAGAGGCATGATTAGCATTATTACTTTTTTCATTGTTTTTTGTCTTTTGATTCAACAATGCAAAGTTAACGCAAAAGCCCCGCAGCAGATTTGCTGCGAGGCTCAAAGAATCTTTCTCAGAAGCTCATTTTACTATATCAATCGCAACTCGCGGAAATTTATTGGGAGATAGCGGTAGGAGAGACGCCGAATTGCTTTTTAAAAGCCGTAGCAAAGTGGGATGGATTCTTGAATCCTACTTCCAGATAAACGTCCTGTACTTTCCGTGTGCCGGTTTTCATTTTCTCGTAGGCCGCTTCGAGGCGTTTGTGAATCAGCCATTTTTGCGGAGTAAGGGTGCTAATCTTCTTGAAATCCCGTTTGAATGTAGCCAGACTGCGTCCCGTAAACGTGGCTAAATCTTCCATACTGAAATCGTACATGTAATTTTGTTCCATGAATTCCAGGATGTCAATTTTCCAGGGTTCGTTGAAATCAAAGAGTGTGGGATAAAAGCGTTCGTCAATATGTAGCAACGCCAGCAGTCCCTCCTGCAATTTCAGATTCATGAAATCGTCCTGTGCCTGGAGCTTCTGGTTGAAGTAAGGAGTCATCGAAGTGAACAGACTGTCAATTTCCATGCTGATAGGCAATTTTATCACGCTTGAACGGACTTTGGGCACATTGTCCAGCGCTTTATCCGAAGGAATTCGTTGAAACATCTCGCGCAAGAAACGCCGTGTAAACATCAGAAAAATACCGCAATACTGCTCGCCATCGAATGGTTTCTTAGTCAGCGTAACCCGGTGGTCGCGCCGGATAAACACACACTCGCCTTTCTGTACATGGGTGATTTTGTTCCCGTCATCAATGAGCATTTCGCCTGAATAAACATAGTTCATGGCGTGCTCGCGGGATTGATGTACACAATGATTTTCGTCATTGAAGAAACAACTGAAAAATATATCCGCATGTCTGAATATCATCTCATCTCCATCGGTCGGGGCATTTATTTTATAATCCATAAGAATACTTTTTAAGCGCTTTCTGCAAAAATAGCATAAAGCGGAGAATTATTCTTTTGAAATCTATTTTTTCTTTCTGATTGCGTCTCATTTCGCAAGCCTTCTTCTTAACCGGTGTTTTATTCTCGCTTTTTATCACTATCTTTGTCACTGAGCATACTCTGTATGCTGATTCTGAATGTTCCGCAATATGGGTAAGTCATTCCTCTGAACTATTTCTCGTTTATCAATTCAAAGTTTAACGGATTACAGCAATTATGGATACTCAAAAAATGAAAGTACAAAAATTAGTACCAACGGAATACGATGGTAAATGGGGCTTTATAGATGCAGCAACAGGCGAAGAAGTCGTGCCGTTTATCTATGACTATGCCCATGCTTTTTCTGTAGGATTGGCATTAGTCAGGCAGAATGGTTGGTGGGGTTATGTGGATAAAACGGGGAAGGAAGTGATTCCATGTATATATAATCCTGCATGGTCTTTTACCAAAACCGGGCTGGCAGCAGTATGCATGGAGGGTAAATGCGGCTTTATAGATCAGACAGGGAAAGAGGTTATTCCTTTTATATATGATGACGCCCGCTATTTTAATAAAGATGGTAAAGCAAAGGTGAAACTGAACGGCGAAACTTTCTTTATAGATGTGAAAGGAAATCGGGTTGAATAAACATGAAAATGACTTCAATAAGCTTATGTTCGATAAGGATGGAATTGTATTAAAGCCTTTGCTTGACGAAGATATACCGTTGTTTGACAGGTGGTTGAGTAAAGATTATATCTATAAGTGGCTGTGTCCGGATGGGGAAGAACAAAGAGAGGCCTGGCTGGATGAGGTAAACAACAGAAATGGTAAGTATGACTTCATAAGACATTTTATTGTTTACTACAAAGATAAGAAGATTGGGTATTGTCTTTTTGCCGATTGTTTTTTCTTGAAAGACTTGGAGGAAGAAGGGCACGACTTTGAGAGTTTGTATGGAGACATCCCCGAAAAGAACCATACTTACGAGATCGGATATTTGATTGGTGAAGAAGAGTATCTGAATAGAGGCATCGGTAAAATGATTATCTGGAAGTTGGAAGAAAAGATCATTGAATTGGGAGGACGTGAAATAGCAGCAGACCCTTCGGAAGAAAACGCAGCTTCAATAAAGGTATTGCTAAGTAATGGGTTTAAGAAGAAAAGTGATGGGGATTACAGAAAAATTGTGCATACCCAGTAAATGTGTTGCTCATCAAATCAGGAGTGAAAAAAGGATGTAGAAACGGGAACTTATTTATTTATCTTTTTCAGGATATTCCGTATGGTAGTTTTAACGCCCGTGGAATAATATTCGGTATCTGCATTCTCTAATATGAGTTGTAGCTCTTTCAAAAGTTCCGGCTCAGACTTGCAAAGCTGGTAAGCCATTCTGATAGACAACGCCTGTACACCGATACTTTCTTGTGGGGCCAACATATGATCCAGACAATAATTTAGTAAATCGACAGAGACAGGATCAGATGTAGGTACATTATATAATATAGACAACAACAACCGTTTGGAACCATCATGTTTGCAGACTAATAATCGCTGAATAATATCATCAAGCAGTGGAACAAACCAGCCGGGATGCTTCTCACTCACTTTCTCACATGCCCATATAGCCCGCCATGAAACGATAATTTTATCATCGGAAATCAACCGATATATATCTTTAAGGTATTCCGGATGCAGGCATATTTCCTGCACCAGCTTATCTATTGATAGTTTGCAAAGAGGCATTGCAAGGGTGTTTCTGTATTCGTCGATTTTCTCCATATCATGCATGTTTTTGCAAAGATAATGCAAGTTGAATGTAGAACTTTCATACTTACATGAAAAAGTTTTGTTGAGATGCTGTTTATCTCCCTATTCTGAATGCGGATAGTACGATTACAAAATAAAGGGCTGTCTTTGGTTAAAAAGACAGCCCTTACAAATATATTGTATTTAAGGATTATGCAATGCCGTGAGCAGATACCTCCGGTGCAATCTTCTTGATCAGACCTTGCAGTACAGCACCCGGGCCACATTCTGTGAAGTCGGTAGCACCATCAGCAACCATATTCTTAACAGTCTGTGTCCAACGTACAGAAGCTGTCAGCTGAGCTACGAGATTCTTCTTGATCTCTTCCGGATCAGTGTGAGGCAATGCATCTACATTCTGATAAACCGGGCATTTGGGAGCGTGGATTTCAGTAGCGTTGATAGCCGCTTCCAATTCAACTTTTGCAGGATTCATCAGCGGAGAGTGGAAAGCGCCGCCTACCTTCAAAGGCAAAGCACGTTTTGCTCCGGCAGCTTTCATCAGTTCGCATGCCTTGTTGATACCTTCGATAGAACCGGAAATTACGATCTGTCCCGGGCAGTTATAGTTGGCTGCAACGCAAACTTCGCCTTCAGCGGTTACTTGCTCGCAGATTTCTTCTACTTTTTCATCGGAGAGGGCAATGATAGCCGCCATTGTAGAGGGCTGTGCTTCGCAAGCTTTCTGCATAGCCATGGCACGGGCATAAACCAGTTTCAATCCATCTTCGAAGCTCAATGCACCGGCAGCAACCAGAGCAGAGAATTCTCCCAATGAGTGACCGGCAGTCATCTCAGGTTTAAAATCATCACCCATACAAAATGCGGAGATAACGGAGTGGAGGAATACAGCAGGCTGAGTTACCTTCGTCTGACGCAGGTCTTCGTCCGTACCGTTGAACATAATATCCGTAATGCGATATCCCAGGATATCATTGGCTTTTTCAAACAATTCTTTTGCTAAAGCGGAGTTTTCATACAAGTCTTTTCCCATTCCTACGAATTGGGCACCTTGACCCGGAAATACAAATGCTTTCATACTGTTCTTGTTTTAGTAGTTAATTAAAAAAGTGGTGCAAAGGTATAGCTTTTTCTGATATTGACCGCACAAACACAGTCATTTTGTGCAAATACATGAATATTATTACAGTAAATTTAAGTAAAAGATAAAAATATAGACTTACTTTTGTGGGTATAATAACATATAAACATTTTAAATAGAGTAAACAAAATGGCAGATATACAAAAATTACGGCGTTCCATTTCTAAAGACTTAATGGGACTGTATTATAAGAGAGCCGGTTATAGTTATCAAAAAGCAATACAGGCGTTGAAGAAGGATGAATTCTTATCCCAATATTTCGAAATAGCAGAAGAAGATAAACCTTTTTTGGATTATATTTTTATAGAACTAAAATCAACTGATGAATTGGCGGAAGAGTTAATGCAGGGCATCTTATCCCAAATGAAGGAAGCAAAGGAAAGAGTCGTTCTCCCAATATCTGAAATAATAGGTGTTCGGCTGAGAGGGCTGTTTGATAATTTAGGCTCACGCCTTTGGGATTCAATCATTCATGAGATGGTTCAAAATTATCACTTTAGGAAACTTTTTAAAGAAAGTGGCTTGACAGGTAATTATAAAATTGAAGATTATGATAATAAGTCTCTTATCTTGCATCGAATAACGACGATAGACATAGTTCCTAAGGATTTTCGTCTTTTTACGGCAGAGCAAAGAGAAAAACATATTCAGAGCCTTGTAGCTGAGGTCTATAAACAAAAAGAGAATTGGCACTTTATAAATACAAAGTTCGGACTCGATACGGATAATGAAGAAGGGATGGCTGATTACATGGCGTTTAGAAAAATAATAGATGAAAGGAAGAGGGTATACGGTATGATATCGGAGGCTTTTTATGTGACGGACGAGCACGGCTTTTGTCATTATATTGGGGAAGTGGAAGAAGAAGAGTATGATGAAGATGAAGCTGAAGGATGGGAGGACTGATATTGTAATAAAACAGAGAAAGAAAAGCATTGTTTTACATAAATTATTTATACCTTTGACCCGCCCCCCAAAATGATCTATCGCAGACTCGCATCTCCGGAGGTACGAAGAAACACATAGCATCACGACACATCATCCGATGGTTCCACTTCATGTGGTAATAATGCCATTACTTTGATGCCGGAGCAAACAAAGCAACTATTTTATTAACTCTTCAAAAGCTAATTAATTATTATGGCAAAGAATCTACTGAAAGCGTGGAAAGTGGACAACACCATCACCACTGATGACAAGACTGACAAGATTTTCCAATTGGAAACTGCCCGTAGCACGGATCTTCAACTGATATTGGACCGCATGGTGGCAAAGAACCCCGGTGTGCTGCGCGGCACGATGCAATTGAGTGTAGATCTCTACAACGAGGTAGTGGCGGAAGCCGTGATGAACGGTGAAAGCGTAAACACCGGCCTCTTCCGCGCCGTGGCGCAACTGAAAGGGCTTGCCGGACAAGCATGGAATCCGAAAGTGAACTCCATCTACGTATCACTGACACAAGGCAAAACGTTGCGTGAAGCCATACAGAACACCAACGTAGAAGTATTGGGCGACCGACCTGTAAAATTTTACATTGGCAGTTCGAGCGATGCGGCCACGCGTGCCACGGACTTTTCCGCCACTGCCGGTGAAGCCTTCACTGTGTATGGCAAGAACATTTTGCCCGCAGGTTCCGATCCCTCAGTGGGCGTCACGCTCACCAACCTCAGTACCAACACGGTGACGAAGCTGGAAGACAAGAAGATTGTGCTGGCCGAACCCTCGCGTCTCATCCTGAACTTGCCCGCAGGGCTGGCCGACGGGGAATACATACTCACCATCACCACGCAGTATAAAGGTAGCAGCACAGAGTTCCTGAAGGAGCCGCGCAGCACTTCGCAAAGCATTTACATAGGTAGTGCCCCGAGCGGTGGCGGTGAAAGTGGAGGCGATGGCGGTCTGGATGAAAATCCGTTGGGATAAAAGAGTTTCTTTTGTACTTTATTAATAAAATAAGAAAACTGTTAACGAATATTCACCGTTAGACTAACGGTTAGTCTAAGGTAGACTAAAGGTTAGACTAACGGTGGATTTGCTTTCAGACCAAGGCGGGCTGGCAAACTCTCCTTATGAAGACTTTATAAGACAGGAACATGGAAGCTGACTGACGGTGTGATCGAAACTACCGAATTATTCTTTAAGCATTATCAAATATATTTTTAGTAACTTCAAATAAAATACAATAAGAGGCACTTGTCCCTTTCATCCCCCCAACGTACTAAAATCCTTAAAAATAAAGCACTTCGCTCTTATTGTATATCCTACGGTTAGGCACCTTCACCGTTTACCAATAATACATATTGTAATTTCAACAATAAGACTATATTTTGATATTGTAAAATGTATGATATGTATTCTATTGAAAAATAGTGCTTTAGAACATATTGTTTTTTAAGTTTCTATTGCTTGTATATTCAAAAAAACATGTTTATATTTGCAGCGCTTAAACATGGATATTATGCAAAACATGGAACATAAAACCCCATTAGCGAACAATCATATATCAGTAGACTGTGTGGTGATTGGCTTTGACGGAGAACAATTAAAAGTTCTGTTAATAAAACGTGTAGGTGAGGAGCAAGGTGAAATTTTTCACGATATGAAGCTTCCCGGAAGCCTGATCTATATGGATGAAGATCTGGATGAAGCTGCACAGCGTGTGTTGAACGAACTAACGGGTTTGAAGAACGTCAATCTGATGCAATTCAAGGCATTCGGTTCTAAAAACCGGACGAAGGACCCGAAAGACATTCATTGGCTGGAACGTGCCATGCAATCGAGAGTGGAGCGTATCGTTACAATTGCTTACCTGTCATTGGTGAAGATAGACCGGGCACTGAGTCGGAATCTGGCTGATTTCGAAGCATATTGGGTGGCACTGCAAGATATTAAGGCATTGGCTTTCGACCATAATCTGATTATTAAAGAAGCATTGGTATATATCCGCCAGTACGTGGAGATTAATCCGTCGGCCTTGTTCGATCTGCTTCCCCGTAAGTTTACGGCATCACAACTGCGTACTTTATATGAATTGATATATAGCAAGCCTATTGACGTGCGGAACTTCCATAAGAAAATAGCGATGATGGAATACGTTGTTCCATTGGAGGAAAAACAACAGGGAGTTGCCCACCGTGCCGCACGCTATTATCGATTCGATAAGAAGATATATAATAAGGTAAGAAGATAAGTATTAATAAAATAATTCATAAATCAAAACTCATAATTAATACCATGTATTTATTAGGCTATGACATTGGAAGCTCGTCCGTAAAAGCGAGCCTGGTAAACGCCGAAACCGGCAAATGTGTATCTTCTGCTTTCTTCCCGAAGACAGAGGCGGCAATCATTGCAGTTAAACCGGGCTGGGCGGAACAAAATCCCGAAAGCTGGTGGGAAAATCTAAAACTTGCCACACAGGCTGTCATGAATGAATCGGGTGCAAACGCAGGTGAAATCAAGGCAATCGGTATCTCTTATCAGATGCATGGATTGGTATGTGTGGACAAAGACCAGAATGTGCTGCGTCCTTCCATTATCTGGTGTGACTCGCGTGCTGTGCCTTACGGACAGAAAGCTTTCGAAACACTGGGAGAAGAGAAATGTCTCTCACATCTGTTGAACTCTCCGGGTAACTTCACTGCCTCTAAACTGGCATGGATAAAGGAAAACGAACCGGCCATCTACGAACGGATTTATAAGATTATGTTGCCGGGTGATTACATCGCCATGAAGTTGAGCGGTGAAATCTGTACCACTGTTTCCGGACTTTCGGAAGGTATGTTCTGGGATTTCAAGAACAATCGTGTAGCCGACTTCCTGATGGATTATTATGGTTTCGATAACTCTCTGATTGCGGACATCAAACCCACATTCTCCGAACAAGGACGTGTGAATGCTGCCGCAGCAAAAGAATTGGGATTAAAGGAAGGTACACCGATCACATATCGTGCAGGTGACCAACCGAATAACGCTCTTTCACTGAATGTATTCAATCCGGGAGAAATCGCCTCTACAGCAGGCACTTCGGGCGTTGTATATGGTGTGAACGGTGAAGTGAACTATGATCCGAAATCACGCGTAAATACATTCGCTCACGTAAACCATACGGACGAACAAACCCGTCTGGGGGTATTGCTTTGCATCAATGGTACGGGTATTCTTAATTCTTGGGTGAAACGTACGATTGCTCCCGAAGGCATCTCTTACAATGAAATGAATGTACTGGCATCACAAGCTCCTATCGGCAGTGCAGGTATCAGTATCCTGCCCTTCGGTAACGGTGCGGAACGTATGCTCGAAAATAAAGAGATCAACTGCTCTATCCGTGGCTTGAACTTCAATCTGCATGGCAAACAACACATTGTGCGTGCAGCTCAGGAAGGCATTGTATTCTCATTCAAGTATGGTATAGATATTATGGAAGGTATGGGCATCCCTGTACAGAAAATCCATGCAGGCCATGCAAATATGTTCCTTAGCTCCATCTTCCGCGATACGCTGGCAGGTGTGACGGGAGCTGTAATCGAACTGTACGATACGGATGGTTCGGTAGGTGCAGCCAAGGGAGCGGGTATCGGTGCAGGTATCTATAAAGATAATAACGAAGCATTCGCAACGCTGGAAAAACTGGATGTTATCGAGCCTAATCAGGCTAAGCGCCAGGAATATGCAGATGCTTATGCACGCTGGAAACATCGTTTGGAAAAATCAATGGCAAAATAATGCTAACTTAACTCTCCTCTGAAAACGAGGGGAATTAAAGTAATACAGTTAACAATCAAAACATAATTAACCCTTTAAAATTCAATTAAAATTATGGCAACAAAAGAGTATTTTCCCGGAATAGGAAAGATTAAATTCGAAGGTAAAGAGAGTATGAACCCGATGGCATATCGTTACTACGATGCTGAGAAGGTAATCATGGGTAAGAAGATGAAAGATTGGTTGAAGTTTGCTATGGCTTGGTGGCACACTCTCTGCGCAGAAGGTGGTGACCAATTCGGTGGCGGAACGAAACAATTCCCTTGGAATGGTGACTCTGACGCTTTGCAAGCAGCTAAAAATAAATTGGATGCAGGTTTCGAATTCATGCAAAAGATGGGTATCGAATACTATTGCTTCCACGATGTAGACCTGATTTCTGAAGGTGCAAGCATCGAAGAATATGAAGCTAACTTGAAAGCTATCGTAGCTTATGCAAAAGAAAAACAGGCTGAAACTGGTATCAAGTTGTTGTGGGGTACTGCTAACGTATTCGGTCATGCACGTTATATGAACGGTGCTGCTACCAATCCTGATTTCGACGTTGTAGCACGCGCTGCTGTTCAGATCAAGAACGCTATTGACGCTACTATCGAACTGGGTGGTTCAAACTATGTGTTCTGGGGCGGTCGCGAAGGTTACATGTCTTTGCTGAACACTGACCAGAAACGTGAAAAAGAGCACCTTGCAAAGATGTTGACTATCGCTCGTGACTATGCACGTGCTCGCGGTTTCAAAGGTACTTTCCTGATTGAACCGAAACCGATGGAACCGACAAAACATCAGTATGACGTAGATACTGAAACAGTGATCGGCTTCCTGAAAGCTCACGGTCTGGATAAGGATTTCAAAGTAAACATTGAGGTTAATCACGCAACTTTGGCTGGCCATACTTTCGAACACGAACTGGCTGTAGCTGTTGACAACGGCATGTTGGGTTCTATCGATGCTAACCGTGGTGACTATCAGAACGGTTGGGATACTGACCAATTCCCTATCGATAACTATGAATTGACTCAGGCTATGATGCAGATCATCCGCAACGGTGGTTTGGGCAATGGCGGTACTAACTTCGACGCCAAAACTCGTCGTAACTCTACCGATCTGGAAGATATCTTCATCGCTCACATTGCAGGTATGGATGCTATGGCACGTGCTCTGGAAAGTGCAGCTAAATTACTGGAAGAATCTCCTTACAAGAAGATGTTGGCTGACCGTTACGCATCATTCGACGGTGGCAAGGGTAAGGAATTCGAAGAAGGCAAATTGTCTTTGGAAGATGTTGTAGCTTATGCGAAAGCTAATGGCGAACCGAAACAAACCAGCGGTAAGCAGGAATTGTATGAAGCAATCGTGAATATGTATTGCTAATATAATAAGGTGGTAGGGTGAGGGCACTCTACCACCTTATCTCTTTATCACTTTTTACTCATTTATCAACCTAATCTTTTTTATCATGAATGATGCTAACAATGGTAGTAAACTCTACCTGTATTCTATTACAACCGTTGCCATTCTGGGAGGTTTGCTGTTCGGTTACGATACGGCGGTAATCTCGGGTGCGGAGAAGGGCTTGGAAGCTTTCTTCCTGATGGCTACGGATTTCCAATATGACAAGGTGATGCACGGTATCACTTCTTCCAGTGCACTTATCGGCTGTGTGATCGGTGGTGCTCTTTCCGGTTTCTTCGCTTCCCGCTTGGGACGACGCAATTCGCTGAGACTGGCATCCGTGCTGTTCTTCCTGTCTGCATTGGGATCTTACTATCCCGAATTTTTATTCTTCAACTACGGTGAGCCAAACATGGAATTGCTCATCGCATTCAATTTGTATCGCGTATTGGGCGGTATCGGTGTAGGTCTTGCCTCTGCCGTATGTCCGATGTACATCGCAGAAATTGCACCCTCTAATATTCGTGGAACACTGGTATCTTGTAACCAGTTTGCCATTATCTTCGGTATGTTGGTGGTTTACTTCGTCAACTTCCTGATTATGGGCGACCACACAAATCCTATTATCGACAAGAGTGCTGAAGGTATATTGTCTGTGAACGCCGCTTCGGATATGTGGAGCGTGCAAACCGGATGGCGTTATATGTTCGGCTCGGAAGCATTCCCGGCTGCATTATTCGGCTTCCTTCTTTTCTTCGTACCGAAAACCCCGCGTTATCTGGTACTGGTACATCAGGACGAAAAGGCATACTCTATCCTGGAGAAGGTGAATGGTGCAAACAAAGCAAAAGAAATTCTGGCAGAAATCAAGGCTACTTCCAAGGAAAAGACAGAGAAACTGTTCTCTTACGGTGTAGCAGTTATCGTTATCGGTATTTTGCTTTCCGTATTCCAGCAAGCCATCGGTATCAATGCCGTACTCTACTATGCTCCGCGCATTTTTGAAAACGCAGGTGCTGAAGGCGGTGGCATGATGCAAACTGTTATCATGGGTATTGTAAACATTGTATTTACGCTTGTAGCTATCTTTACTGTAGACCGTTTCGGACGCAAGCCGTTGCTGATTATCGGTTCTATCGGTATGGCAGTAGGTGCATTTGCAGTGGCAATGTGCGACAGCATGGGAATCAAGGGTATCGTTCCGGTACTTTCCGTAATTGTATACGCAGCATTCTTCATGATGTCATGGGGACCGATTTGCTGGGTATTGATTTCAGAAATCTTCCCGAATACTATCCGTGGCAAAGCCGTAGCTATTGCAGTAGCTTTCCAATGGATTTTCAACTATATCATATCCTCTACATTCCCGGCACTGTACGACTTCAGTCCGATGTTCGCATACAGTTTGTATGGCATCATCTGTGTTGCAGCTGCCTTCTTCGTTTGGCGTTGGGTACCCGAAACGAAGGGCAAGACTTTGGAAGATATGAGTAAACTCTGGAGAAAAAACAAATAAAATTCTCTCTCCTTTAATATCTTATAAATACAAAAAGGTGCAACCGATCGTTTCGGTTGCACCTTTTCTTTTTTTGATAAAAATACGTTCTGAAGCTTTAATTGAATATGTATCGCAGACCGATCTGAAGTTTCCAACATTCGCTGTAATTCAGGTTTCGGGTGAAGCTTCCGGTAGGATAATTACCATCACTGTCTTTGTACATAGAGAAAATAGGAGTGTTGCTCTCATCCTTACCCTTATAGGTCAGAATTCGTCCACCATTAGCGCCGGACATGTTTTTCGTTACACCCCATTTGCTGTTCAGCAAGTTACCTATATTCAGGATATCCAGGCTGAGTTGCAGCGTATTCTTAGTTTTGCCAATCTTCACGAAGAAGTCACGACCCCAACGGAAATCAAAGCGGTGTACCCAAGGAGCACGTGCCGAATAAGCTTCGGCATATTCGCCTTTATGCTTCTTCAGATAAGGGTCTTGATTCACAAACTTCCAGAAAGCATCTGCATCTTCGGCACTCGTGAACTTGATTTCATCTTTAGTCTTCGGGATATAAATAAGATCATTGGTTACACCATCGCCATTCATATCATTAGAGTACATAAAACTATAACCACTGGATGAATATCCGCTATAAAAGAGACTGAAGTTTGAAGATGTCTTCTTATTCAAATGTACGCGCCAGTTGATGGAAGCAACTACACGGTTGGGAGTGACATATTGTGAACGCATGAGTCCCGAGCTGTTCGGTCCGTTGATGGATGGAACGTTTGTCCAGGCAGAGTTAGCGTCCGAACCGGGCATACCACTGATTTCCTTTGACTCGGTATGAGTATAGGCTGCCATAATGTTCACATTCTTGGCGGGTTCTGCCATTACGGTGATGTTGCCTGTCCATCCCCAACCTTTGGAAGTGTTGGTCAATACGTTTGCATTACTGATATTCGTGTGTTGCAGGAAGTTTTCAGGATAAATGTAACGATCATCCGGTCCGTTAAAACGTGACCATGTATCTTTATCCGGAGCCTGCACATTGTAATTGTATTGGCGTACTGCATTGATATCTTTAGAGAACATTCCTTCCAGTGTAACCGTCAGCGGAAAAGATACAGGCAGCTGGTAATCCAAAGCTAATGAGGTTTTCCAGACTTGTGGCATCTTGAAGTCCGGATCTATACCCACTACGGAGCTTGGCAACACACCTTCTTCCGGACTGATAGAGGTAGGAAGCCCCAATGTGGAAATCATCTGGTTTACGTCTGTTATCATATTACCTTTCAGTAATTCCAGGCGGGGATCGCGACTGGTTACAACGCCATCCTTATATCTGGTTGTAATACTTACCAGATTTTGAATCATACCCGAGTTGGTAGGCATATTGGTAAAGAACACCAGAGGAATACGTCCGGTGAAGAATCCTGATCCACCACGCACTTTTAAAGTCTTATCATTGAACACATCCCAGGTGAAACCCACACGCGGTGAGAATTGCAGTTTGCTATCGGGCCATGCCCCCGTATCAATATGCATGCCGTTGAAGTCCAGATCGTAGATAGCCTGATTGCGCATAATATCATTCAGGAAACTGAGATTATCCATACGTATACCGGCGGTTAATTTAAAGTTATCGCGTATGTTCCATTCATCTTGCAGATAAACACCCAACTGGCCGAATTTCACGTCCGCAGAAGGTTTTGTATTACCATTGTACCCGTAAGCCAAGGCAAATGACTCAGGTGCAGCTCCATTCTTGAAATCCTCGAAGCTGGAATAGCGATAATATCCGGTTCCGTTACGCATATACGAGTTCCCGGCCTTCTGACGTTCGTAGCTGATACCTGCCGTCAGTTTGTGAGCTCCCAGATAATAGGTAAAGTTATCCACAATAGTCATAACCGTATTTTTCACCAGATTGTTATAGGTAAACAACTCGTAACCGGCAGTCATGTAAGGCTCTAATATCTGATTACCGTTTTCGTAATATCCGGCCATAATATCAATGAAAGGGAAGGGGCTGGAGTTCGTACCGCGTTCATCCTTCATGTCACTGTATGTAAACAACAGTTGATTGGAAACGTTGGAAGAGAAACGGCTGTTCAATTCGGCAGTAGCCGAGTTCACAATGTTCTGCAAAGAATAACAAGAGTTTGCATAGGACATGGAATATGCCGAAACACGGTTGTATGCCAAACGATACCCGGTATTTCCCGAACTTCCATTGGGTGCTTCCCAGGTTTTGTTATTGGTAAAGTTATAGCGTACACTCAACTTATTTCCCTGATTGATATTCCAGTCAATACGTCCCAGCAACTTCAGGTTGGTGACATCGGCAGGGAAATCTGTGAACGAACCGGTATTGTATCCGTATTTGTCTTTCAGAATCTGTGAAAATTCCGCCAGATCAGCTTCCGTAGTGCGTGAAATCGTAGAATTATTCGGAGTTTCTCCTTCTTTTGCCGCACGCCATGTAATTACTTGCTGCGGACTCTTCTCATACTCTACATTTGCAAAGAAGAACAGCTTGTCTTTAATGATAGGACCGCCAAATGTAGCACCGTAAACAGTCTTGGACTCTTCGGCACGCACACCGAAATCAGTATCGCCAATTTTGTTACCGCGCATCACTTCATTGTTGAAGTACATATAAGCGCTACCTCTATAAGCATTTGTACCCGATTTCGTAATGGCATTGATGCCTGCACCGATAAAGTTTGCCTGACGCACGTCGTATGGGGCAATCACAACCTGTACTTCATCAATGGCATCCAGTGAAATCGGATTTCCACCGCCTGGCAAACCGGACGACAGACCGAAGTTGTTATTCAGGTTCGCACCGTCTACCGTGAACGTATTGGAGCGTCCGTCACGGCCTCCAAAACTGTTTCCTGACGCATATGGAGAGATGCGGGTAAAGTCGCTGATACTGCGGTTAATGCTGGGTAATGTGGTGAGCTGTTCAGAAGAAATATTGGTAGTAGCTCCCGTCTTTTCAGCACTGAACTTTGACTTACTGGCCGTAATAGTGATTTCTCCCAATAATTCCGAAGCTTCGTGCAGGGTTACATTCAATGAACAAGTTTCACCCAGTTGCAGCTGGATACCTGTATAGATTGCCGTCTGATAACCGATGTAAGATACCGTCACCTTGTAAGGACCACCGGAGCGCATACCTTGCAGACTGAAACGTCCGTCTACATTGGTAACAGTACCGTAACTGGTTCCGGAAGGTTCGTGTACGGCTACAACCGTAGCGCCGATGACAGATTCTTCGTCAGCCATCACTTTCCCACTCATTCCGGCAGTAGTTACCTGTGCCTTGAGCATTCCTGTAAGGGAAAGCAAAAGCACAAACAGGAATAACATCTTTTTAGCCATGATTTTAAAAAAATTAAATAAGAAATAAACAGAAAGTTGTAGAAAACGATGCAAAAGTATAAAAAAAGCAAAATACTCTTATCCCTAAAGTGTTAAATCCTCATTTCTTTTTTATTGCAAAATCAGTCTCTCACAAAAATATGCATTCCGGGAGACAATGTATAAGTTTAAACCGTACCTTTGCAGCGGATTTAACTTTTGGTATAAAAAAGAGACATTATGGACTCATTGAAAATCAACAAAGTACAGTTGCGTAATTTACAAATAGAAGACTACGAGCAACTGGCGCAATCATTCACCCGTGTATATACGGATGGCAGCGATGTGTTTTGGACACACAAACAAATTGAAAAACTCATCCGAATTTTTCCCGAAGGACAGATTGTAACCGTGGTAGACGAAAAGATTGTCGGCTGCGCACTTTCCATCATTGTGAATTACGATGATGTGAAGAACGATCATACTTATGCACAGGTGACGGGTAAAGAAACCTTCAATACCCATAATCCTAAAGGCAATATATTATATGGTATTGAAGTCTTTATTCATCCCCAATACCGTGGGCTTCGCCTGGCACGCCGTATGTACGAATACCGCAAGGAGCTTTGCGAAACTCTGAATCTGAAAGCTATTATGTTCGGTGGGCGTATTCCCAACTATTATAAATACTCGGATCAACTTCGCCCGAAAGAGTATATAGATAAGGTAAAGCAGAAAGAAATTTTCGACCCCGTATTGACCTTTCAGCTTTCCAATGATTTCCACGTACGCAAGGTGATGCGCAATTACCTGCCTAATGATGAAGAGTCCAAGCATTATGCTTGTCTGTTGCAATGGGATAACATTTACTATCAGGAACCTACGGAAGAATATATTGCACCGAAAACCACCGTGCGCGTAGGATTAGTGCAGTGGCAAATGCGTAGTTATCAAACGCTGGATGACCTGTTTGAACAGGTAGAATTCTTTGTGGATGCCGTATCCGATTATAAGAGTGACTTCATTCTTTTCCCCGAATACTTCAATGCCCCGCTGATGGCAAAATTCAATAATGAAGGGGAGTCACAGGCCATTCGCGGACTGGCGGCTTATACTGAGGAGATTAGAGAACGATTTGTAAAGTTGGCTATCAGTTACAATATCAATATCATTACGGGTAGCATGCCGCTTATTAAAGAAGATGGACTTTTGTATAATGTCGGTTTCCTTTGTCGTCGCGATGGTAGTTTTGAGATGTATGAGAAGTTGCACGTCACACCCGATGAAATAAAAAGCTGGGGATTAAGTGGCGGAAAGGCTTTACAGACATTCGATACGGACTGTGCTAAAATCGGCGTGCTGATTTGCTACGATGTGGAATTTCCGGAATTATCCCGTATTATGGCAGACCAGGGTATGCAGATTTTATTCGTTCCTTTCCTGACGGATACGCAAAATGCTTACTCACGTGTAAAGGTATGCGCTCATGCCCGTGCCATCGAAAATGAATGTTTCGTTGTCATTGCCGGTAGTGTAGGTAATCTTCCGCGCGTGCACAATATGGATATTCAGTATGCACAATCAGGTGTATTTACTCCCTGCGACTTTGCATTTCCGACGGATGGCAAGCGTGCAGAAGCCACACCGAATACAGAAATGATACTGGTATCTGATGTGGATCTGGATTTATTGAATGAATTGCATACTTATGGCAGTGTGCGCAATCTGAAAGACAGGAGAAATGACTTGTATGAGGTAAGGATGAAGAAATAGAACAATCGGATTATTTATTCATTTTATTAAAACGTAGCCTGACAATATGTATTTCCGTATTATTGTACCAATAATAAATTCTACATAGAGAGTGAGATAGGATAGACCTATACTCCTTGTCTTTTCCACGTTTTTCAAGCTGGCCAACAGTGGGCATTAATAAAATCTTGTGTATCGCTTCATCTACATTTTTTGCAAAGGTGGCAGCGAATTGTATTCCCAGATTTGCAGCATACCAATATGCAGTTTTTTGAAATACGGCAAGTGCCCGCTTTGTCCAGATTATTTTAAGTTCAGCCATAAATTGAAAGCGGCTTTTACTTCTTCATCAGTAGCAATACCGCTGGCTTCTGACAGTTTTGATTCTTTTTCAAATTCCTCATCAGCATATTGGCAAGGTATAGGTTTGCCTATCAGAAAATTCTCTTTTTCAAGTTCTTCTGCAAATTCCCTGTCAAGATGTGTATATGCAAATTCTTTGGCACGTTGATAACGCTCTTCAAAGCTTTCCTCATCTTTATCAAGCATGCTGCTAATTTTAGATAATAGCACGGCATCGTCCATTTGTTCTATTCTGTCTTTTATGTGATTGCGCAAGGCATTCAGCATCGGACGGCTATAGTAAGTTGCAGCTGGTTCTTTTACTTTTCCCATAACGTAACGTTTTGTACAAAGTTACACTTTAATGACACAGTAACAAAAGAAATAAATCTTTTTATTTCTACTTTATCTCGAACCTTACCAACATCGAATAATTCAGTTTTATCGTACGGAAAGCATCATAAGCTTCTGCCTGTGATGAACTTACATTGCTCTGGGCTGCAAAATACCGGGAATAACCTGCACTTTCCTGCGGTTCGACAATGCGAATGACATCTCCCAGGCGTTTGCCTAATGCTTCCACCAAATATTCAGCTTTCTTTTGTGCGGCTTTCAGTGCCTCTATTTTGCCTTGTTGCCGATAGACCTGCATATCCTTGTTTTTCAGTTCTCCGATACGCATGTAGTTGATACCTTTCGTGTCGATAACCTTTAGAATCTCATCTATCTGACTAAAATCGGTCAATGTGATATCAAACCGTTTGGATACCAGGAATTCAAGTCCGCGTTCACGCCAATAGTCACCTACTTCTTGTGTACGGATGGCGTCTTCCGGAATCCCGATCTTTCGCAAGGCAGCTCTCAAATTTCGCTCTATTCCGGTCAGTGGTACTTTGGTCCGATAATTCTCCGGTTTGGACTTTCCGTCAAATTCCTCTTCCCAATATTCTTTAATCTCGATAAGATAATGAATCTCGTCGGGCACAAGGGTTATTTCCGAAGTTCCGGTAACCTCAATAAACTTCGCATTATCACTGTCTTGACCGAATGCAGTGCTGCACACCAATAGAAATACGGCAAATAATAAAAATCTAGTTTTCATAATAGTATGTTCTTTAGAGAATTATATTTGCAATGATACAAAAAATGAGGATATTGTAAAAGTTTACATACCCTCATTTTTATATTATCAACAATTTATCCCTTTATATCCCAAATTCCGCAGCTGCGTTCCAGCTCGACGAGTGCCGCATTATAATTAAACAGCGTTTCTATATATTGCGCCTGAACTTCATCATACGTCCGTTGTGCATTCAGTATTTCCAACAGAGAAACTTCGCCCCGGTTATAACTGTATATTTTCCCTTCAAGCACATCCTGCGCCTGTTTCAGAATTCCGCCTTCGTAATGTTTCACTTGAAGGGCCTGCGACTGGAATTGCTGATAGGCTCCCAGAACTTCCCGCTGTACCTGCAAGCACATTTGCTCATATTGTAATTCTGCCTGGCGGGCACGGAAACGGGCAGCATTGACCGCACCTCTGTTCAGAGAAGAGAAGTTTAGAGGAATCGCAATCCCCGCACTGACTCCATTGAATGCCGGAGCAGGTGCTTCTTCATTGCGTACACGCTTATTATGGCTCCATCCTAATGAAAACTCCACATCAGGACGCTTTTCACGCTTAGTCAGAATCAGTTCGCGGCGTGCAACCTCCGTATTCTTCAAAGCTGCCAGCAAATCAGAACGATGTTCTATAGCTCCCTCAATCAATCCGTTCAGCACAAATACCTGTTCCGGCTTTTTCAGTTCTTCCACCGGATGAAACAGCGTATCTGTAATTGTGGTTCCGACAAAGAGGGACAGTTGCAGATATGCCTGCTTTAAGTCCGTCTCAGCTTGCAGCACCTCGTTATACATGATGTCTGCTTCCAACTTGCTTTGTATCGCTTCCACCTCCATAATCTTGCCGGATGCCAGACGAATACTATCGGATTTCGCCAGGTCGTACATATTGCTCCATGCACTTCTCTTGATGTCACTGAGTTGTTTTTGTTTCATTACTTCCAGATAAGCAATGGTGGCGTCCGCCTGTAAATTCCGGAAATAATCATCCAACACAATTTCCGCCAGTTCATTCTGGCTGCGTGCCAACTTGATGCCGGCCGTACGTCTTCCTAAAGTTACGTTCTGCGAAAGTTCCAGTTCATAGCTTTGCCCCATTTGCAAAGTATGATCTTCATTGTTGGAATAAGTAAAAGAGAGCGACGGATCATCAAATACCTTGGCAGCTATCACATCTGCATGTGCGGCGCTGACATTCATCTTCTCCGCTGCATATTCCAGATTGTCGGCACTTACTTTATGCATATACTGCTTATAAGTAATCGGTTCTACAGTCTGTGCCTGCACTGAACAGGCACAGACGATAAGGGTAAACAACACAATATTATATCTTTTCATTTTCATCCTTTTTATCTTCCTTTTTTTCCATCATATAATATAAAGTGGGGAGGATATACAGTGTCACCACAGTAGCAAACAGCAATCCGTATACAATAACCGTTGCCAGCGGACGCTGTACATCGGAACCAATTCCCGTACTCAGGGATGCCGGAAGCAAACCCAGCACAGCAACAGTAGCCGTCATCAGGATGGGACGGAAACGATGGCGCACACCGGTAACCACGGCATCGCGCAAGTCGCGCCCCCGTTCGCGCAAATTATTGATATGCGAAATCATAATCACTCCATTCTGAATGGCTACACCAATCAGTGCGATGAAGCCTACAGCAGAAGATACATTCAGCGTCATTCCCCGTACATTCAATGCAAGCATACCTCCGAAGAGTGCCAACGGAATGATACACATCAATAAAGCCGCCTGCCGGAATTTGCCGAGGGCGGCAAACAATAACAGTAACATAATGCCCAATGCCAACGGAACTACCACGCCCAAACGATTGTATGCACGATGCTGGTTTTCAAACTGTCCCGCCCATTTCAGATGAAAATCTTCATGATTGTATTTCACCTGGTCGTCAATCATCCTGTTCGCTTTCTGCAAGAAAGAAGTCAGGTCGATACCACGCAGATTGACACGGATTGTAAGATGCCGCTTATTCATCTCGCGTGAAATGGTGCTTGCCCCTGTGGTCAGTTTGATCTCCGCAACCTGGCTCAATGGTATCTTGGCGCCTGTGCCCGAAGTCAGCATCAGGTTTCCGATGCGTTCCGGCGTATTGCGCGTCTCTTCGCTGAAACGGCAGATGACGTCATACGACTTGCTACCTACAAAGATTTGCGAAATGGCCTTGCCGCCAATGGCGAGTTCTATCAGATCGGCTACGTCCGAGACATTCAATCCGTATTGGGCAATACGGTCACGGTCTGCTATAATCTGAAGTTGGGGAAGGGGAGGTTCCTGATCTACGGCAACATCCGTCGCGCCCGGTATCTGCTTGATGACATTGACAACCTTATCGGCAATATGACGCGTTTCCGTGATATCTTCCCCGTATATCTTCAGTGCAAGATCACTGTGCGCACCTGCTATCTGGTCCATCACCATGTCAATAATCGGCTGGGAAAAACCTACCGAATATCCCGGCATGGTCATGAGCGTATCATTCATCGCTTCAATCAGCTTGGCTTTATTGCGTCCTGTAGTCCAGCTATCGTAAGGTTTCAATCCTACACCGCACTCGATGTGCGAAAGGGAAAAGGCTTCTGCACCTTCATCGTCACGTCCCACCTGTGTCATTACGTACGACACTTCCGGAAACTGCCCCAACTTATTTCTTAATTCAGCTCCCATCTCTTTGGAACGCTCGATAGAGATACCCGGAGGCAATTGTACCTGAATCCAGATAGCCCCTTCGTCCAGGGGAGGAAGGAAATCTTTTCCCACCGTATAGCTCAAAACACCTGCTAAAACCAGGATTCCTGCCAATACTCCCAATACGGCTTTCGGGCAGTCAATTACACGAACCACTTGTGCGTGATACAGCATCTGCAATTTTTCCAACCAACGGTTATGATATACTTTCCGAGGCTTACGGTAAGCCATATATGCCAGTCCCGGAATTAGAAACAATGCTACACACAGAGCGCCTATCAGTGCATATCCCACTGTATATGCCATCGGTGTAAACAGTTTCTTCTCGATATGTTCGAAGGCAAACAGGGGCAAATAAGCGGTTATAATAATAAGGATAGAGAAGAAGATAGGGCGGGCGACTTCCGTTGTACGTCGTAAGATGGAATCTTCTTCCAATACTTCATCGGGATGCCGTTCACGCTTCTTCAGAATCGTTTCCATCATCACGATAGAGCCGTCTACCAGGATACCGAAGTCAATAGCTCCCAATGAAAGCAGGTTGGCAGGTATATCCGTCACGTGCATCAGGATAAAAGCTATCAGTAGCGATAGAGGAATAGTGACGGCAACGAGCAATGCACCCCGCCAGCTTCCTAAAAAGAGAATCAGTACCACTATCACCAGAATCATACCCATAAACAGTGTATGCGAAACTGTGTGTAAGGTCATATCCACCAGGTTCGTACGATCCATAAAAGGATGGATGTGTGTGCCTTTGGGCAGTACTTCGTTATTCAGTTCGTCAATAGCGGCATGTACTCCTTCGAGCACTTGCGAGGGATTCTGACCGCGCAACATTTGCACGATGCCTTCTACGCCGTCAGAGAAATTACGTTTGCCATCATAAAAGCCCAGTACACCCTTGCGCTCCAAGCTGCCATATTTCAGTTTTCCGATATCATCCAGATACACAGGTACTCCATTATCCGTTTTGATAACGATACGTCCTAAGTCCTTCAAATCCTTCACCAGACCGATACCGCGAATCACGTAACTCAAATCACCCCGGCTCAACATACTTCCTCCGGCGTTCACATTGTTCATTTCAACTTTTTCGGTCACGTCAGAAAGGGAAATGTCGTACTCTTCCATCTTACGTGGATTCAGTTCGATCTGATACTGGGTAGTGATGCCGCCGTAGTTGCTTACATCGGCTACGCCTGTCACTTGTTTCAACCGGGGGATAATCACCCATTTATGCAAATCGGTGATCTCACGCAGGTCCAGATTATCGCTTTCAATGACGTAGCGGAATATCTCTCCGGTGGGCGAGGTCAGGGGATTCAGCCCCGGTACGGCACCATAAGGTAATTCTACATCTACCAAGCGCTCCTGCACACGCTGGCGTGCCCAGTAGTCATCAATTCCGTCATCAAACACCAGTACCACGGTGCTCAGTCCGAAAGTGTTTTTACTTCGCATCACGTTCAGTCCCGGCAGACCGTTTACGGCCCGTTCAATGGGAATTGTGATTTGCTGTTCTATCTCTTCGGCAGCCAGTCCCGGCACTTGTGTCACAATCTGTACGGTGGTATCCGCAATATCCGGATAAGCATCTATTGCCAGTCTTGTCCATGAATAGTAACCCACCACGGCAATGAAGGCAAACAATACGAACATCAGTCCTCGACGATGTATCGCCAGAAAAATCAATTTCTTCATACTATGTAACCCCGGTGTTTAGTTGGCGTTCAGCAGATAGAAAGCACCGTCCGAAACATACTTTTCTCCGGATTGCAGGCCGGAAGTAATGACACTCTTGTCGCCATCCGTAGCAGAAGTTTCCACTTTCCGTTTCAGGAATTTATTGTTGCCCGAAGAGACCAGTATATACGCCTGTTCTTCTTCCTGCAAAATGGCGGAAGTCGGGATCAGAATGCTTTCAGCAGGTTCGTCAGTCAGTTTCACTGTGGCATACATGGCAGGCTTCATCAGTCGCTCTCTATTATCGCATGCCACTAATACTTCTACCGAACGTGTATCTTCATCCAGCATTTCGTTGATATGGTAGATTGTACCGCTGAAGGTTTGATTTGATTGCGATACCAGGGATATCTCCACCTTTTTCAGTGAAGAGAGCAGGGACATATCCTTTTCTTTCACATTGGCAGCTACCCATACTTCATTCAGATCGGCTACCACGGCCACCGGGTCGGCATCGTCTTTCATGAATTGCCCGATTACAATGTTATTCTTCACTATTTCACCGGAAATGGGTGAGCGGACAATCATAGGCTGACCCAGTACTAACTGGTCCGGTTCTATCTGGAATACTTTCAGGGCAGCCAACGCATTTTCATAATCTTTCTTTTTCAATTCATAGTTCACTTCGGCTTCTTCCACTTCTTTTTGCGCACTTACTTTGTGTGCATACAAGTCCTGTTCGCGGAGCAGATTCTTGGAAGCCAGTTCCATTTCCTGCTTTGCCTGGTAGTAGACTTTTCCGGTTTCAAAGAAGTCGGGCGAACTGATTTCAAACAAGGGACTGCCTTTATCCACTTTTTGTCCCAGACGGATAAAGGAACGCGTCACCCGTCCTGCAAACGGAGAGGCTATTTCTGCATAATGATTGGGGATGGCTTTCACGATGCCCGAAACTGTGAATGTTGTTTCATGCAATTCTTTCTGAACTTCGCTTATTTTCAGTTTCTTGGCGATGGGGGATTCCGAAGATACCACAATAGTATCTCCTGAGACAGAAAATTCCGGGTTTTCCTGTTCTTTTTGCTGACCGGTACAGGCATAGCACATCATGCCGGTCAGGCACAATAAATATATGTATTTCATTTCTTTGTCGTTATGATAAGAACTCGTTTTTCTTCATGTATTTTGGGAATAACAGATTAAGGTTTCGCATATGCTCTGCCTTTCAGGCTACATACGAAACTTAAATAACAAAATCTGTTCTCGGCATACATGACAGGGTGGAGAACGTAAATGGAAAGACCGGGCCGTGCGAACAATCCGGTTTGCTCCATGCAACAAGAAGATGAAACTTAGGAAAAATAAAATAAAGGGAACTATCGGCAACTCATGCGAACTGTCCAGGCATAATAAATTGAACCAGGAGACGGTTTCCCACTGTGCCTCCGTGTGCGAATGGTGCATACCCGGAAGGTAGGGGTGGGAGTGAGTTACGAGAAAATTATCGACTATATGTGTATGGACAAAGGCTGTGTTTCCTACGTAGTAATAAACAAATACTACTATCAGTACATACTTTACAATGTTGGAAAGTAACCTTTTCACATGCAATGTTTTTGCTTTGGCGACAAAGGTAGTGAATATTACGTAAACCTATTATTTTTCGTCAAAGAACTTGAGAATACTCTAAATAAAAGAGTTTGATATGCTCCCGTTTATCAATAATTTCCTCTTTCAGTTTAGGCGTAAATTCCATCTTGTTCTATTCTTTTTAGTAATAAAGTTCTTAATCCCTCCTTATAGAATTGTCAATTTGACCTGTTTCCCTAATCCCTGAAAGATACGGAAAAGAGTAGAAAGCTGCACATCTGCTTTCCCGTTTTCAATGCGGGAAATATAAGTCTTTTTCGTGCCAATTCTTTCGGCGAGTTGTTCCTGGGTTAATCCGGCTTTTAATCTTTCCTCCTTCAAACGTTCTGCAAGGATAAAAGCAACCGCACCTTGTTCGAAGGCATCGCGTTCGGGAGTCCCTTGAGTTCCATACTCAACATCTAAAATTTCATCAAAAGTCCGACAACCTTTTATTGATTTTGTTTTGGGTTTGATTTTGCTTATAATTTATCTCCTTTCTTTGAATTAAAATATTCTTTCATAATTTGGGTAGCCTTTTCAATTTCTTTTGGCGGAGTTTTCTGAGTTTTCTTTTGAAAGCCATTAAAAAGAACAACCAGTTTTCCTTCGTCGAAACAGCAGAATATTCAAAAAATATTGCCTTCCATTTCTATCCGTATCTCAAAAAGTCCCGAAACGGTATCTATGTTTCGAAAGAATCTGGAAGGGATATGCTCTTCTACCCGCACAAGGTTGAGTACATAGTTTATTTTGTTTTTTACGGAAGATATTTGCTTATCGTAAAACTCCGCAAAATAATCTCCATATACAATAATTTTTCTCTTATACTCCATTTCGTGTTTTATTTTTTCTGCAAAGTTAACGAAAAGATTAACCCAAGTAATATATTATTATATATTTAACACTACCAATGCTCTCTTAAAAAAAGCTCTTTCTGTCTCTTATATATTTCATAATTAAATGATTTCTTTTAGACGAATGAATTAAGCCTATAAGAATGTTTTAAAATTATGACATCTAAAACATCTCATTAATAACCATAAACAACGTTTTTAAAGAATAACCGGAACGTTTTTTAAGAACGTATCCAACGTTTATTAACAGCGCAAAAATGAGCTTTAAGCTCTAACTTGAATATAAATCAACAAAAAAGGTGGCAAATCCTTGTGAGGAAATACCACCTTATTTTCTTTTTTGCCTATTATTATTCCAGATGCCGAACATCTGAAATAACTATAATCTATTTAATTTGCCAGCGAGCGAACCACCTATAGTTATCCAGCATACAGCCTATCTCACATAAAATATCTGTCAAATTAATACACCATTTAGAGGTTTCCGAAAAAGAAAGACTAACTTTTGCCATTTTACCAAAGGTTTAGGTTTATAATAAAACTCAACTTAAAGCTTCTACAAAGATACAACATCGTAAAGGCAAAATCAAGTGTTTTGGCTGATACCTTACACTTTACCAGCTATCTTCCGATTTATCTTTCCCGATAAGTGCCATCACCCGTTTTTTATAAAGATCCGCTGCTAGGGCAATATTCTTTTCCGCATCGAGTGTTCCCATACCATACACCACGAAAGGAGTCTGCCACACCATCCCTGCATGCACAGCACCACCCTGATAAGGACGCAAAAGTTCATCCACCGTGAAGCGATTTCTCCCTCCACTTCGGTACGCATCAAATTCAGAACCGGTAGTGGTAGCCACCAACAAAGGCTTACCGGCTACTGCCGGAGTTTTTGCCAAATAGGTAAATATCCCGTCCTGCCATTTCTTTAATAAAGATGGTGCCGACATCCAATAAAACGGGAACTGGTATATCACCGCATTGGCATGAGATATAATCCGGCTCCATGCATCCATATTGAGGATATCTTGCTCTAACATTTCGTATAGATTAAATACAGCCACATCTTCTATATCCTTTATAGCATCAAGCAGGGCTTTATTGGCTTGTGAGTTTTCCATGTTGGGGTGTGCCAGAAGCACCACAACCTTTTTTAGATCTTTGTCCATACTATTGTTTTTGATGTTTTGTTTGGATGAATAATCAATTATGACAGGCAAAAATAACAAAAAGATTTGTGAATAACACTCTTTTTGTTTATCTTTGTTCTAAAGATTTAATGAGATATGAAAACAAAGAACGATTATATCAGTTTGTTGAAATCATGCGGTAGCGAATTGAAACAACAGTTCGGTGTGCGTTCTTTACATTTGTTTGGATCGGTCGCCCGTAATGAGCAAAAAGAAACAAGTGATATTGATATTTACGTAGAGACAGAAACACCTAACCCTTTTCTAATAGTAAGAATGAAAGCATATCTGGAAAAACTTTTAGGATGTTCTGTTGATGTCATTCGCGCTCATAAAAACATGAATGCTTTTTTAAAGCAACAAATAGAAAAAGATGGAATACACGTCTTCTAATAGAAGAATAATAGCACTAAATATTCTGAAACAGATAGAGGAAGCTATTGTAAAAATACAGGAGCGTACTTCTGTTATACATCATGCAGACGATTTCTTATTGACGTCAGGAGGTATGGAAAAGCTGGACGCTGCTTGTATGCTATTGATAGCTATCGGTGAAAGCCTTAAAAACCTTGATAAAGTGACAGAAAAGAAACTGTTACCTACTAATACCTCTATCCCTTGGAATGATGTAATGGGGGTTCGTGACATTATAGCTCATCACTATTTCAACATTGATGCTGATGAAATCTGGTGGATTATTAGTAAAGAATTAACTCCACTTTTAGAAGCAATCCGTTCTTTTATAAGAGACCTTTCTGAAGAGCCGTATTCCAATTAGATATGTTTTTTTCTATTCAATAATATCTTTTCTCTAACTTTTTTGTAACTTTGCACCCTTAAAATAAGGAGGGTCGCTTTAGCACGTCTCAAAGTGCCCCCTTAATCGTTAAATTGTAAATAGTTAAATTGCAAATAAGATGGGTAAGAAGTTTGCCGAATATTCGCAGTTCGACCTCTCAAAGGTAAACGCGGAAGTGTTGAAGAAATGGGACGAGAACCAGGTTTTCGCCAAGAGTATGACAGAACGTGAAGGCTGTCCTTCTTTCGTTTTTTATGAAGGACCGCCCTCTGCCAACGGTATGCCGGGCATTCACCACGTAATGGCTCGCTCCATCAAAGATATTTTCTGCCGTTACAAAACCATGAAAGGTTTCCTGGTGAAACGTAAAGCCGGCTGGGACACACACGGACTTCCTGTGGAACTGGGTGTGGAAAAAGCAATGGGTATCACCAAGGAAGATATCGGTAAAACGATCTCCGTAGCCGACTATAACGCTGCCTGCCGCAAAGATGTGATGAAGTTCACCAAAGAATGGGAAGATCTGACTCACAAGATGGGGTATTGGGTAGACATGACCGATCCTTATATCACCTACGACAACCGCTACATCGAAACTTTGTGGTGGCTGTTGAAGCAACTCTATACAAAAGGGTATCTTTATAAAGGATACACCATACAGCCGTATTCTCCCGCTGCTGGAACAGGACTGAGCTCACACGAATTGAACCAGCCCGGTTGCTACCGCGACGTGAAGGATGTAACTTGTGTGGCACAGTTCAAGATGAAGAACCCGAAGCCGGAAATGGCAGAGTGGGGAACTCCGTACTTCTTAGCATGGACCACGACTCCGTGGACATTGCCTTCAAATACCGCGCTTTGCGTAGGCCCGAAGATAGATTATGTAGCCGTACAAAGCTACAACGGATACACCGGAGAGAAAATCACCGTTGTACTTGCCAAAGCTTTGCTCTACACGCACTTCAATAAGAAAGCGGAAGACATCGCCCTGGAAGATTACAAACCGGGAGATAAGCTGATACCGTTCAAAATTGTAGGAGAATATAAAGGTCCGGAACTTGTAGGTATGGAATATGAGCAACTGATACCTTGGGTGAATCCGGGTGAAGGTGCATTCCGCGTAATCTCAGGTGACTATGTAACTACGGAAGACGGTACAGGTATCGTACATATCGCTCCGACATTCGGTGCCGACGATGCCCAGGTAGCGAAAGCCGCCGGTGTTCCGCCGTTGCAACTCATCAATAAGAAAGGTGAACTCCGCCCGATGGTGGACCTGACCGGTAAGTTCTATAAATTGGACGAACTGGACGAAAGCTTCGTGAAAGAGCGCGTAAACGTAGATTTATACAAGGAATATGCAGGCCGTTTCGTGAAGAACGATTACGATCCGAATCTGACAGATCAGGACGAAAGTCTCGACGTAAGTCTCTGCATGATGATGAAAGCCAACAACCAGGCGTTCAAGATAGAGAAGCATGTGCACAATTATCCGCACTGCTGGCGTACGGACAAACCGGTATTGTATTATCCGTTGGATAGCTGGTTCATCCGCTCTACCGCTTGCAAAGACCGCATGATAGAGCTGAACAAGACGATCAACTGGAAACCGGAAAGCACCGGTACAGGACGTTTTGGCAAGTGGTTGGAAAATCTGAATGACTGGAATCTGAGCCGTTCACGTTACTGGGGTACTCCGCTGCCTATCTGGCGCACGGAAGACAACAGCGAGGAAATCTGCATCGGTTCGGTTGAAGAGCTTTATAATGAAATAGAGAAATCCGTAGCTGCCGGATTCATGAAGTCCAATCCTTATAAGGATAAAGGTTTCGTATCTGGTGAATACAATGGAGAAAATTATGATAAGATAGACTTGCACCGTCCGTATGTGGATGATATCATCCTCGTATCCAAAGACGGCAAGCCCATGAAGCGTGAAGCGGACCTGATAGACGTATGGTTCGATTCCGGTGCCATGCCGTATGCACAAATCCACTATCCGTTCGAGAACAAAGAACTGCTGGATAGCCATCAGGTTTACCCCGCCGACTTTATCGCCGAAGGTGTGGATCAGACTCGCGGCTGGTTCTTTACGCTCCATGCCATCGCTTCAATGGTATTCGATACCATCTCTTACAAGGCTGTTATCTCTAACGGATTGGTACTTGACAAGAATGGTAACAAGATGTCCAAGCGTCTGGGCAATGGTGTAGATCCTTTCTCAACTATCGAGAAATACGGGTCCGACCCCTTACGTTGGTACATGATCACCAATTCTTCTCCGTGGGATAACCTGAAATTCGACGTAGACGGCATCGAAGAAGTTCGTCGTAAATTCTTCGGTACATTATATAATACGTATTCTTTCTTCTCACTCTACGCCAATGTAGACGGATTCGAATACAAGGAAGCTGATGTGCCGATGGCTGAACGCCCTGAAATCGACCGTTGGATACTCTCTGTACTGAATACACTGGTGAAAGAAGTGGATACTTGCTATAGCGAATATGAACCGACAAAGGCCGGACGTTTGATATCCGACTTCGTAAACGACAACCTCTCCAACTGGTACGTTCGTCTGAACCGTAAACGTTTCTGGGGTGGTGAATTTACGCAGGATAAGTTATCCGCATACCAGACTCTGTACACTTGTCTGGAAACCGTTGCCAAATTGATGTCGCCCATCGCTCCGTTCTATGCAGACAAGCTCTATATGGACTTGGTTACTGCAACGGGACGCGACAACGTGGTATCCGTACACCTGGCTAAATTCCCCGAATATAAGGAGGAAATGATAGACAAGGAACTGGAAGTCCGCATGCAAATGGCACAGGACGTAACTTCTATGGTATTGGCTTTGCGCCGCAAGGTGAACATCAAAGTACGCCAACCGCTGCAATGTATCATGATACCGGTAGTGGACGAGGAACAACGTGCCCACATCGAAGCTGTAAAGGCACTTATCATGAGCGAAGTGAACGTGAAGGATATCAAGTTCGTAGACGGTGCCGCCGGTGTGCTGGTGAAGAAAGTGAAATGTGACTTCAAGAAGATGGGACCGAAATTCGGCAAACAGATGAAAGCCGTAGCTGCCGCTGTAGCAGAAATGTCACAGGAAGCTATCGCCGAACTGGAAAAGAACGGTTCTTATACTTTGCAACTGGATGGTACGGATGTGCTTGTGGAAGCTACTGACGTAGAAATCTTCAGCGAAGACATTCCGGGATGGCTGGTTGCCAACGAAGGAAAGTTGACTGTTGCCCTGGATGTAACCGTAACAGAAGAGCTTCGCCGCGAAGGTATTGCCCGTGAACTGGTTAACCGTATTCAAAATATTCGCAAGTCAAGCGGTTTGGAGATAACAGACAAAATAAAGATTACATTATCAAAAAATCAGCAAACAGATGATGCGGTAAACGAATATAAAGACTATATTTGTAACCAGGTTTTAGGAACCTCACTGACGCTGACCGATGAGGTGGAAAACGGCACGGAACTTAACTTTGACGATTTCTCCCTGTACGTAAGCGTTGTAAAAGAATAATAATACTAACGATTTAACACGTAAAGTTATGGCAGAAAAAACAAGATACTCGGATGCTGAATTGGAAGAATTCCGCGCCATTATTAATGAGAAGTTAGAATTGGCACAACGCGATTATGAATTGCTGAAAGCCAGTTTAACCGGAGCCGATGGTAATGATACCGACGATACGTCTCCTACGTACAAAGTTTTGGAAGAAGGTGCCAACACCTTGTCCAAAGAAGAAACGACACGCCTGGCTCAACGTCAGTTGAAGTTTATCCAGGGTTTGCAGGCCGCATTGGTACGCATCGAGAACAAAACGTATGGTATTTGCCGTGAAACAGGTAAGTTGATTCCTGCCGAACGTTTACGTGCTGTGCCCCATGCTACACTGAGCATTGAGGCCAAAAATAACGGTAAGAAGTAAGGATGAACAAATACCTCACGAAAGGTCGCATTGCGCTGCTCGTTATTTTCTCGGTATTAATTGCTGACCAGATAATCAAGATCTATGTCAAGACTCACATGTATTGGCATCAGAGCGAAAACGCCATAAAATGGCTTTATGAGAAGCTGGGCATGGTAGATGCAGAACCGCCTACATGGTTTTATATTTACTTTACCGAGAATAACGGTATGGCGTTCGGTATGGAGATATTCGGTAAGTTATTCCTTACCTTGTTCCGTATTGTTGCAGTAGGAGCGATAGGGTGGTATTTGACGAGAATAATCAAGCAGGGCTTGAAGACAGGCTATATCGTATGCGTATCTCTTATTCTTACAGGAGCGTTGGGTAACATCATCGATAGTGTGTTCTATGGTGTGTTGTTCAATGAGAGTACACATTCGCAGATAGCTTCATTCCTGCCGGAAGGCGGAGGATATGCTCCTTTGTTCTACGGAAAGGTGGTGGATATGTTCTATTTCCCTATCATTGATACGAACTGGCCTCAATGGATGCCGTTGGTAGGTGGGGATCATTTTATATTCTTCAGCCCGATATTCAACCTTGCCGATGCCGCTATCAGTTGTGGTATTATTGCCCTGTTATTATTTTACAGCAAATATTTGAATGACTCTTATCATGCAATAAAGAAATCATGAAAGGTCTGCATCGAATTCAATGGTTTAGCATATTCCTGTTAGCATCTTGTTTGACAGCCTGTCAGGTGAAAAGACCGAAGGTGGTCATATCGGATGCTAAGATGGAAAATGTGCTTTATGATTACCATATAGCAAAGGCTATGGGGGAAGAAGTTCCTTATACCGATGGCTATAAAAGGGTGTTGTACATTGAATCGGTGTTTAAAAAACATGGCATTACGCAAGCCGAATTTGACTCTTCAATGGTTTGGTTCACACGTAATCCGGAAGTACTCACCAAGATTTACGAGAAAGTAAACGCAAGGCTGAAAGCGGAGCGGGATGTTGTCAATCATTTAATTGCCATACGTGACAATAAGCCGAAGGAAAGTCTTCCGGGTGACAGCATTGATGTATGGGCATGGCAACGTATCTATCAGCTGACAGGTATGCCGATGGACAACAAGATTACTTTCGTATTACCCTCAGATACCAACTTTAAAGACCGCGATACTTTGCGGTGGAACGTTCGTTTCCGCTTCCACAACGGTGCGCCAGATTCCTTATATGCTCCCGTCATGGCTATGCAGATTGTCTATAAAGACAGCATAATCAGTGATATTCAGAAAGTATACAAATCGGGTATGGAAACGGTTTCCCTCTTTGCCGATACGTTGGGAGAAATCCGGGAAATACGTGGATATATCTATTATCCCGCAGCACAGGCTACCCGTACATTGCTGACCGACCGCATTTCACTGATGCGTTATCATGCTACGGATACACTGTCGTTTGCTAAGAATGATTCTATTCAGAAAGATTCTGTTAAGACAGAGAAAATAGAACCTCAGGAACTCAAGAAAGAGGAACTGAAACCTGTGGAAGAGAAGATAAATGATAATCCGCGCAGACGTGATGCTGCCCGTCCTCGTCCGTCTTCGGAACCTACACTGAAGAAGTTGGACAATCCGGAGCACGTTCAATTCCGTAAAGATAACCCCTGATGATCAAACGATTTGCTTCACACTTTATTTTTCTGCCCGGACATGGTTATCTCAAACAATATGTGGTAGGGGTGGAAGAAGGACAAGTCTTGTCCGCCTTTCCCTTGACAGAGGAGATTGAAGGAGTGGAATGGTTTCCCGGAGTCATTGCTTTATTGAATAATGAAGAAGATATTTCCGAAGGGTACTCCGGTATATTTCAGAAAGCAAATGAGGTATTACAGGAACTTCCAGAAGTTTTCTGCCAAGAAACGTTTCCTTCCGGAATAAGTGCTTATCTACTTTATCCTTTCGATTTTACAACGATGCTGCCTGTCGGCGGAACTCGGCACAAACTACTGCGGTAGCAATTGCCACATTCAGTGACTCGGACGTTTCCCTCTCTGCGGGATAATTGGGAATATAAAGTTTGCGGTTAATGAGTTGCTCCACTTCTTTTCCGATTCCGTTGCCTTCATTACCCATCACAATCAATCCATTGGATGATAATTTCTGTGTGTACATATTTTCTCCATCGAGGAAAGTACCGTAAACAGGTATATCCTTCAGGCTTTGAATGAGGTCGGGCAAGGGAGTATAGTGCAGTTTCACACGGGCAATGCCTCCCATGGTGGCTTGAACCGTCTTTGGATTATATACATCTACGGTGTTTGGGGAACAGAAGATATGCTCTATACCAAACCAGTCTGCCAAGCGAATGATAGTGCCCAGATTTCCCGGATCTTGTACATCGTCCAGCGCCAGGCAAAGCGAGTGGCTGATGACGGAAGCATCCGTTTCATATTCCGGCTGCTCAAATATGGCAAGTACCTGTTGGGGAGTTTTCAATAAGCTGGCACGGGAAAGGTCTTCATCAGACACTTCCGAAACATCTTCTACCGGAAGCTTGGGATGTTGCGATAACCATTCGGGTGTAGCCGCCAGAAAGCGGCAGGGAAAATGTCCTAACAAATCGCCTACCAGTTTAGGACCCTCTGCCAGAAAGACTTTTTCTGTTTTACGATTCTTCTTCAGCTCCAACGAGTGGATATATTTGATGCGGTTTTTGCTCAGTGCCATAGCTTAAATGTTATCGTTTGGCAAAAGTACGTGATTATTTCTATATAATCAAAAAACGGAACACACTTCATCCGGTTTTTTATTTCGGAAAAGAAAAAATAGATTTATATTTGTAGTCAATTATGCGCAATTTATTAATTCTGGTATGAAGAAAGGCCTCCACTACGCAATACTTACTGCTGCCATACTTACATTAGCTTCCTGCTCGACCACCAAATATGTGCCGGATGGTTCATACTTGCTGGATGAAGTGCGCATACATACTGATAATAAAAATGTGAAGCCTTCTAATTTGTCCATATATGTGCGGCAAAATCCGAACTCCAAATGGTTTAGTCTGATTAAAACCCAGCTGTATGTTTACAACTGGTCGGGACGTGATTCTACCCGCTGGGTGAACCGGGCTTTACGCAGGCTGGGAGATGCCCCCGTTATCTATAGTAAGGAAGAAACCGAACGTTCACGGGAGGAAATGACGAAAGCCGTTCAGAATATGGGGTACATGGGTGCTACCGTAGAGTACATTCCCAAAATCAAGAAGAAAAAGGTAAAACTGGCTTATAAAGTAAACACCGGAGAGCCGTATATTGTCCGTAGCCTGAAATATGATGTTCAGGATGAAAAAATCTGGGAATATATGCAGAAAGATTCTGCATCGACCTATTTATCCGAAGGTATGTACTTCAATGCCAACATACTGGACAGTGAACGCCAACGGATCACGGGTAACCTGCTTCGCAACGGTTATTATAAATTCAATAAAGATTATATCTCTTATACAGCGGATACAGTACGTGGCACTTATCAGGTGGATCTGACCTTGCATCTGGCACGATACAGACAGCATTCCGGTGCTGAATTGCAGGATCATCCACAGTATACGATTAATAAAGTGAATTTCATTGCGGACTATAATGTGCTGCAATCTTCAGCTCTCAGTAGTGTGGAAATCAATGATTCGATACACTATAAAGGGGTTCCCATATATTATAAAGATAAATTGTACCTGCGTCCTAAAGTTTTGACTGATAATCTGCGGATAACTCCGGGAGATCTTTACAATGAACAGGATGTGCAACGCACTTACTCCAACTTCGGACGTCTGCCGGTATTGAAATATACCAATATACGTTTCTTCGAAACACAGGTAAATGATAGCGCAAAGCTGAATGCCTATGTTATGCTGACGAAGAACAAACATCAGTCTGTATCTTTCGAACTGGAGGGAACGAACTCTGCGGGTGATTTGGGTGCCGCAGCATCTGTATCTTTTCAGAATCGCAATGTATTCAGAGGCTCCGAAACTTTCCTGGTTAAGCTTCGCGGAGCTTACGAAGCTGTTTCCGGTTTAGGGTATAAGAATGACAACTATACGGAACTCGGTGTGGAAACCAGTATAAACTTTCCCCGCTTCATGTTTCCGTTCATATCCAATGACTTTAAGCGGAAGATAAGGGCAACCACAGAATTCGGGCTGCAATATAATTATCAGATGCGTCCCGAGTTTACACGCATCGTTGCATCCGGTTCATGGAGTTATAAATGGGGATTGCAGAGACAGCGTTCGCAGCATCGTATAGACTTGCTGGACATCAACTATTTGTATATGCCGTGGATAGAACCCGAGTTTAAAAACAATTTCCTGAACGATGAAAAGAACTATCTGCTGGAGTATAACTATAAAGACCGTTTGATTGTCCGTACCGGATACAGCTATATCTATAACAGCGCAGGACAAGCATTGATGAACAATGCAGTGATTGGTAATTCTTATAGTATACGTTTCAACTTTGAGTCTGCGGGAAATCTCCTGTATGTGCTTTCTAAAATGAGTAATTTAAAGAAGAATGATCAGGACGAATACACTATTTTGAATATTCCGTATGCACAATATATAAAAGGTGACCTGGACTTTGCCAAAAATATCGTCATCGATAACCGTAACTCCATTGCATTTCATATTGGGGGAGGTATTGCCATTCCTTACGGAAACGCACGGATGATTCCTTTCGAGAAACGTTATTTCTCAGGTGGAGCAAACAGTGTACGCGGATGGTCGGTACGTAGTCTCGGTCCCGGTACTTTCTCCGATGAAAAAGGTAACTTCATGAACCAGTCGGGTGACATCAAGCTGGATGCCAGTATAGAATACCGCACACGTTTATTCTGGAAATTTAGAGGTGCTTTGTTTGTGGATGCGGGAAATATCTGGACGATTCGCGAATATCAGGATCAGCCGGGGGGTAAATTCAAGTTCGACCAGTTTTATAAGCAAATAGCCGTAGCTTACGGTGTGGGATTACGTCTGGATCTGGATTTCTTTGTACTTCGCTTTGATGGTGGTATGAAGGCTATTAACCCTGAAAAGGGGAAGGATCGTTATCCCATTCTGCGTCCTGACTTCGGACGTGACTTTGCTTTCCACTTTGCAGTAGGTTACCCATTCTAAAAAATCGGGAGGGGTATAAAAAGCAACGGGCGAATGATTGCTCATCCGCCCGCATATTCAAATTCTTTTCTTAATTAGCGTGCAGCGTAATAAGTGTTGATCATCGTTGCCTGACGAGCAGCAGCTACGCCTTGTGCATCCAATGTCACATTCATTGCTTCACCATTCGGCAGATACATCTGTGCGGTACCGTCACCGTTCATTTGCAGCAATTCAGTGCTAACACCTTCTGCAACAACATTCCAAGTGTTCAATTCTTTGTCGTAAACCAGCTCCATAGCAGTGGTTTCACCTTCTTTTGTGATAGAGTAACCGTTCTCCAATGTTTTTACGAGATAGTTTCCGTTTTCACCTTTTACTTTCTTCACATCACCCACGTTAGCCATCGGATTGGAACCGCTCCAGAATTCAATGGAGTTGATTACCAACGCATCTGCCAGATAGCAAACAGGATATACGGGGATAATGTTGCAAGCCAGATAAACAAGCTCATTAACAAACTTTGTACCGATACTTTGGTTCCAATTTACCAATTTACTGTGCAGGCCGAAAGAACCGATACAAGAACTGAAAAGAAATGCGCCACAAATCATCACGGTTGCAGCCAAATTCAAATTACTCTTTTTCATAATTACTTTCTTTTGTTTTACTGAGTTTATTGATTTAACTCTTTGCTCTTTTTCTTCGGGCAAATATAAGTGCTTTTTGTGAAAAATACACTTAAATAAGAGACAAAAACAAATTTTCAGTTAAACAGCCCCGGTAAAATTAAGGCTTTTTGGGAGTTAAAGCCTTACCCAGCCAGTGGTCTACGGCAAACTTTCCAGGACCGATAATATACATCAGTACGTATACCACCAGATATATGAAAGCCAGTTCTTTGACCGCAAACGGATCGTTTCCGTGAATAACAAAGAATGCCATCCCCATTGTAAATATCATCGGCAGCATAGCCAGACGGTAAAGGAAACCAATGATAAATGCCATAGAACAAGCCAATTCACCGAATATGGCTAATCCCTGGGAAAGAGGGCTGCCCACACCCAGCGGATCGGGAAATACAGCGGATAACTCCTGATAATTGGACCACTTCTCGATACCATGGTTCATTAGTAACACACCAAATATAATTCTCACTATTAATAATATAGCAGACGTTGCTGCTCCATCCGGTTTAGACGGGAATAAAAATTTGTAAAGCATAGTCGTTCGTTTAAACATTTATATTTAATATAACGAAAAATAAGGCATTATGGTTTATCTCTGCGCAAAGGTTTTATAATAACCCGCAAAGAAGGATCGTATGTAAAGTAACTCCACATCCAGTCTACAAAGATAAACAGACGGTTCTTTACACCGACAATGCTCATTAAGTGAATGAATAGCCATACTGCCCACGCGGGGAAACCACCGAAACGAAGGTTTTTCAGTTCCACAACTGCGTGATTACGTCCTATGGTAGCCATGGAACCTTTGTTGTGATAAACAAAAGGTTGCATTTCAAGCCCCCGTTCCTTTCTATCCAAATTCTGGATCAGATTATGGGCTTGCTGAATGGCTGGCTGAACTACTTGTGGATGTCCCTTCGGGTATTCCTTAGAAATCATCAGTGCAGTATCACCGATGGCAAAAATATTGTTATAACCCTGAACACAGTTGTAAAGATCAACAAGGAGGCGGTTACCGGGACCATAGGCTTCTTTTGCAAGTCCCTCTATGCTGTTGGCACGTACACCTGCAACCCAAAAGACGTTCATTGTTTCCAGAGTACTGTTGTCGCTCAGAGTCATCGTTCCATTCTCATAATTAGTAACCTGCACACTGGTTATGATCTCCACGTCACGTTTTAATAAGTAATTTGCCACTTCTTCCGAAGATTTTTCAGAGAAAGCGGAAAGCAGACGGGGAGCACCATCCACAAGAACAATGCGCATCAAGTTCATATCAAGATCGGGATAGTCTTGCGGAAGCACAAATTTCTTCATTTCTGCCAATGCACCGGAAAGTTCTATACCCGTAGCGCCACCACCTACGATGACAAATGTCATGAGACGTTTTCTTTTCTCCAGATTGCTGGTATTCTGTGCTTTTTCAAAACTTTCCAGTATCTGGTTGCGATTAAACAAAGCTTCCGCAGTGTTCTTCAGGGCCATTGTCCGTTGAGATAGCCCATCGTTACCAAAATAGTTGGTACGGCATCCGGTAGAGACAACCAGATAATCATATGAAAGAGCTCCGATGGAAGTCTCCAGTATATTATCTTCGGGAATTACCCGTTGCGCCTCACAAATACGTATATGGAAATGTTTTCTCTTTTTAAATATCTTGCGGTAAGGAAAAGAAATTGCACTCGGTTCAATACCGGCGGTTGCTACCTGATAGAGTAGGGGTTGGAAAATATGATGATTATTCTTGTCCAATAACACTATCTGGAATTTATCACTTCTCAATTTTCGTGCCAACTTCAATCCACCGAAGCCGCCACCCACAATCACAAGTCGTTTTCGCCCCTCTTTATCGGGAATATCCATTTTTGTTTTCATAATGAAGTTCGTTATTCGTTCTAAAAGAATAACGTTAAAACGGGAATAAAGTTCTGAAATTCTTATTTCTTCCCCCTTTTTTCTTAATGGAAGAAGTTTGAACAAAACACTTCACAAAATTGTTGTTATATGGTTAAAATAAAACTAAATTTGCCGACGTAGTTTTCTACAGGTGTAATCATGGACGCTAAACTAACGAGATGGATATTACCGGTGCTGTTATTGATAATAGCCACCGATATATGGGCACAAGGCCCCACAGGAACAGATGTTTCAGTCGAATCTTCTGTATCTGTAACTGACACTTTACCACAAAAGAAAAGTTTCTTCAAGAAATTCCTGGACTATTTTAATGATGCCAATAAAGAGAAAAAAAACAAGAAGTTTGACTTCAGCGTTATCGGAGGGCCTCATTATTCCAGTGACACCAAGCTCGGTATCGGTCTGGTAGCCGCCGGATTATATCGTACAGACCTGAATGACACCATCCTTCCGCCATCTAATGTATCTTTATACGGTGATGTATCTACGGTAGGTTTCTATTTGTTGGGGGTACGTGGAAATCATCTCTTTCCACAAGACAAATACCGTCTGAATTATAATCTTTATTTCTATTCGTTCCCCAGCTTGTATTGGGGAAAAGGATATGAAAACGGTTCTAATGACGATAATGAAAGTGATTACGACCGCTTCCAGGCACAAGTAAAGGTAGACTTCATGACTCGTGTAGCGCACAACTTCTATATCGGTCCGATGGCTGTCTTTGATTATGTCTACGGCCACGATTTTGAAAAGCCCGAACTGTGGGAAGGAATGAAAGCACGGACTACCAATATAAGCCTCGGATTCTCATTACTCTATGATTCACGGGATTTCCTCACAAATGCCTATAGTGGCTATTACCTGAGAATAGACCAACGATTCAGTCCCGCATTCCTCGGTAATAAATATGCTTTCAGCAGCACAGAGCTGACTACCAGCTATTATCATCCTGTATGGAAAGGGGGAGTATTGGCTGGGCAATTCCATACATTACTGAATTACGGTAATCCGCCTTGGGGACTGATGGCAACATTGGGAAGTTCTTATTCCATGCGTGGCTATTACGAAGGGCGTTACCGTGATAAATGTGCCATGGATGCACAGATAGAACTTCGTCAGCACGTCTGGAGGCGAAATGGCGTAGCTGTATGGGCAGGAGCGGGAACCGTGTTTCCTAAATTCTCCGGCTTCGAAGTTAAACATATCCTCCCTAATTATGGTTTTGGTTATCGATGGGAGTTCAAAAAGAGAGTAAACGTAAGGTTAGATTTAGGATTTGGAAAAGGCCAGACCGGATTTATATTCAACATCAATGAAGCTTTTTAAAAACATAAAGAAATGGTTGGAAAATCAGGAGCATTTGTTCTATCTGTTCCTGTTGATCCTGATAGTACCCAATATCATCCTCTGTTTTACAGAGCCGATGCCTGTGGTGGCAAAAGTGTGCAATGTACTGTTGCCATTTGCTTTCTATTATCTATTAATGACTTTGTCGAGAAACTGTGGAAAGATGTTCTGGATCCTTTTCCTATTCATCTTCTTCGGAGCTTTCCAGATAGTACTGCTTTATCTCTTCGGACAGTCCATTATTGCTGTGGATATGTTCCTGAACCTGGTAACCACTAATTCAAGTGAAGCTATGGAGTTGCTGGATAATCTTGTTCCGGCATTAGTGAGTGTGATTATCCTTTATATACCGGCATTGATTCTGGCTGCAATCTCCATTATAAAGAAGCGGAAATTATCTCCGGAATTTATCCGTCGGGAACGGAAAAAGGCATGGATTGCCTTGCTCATCGGTTTTATTTCATTGGGCGCCGCTTATGGACTGGATAAACGTTACGAGCTGCAATCGGATTTGTATCCGGCCAACGTGTGTTACAATGTAGCACTCGCATTCCAGCGTAATGCCCAAACAAGGACGTATCACCGCACATCCGAGAACTTTACTTTTAACGCCCAGCCTTCCCATCCGGAAGACAGGCGCGAAATTTATATTATGGTAGTGGGCGAGACATCCCGCGCCCTGAACTGGAGTCTTTACGACTATGATCGGGATACGAACCCTGAACTTTCTAAAATAGAAGGAGTGACCTCTTTCTGCCATGTTCTGACGGAATCGAATACTACGCACAAGAGTGTACCAATGCTGCTTTCTCCCGTTTCTGCACAGAATTTCGATTCCATTTATTATCGGAAAAGCATCATTACCGCTTTCAAAGAAGCTGGTTTCCAGACAGCTTTCTTCTCAAACCAGCGGTATAACCATTCTTTCATCGACTTCTTCGGAATGGAAGCGGATACTTATGATTTTATCAAGGAAGATTCCCAGGATTCGCAATATAACCCTTCAGATGACGACCTGTTAATGTTGGTAGAAAAAGAACTTGAGAAAGGAAATCGGAAACAGTTCATTGTATTGCATACCTATGGATCTCACTTCAATTACCGGGAACGTTATCCGGAAACTGCCGCTTTCTTCTTGCCGGATTTCCCCGTAGATGCAGAAGTGAAATACAAAGATAACCTGATGAATGCCTACGACAATTCCATTCGGTATACGGATAATTTCTTGGCACGTATCATCCACCTATTGGAGGAGCAGCAAGTAGATGCCAGTATGCTTTACACGTCCGACCATGGGGAAGATATCTTCGATGATGGCCGACACCTGTTTCTTCATGCATCCCCCGTTCCGTCCTATTATCAGCTACACGTACCTTTCCTGCTGTGGACATCCGACAGTTATAGGGAAGAGTATCCCGGGATAGAGAAAGCTGCTTCTATAAACCGGCAGAAAAACATATCTTCCAGTATTTCTTTTTTCCAGACCATGATGGAACTGGCCGGAATAAAAACTCCGTATCGCAATGACAGTCTATCTGTCACCAGCCTGCTCTATACAGAGAAATCGAGGGTTTATCTGAACGATCATAATGAACCGCGTCCACTGGATGATATAGGAATGAGAAAAGAAGACTTTGAGATGCTGAAAAAAAGAGGTATAGACGTGCAATAATACTATAAATAAAATATCCCCAAAAGTTTTATATCTAACTTTTGGGGATATTTCATTTACTTTTTCTTCCTGATTTCCTCTTTCTCCAGATTTCTAACAGAAGGAATACACATCATCAGAATTGCAGTCAGCACAATGGCAAAACCACAGTATATAAATATGTTGCCTATTCCCAAAGAGTCAGCTACAAAGCTTGTCACAAGCAAACCGATAATAGAAGGGAACAAACTTATACTGTCGAAAAGCGAGAATACACGCCCCAGATAAATCGGTTTGAACTGCGTCTGCAATAGAGCGGTAAAGGGACCGGATAAAAATGGCACGATAAGCCCTTGTACCACCGTCAGTATGGCAAAAAAGACATACCCATTGCCGGGCAACATACCACATATAGCCAATGCCAGACCAAGTACTGCATAAGAGAACGCGATCATCAGTATCTTCCTGATCTTAGGATTCCAAATCCCCAATAAAGCCCCTCCGGCCAACATACCCACCCCGAAAAGTGTTTCTATTAAACTAATCTGATAAGCTGTTCCGGAGAAAGTATGCAAAGTCATCAGCGGCATCAGGGCGACTATCGGCAACACAAAGAAAGTAATCAGGATTTCTGTAACCATCACCCAACTAACTCCTCGGTTGCGCATAATCACATGAAAACCGTCGCGCATATCGTTCAATACACTCTTAGCTGAGATATTTTCCTTCTTCGGATTCGGAATGTAAACAAACAGTAGGGAAGTGCAGGCAATGATTGCACCTGCCACATCCAATAACATGACTACACTCATATCGAATGCCAGAAGCAGAACCGCTCCCAACGCAGGGCCACCGATATTACAAATAGACTGGATAGCCTGGTTAATCCCCGCAATACGTGTCAGTTCCTTTTCCGGAGCCAGCAATGGAATGGATGATTTCATTGCCGGTGAATGGAACGAACCACCAATGGAACGAAGTGCCAATAATATATAAATGTGCCACAATTCCACAATATCCAGGTAAAATAACAAGGCGATGATACCGGAACAAAGTGCAACGAAACTATCTGCACCTATCATAGTCCATTTCCGGTTCCAGCGATCCACGTATACGCCTGCAAATGCCCCTAACAAGGCTTGCGGCAACAAGGCGGCAATCATGGCAAAGGACAAAACTTCCGCAGAACCCGTTTTGAGACTAATCCATAAGACGATAGAGAACTGAGCGATGGAACTACTTAATATAGAAAATAGTTGCCCGCTCCATATTATGATAAATTTTTTCTTCCAATTATTCATGATGAGAGTGAAACTATATAATGAAAAACAGATAAATGCCTCCTGTTGTTGCATCTACATACGGGAGATTTTCAAGATTCTTTTAGTCTAGTAGCAAAGTCACATCCAATGACGATAAAAAAGGTTCTGAAACTCAATTGTTTTCAGAACCTTATCTTCGTACACCCTCAGGGACTCGAACCCTGGACCCATTGATTAAGAGTCAATTGCTCTACCAGCTGAGCTAAGAGTGCATCGTTTTTCTTATTTGCGGGTGCAAAAGTAGTCCTTTTATTTTATTCATCCAAGCAAAATAAAATCTTTTTTCGATGAAAGCGGCTTTTTTTAATCAAACTCGTACAAGTCGGAAGGAGTGCTACGCTTTAAAGCGCAGAGTTGCACATCTTTACCTACCAATATACCTTTACTCTTTAATTTCCATTCCACCGTCTTGTAAGCAAGCTCCGGATGATTATTGTCTTTGCTCAAATGACAAAGCCAGATATATTTCAGATCTTCCGTGATATTTTCAGCCAGGAACTCGGCAGTTGCAATATTGCTCATGTGTCCTGTACGGCTGGTGATGCGCTCCTTTAAATACTGCGGATATGTACCCATACGCAGCATTTCATCATCATAGTTAGCTTCCAGTATCAGGTAGTTCGCTTTACGGATAAACTTGGCAGCAGTAGGGGTGATTTCACCAAGGTCGGTAAGGAACGAGAATACTTTTCCGTCGATTTCAATGCAATAACCCACATTGTCCGTACCGTCATGGGGAACTTCGAAAGACTCAATGTGAAAATCTTCCAGTACCATCGGTTCTTCTTTCTCCAGGTAATGAACGGAAGAGTGGAGCTTCTCCGTCATGCAATAACTTTTGTTGATTCCTTCGTGGATACGTGCAGTTGTGTAGACAGGGATGTGCAGTTTCTCACCCAGTCCGCCTACAGCTTTGATATGGTCTGCGTGGTCGTGTGTAACAAATACCGCGCGTATTGTTTCCATACCGATGCCCACCTCCTTCAATGATTTCTTAATAGTACGTACCGCTATACCAGCGTCAATAAGTATTCCGTATTTTTCAGTGCCTATATAATAGCAATTGCCACTACTTCCGCTCGCAAGGCTTATAAATTTTACTTTCATTATGTTCTCCTCAATTTAGAAAAAGCCGCCACTTTTATGGCAAAGTGACGGCAAATATACATAAAAAATGAGATATTCAGACCTTGGCTTTCTTCTTTTTGTCGATGGATTGGGTGATTTTGGCAAATACTAACAGTGCTAGTGCAGATATCAGACCGATAGCGGCGAAATAGTACCAGATATAATGCGCATTGGTGCTGGCAGCCTCCCATGCTTCACGAGTCTCAAAGAGGACAGGATCGGGACAGTATTTTGTCAACAATACTCCCGCGATACCAAAACCGAAGATGGAAGATAGGAAGGAATGGAGATGGCTAAAACCAAGATACATACCTTCTTCACCCTTAGGCGCTTGCAGGGAGAAGTACTCCAGATAACGCGGTGAAATGAAACATTCTGCCAAAGCCTGTATCACAATACCGGCTATCATCATTAATGTGATATTGCTCATTCCGCTTATCACGTCATTTCCAAGCAGGTTACCACATGCCATCAGCAGAGCCGAGAATGGGATAAGGAACATACCGATATTCATGGAAGTAATAGCCGACCGTTTCGCCATCAAACGCGTCACGAAACTAACGCAGCAAACCACTACAAACGGATTTACATTGGCTATCCAACCCGGCTTGGCAGTTTCGCCCGCCATACGGATTACATATTTAGGCATCGTAGCGTATAACTGTTGCTGCACCATCCAGAATCCCGTTATAATCAGGATAAGAATCAGCAGACGCCAGTTTGTTATGATGCGCAGGAAGCCCTGGCCGATTTCACGCATACTTTTTCCTTCGCCTGCCGTATGGGTAGATTTATAGAGCAGAACAACGGAAAGCAATGCCAATATGGTCATCGTAGCAGAGAAATAGTTGATATAGATATACGCCTGCTCTCCAATAACATTCCGCAACGGGTCAATCACTGTTTTTCCGGTAAATGCACCAATATTCACCATCATATAAAAGATGGAATAACCGCGTGCGCGGTTTGCTTCCGTAGTCTCTTTTGCCACTGAAGCCGAAATAATGGATTTGATAAACGATCCGCCCACCATGATAACAAACAGCACAGGAACGATCATCCAGCGGCTATCGCTATCCGGCAGTCCGGTGAAACGGGTTGCTTTGCCATATTCCACCAAACCGGCAGCTTCCAGCAGGGTAGGGAGAATTCCTAAACCCAGATATCCGACAGACAGCAGCGAAAAAGCAACAATCATGGATTTCCGGAAACCTATCTTATCAGCATAAGCACCCGTGAAGATAGGCAAAAGATAAAGACCACCGGAAAATAAGCCGGAAATCATACTCGCTTCAAGGTCGTTGAAGCCTAAAATAGAAGAAAGATAAATAGTGAGAACGATAAAAACGGCATAATACGCCATACGTTCGAACAGTTCGACCGTGTTGCTTACCCAAAAGGCTTTAGTGAACCCTTTAGATACATTTTTGGGTGATTGAGTCATCCTAATATTATGTTGTTAGTGAAAAATTAAGCGCAAAAATACATTTTTATGAAATTATATGCAAATTTCTTTCATATTTGCCTATTGTAAAAGGGAGAGAACGCTTTGTTTTTTCAATAAGATTCGTATCTTTGTTCTGTAATTTTTCAGCATAAAACTATGACAATAGCAGTTGATTTCGACGGAACTATAGTAGAACATCGCTATCCCCGTATCGGTAGAGAAATTCCTTTTGCAACAGACACTTTAAAACTGTTGCAGCAAGATCAGCACAGGCTTATTTTGTGGAGTGTGCGCGAAGGTGAACTTCTGGAAGAAGCCGTTGCCTGGTGCAAAGAAAGAGGAGTGGAATTCTATGCTGTCAATCGTGATTATCCCGAAGAGAAGCAGCAGGACTGTGGATTCTCCCGTAAACTGAAAGTAGACCTTTTCATTGATGACCGTAATCTGGGCGGATTGCCCGATTGGGGACTTATCTATCAGATGATTAAAGAACGTAAAACCTTCCGGGATATCTATACGCAAGGCAATATCCCTGCGGAACAGAATAAAAAGAAGAAGTGGTGGTTTTAGAAAATACCGTCCGGACTTTACCTAACTTATGAAAGTCCGGAGCAGTATCTTCATTGAGAAGAAAAAAAAGTGAGATGAAAAAAATGAGTGTATATTACTTATGCTTTTTATGAGTATCTCTGTAACCATAACTATATCCGTAGCCATATCCGTAACCATATTTCTTTTCCGCCAGATTACCACCATTCACTACTAAAGATATTTGGTTTAGTTGCCCTGATCGTTGTATCTCGACAATTTCAGACAACACATTCTTGTGCGTATAATTCATGCGGCACACATAGAGTGTGAAATCAGTCACTTTACTCAAGCTCAATGTATCACTAATCAACCCCACCGGAGCCGAGTCCACAATGATATAATCAAACTGTTCACGGAAATACGCGAATGCCTCTTTCAATCGGGCTCTTTCCAATAATTCTGCCGGATTAGGAGGGATAGGTCCGGCAGGTGCGACGAATAATTGCTCATGTACTCCTGACGGGAAGATTATATCTTCCGGTTTTATCTCATTGTCCGAAAGGTAACTGGTCATACCTACATGACTCTTTATTCTGAAATACTCCGCCAGTCTGGGACGGCGGATATCCAGACCCACTACCAGTACCCGGCATCCCAGAAAAGCAAAGGTCAGAGCCAGGTTGATGCTGATGAAACTCTTTCCTTCTCCGCTAATGGTGGAGGTCATCAGGATACATTTTTTGTCACCGTCTTCAGTAAGAAAACGCAGATTGCTTCTCATGCGGCGAAAAGATTCTTCCATGATGCCGTTTTGTCCTTCTTCAACACCACCACCTTCTTTGGTATACGGAATGATTCCCATTACAGAAATTTGTGTACTCTCTACTTCTGCTACCGACATTATTTTAGTACGGAAAATGCCTCCGAACAAAATCACTCCTGCCGTCATTGCACATGCCAGAAACAGACTTCCGGCATAAATCATCATACTTCGCGGAGCTATCGGTCTGTCAGCAGATAGGGGAGCATCAATCACTCTTGCTTTGTTCATTGTGGCTGCCAAAGAAATAGCTGCCTGTTCACGCCGTTCAAGCAACATCAGATATAGGTTTGCCTTAATTTGCTGTTGACGGTCTATGTTATTGAACTCCCTTTCCTGCTTCGGCATATTTCCGATACGGGAGTTGAAATAATCGGTTTTACGCAGAATATCAGTGCGTGCTATGCTCAGTCCGTCTTTCACACCGACCACAGAACTTACTACATTTCTTCTCAATGCATCAATGCGAATATCCTGATTTACCACCGTCGGATTATCTGCTTTCATGGTGTTCATCAGCCGTTCACGTTCCAGCAGTTCCTTGTTATATTCGTTAATCAGTTGCACCAGTTCCGTATCGGCAATCCCTGTATTCACCGGTAATAGCGAAAAACGGTGTTTATCATCCGACAAATAGTTATAAATATAGTTAGTCATATTTAGTTGCATCTCCACATCCAGCAACTTCTTTTCGTATTCATTGTTTGTATTCAGATCCAGAGTCATGTTGGTTTTCAAATCGCTCAGACGTTCTTTTTGTTTGTATTGCTCCAGATGCTTTTCTACAAATCCCAGTTCGTTGCTGATACTGTCCAAACGTTCTTCCAAAAAGATGAGTGTATTTCCTGTCACCTTATTCTTATCATCCATTGCATCCCGGTTGTAGACTTCAATCAACTTAACAAGAAAAGCTTCCGCACGATTCCTATCCGTATCCTTGAAGGTCAGACTGATGATAGAAGTTTTCTTTGAGGTAGTGGTGACCACCAGCTGACCGGAATAATCGTTTACGGCATCAATAGGACGGCAAATACTTATCTTTATGGCCTCGGAAAACTGATGTCCGGGCAGTAATCTTAGAGTGCATCGTCCGGCAGGAGTTTCTATAAAAGCGGGGAAACCTGTGAAAGTCTCCGTTACACAAATATCGTCCAAGGCGCTGCTCACGGTATAACGTTCACCTGTTTTCTCTACTTGTATCAGCAATGTCCCACTCAATGTATCCATGGATGCTTTATCCATAGAAGCAATGATGGGAGGTGTAGTGGTTTCATTATAGAAAAGTCCATCTTTCACCTTGTACTTCGTATGCAGATTCAGCTCATTAATCACTTGCAGCAGGATAGAGCGTGAACGCAATATCTCCATTTCATCTTCAATCTGCGTATTTGCAGAGGTGAGGGAAGAAGGAGCGACTTTCTGAAATAGCTCATCAATGGCCTTATTGCTTCCTTCCGAATCCTTGATGACAACAGAAGCCGTCGCCTGATAGATGGGAGTAGCTACATGTACATAAATGTATGCTCCGGCAAGTGCTACCACAGCAGCCAGCAGAAACCACCGCCAGTGTGCTAACAATTTGTAGAATAGTTCAATCAGGTCTATTTCTTGTTCCTGCATTTGATTAGTGTCTGTTTGATTGGTGTTCATATATATAGATTGTGTTAGTTAGTGAATTATACTTTTTATCGTAAAATATTGACCATTAACCCTGCCAGGGATATAAGTATAGAGGTTATGGAAATCAGAAGATTGGTGGAAGAACCAATGTTGGCACTCTGTTTCTTTGCCTTGTTCGGCTCCACGTAGACGATGTCGTTTTGCCGTAGATAGAAGTCGGGGGAATAAATGATGTTTTCATCATTCAGGTTGATGGTGATAAGTTTTTGTTTACCGTCTACGGTGCGGATGATACGTACATTATCCCGCTTCCCGTATATGGTCAGATCACCCGCCATTGCTACAGCTTCAAAGACATTCACCTGTTCGTTATTTACGGTATAGACTCCCGGGCGGCTTACTTCTCCAATTACGGAAATCTTATAGTTTACCAACCGGACAGTCACGATGGGACGCTCTTTCAAGTAGCGTTCCAATTTCCCCACAATCAGTTCAGAAGTTTCCTGAGTAGTCATTCCACCTACTTTCAAGGTGCCGAGTACAGGGAAAACGATCTCGCCCTGATTGTTCACCAGATAGTTTTGCAGGGTAGGTTGTGAAACTAAATTAGTGGAATTGATTCCTGTTTGCGAAGCAGGTACCACTAAATTGAAAGGCAAGGCGGCTTCCGGTTCAGAACAACTGACGGAGATGGTAAGCAAATCTTTAGGCATGATGCGGGCATCATATTCTATAAGAGTGTCCCGGAATCCCTCATTCAGCTTTTGCAAATAGGATACTTGCCTGCTTGATGAACAGGAAGAACAGAGCAGGCACAGAAAAGTTGCCGCACATAAGACAGATATAGTATTTCTCATCGTGTATATCCGGTGCCGAAAGTCCCCATACGACACCTATAAATAAAATGAAAGCGTGGGAACTGCTGCCATTATCTGTCAAGAGGTATCGCCAAACACCCGGATATAGATAATAAAGACAACAGCCCACGCTCTACTATACATTTGGATATACAGCGAGCATGAGCGTTTTGTTGCCTATTATTCTTATACCCATTTGAAATTTGGCGATTTCCTTGACAAGAATAATATGGTAAACGCTTCTAACTATTTAATATGTAACCTTTTAGGAGTATATCAGAATATTCCTAAAGGTGTCGCAAAGTTAATGAATAATTTATAAAAGCCAATAACATAGAGAAATTTTCTCTCCCATATATATAAAAGGAGCGCATCAATATAACTTTGATACACTCCTTGCTATGAGTAAAAAGTAATTCTTCTTTTAGAACTTGAAGAAATTCTTAGCGTTATAATAGCTGATATCTTCAATCATCTGGTTCACGCGGTCCATTTCAGAAGCCGGAATTTCACCATTTTCAATATCACGGCCAACAAGATTACACAATGTACGGCGGAAATATTCATGACGCGGATAGGAGAGGAATGAACGAGAGTCCGTCAACATACCTACGAAACGGCTCAGCAGACCCAGTACGGAAAGAGCATTCATCTGTTTCTCCATACCGTCCTTCTGATCGAGGAACCACCAGCCGGAACCAAACTGTATCTTACCCGGAATCGTGCCATCCTGGAAGTTACCCAACATAGTGGCAATAACTTCATTAGCGCACGGATTGAGGTTATAAAGAATAGTCTTCGTCAACTTGCCTTTGGAATTCAAGCGGTCGAGGAATTTAGACATTGCCTTAGCAGTAGTAAATTCACCGATAGAATCGAAACCAGTATCAGCACCGAGCAACTTGAACATCTTACTGTTATTGTTACGGATAGCGCCATAGTGGAATTGTTGTGTCCAGCCTTTTTCCCAGTCCATTTCACCGAAGATAACCAGCATAGCTGATTTGAATTTCAGGATTTCTTCCTTGGTCAGTTCTGCTCCACCATATACCTTATTAAATATAGCTTTGATTTCAGCATCTGTATAGTCTTCTGCGTAGAATTCTTCAATACCGTGGTCAGACAATTTACAGCCTTGTTCAGCAAAGAAGTCATGACGCTTGCGCAGGGCAGTTACCATATCATCGAAATTAGAGATAGCAACACCGCTTACTTCAGCCAGTTTCTCAACGTATGCACGGAAGTCAGCAGGAACTTCTACAGCCATTGCCTTGTCAGGACGCCATGTCGGCAACATCTTGATTTCAAAACCACTTTCGCGTGTTTGAATATGATATTCCAGAGAGTCAATAGGATCATCCGTAGTACAAACAGCTTCCACATGATAACGGCGCATCATACCACGAGCAGAGTATTCCGGTTGAGCCAGCTTCTCATTACACTCGTCATAAATCTCACGGGCAGTCTTCGGGCTCAGGATCTTATCGATACCGAACGCTGTCTTCAACTCCAGGTGTGTCCAGTGATACAAAGGATTACGGAAAGTATAAGGAACGGTTTCAGCCCACTTTTCAAATTTTTCCCAGTCGGAAGTATCCTTACCTGTGCAGAAACGTTCGTCTACACCATTGGTACGCATAGCACGCCATTTGTAATGGTCGCCGCCCAACCAGATTTCAGTCAATGACTTAAACTGATAGTCGTCCGCTACCATTTTAGGGATTAAGTGACAGTGATAATCGATAATCGGCATCTTGGCCGCATGTTCATGATACAACTTCTGTGCGGTTTCTGTCTGCAACAGGAAGTTTTCATCCATAAATTTTTTCATTCTACTGTGTTTTAAGTATATAAAAATATTACTTTCTCTTTTCTATACCTATATAGTATTGATTGTAAAGCTAATAGGCAAGATATTGGTTTTTACTTTTATTAACCGTTATCGAACACAAAAGTAGAAAATTTACTTGGAGAAACAAAATAATTCGTATCTTTGCCGCAAATATTTATAATATTTAAGTTTTAGACATTGAACCTTTAGTGCCTTAAAACGAATGAGACAAAGAATATGGAAAACAAGAACTACACCATTAAAGACATTGCCCGCATGGCGGGTGTTTCTGCCGGAACTGTGGACCGCGTGTTGCACAATCGGGGAGATGTTTCTGCCGCCAGCAGGGAGAAGGTTCAAAAAGTGCTTGATGAGATAGACTATCATCCTAATATGTTTGCCATTGGTCTGGCAGCCAAGAAGCGCTACCGTGTTCTGTGTATTATACCTTATTATGTGGAACATGACTATTGGTATTCCGTTGCAGAAGGTATCAACCGTGCCGCACAAGAGTTGCGTCCTTTTAATGTAAGCGTGGACTTTTTGTGCTACCATCATGCCGACCGGCTTTCTTATGAAAAAGCCTGCGCAAAGCTCCGCAAAGAAATAGTGGATGCCATATTGATCGCCCCCAATTTCCGTGAAGAGACAATGTCGCTGACATCTTATCTGGAAGGGAAAAAGATACCCTACGCATTTGTCGACTTTAATATAGAAGACACCCATGCACTCTGCTACATCGGCCAGGACTCCCAAACAAGCGGGTATATGGCTGCTAAAATCCTGATGCGCAAGTATAAGGAAGGACAGGAACTGATACTATTTCTTAATAATAAAAAGAATAGTCCGGCAGAAATACAGATGCAACGACGTATGGACGGTTTCATGAATTTTATTGCACAGGAACATGAGAATCTGGTGGTTCATGATGTAGTACTGAATAAAGAAGATGATGAAGCCAACCGCCGGACATTGGAAGATTTCTTTGCCGCACATCCCAAGGCAGTATTAGGAGCCGTTTTTAACTCACGTGTCTACCAGGTGGCAGGATATCTACAGGAGACAGGACACCATTTGGAAGGACTAGTTGGATACGACCTTCTGCCCAAGAACGTGGAGTACCTGAAATCCGGCGAAGTAAATTATCTCATCGGACAACGACCGGGACTGCAAGGATACTGTGGCGTAAAAGCTCTATGCGACCATGTCGTATTCAAACGTCCGGTGACCGGTGTAAAGTATATGCCTATCGACATCCTGATGAAAGAAAACATCAATTTCTATTTTGAATTTGAATAAACATCATAATATCAATCACTTTAAAAACGATTTTTAAGCATGAAAGCATTAAACAAACAGACCGCTCCCAAGGCTCAGCGCCCGGAACGTATCATTCAATTCGGTGAAGGAAACTTCTTACGTGCATTTATCGACTGGATTATTTATAACATGAATGAAAAAACTGACTTCAATAGCAGTGTTGTAGTAGTTCAACCCATCGACAAAGGTATGGTAGACATGCTGAATGCACAGGATGATCTTTATCACGTAAACCTGCAAGGATTGGATAAAGGAGAAACTGTCAATAGCCTGACAATGATCGACGTTATCAGCCGTGCACTGAATCCTTACACTCAGAACAATGAATTCATGAAGTTGGCTGAGCAACCGGAAATGCGTTTTGTAATCTCCAACACAACGGAAGCCGGTATCGCTTTCGATCCCTCCTGCAAACTGACTGACGCTCCGGCTTCTTCTTATCCGGGCAAACTGACCCAACTACTGTATCATCGTTTCAAAACATTCAACGGTGATAAGAGCAAAGGTCTGATTATCTTCCCTTGCGAACTTATCTTCCTGAACGGTCACAAACTGAAAGAAACCATCTACCAATATATCGAATTGTGGCAATTGGGTGATGAATTCAAGACTTGGTTTGAAGAAGCATGTGGTGTGTACGCTACGCTTGTTGACCGTATTGTTCCGGGATTCCCGCGCAAGGATATTGCAGCAATCAAGGAAAAATTACAGTATGATGATAATTTGGTAGTACAGGCCGAAATCTTCCACCTTTGGGTTATCGAAGCTCCGCAGGAGATTGCCAAAGAATTCCCTGCTGACAAGGCTGGTTTGAATGTTTTGTTCGTTCCTTCTGAAGCACCGTATCACGAAAGAAAAGTAACGTTGCTGAATGGCCCTCACACTGTTCTTTCTCCGGTAGCTTACTTGTCGGGCGTAAACATTGTGCGTGATGCTTGTCAACATCCGATTATTGGTCAGTACATCAATAAGGTAATGTTCGATGAGTTGATGGAAACATTGAACTTGCCGAAAGATGAGTTGAAGAAGTTTGCGGAAGATGTATTGGAGCGTTTCAACAATCCGTTTGTTGACCATGCCGTTACCAGCATTATGCTGAACTCTTTCCCGAAATATGAAACTCGTGACCTGCCTGGCTTGAAGACTTATCTGCAACGCAAAGGTGAATTGCCTAAGGGATTGGTTCTCGGTTTGGCCGCTATCATTACTTATTATAAAGGCGGTGTTCGTGAAGACGGTGCTGAGATCACCCCGAACGATGCTCCGGAAATCATGCAATTACTTAAAGACCTGTGGGCAACAGGCGATACCCAGAAAGTAACCGAAGGTGTACTTGCTGCAACTTCTATCTGGGGCGAAGATTTGAATAATATCCCGGGACTTACCGCTGCTGTGAAAGCTGATCTGGATTCTATCCAGGAAAAAGGTATGCTGGAAACAGTAAAGGGGATTCTTTAATTAATCTACAAGTATCACAAAGGAGATAGGGCGGGGCAGAGGCTTCGCCCTATTTTTTTCTATTATCCCTTTGCTTTCCATAAAAAAAAGATTTTCTTTGCAATAAATAACATTTTCAAGCTCACGAAGTATGGTTACAAGCTACAAGTAGCTGCGCTATATTCCGAAAGACACTTGTAGCTTGTAGCTGATTCATAACTGAAAAGAAAGATATTAATTCCCCCAAGAGGTTATAACGATAAATAAAATAGACTAAGTAATAAGCAAGAAATAACTTATACTATCTCAATTCCCAGGAGGAGGAGAATTGAGATAGTACAGACTAATTAATAACGAATACTTATATGAAAGAAGAATTAAAAAGAAGAGAGTATTGTAAGACGACTTCTTTAACGAAAAGTCTTATTGCTTTTGTAGTATGCCTGGTATGTTTTGTTTTTTTTCTTTTCTGGAGTCCTTCACGAGAACTGGCAAAAAAAGATGTGAAGATTGTGTTGAAGGAAGACTGTAATAAATGGATATATGTATGGTCTGGTGAGAGTGGAAAACTTGAAGAAACCAACGAAACATTAAAAGCCGGTACAAGCCTGAAAGGCATTGCCGAAGATGGACGTTGGACATGGATTGTGGAAGATGAAAACGGCAACCGCTTTGGCGTGCCCAAATTGGCTGTCGAAGGTGAAGTAAAGGAGCTGCGAGCTATGAATCCCGATTTCCGCTATGTTTATCGAGCCGATTCATTGACCGGTTTCTCATTAGAACGTATATGCAAAGAAGCCGGAGACTATTTGATGGCCGATGTATCGACACGCAGTTATTATTTTCCGCAAGTTGTGCTGGCCAAAGGGGAAGGAAGAACGAAAGGAGTGTTACTCACGGTAGATGAACAGGGACTTGTGATACATACAGAACGCACCTCGGAGTTAAAATATAACTTATACACGAGTGCACCCTTCTTTTATTATATAATTAGTTGGAATCTTGTCACGAACTTCCAGCCCTTTACGATAGACGCTAATAGTCAGCCGCTGCACCACAAATCCTTAAGCAGTAAATTCGGTTCGTGGTTTAAGGGGATTTTCTCCTCCATTTTCTGGTTTCTCATGAAGCTGATACTGTTCTTATTGATATTGGGCGGATTGACGCTGATAGTGTATGGAGCCGCAAGTCTCCTGTTTGTTGCACTGGGGCGCATGCCGGGAGTGAAAAATTCGTTGATCGCCAAACTGGAATATGTATACATGATCCCTTGGATGTATATCTTGTTGCTTTCCTGTCTCTACTTATTCAATTCTCTTTGGATAATTCTTTTGCCGGGAGGCGTATTGCTACTGATATGGATGTGCGCTGCTGTAGAAAAACTCTCCATTCGTGACGCCCGTTGCCCGTCATGCGCGGCACTTAATAAATTAAATGTAGTTGAAATCACTTATTTGACAGGTGTGGACGTGGAGCCTGTATGGGGGACAAGTTGGATAAAGAATACACTTGTTGATGTGGAAAAAGCACGTAGACGGGAACATCACTTGGTGGAAACCGATACAGAGTGTGCCGTTTGTCATCACCACACACATACGGATAGTGAGACTGATTCGGTGAATGACTGGAAGCCTCTCAAAGAGTTTGCATGCCCTAAGTGCGGACAGCATGCTTTAAAAGCTACTTCGCTGGTAAAAGATTCAAATGTGAAACGCCATGAGTATACTTCACGGAAAGAAGGGAAAATCAAGGACAAAGGCTTTGATTTTGTAGAATGGGAAACTCGCTATGAAAGCAAGGACATAGTGTCAAGCCACGAGTATTGGACAGGTACTATTACTTATCATCAGGAAACGAACTGCGGACACTGTGATTATCATTATGAAATAGATCACACAGAAAAAGTAGATGAAAGTCCTACCAAAACCAGTACCGTGGAGGAAGTACGCAAATGGAAACGCGTTGATAAGTAACAACGTTTTTTAGACGTTGTTTCCTACATCCTACACCCATGATTATACTACATTGAATATCAGACAGATATATGGTGTATAAAAGGGTGTAGGCAGATGTATAAAATCCTCTTCCTACACCCCGGAATTCATAAAAAACACGTTTTTTATTCTGTAACCTCCTTATTATCAGCCCGTACATACACTTTGTGCGAACCTTGCCCCACTGTATTCAAATACCCCTTTTCTACAAGCAAATTGAGGTCATTCAATGCTTTATTCTTCAAAAGTCCTGTAATTCCGCTATAATCATGACGGGTAATGAAAGGATGTGTCTCCAAAAAAGCCAGCAAACGGCGATAACGCTCCGCACCGCTAAGTTCCGCGCTTTTTCGGAAACCATATTTGGCACGTTCTACATAGCCCGCACAGCGTTTCCGGAAATCGGGAGACACACGCAGGTGTACTTTGCCAAAGAAAATAGTTTGCGAATGAATCTCTTTGGGATCCATTACCGGACGGGCTTGCAAGCTTGCCGAAAAATATCCGATATCACCTAACTGTACATGATGTCCTTCGGACAGGTAATAGGAAATACGGTCCTCAAGCAAAGCCACCACGCCCTTCACATCACCGGGAGTGAAGCTGGACATATCGGCTATATCCTGAACCAAGCGCTCCATTTCAATAGTACCCTTATTTACGATACGTGGGTACAAAGGTTGTAATTCGCCGTCACCCTTCGGGTTCGGGCGTCTCCGAAAATCATATTCTGCTGCCATAATGCTATGTTATTAAGTTACTAAATCATCATTTGCCCCTTTCCTTTTCCTCTTTTGCATTAAGGAAAATATCAGTAAGCTATAGGCAAAACTTTGTTTTCCAATTGTGGGCTGTGCATCCTGCAATTATAGGATGCACAGCCCACAGCCGAGAACTGTCCGTCCCGCAATTGCGGGACGAAGTTTTGCTACTGACAAAGATACAAAAACAATAAGGGAAAGTCAAGTTTTCTATCAACTATATTTCAATTTTTATGATTGCTTTATGATGAACAAAAAAGGGGTGTTACCGCTTAACAAAAGCCTTGATTTATTTGTTTCAAACGCATTTTATACCTACCTTGCAGTCTCTTAGGAAAAGGTTCTTAGGAATAAATTATTTTTTAAATAAACACACAAATGAAAATAACCCTTGTCAGAGAAGAAAAAGAGAGTGGGAGAGAAGCCGTCAGCACCTGCGAGGCAGATGTATTATTGGAACGGATAAAGACAGAAACTAAAGCAGCACACGTCACCGCACTACGGACCATGCTACTATATACCACCCCTGATGCTCGTGGTCACTACGAGCACATTGATAAATTGCCACGCATTTATCCGGCTGTAGAATATGGAAGAAGCCGCGATGGAGGCAGAAAGCTGAAGCGCTACAACGGCATAGTAATGCTCGAAGTAAATGGCCTGGCCGGATTGTCAGAAGTAGAACTAGTGAAAGAGCAGGCAAGATTATTACCGCAAACGTGGGCAGCTATTACCGGAAGCAGCGGACGGAGCGTAAAGATATGGGTGAAATTCGTGCTTCCCGACGGAAACCTCCCTGTAAAAGAGGAGAATATCACTCTCTTTCATGCCTGCGTTTATCGTATGGCTGTGCAGTGCTATCAACCCATACTGTCGTTTCCCATAACCTTGAAAGAGCCTAACCCCGCACAAAGCTGCCGTATGACACTGGACACTGATCCTTATTTCAATCCTGACGCCATAGCTTTCTGCCAGGAGCAGCCGTTCAGCATGCCCGGTGAACAGACTTTCCACCAACGGAAATTGACGGAAAAGAATCCGTTGCTGAGACTGAAACCCGGATTTGAGACATCAGAAACCTTCACCATACTGTTTGAAACAACCCTCGGCAAGGCATTGGATGAAATGCAGAACTGGAAGCGGGGAGATACCTTGCATCCGCTGCTGGTGTGCCTGGCCGAAAATTGCTTCAAAGCAGGGATACCGGAAGAAGAAACCGTACGTCAGGTTATGATACACTATTACAGACAGGCAGACGAACAGGATGTCAGGATAACCATCCACAATCTGTATCGTGAATGCAAAGGATTCGGTAAGAAGTCAGCCCTGACACCAGAACAAAAAATCTCACTGCAATTGGAGGAATTCATGGGACGTAGATATGAATTCCGTTTTAATACCGTCAGCAATGATCTGGAATTTCGTCAAAAGGACTCCATTCACTTCTACTTCCAGCCTGTTGACCAACGGGCACGGAACAGCATATCAATGGATGCCCTGCAAGAAGGCATCAAAGTGTGGGACCGGGATGTAAACCGCTATCTGGCGTCCAACCGTGTGCCACTATACAATCCGGTAGAAGATTATCTGTGCAGCGTAGGGCGTTGGGACGGTAAAGATCGTATTCATGCGCTTGCCGACCTCGTGCCTTGCAATAATCCACACTGGCGTCAACTCTTCTACCGTTGGTTTCTGAACATGGTGGCTCACTGGCGGGGGCTCGACAAACAGTATGCCAACAGCACATCGCCTCTTTTAGTCGGTGCTCAAGGTTTTCGAAAATCAACCTATTGCCGGATCATTCTTCCGCCCGAACTTCGTTTCGGCTATACGGACAGCCTGGATTTCAGAAATAAGCGGGATGCCGAAATGTATCTGGGGCGTTTTATGCTGATCAACATTGATGAGTTTGACCAGGTCAGCATGAATCAGCAAGGTTTTCTAAAACATCTGTTACAGAAGCCTGTAGCCAATCTGCGCAAACCTTATGGCAGTAGTATTCAGGAGATGCGACGTTATGCTTCATTCATAGGTACCAGTAACCAAAAAGATTTGCTGACCGATCCGAGTGGTAGCCGCCGTTTTATCTGTATCGAGGTAACGGCACCCATCAATACAAACGTTACCATCAACTACCGTCAACTGTATGCACAAGCAATGGAGGCTATCACGAAAGGAGAACGTTACTGGTTTGATGACACAGACGAAGCAATTCTGAAGGAATCTAACCGGGAATTCGAACAAATCAGTCCGCTGGAGCAACTTTTCCATTGTCATTTTCGTTCACCGGAAGAAGGAGAGACGGGAGAACAATTGTCCGCCATGCAGATTATTGAATATCTACAAGAGAAGAACAAGGCTATTAATCTGTCTCAAAGCAGTATAACTACATTTGGACGTATTTTGAAAAGAAACCAGATTCAGTCCAAACGAACTAAGAAAGGGATGATATACGAAGTGATAAAGTTGTGATTTCAGTAAAATTGTGGTGTAGGAAGGCAGGCTTCCTACACCTTTCTACATACTTTCCTACATCATATATCAACTTGTAAATTAACGACTTAATCGTTTCGGTGTATGATGTAGGTTCCTTTTAGAAAATAGTGTTATGAGAATTTTCTTTTTATTCTGCTCCCCGTAATATGAATGTTGTGGCCCCGATAGTAACGATAGCCCCGTCCTCAATACGGATACGGTCTTTATCTCCCAGTATTTCATTATTCAGAAAAGTTCCGGTCAGACTGGGGGCATCTTGCAGAGTATAAACAATTTTGCCTTGCTTATTTCGCTTCACATTAATAATGCAGTGACGGCGATCCATACTCATGTCCGACGTTTCAATAGGAGTATTGATATTGGTTCCCACACAGCGACGGCCAATTACATTGTCACCTTCCTGCAAAGGAAGCACTTGTTTGAAGCCAAACACATTCTCAATCACCGTAATACTGCCAAAAGCATCTTTAAATTCTTCTTCATCAGGGCGTTCTTCCTTTTGCGGAGCACGCATCTTTGTCTTTCCCAGGCGAATACTAAACTGCTTGCCACAATGCTCACAAACGAAGACCAATGACTGACCTTCGCTGTATTTTGTTTCATCGAACAAAAGATAATTCTCACATTTAGGACAACGGATACGCTTCATAAGATTAAAAAATTAAGAATTATCACTTCTTCAGCACCCAAGCATTTTTGTACATCTCATTTTGGCGAATTCTTGCCAAAGCCTGATAAGCTTCCACTTCTGTTCCGCAAGATTCAATGCTGACACGCATTTTGCCGTCTCCAACAATCGCTTTTGCAGTGGAGAAACCTTTTGCAATCAGCTGGGCTGCCATTGCTTCTGCATCTTGTTCTGTGCCCACGCTAGCAATGATAATATGATAGGGTCTTTTAGGAGTGGCAACGGACTGTTTAGCAGCAACAGGTTGCACATTTTGTTTAGGAGTCTCAGAAGTTACAACTGCTTTAGAAGTCTCAGTCTTAGCTTGAGCTTCTGTAGATACAGCCGGTGTTTTACCAACTTTGACTTCTCTAACCGCAACAGGCGCTACCACTTTCTTTTGTGTCCCTTTTTGCTTGTTAGCTGATTTGCGGGTGGGGGTATTCTGCTTTACAACAATCGGTGTAATAGCCAAAGATTGCTTTTCTATTTTCTCAAACAGCTCATCCGGTAATAGCTTTGCATAATTTTCTTCCACCACTTCCGTATTCTCTATCGGAGTAGAAAAGAAGAAAGAAAGCACAATTGCAGCTACCACTGCGGCAGCATTAGTCAGATATGCACGGTTAAACTTGATGGAGAAAGTACGTTTTTCCTTTTTGATAGCGGCAGGCACTGAATAAGCAGCAACGTTCTCGGTCGACGGTTTTTCCAAAGCAGACAATTCCTGCATCTCAAATGCATCCAGCCCATATAAATAAGGAGTTGTGATCTTATTATCATAAGGTGCGAAGTCGAAGGTGTTATGAATAGTGTAACGTACTTCGCCAACATTCGGCAAATCAACCTTACCGTCTTCGTGCAACGTGGCTATTAATTCGTCCACTTTACGTTCTACCATCTTGGTAGCATCAGAGAAATTGGTTCCATATACAGACATATAAGACTGTACCAGCAAACCGTCATTCATCTTCAATTGCGGATTAAAGCCGATAATACGGGTAGGGGGCAGGAAAATATTTTCTTCTTTCACTCTTGTAGCCGAAGCGTAATGAGCAACAAATCCTCCCAAACCCGGAACAATGACGCAGTCATTTTCCAATAACAAAGCTTCTATATGTTGTGCCAATTCAATCATGCTGCAAAAGTAACGTAAATCTCGGATATAAGCCAGTTTCAGGGCATTTTTCTTTTCAACAATTTATAAACAGTTATGAGCGGTACTTTACAGTCACCATATTTTCCACTGAACCGTTTTTTTCCTGACTACCGATACATAAATAGCAGGCAACTCAACAATAAATCCGGAAATATAACGTTTATTGCCATAGAAAAGCTATTTTTGCAAACCATCAATTTATTAAATATAAAAGTATACGATGAAATTTAAAACGCTGATACTTGCCTCTACTATCATATTGTTAACGTCGTGCAGAACGGCCACCAATACCATTACTTACTTTCAGGATCTGGACAATCCGTCTTTGGCTGTTACAGGGAAAGCCATGAATTACACTCCACGCATAGCTCCCGATGACCAACTGTCTATCACGGTGTCAGGCATTGAACCAAACGCTGTAGCTGTCTTCAACATACCGCTTGCCAGCTATCTGACGCCCGGAGAAACCCATGTGGCCTCCGTGCCTGTACTTCATACGTATCTGGTCAATGCTCGTGGAGAGATTGAGTTTCCGGTACTCGGGAAGTTAAAAGTGTCGGGGTTGACACGCAGCGAGCTGACGGATATGATGACTGAAAAGATTTCTGCTTATGTGAAATCTCCGATTGTCACCATACAGATACGAAACTTCAAAGTTTCCGTATTGGGCGAAGTGAATAGACCGGGAACGGTAAATGTGCCCAATGAACGCTTGTCTGTGCTTGACGCGCTCGGTCTTGCGGGCGACCTGACCATCTATGGCAATCGCACCAATGTGCTTCTAATCCGCGACAACGACGGACAAAAGGAATATCACCGTTTTGATCTTACTTCTGCAGAGACCTTGGCTTCCCCGTATTACTATTTGCAGCAAAATGATGTTCTCTATGTAGAACCGAACAAAGCCCGGAAAGGAAATGCCAAATACAGCCAGAATGGGCAATTTAATGTCTCATTGGCTTCAACGGTCATCAGCGCTTTGTCCGTTCTGGCATCCTTGGCCATTGCACTGTTGGTTAAATAATCCCCTGAATTCATGAACGACGAAAATATACATATCGGAGCATTACTGAAACAGTTTTTCATTTATTGGAAAATATATGTACCCATTGGCATTGTGTGCTTGATTTCTGCCATCTTTTTTATATTGGTCACGCCCAAAGAGTACGAGTTTACCGCCCGGATGCAGTTGGTAGATGATGAGGACGGAATGTTGTCCGAACTGAAAATGCTGAAAAGCAGCGGCTTGAGCGCTTTGCTCGGCATAGGCGGAAAAACATCAGGCACCAGTACCGAAGACGAAGTTATCATACTGATGTCGCGTACCAATGTCACCCGTGCCATCCTGCAAACCGGTTATTTGGTGGAAACACGCCAACGCCGGGGATTGAAGAATACGTTGCTTTATGGAAAAGAGAACCCGCTGAGTATTCTTTTTCCTGAACATTTTCTGGATACCCTCAGCAGTCCGATAAAAATCAAATTAACTTTATCCGACGGCATCGTCCAGTCGGCCCGAATAAAATCGAAGCTTTTTGAAACGGTCCGAATCAAGAAACAATCCTTTCCCTGCCGCTTGCAGTTGCCGGTTGGTACAATCATGATTGCGCCTGATGCAGGTGCGTCCATTTCCGGCAAACAAACATTCAGTATTCGAATCACCCCGCTACAAAAACAGTACGAAGACTTATATGAGGACATAACAGCTGAAGCGGAAGAGAGCATTTCGAATATCATATTGCTGAGCTTTGACAACGAGAACAAACAGCGCGGACGTGATTTCCTGAATGAACTGATGTCTGTCTATAACCGGTACTCACGCAATGTCAAGGTTCGGGAGGCTGATCTGAACGCCCGTTTTGTAAGGGGAAGACTGGACACGATAACCACAGAACTGGCGTATTTGGAGCATAAGATTGAGGCTTACAAGAAACAGCACAATATTCCGGAGCCTACCTTATATGCCAAAGCCGCCATGACGGGAAAGCTGGAACTGGAAAGCCTGATTATGGAGACGACGGCCCGCCTGAAAATGATGGATTATATAGTGGAGTATATGCAGGATCCTGAAAATGAATATGCTTCCATCCCCGTTTTCGAGGGTGCCGGCGAGAAGACGGTTGCATTGTACAACCAATTGGTACTTGAGCGGCAACGCGTGCACCTCGCCTCGGAAGAAGGCAACCCGGCCTTGACCCTCGCCGACAAGCAGTTGGCCGAACAGCGCAAGATGTTGTCGGAAACAATTACCGCTACTCGCAACAGCATCAAGGCAAGCCTGGACGAACTCAACAGAAAAAATCATGCCTTCAACAGCCAGTTGGGTGAACTGCCTACCCAAGAGCGAGAATACATTGAAATGAAACGTCAGCAAAAGATACAGGAAACCATTTACTTGTTCCTTATGCAGAAATTACAGGAAAAGACATTGGCGAACTCCCCTGACGAACAGGCCGGAAGAGTAGTGGATGCCACTTACAGTTCAGCAAAACCTGTTTATCCGAAAAGGTGGATTGTACTGGCCATCGCCTTTATGGCTGCCTGCATTCTTTCTTTGATTGCCATTTATTTGAAAGTATCTGTTTTCACTAAAAAATAAGTTCATGCTTTCACGGTTGGTCTGCTCTAAAAACAATTTATTCTTTGCCTTTATCATGGCAGGCTATATCTTTGGAGTCATATTGTATGACTTTTTCGAGTTCAAGTATACGGACGAACTGATGGTGCTTTTCCTGTGCGCTTTTGCGGGAATCATGGTATGGGAAAGAAAAAGCTGGAGGGAATTAGTTCCTCTCGCATTGGTAGCGGTTATCTTCCTCTTCTATACAATTTATTCGTTTGCCATACAGAGCAACGTTCCCCGGGCTATCATTACCGACTTGCTCATTCAAGTCAAACCTTTTCTCGGATTTTATTGCGCTTACATTGTTGCGCCGCAATTCACGCCTTCGCAAAAGTTCTTTATTTGCATTCTTTGCCTTATAATAGGAGGATTGTTGGTGATCATCGGGGTGTCCGATCAGATATATACCGTTTTTACACATCCTTCCCGGTTTGCTACAGCTGCTGTAGCCACGGCCTTCCTGTTCCTCTGTTGCAGCAGTTATACGTGGAGTGATGTTCTCATATTCCTGTTCCTGCTTACGGTCGGTTTTTTTTCTACTCGCGCCAAGTTCTATGGCTTCTGGGCTGCAGTTGTTTGCCTTGTGGTGTTTACCCAAATAAGCGGACGGATACGCTTCAACTGGAAAAGTGTCATGGCAGGTATGCTTGTGTGTCTTTTTGCAGTCTGGTTTGCCCGGGAAAAGATTATAACCTACTACATCGACGGTATGATGAACTCCCGCGAGATGTGGAGCCGCCCGGCAATGCTGTATACTTCCGGACAGATTTTTTGCGATTATTTCCCCTTTGGATGCGGATTAGGTAGTTTTGGGACCTTTGCCTCCGCCGAATATTATTCTCCCATCTATGAAACGTATGGGTTGAACCATATCTGGGGATTATCCAAAGATATGCCTATTTTTATTTGCGACGCTTTCTATCCAGAATTAGCCCAATTCGGAGTGGTAGGCATCTTCCTTTATATCCTATTCTGGTATTCTGTAGTCCGAAAACATACATCCGTATCCATACAGGCCAGCGCATACATTTGGATGGTCTTCTTGTTTTTCCTTATAGAAGGCATAGCAGACTCTACCTTTACGCATAATCGCGGATTATTTATTTTAATTATATTGGCCCTTATGATGGCAGGTAAAAATGAAATTAAACAGCGAGACATATAAGAAAGGGGCCATTCATTCTTCTTTCTTTAGCGTTTTGGCTAAGGGGGTGGCTTTTGTGCAACATCTGCTGATTGCATACTTTTTCGGTGCCAACACCGGAACCGACCTGTATTTTTACCTGTTCAATTTAGTTTTACTGATAGGGGGAATGGTGCAGACCATTGCTACTTCTATTCTGATACCTCAGTCCATGCTGTTGCGGCTTTCGACTTCCGCCAAAGCAGAAATGCGGTATCTGAACTCTTTCTTGTACAGTTTTGTAGCTCTGATCCTTTTATTTGTCTTCCTCATGTACCTGGTTGGAGATAAAGTGCCGGAACTGATAACCAACTTTCCGCCGGAGGATATCGAAAAGTATATATCTGTCTATTACGCTTCTCTGATATTAATGGTACTGATGGTGGTCAATCTCTTCCTGACTGAAGTGTTGGTATCCTTTAAATTCTTTTCATTGCCTTTGCTCTGCAACCTGCTTTTAAACAGCGGAGTGATTCTGGCACTGCTCTTATTTAAAAGTACCATGGGGGTCTCGTCTATGATATATGGAAGTTGCGCAGCGGGTATCTTCAATGCGGTAATGCTGATTGTTCTTATGAAAAAAAGGCTGCACTGGCGATTTTCTCTGACAGACTTCCCTGTAGTCTTTCGTCAGTGGAAGGCTATTTCGGGGCTGGCCTTCAATCAGGGAATCGTTATTTTTGCTTCTACTATTCCCATGTACCTGCTGTCCTGTTACCAGCCGGGGATCATAACGATTATCAATTATGCGCAGAAGTTTATTCAGGCTCCTCTGGCATGGATACAGCAGTTTACTGCCGTGCTACAAATAAAGCTCAACAATCTGAAGGGGGATAAGAGGGAACATGAAATATACAGATCAGCCTCTGCTATAGCCGTCCGCCTGTTCTTGCTTACTTTATTTACCTCTTTCGTAATATTCCTGTTGCGCGATTTTATAGCTGAAACACTTTTTGGTCTGGGCAAGATGCCGACTGAAGCGGGGAGTAAACTCTCATACCTTATTGGTGTATTGACCTTCAGCATGCCCTTCACAGCCATGAGCTTGGCATATATGAAGATATTCTTCACGCAAGGCTATATCCGGCAATATGTTACAATTATGTTATTCATCAATGTCATGTCATGTGCCTTGTATGCCGTTTCCATCCATTGTTGGCAAGAGAACGGATATGCGTTTGTGTACATATTGGTTGAAATGCTTACGACATTAGTGATATGGCTTTATCTACAGAAGCGTTTGAAAAAGAAAGAATTTGCTTAATAATGCGGAAGATATGAATTATATTATTTACGATAACATTCATGATAACAATGGATTTATTGCCGAAGCGCTCATCGAAAAAGGCATCGGAATAAAAGAAATATACTCTCCGGTCAGCCGATATAAGTGCATTAGCTGGATAATGGGAGCCGTGAAAGCAATTCAAAAGTCATCATCCGGTGACAGGCTTATATTCTGGTATGATTTTCAGGGAGTTATTTGCTTTTGGATCTGCCGATTATTCCTGTTGAGAAGAAACATGATTCTTCTGAATCTTTTGTTGAAAAACAAGCCTACGCTCAGGAACAAGTTGGTTTCGCGCTTATACAAGCCAGCATTACAGTCAAGCCGTGTAAGGGCTACTGTCACCTCTTTGGAATATGGCAGAAAGCTGAACAAGCAATTGCAGGTAATAGTCTCTTACACCCTTTTGCGAGACGTTTATCCTTTCGCCGAAAAAGAAGAAAGCGAATGGAAAGATTGTGGAAACACGGTGTTTTGCGGAGGCAACAATGGCAGGGATTGGAATTTGTCCATCCAAATAGCTGGGGGAATGCCGGAAGTGAGATTTGTCTTTGTCATGCCACGGGCAGTCATGAAGTCGATTCCAAAAGGCTCATTGCCCGGAAACATACATCTTTTCTGTGATATAGCTTTAGATGAATTCAACAGGCTATTGCAAGAATCATCCATTGTAATGTTGCCATTGGACACTGATGCGCCGGCAGGGCTGATTGTGCTGTTCCAAGCCGCCTCACAGCAGAAATTGGTGGTGGCAACATCCACCCCGGTTACGAAGGAATATCTGGATCAGGAATCAGGAGTGCTTTGCAAGCACGATTCGGAACAATACCGGAAAGAAATAAGTTTTTATCTGCGTCATCCGGACATGGCCCAATCCAAGGGAAAAGCATTGCATGACAGATTAAAATCAGAATGTTCTAAAGATATATATACGAATCACCTTTATAATCTTGTAGCTTCGGAATGAAGACCGTATCAGTCATATTGGCCTCATACAATGGCGGGAAGTACATCAGGAATCAGTTGGACTCCATTCTTGCCCAGACTTATCCTGTTTATGAAATATTGATAGGAGATGACGGCAGTACGGATGACACAATACCCATCTTAAATGAATATGCCGGTAAATATAGCCATATCATAATCATCCAACCTGATCGGGACAATCATGGCGTCAACTATAACTTTAAACGGTTAATGGATTTGGCATCAGGAGATTATCTGGCTTTATCTGATCAGGATGATATCTGGTTCCCCGAAAAGATAGAAGTTATGATAAAAGGAATAGGCAGCCATCTGCTTGCATACAGTGACGCCATACCTTTTTCTGGAACTCCTCCTGAGATGAATGGGACTCAAAGTATTGGCTATTGCAATTCACGACAAGAGGATGGCATTGCGGATATCATGTTCAATAACGTCATTTCAGGACATCGGATGCTGATAAAAAGGGAGTTTATCCATAGAATAAGAGAATGGAATTCTGAGGTTTATTATGACTGGTGGCTGGCTGTTTCAGCATCCTATCTCGACAGTATAGCGTATATTCCACAACCTCTGGTTCTTTGGCGCAGGCATGCCGGTTCCATGACGGACCTGCATCGCAAAAGGCAGAAGAAGGTATTCAAAATCATTCAGTTCCTGAAAAGGCGGCATTCATATTTCCAATCTCTCGTAAGGCTGTTTGAAAGCTTGGGTATGGAAAATGAAAAGCAACTCAAGGTTTATAGATTAGCCCGCAAGTTTGCATCGAAGTCTTTGTGTGCTAATCTGTATGGCTGCCTGTATTATAGCCTGAAAATTAAAAAGATATTTTTATATAGCAATATAGTAAAGCCATTGAAAATGTGGTCTAAATAAGTACATTATGAAAGTTCTTCTAGTCAATAAGTTCCTTTATCCGCGGGGGGGGGATTGTATTTACACTCTGAATCTCGGCCGACTGTTGCGTAAGGCAGGACATTGTGTGCAATTTTATGCGATGGCTTATCCGGAGAATTTACAGGATGAGAATGAAGCTTGTTTCGCTGAAGAAGTAAGTTTTTCTTCAATAAGCTTATCCGGAAAAATCAAAGCTGCGAGGCGCATCTTGTGGGGAACTGGAGTAAGATCCGGATTTGAAAAGATACTGGACAGTTTTCAGCCCGATATTGTGCATCTCAATAATATTCATTCTTATCTTTCGCCTGTTGTTGCGAGGCTTGCGCACCAACGGGGCATCAAGGTTGTATGGACCCTCCACGACTACAAGCTGCTGTGCCCGTCATATAACTGTCTGTGCAGGGGGGAGATCTGCGAAATGTGTTTCACTTGCAAAACGAATGTACTCTTTAGGAAATGCATGAAGAATAATGTGCAGGCAAGCGTCCTGGCAATGACAGAAGCCATGCGCTGGAACCGTGAGAAACTTTCCGGCTGGACGGATACATTTATTTGCCCCAGCCACTTCCTGGCAAAAAAAATGAAAGAGGGAGGATACGCGGAAGATAAGCTGCAAGTTATTCCTAATTTCATAGGGGAAGAGCAAAGCAAATATATCCTTGATATAACTGATAATGAAAGGGAAAATGCATACGCTTATATAGGACGCCTTTCAAAAGAAAAAGGTGTAGAGGGACTTTTAGAAGCTGCAGCCCGGTTGCCCTATAAACTATACGTGGTCGGTAGCGGACCGGCGGAAAAAGAATTGATGAAAAAATATGCTGCCGATACTATCATTTTTCTCGGACACCAGACAACAAAGGGAGTTATGGAGATTCTAAAAAAAGTATCTTTCACGGTACTTCCTTCCATTTGGTATGAGAATAACCCTCTTGGCATTATTGAGTCTTTATGCTGTGGAACCCCAGTGTTGGGCAGAAACATAGGTGGTATACCGGAACTGCTGGAAACGGAGAATTGTAACCAGCTTTTCCGGAAGGATGAGGAATTAACGGAGCGCATTGTCGAAATGTTCAGTATGTCTGCCGCCACCGACCGAAATATGTTGTCCACTTCATCCCTACAGCGTTTTTCCGGTGAGCAGTATTATCAAATGTGGCTCCGGGTTGTAGAAAGAAAGTGAAAAGTAGTACATTTGCAGACTAAAATAGGATGATATAATATCATGAGAACAGCTACTGAATTACCCACCGACATGTGCATTATCGTTACATACCGCTGCCCGATGCAGTGCCGGATGTGTAATATATGGAAAAATCCCACAGAAAAAGATAAAGAGATAACCCCTATGGAAATGGAGAGACTTCCTAAAGTGAAATTTATCAATATAACGGGAGGAGAGCCATTTGTCCGTGAAGATCTGGAAGATATAGTAAAAGTAGCATTCAAAAAATCTCCCCGTGTGGTTATCTCGACCTCGGGATGGTTTGAAGAGCGTATTATTCGTCTGGCTGAAAAGTTTCCTAAAATAGGAATACGCATCAGTATAGAAGGGCTGTCTCAAAAGAATGATGAACTCCGGGGAAGGCAAGGCGGATTTGACAAGGGACTCCGTGTATTGCTGCAATTAAAGAATATGGGGATAACAGATATAGGCTTCGGCATCACAGTCTCCAATTCTAATTCCGCTGATATGCTTTCTCTCTATCAACTTTCACGCTCCTTAGGGATGGAATTTGCAACGGCAGCCCTACACAATTCATATTATTTCCATAAGACGGATAATGTAATAACCAATCAGCAGGAAGTATGCGGCAACTTTAGTAAATTGATAGAATGGCAACTGAAAGAAAAACACCCCAAATCCTGGTTTCGCGCATACTTCAATTGGGGATTAATCAATTATATAAAGGGAAAGCCACGTCTGCTGCCTTGCGAAGCGGGATTGGTAAATTTCTTTGTGGATCCTTATGGCGATGTTTATCCTTGCAATGGACTGGAGAGTAAATACTGGAAAGAAAGCATGGGAAATATCCGTACGATGTCTTCTTTTGATGAACTATGGAGAGGCGAACAGGCTGAACGTGTCAGACATCTCGTGCGCAATTGCCCCAAAAATTGCTGGATGGTGGGTACTGCCGCTCCCGTTATGAAAAAATATCTGGCCACTCCCGTTAAATGGGTATTGCATCAAAAGATCCAATCCTTATTAGGGCATTCCATTAATTTAGATAGTAAAAAAGAATGAAAATTGTAGTAACAGGGACGCGAGGCATTCCCGACATACAGGGAGGGATAGAAACGCATTGCGAAGAACTCTATCCATTAATTGCAGACAAACAGCATGAAATCATTGTTGTTCGCCGTCCCTATTATGCAATGGACCGTTCTGTAAAAGTATATAAACAAGTTATTATAAAAGACATAAGAGTGCTGCGTAACAAGCATTTGGAAGCTTTCATACATACTTTTCTGGCCGTATTGTATGCACGCAAAGTAAAAGCTGATATTGTACATATTCATGCAGTAGGTCCGGCATTAATGACTCCTTTAGTTCGGTTATTAGGCATGAAAGCAGTAATCACCCATCATGGTCCTGATTATGATCGTGATAAATGGGGGAAGTTTGCCAAATGGATACTTCGTATGGGAGAAAAAACAGGAATGTACTATGCCAATCATATCATCGTTATTTCTGAACATATCAGACGGATGCTTCAACAAAAATATCCGGAGAAAAAGAATATAGCACTGATCCACAATGGGATAAATCCAGTATCACCCACACGCGACACTGAATATCTTCAAAGTCTGGGTTTAACAGAACATGGCTATATATTAGCAGTAGGGCGCCTTGTGAAAGAAAAAGGCTTTGATAAACTAATTGAAGCGTTCAAACTGCTACCTCCGTCATCTAAAAAATTAGTGATAGCCGGAAAGGCTGATTACCCGGATGAGTATACTCAAATGTTGAAAGATATATGCAAGGGGCAAAAAAACATATGCTTGGCAGGCTTTGTCAAAGGAGAAAAACTTGCGCAGCTATATGCAAATGCACAAGTATTTGTATTACCTTCCACGCACGAAGGTTTGCCTATCGCACTACTTGAAGCCATGAGTTATAATTGTCCGGTACTGGCAAGTGACATTCCCGCTAATAAGGAAATTGAATTACCGGAAGAATGTTACTTTAAAAGTGAAGACTTATCCAGCTTGCAACAGGCTCTAAAGAAACAGTTGGAAAATGCTCGGACAGAGCGGGTTTCTTACAATTTGTCAGCATATAACTGGATTAATATAGCCCGGCAGACCAAAGAAATATATAATTCTCTAATATTATGAAACAATATAGGCAAAAGTTTAACGTTCTATATATTAAAAACTCAAGTTTCACAAATAGACTGAAAGCCTTTTATTATAAACTTGAATAAAGAATGCTATATTTCAGGAATGAACGTACAACTTTCAACATATACTTTTCCGTTGAAACGGAAAAGTAACCGTATACTCAAACGAACACTTGACATAGTGTTATCATTGATAGTCTTGACTACGATATATCCAGTGGCATATATCATCATCGGGTGTTGCATCAAAATAAAGATGCCGGGTAAGATTATATTTACTCAAAAGCGCAACGGCTTATATGGGAAGGTATTTACATGTTATAAGTTTCGCTCCATGCTGCCCAATGTTGAAGCCGATACGCAACATGCCTACAATGAGGATCCACGTATTACTCCATTAGGACATTTCCTGCGTGTCACCAGTCTTGATGAGTTACCACAATTCTGGAATGTGCTTAAAGGAGACATGTCCGTAGTGGGTCCACGTCCTCATATGCTGATACATACTGAGCAATATTGTGATATCATTCCTGAATACAATAAAAGACTTATTGTGAAGCCGGGTATCACGGGATGGGCCCAGATACACAACCTGCGCGGTGAAACAGAGAAGTTGGATAAAATGAAAAAAAGAGTAGAATATGATATATGGTATATCGAACATTGGTCGTTCTCATTAGACCTGAAAATCATGTTCAACACAATAAAAATTATATTCCGATAAGCTCATGCGTATAACCTGTCACATACTTACAATCCTGTTTTGTTTTTCTGCTTCGTCAGTAATGACAGCGCAAAGCGGACTGAAGCATCAGAACATTTCATCTTTCGTTGAATATGGAGCATCTGTCCATACCGGTGACAACACTCCTTTGTGGCAGGTCAGCAATCAACATGGATTATCCTCTATTGACAATAATACTTATTTAAGAGGTGGAGCTTTTTATACAGATACAATCCGCCAGTGGAGGTTGGAAGGAGGACTGGATATGGCGGTTGCATCCGGTTTTACATCCACTTTTATATTGCAACAGGCTTATGCTGACATACGATATAAATGGTTGGGGATACTCATTGGTAGTAAAGAGATTGACTCACCTTTATTAAATCAGCAATTAAGTAGTGGCGGACTAACCTGGTCGGGTAATGCAAGACCTATTCCACAAGTATGGATAGGACTTCCTGAATATGTGCAAGTATTACCACGCCTCGCTTTAAAAGCAGAAATGTCGTACGGATGGTTTACTGATAATAAATATCAGAGAAAGCAGGTAGGAGAGGATTATTGGTATACTAAAAGCATCAAATATCACCATAAAAGCGGATTCCTACGCATTGGAGTTCCACAGGGTAAGTGGCAACTAGACCTGGGTATGAGCTTGGATGTACAGTTTGGTGGATATAAAAGCGCCGGAATGGATGCAGGAGATTTAGGAAATAGTTGGAAAGATTATTTCAAGGTATTTATTCCCAGTCGTGGAGATGACAGTAGTCCTGAAGGAGAACAAATTGCCTATCAAGGTAATTTTATGGGTAGCGAACATATACGGATGACTTATCGTCATGAAGATTTTTCCATCAGTGCTTATCTGGAGAATTATTACGATGATTTCAGTGGAATGGGAAAACTCAACGGATTTGATGGTTTATGGGGGATCGAATACAAATCTAACCACAAACAGGCCATCAACGGTTTTGTACTGGAATACTATCAGACTACTAATCAGAGCGGTCCAATGCATGGAGTGGATTTCACCGTAGTAGAGAAAACGGGAGGTGCCGACGATTATTATAACAACGAGTGGTATCCCGGCTGGGTACACTGGGGGATGACTATGGCTAACCCATTGATAGCTTCTCCCATTTATAACAAAGACGGTGACATGAGTTTCAAATACAACCGTATCCGAGCCTTGCATTTAGGTTGGAGTGGAGACATCAGCAATGAATGGACATACCTCGCAAAACTATCATATAATAAAACTTGGGGAACTCCTTTCAAACCTATACCTAATATATTAGAAAATTTTTCTACTTTTGCATCAGTTTTCTATACTCCCCATAAATGGAAAGGATGGCGGTTCAATGCATCCATTGCTTTCGATATAGGAGAGATATATGGTGACAATTTAGGTTGCCAGTTGAAAGTACAAAAAACATTCTGAAAAAGATGAATTACATACAAACGGAAATTGATGGTGTATGGCTGATCGAACCGAAAGTTCTTCGTGACGAGCGTGGCTATTTTATGGAAGCCTTTAAAGAAGAGGAATTCAAAATGCATATCGGTGATGTGCACTTTATTCAGGACAATGAGTCGAAGTCTTCCTTCGGTGTATTACGTGGATTACATTATCAGAAAGGAGAATATTGTCAGTCCAAACTGGTACGTGTTATAAAAGGAAAAGTACTGGATGTGGCAGTGGATTTGCGCCAATCATCACCAACTTTCGGTAAATATGTCTCTGCAGAACTGAGTGAGGAAAATCAACGGCAATTTTTCATTCCCCGTGGATTCGCACATGGTTTCCTTGTTCTGAGTGAGGAAGCTATCTTTATTTATAAAGTAGATAATGCTTATGTTCCACAAGCAGAAGCATCCATTCGTTTCAATGATGAAACCATAGGAATTGAGTGGCCTATAGCAGAAGAACAACTTTTATTATCTCCTAAAGATAAAACAGCTCCATCCTTCCGGGATGCGACATATTTTGAATAAAGAGTATGAAGATAGCCATCGTCGGTACAGGATATGTCGGTTTAGTGACCGGAACCTGTTTTGCAGAAATCGGTGTCAGCGTCATTTGCGTAGACACGAACAGTGAAAAAATTGAAGCGCTCAAGAAAGGTGTTATTCCTATCTATGAAAGTGGTCTGGAAGAAATGGTGAACCGAAATGTAAAAGCCGGTCGCCTACATTTCACAACTTCATTGGAGAGCTGCCTGAATGAGGTAGACGTTGTTTTCAGTGCCGTCGGTACGCCTCCTGACGAAGATGGAAGTGCTGATCTCAGTTATGTGCTCGAAGTTGCCCGTACCATTGGTAGAAACATGCAGAAGTACATATTGGTAGTCACAAAGAGTACGGTTCCTGTAGGTACTGCAAAGAAAGTACGTGCCGCTATCCAGGAGGAACTGGATAAACGGGGTGTTAGTATTCAATTTGATGTAGCCTCTAATCCCGAATTCCTGAAAGAAGGAAATGCTATCAATGATTTTATGAGCCCGGACCGTGTAGTAGTGGGAGTGGAGTCCGAACGTGCAAAGAAATTGATGAGTAAGCTTTATAAACCATTCTTGCTGAACAATTTCCGTGTAATATTTATGGATATCCCGTCTGCTGAAATGACGAAGTATGCGGCTAACTCAATGCTGGCTACCCGTATTAGTTTTATGAATGATATCGCTAATCTTTGCGAACTGGTAGGGGCAGATGTCAATATGGTACGTAGTGGCATCGGTTCGGATACCCGAATCGGACGTAAGTTCCTTTATCCGGGTATTGGTTATGGTGGTTCGTGCTTTCCAAAAGATGTAAAAGCACTCATCAAAACCGCTGAACAAAATGGCTATCAGATGCGTGTGCTCCATGCTGTAGAAGAAGTCAATGAACTACAGAAAAGCATTCTTTTCGACAAACTTTGCAAGCACTTCAACAACGAACTGAAAGGTAAGACAATTGCCTTATGGGGACTGGCTTTCAAACCGGAGACGGATGATATGCGCGAAGCCCCTTCATTGGTGTTAATAGACAAACTGCTGAAAGCCGGATGCAAAGTGCGGGCTTACGACTCCGCTGCAATGGACGAATGTCGCCGTCGGATAGGTGAGAGCATTTATTATGCCAAAGATATGTATGATGCTGTACTTGATGCTGATGCTTTGATGCTGGTTACCGAATGGAAAGAATTCCGTTTACCATCCTGGGCAGTTATCAAGAAAACCATGGAGAAACCTGTGGTGTTAGACGGGCGTAATATCTATGACAAGAAAGAAATGGAAGAGCAAGGATTTACCTATCATTGCATCGGACATTAAAAATATAAAACAGAGAGAGTTATGATAAAGTGGGGTACTATTTCTATGGTGCTCGTCGTTGTGCTTGTATCATCCTGTAGCAGTACTAAAAATGGGGAAAATTCCGACAGGGAAGACTTAACCGCTAAAGAATTGCTGCAAGGTGTCTGGCTGGACGATGAGACGGATATGCCGTTAATGCGTATTAGCGGTGATACGATCTATTATGCTGACCCACAAAATGCACCTGTTTACTTCAAGGTACTTCGTGATACGATTTATTTACGCGGAAATACCCTTACAGCTTATAAAATAGACCGTCAAACGGAATATAGCTTTTGGTTTCATTCTCTATCTGATGATATCGTAAAGCTATATAAGTCCGATAATCCGGAAGACACTCTGGCATTCTCCACTCAGGAAGTGGAAGTTATCCCCAGCACTTCAGAAGTAATCAAAAAAGATAGTGTGGTTATGTATAAAGGAACGCGTTATCGGGGCTATGTCTATATCAACCCTTCTAAGATGAAAGTAATAAAAACAGTATATTCTGATGAAGGTATAGGTGTGGACAATGTATACTATGACAACGTGATACATATCTGTGTATATGAAGGCAAGAAATTACTGTATGGCAAGGATATTACTAAAAAAGTTTTCGCAACTATTTTTCCGGAGGAAGTGTTAAATCAGACCATTCTTTCCGACATGAATTTTATAAATGTGGATGGAAAAGGCTATCACTATGAAGCCATGCTCCGTATTCCGGAAAGTTCCGTTTATCATCTCGTAAGCCTGACTATCGATACTGATAAGCAATTACATATAAAAATGGTGGAGTAAAACTCCACCATCAAACAATATCTATTAAAGAAATCCTTCTCTTATTTGTTGCTTTTTCCTGAAGGATTAGCACTTTTTCTCGGAGCATTACCTCTTCCTTTTGAAGCATCTCCTTTCTTCGGAGCATTTCCACTACCTTTATTGGTATTTCGTCCTTTAGCACGGAAGTTACGTTTGCCCCTTCCGTCATAACTACGTGGCTTGTATTCGGGTGACTCACCTAATTCTTCAGGTACAGGTATTTTATAAATATCTCTTTCCAGGAAATTCTCAATTTGCTTGAAGTTACTTTGTTCCTTTTCATTTACAAAGGTTAGAGCAACACCATCGTTATTAGCACGCGCCGTACGACCAATACGATGAACATAGTCTTCACTGTCATGCGGAACATCATAGTTAATCACAAGACGAATATCATCAATGTCAATACCACGAGCCACGATGTCAGTGGCAACCAGAATGTTTATACGACCTGCCTTAAACTCATGCATCACTTCTTCACGCTGTGCCTGTTCCAGGTCAGAGTGCATTTCGCCTACATTCAGCTTCATCATTTTCAAGGCCTTTGTCACTTCCTTTACTTTCAACTTGGATGATGCGAAGATAATGACACGCTCCGGTGTTTGTTCAGCAAAGAGACTGCGAATTATACCCAACTTCTGATTTTCATAGCAAACATAGGCGGCTTGCACAATTTTATCAGCAGGGCGTGAAACGGCAAGTTTGACTTCAGCGGGATTATTGAGAATGGTGTTGGCAAGTTGTTGTATTTTTGCAGGCATGGTAGCAGAGAACATGATGGTTTGCCGTTCTTTAGGCAAATACTTCACAATCTGCATGATGTCATCGAAGAAACCCATATCGAGCATACGGTCGGCTTCGTCAAGAATGAAATAGGAAACACGGGAGAGATCTACATATCCCAAACTCAGATGAGCTATCAAACGTCCCGGAGTAGCTATAACAACATCGGCTCCCAACATTAGCCCCTTCTTTTGCTGTTCAAAGAGTATCCCATCGTTACCACCATAAACTGCCACACTGCTGACAGGCATGAAGTAGGAAAAACCTTCCATCTGCTGATCTATTTGTTGCGCCAATTCTCGTGTGGGAGACATAACAATACAGTTTATAGCATCTTCAGGATGTCCACCTTCGGAAAGTTTATTCAGTACAGGCAACAGATAGGCAGCCGTCTTACCGGTTCCGGTCTGTGCCACGGCTATTAAATCTCTGCCTTCAAGTATAACGGGAATGGATTTCTCTTGTATAGGTGTGCACTCATCGAAGCGCATGGCTTCCAGTGCATCAAGCACCTGATCATTCAGTTGTAGTTCGGAAAACTTCATGTTTCTTTTTATTTAGTCGCAAAGATAGGAAATAAAGTGATTATCACAAAAGAATGAAGCTACTTTGCAATCCATTCCTTTAATACCCTGGATGCTGTTCCCATTCCGGATTCATTTGTCTGATTTTCTCGGGAATGGGGAAGACAATAGTATACCCACTTTCTTCGTTGGGAAGTTGCGGACGACTGTTGTAAGAACGGGTAAACTGTCCAAAACGAATTAAGTCCTGACGCCGCCAGCCTTCCCAGGCCAATTCTAATTGGCGCTCAGCCAGAAGATTGTCCAAAGTAGCAGTACGTTCCGGTGCTCCTACACGGGTACGCACCTGATTCAGTTCTTCATCTCCATTGCGTCCGTCACGGACTTTGGCTTCACTCTTCATAAGCAATACATCAGCGTAACGAAACAGAACAATATCATTCTCCATCAATTTTCCATCTTTCATGGCTTTGTCATCTATCTCATATTTTTTCATACGGGCACCGGCAGTCTTTTCATAAGGTTCATCAGACAGATCCAGTTTAACCTTCCACGGTTCGTAAACTAAAGCTGTTCCATCATCCAATTTCACGACATTACCTTTCAAATCATAAACAGTACCTGCATAATAGCAATAATCAAAACGCGGGTCCTGTTCGTTTGTCTCGTATCCAAAAGTCTGTAAGGCTTCGATAGTGGCACTTGATCCATTCTCACCAGACAAACCTAACGCTTTGGCATGATTATAATGACGCGAACGGAAAAGATATTGCATCTGATTGGTATATAGCGTCTTATTCATCGGAATAGTGAAGATGTTTTCAACAGAGCCTTCATTATATACGGCAAAATTGGCGGCATAATCTGATTCAAGACGATAACCTAAAGCTGTAATTTGGTCACAATAGAATTCTACGGTCTGCCAGGCATTGAATGTATTGCCATCCACATCAAAGAAGATTGTTTTCCCATTCGGATGGGTATCATCCACCCAGTTATTATCCATATAAATTTCTGAATTCAGTGCCAGTTTTGCAAGCAGGAAGTAGGCTACGGGACGTGTCAAGCGGCCATAGTAATTACCAGAACGGTTACTGAACTGAGCGGGCAGGAGTGGGGCTGTCTCTTGTAGTTCCTTGAATATGAAATTAAAGATATTCTCACGTTCACTCAGTACAATATCTTTTGAGGCAACTTTGGAAGATAGAACCAACGGAATACTACCGAACAGGTCCGTCAGATAATAATAGTACATTGCACGTAAGGCACGTACTTCGGCACGATAGGCTGGAAGTTCTGCATCTGCATGTGTAAGTGTATAGTTTTCAATTTGTTCCAAAGACTTATTACTGAGCATAACTACTTTATAGAGATATTCCCAAGTGGCTTGTATCGCATCATTATTTATTCCCCATTTGTGCAAAAATAGTCCTTGCCAGAAACCACCGTCGTACCAGTCACCACCACGAGTAGGTATAATGGCTTCATCGGTTGTAAAAGTATTCAGATCATATATGCCGCGTCCCGTTCCCTGCAATCCTTGACTGTCGGAATTTCCTCCAATGTAGTTATAGAGAGAGGCAACCGCATTCAGATAAAGTTCAGTAATGTTACGATAGCCTTCTTCTTCGGGTAATGCATCGCGGGGACTTTCTTTTAGAAAACCATCACATGAGATCATGCACCAACTGAGGGTGACCAAAACACAAAACGAACGAATTATGGAATATCTTTTCATGTCTTTAAGGTTTAGAAGTTTACACTTAATCCGATGGTATATGTGCGGTATAAAGGATAATTGCGTTTATCATCTATACCTAAAGTAGAATTCACCGATGAACTGTTTATCATGGGTGTCAATCCGGAATAACCGGAAATAGTAGCCAGATTGTTGACCGTCAGTGACAGGCGAAGCGATTGCAGGTAACGGGTATTTTTCAATGGAACATTCCAGCCCACTGTGATATAGTCGAAGTTCACATAATCACCATCTTCCAACCAATAATCTGTAGCTGTCTGATCCTTTATATTCCGTGTAGGCGCTTTCTTCATAACGTTATAGTCGGGAAAACTATTCATATTCATATAAGTAAGCGAAGTACCATTATAGACTTTATGTCCGAATGCACCGTTTATCTGTAACGATACATCGAAATCTTTATAACGAAAACTGATATTAGAGCCAAGAATTGTCTTTGGAACTGCCTGACCTGCTATGTACCGGTCTTCACCATCTTCCAGACTAACACCACCACCATTCAAATCAGCAATCTGATAAGTATAGCCTCCGTTACCATCGGATACTAATCCTGTGCAATGGGGGAGGTAAAATACCCCCAGCGGTTGACCTACAATCTGGTAAACGATATGATTATATCCGCCATGAAATCCGGCACCATCCAATCCGGCAAGACTCTTGTATTCTGTTGCTGAAATATGTTCACCCTGATAGTTGCCGTCGAGGGAAAGCAATTTGTTTTGTTGAAAAGTCAGGTTAGCATTGATATTCAGTTCCATATCTTTGGTTTTCAATGGAGTTATGCCAATGGATAGCTCTGTTCCATAATTACGCATGGAACCAATGTTTGCCAGCAAAGTGTTGTAAGTGAAAGGCGGTACACTTACATTATAGAGATAGAGCATATCTTTCGTCTTGGAATTATAATAGTTGGCGGTTAGTAACAACCGGTTACCCAGCAAAGCCATTTCTATACCGGCATTGAAGGTCTGTTTCACTTCCCATTTTAAGTCCGGATTCATATTCTTCAATTGGTCCATTGTGACCACAGGTGATGAACCTACCGGAGCAACTCCGTTCGGGCGTATCAGATTCAGCGAGGTGTACGAATCAATTCCATTTTGGTTACCTGCCAAACCATAGCCTGCGCGGACTTTCAGATTGTCAATGAAAGGCAGTTTCTCCATAAACTTTTCCTTGCCGACTACCCATGCAACAGATACAGCTGGAAAGAAACCCCATTTATGATTACTGCCAAACTTGGAAGAGGCATCTCCACGGGCATTCACTGTCAGTATATAACGATCATCGTATGTATAGTTCACACGTCCCATGAAGGAGGCCAGGCGAGGATCTTCATAATAAGAATTAGTTCCTTCCCACGGACGGAGAGCACCTCCCTGAAGATTGTTATAGCCCAGACCATCAATACTGAAATTAGTAACTGTGGTATAGAATCCCGAATATTGGTCTTTTTGCACTTCCGCCAGCCCCAAAACATCAAAGAAATGCTTCCGCCATTCTTTCTTATAAGACAACATTAGGTTCCCCAATAACGATTCCATTTTCTTAGTTCCTTTGTATGCCTGCCCTTGCGCCCAGACCGCAACCGGCAGATACTGTGAATTTTCAATCACATTATAGGTGTAGGAACCAAACAGTGCCAGTTTCCATGCTTCAGACAAATTAAATGTCAACCGTGCATGCGTACTAATGTGCGAAGTAGCGTCTTTATCATTCACATCCATCCATGCCAGCGGATGAGACAACTGGCTGGCAAGAACACTTCCATCCCAACTTCCGGTTTCCGGATTCTTATGATTAGGGAAAGTGGGATTAAATGCAGCAGCCGAATAAAACACTTTATGTAAATTTACCAGGTTACGCTCTTTCTGTATAGAACCAAACATTCCGAGATCACATTTCAGAAAATTATCGAATACGTACTGCGTCATATTCATATTCGATGTGAAGTTCTGCAACTTTTCATTGACAATTACTCCTTCACGATTCATCAAAGCAAGTGAAACACGATAGTTGGAGGTGTTTGTTCCACCGGAGAAGGCAATGTGATGATTATGTTGCAGCCCTGTTTGTTCTATTTCCTTCTGAAAATCGGTATTGTTTCCCAAATCAAGAATAGAAACGCCACGTTCTTTAGCTACTGCCCGGAATTCATCTCCATTGAGCATTCTTACCGTTTTATAGCTTGAAGCAATACCGAAGCTACCATTATAGTTCACACTTGTACGCCCACTAACACCTTTTTTAGTGGTAATTTCAATAACACCCGATGCTCCGCGCGAACCATATTGTGCTGTTTCCGAAGCATCTTTCAAGATAACAAAACTTTCAATATCCGCCGGATAGATAGACATAAGCATACTCAAATCACCAAAAACACCGTCTACAATAATCAACGGATCATTGCCAGTAGTCAATGAAGTGGTACCACGCAAGCGGACAGCATCCAATGCTGCAGGTCCGTTGGAACCTTTCAGAATAGTCAAACCCGGTACCCGTCCGCGGATTGCATCCAGTGGATTGGTTATCTGGTCTTTATTCATCTGGTTTTCGGTGATTCTTTCTACAAGTCCTGAAAGGTTCTTGCGAAGGCCTGTGGCATATCCAACAGTCGTTATAGAGTCAGGGAGGCTAACGTGAAGTTTTTCTTGTGCAACGGCTTGAAGGCCAGGGACAGTCAAAAACAAAGAGAGATAGAAAAGGTTCCGTATTCTCTTCATAGTATTAATATTTAAGAGGTTCCGCAAATATAGATGTCATTATATGAAACAAATATATTTGCGGAATAGTTCAGCTCATTTCGGCAAATCGATATATGAGTCCTTGAAGCCTAAGAAATAGAGCACTCCATCGAGCCCGATTGTATTGATGGACTGTTTGGCATTGGCAACCACTTTGGGTTTAGCATGAAAAGCGATACCCAAACCGGCAACACCCAGCATCGGAAGATCATTGGCTCCATCACCCACGGCAATAGTTTGAGCAATATCCACTTTTTCCACCTGCGCAATCAGACGCAACAGTTCAGCTTTCCGCTTACCGTCTACAACATCTCCCAAATAACGTCCAGTCAACTTACCATCCACAATTTCCAGTTCATTGGCATATACGTAGTCAATACCATATTTTTGTTGCAAGTATTGTCCGAAATAGGTGAAACCACCGGAAAGAATGGCAATCTTATAGCCGTACTTTTTCAACACATACATCAATCGGTCTACTCCTTCTGTTATAGGCAGGTGTTCCGCTATATCCTGCATTACAGATTCATCCAACCCTTTCAGTAAGGCTACGCGTTCGCGGAAGCTTTCGGTAAAATCTATTTCCCCACGCATGGCCCGTTCGGTGATGGCTTTTACTTCATCTCCTACACCGGCACGTATGGCCAATTCGTCAATTACTTCCGTCTCAATCAGTGTGGAGTCCATATCGAAACATATCAGACGGCGCATACGACGATACATATTATCGAGTTGAAAAGAGAAGTCCATTTCAAGTTCGCTCGCCAACTTCATCAGTTGCTCTTGCATGGCAATGCGATCCTTCGGAGTTCCACGGACGGAGAATTCGATACACGCACGAGTACGTAAATCACATTCATCCAATGGGATACGTCCCGTCAGGCGCTTGATAGCATCAATATTCATCCCCTGTTCGGCAAGAATGCGGGTGACTGCGGAGATCTGGCGGGCAGACAACTTACGTCCCAGTAAAGTAAGGATATAGCGATTTTTTCCCTGCATATTGACCCAATCTTCATATTCTTTCACCGAAATAGGATAGAAGCGAATCGTCACTCCCAAAGAAGATGCCTTGAAAAGCAACTCTTTCATAATGAATCCTGAATGTTGTTCCTCTGTCTTGCATAAGATACCCAATGACAGTGTATTATGAATGTCCGCCTGACCAATGTCAAGAATAGTAGCGTCGTATTTAGCTAAAATTTCTGTAACGGATGCAGTTAATCCCGGACGATCTTCGCCCGTAACGCGAATAAGAATAAGTTCTGTGCTCAACGGTTGCATATAAAATTGTTTATCTAAATTAATGAGTAACACGGTGCAAAAGTAGATAAAATTCCTGCTATATACACCAATTAACATAGAAATATGTATTTAACAGTAATATCCATGAAATGTTTCCTATTTCTCTTGAGGATATACTTGATACAAATGATAAAAACACATAATATATATTCGAAAATCACCGGATCAATACTGTGCAGAGAGGTATCCAGAGATGCAAAACATGTTATATAACATGAAAAAGTCAACCGTTTACTTGATTTTCAATAATAAAGTTATACCTTTGTCGCTGATTTAGAACGAGTGGTTCTATAATCTTAGTAAACGTTGATTGTATATTTGTTAGCTAAGACGTTGTTTTTACCGTCTGACAAACATCTATAAATCAACCAGTATTAACCAAAACCGCCTTACATGAAGCATGTAAAATGGATTTTTGTTGTATTACTAATTAGTTCCTTGACTTCTTTCGTAGAAAAAGACAAACCTACCGGAGGTTTAAATGTGGGTGACATAGCCCCTGATTTTAAAATCAAAACTATGTCGACTGAGCAACAACCTATTCAAAATCTCTCCAAGATGAAGGGAAAATATGTGTTACTCAGTTTCTGGGCAAGTTATGATGCGCAATCCCGGATGCAAAACGCAAGTTTGAGCAATGCGCTTCACTCAACTTCTCCAAACAATAATGTGGAAATGGTTTCCGTATCATTTGATGAATATCAATCTATCTTCGAGGAAACCATTCGTAAGGACCAAATAGTTACGCCCACCTGTTTCGTGGAAACTAAAGGCGAGTCGTCCGGCATCTTTAAAAAGTACCGTTTAGGCCGGGGATTTACTAACTATTTACTGGATGATAATGGTGTAATTATAGCCAAAAACATCTCTGCTGCAGAACTTTCAGCTTACTTGAATTAAGCTTTCACTGCACATTGCCATGAAAGATTTAAAGAACCTGTAAGACGAAAGTGGGGTTGCTTCTAAAACTTATGTGATGAAAAAAGCATCGTTAGAGTCAAAAGAAGCAAAGACAAAAGAGGAAATGGATACAACAAAAAAGCCCCTCCTGCACTTGTGGTAACACAAGGAGCGGGAGGGGCTTCTTATTTTTGTTAAGTTGAGTTGGCTACTCTATTTCGGTGCCTTCTGATACAGATAAAATGCAATGAACGCATAGAGTATATTCGGTATCCATACAGCAATTACCGGAGGAACATTACCATTCACTGCAAAAGTGGAAGCAATCGTCTGGAACAAAATATATGAAAAGCTCAATGCCAAACCTATCCCCAAGTGTAATCCCATTCCCCCTTTAGTCTTTTTCGAAGAAAGAGAAACACCTATCAATGTGAGGATAAATGATGCAAACGACATGGCAATGCGTTTGTGATATTCAATTTCGAACTCTTTGATATTGGCAAAGCCGCGCTGCCGCTGCCGGCTAATATATTCGCTTAATTGTGGACTGGTCATCATTTCCTGTTGATTTTTCATAATAAGAAAATCGGCAGGTTCCATAAAAAGAGTACTATCGATGCGGTCTCCCTTAACAATATTCTCTTTCATACCATCCATTTCACGTATCATATAATCCTTTATAATCCATTTATGGACGGAGGCTGTATCATAAGTGATAGATCGTGCCGTAAGATGAGAAACCAACTGTTTGTCTTTAAACTTATCCAATGAAAAACGATATCCCGTCTTGCTATAATCTTCGAAGCGTTCAATATAAGCAATGACGCCCGAATCTACTTCCAACTGAATGTTACGAGCTGTATTCGATTTGCGCTGCTTATAATATTTATCTTCAAAGTTAATACGCGTCACACTACCTTGGGGTATGATATAAGAACCCAAAAAGAATGTTACTATTGCAATTATAGCTGCTGACACCATGTAGGGACGAAGCATCCTCTTAAAACTCATTCCAGTAGAGAACATCGCAATAATCTCGGAGTTCTCAGCCAGTTTTGAGGTAAAGAAAATAACCGCAATAAACACAAACAACGGACTGAACAGGTTTGCAAAGTAAGGAATGAAATTCAGATAATAATCGAAGATTATGGCTTTCCAAGGAGCTTCGTGTGACATAAATCTGTCCATCTTCTCATTAAAGTCGAATACCACTGCAATGGAGATAATCAATGCAATGGCAAACACATAAGTTCCAAGGAACTTCTTAATAATGTAGAAGTCGAGCCGCTTCAACCATTTCCAGTTATCCGGCATCTTTATACCTTTCATGTTCCAGTTCAGTTTTTTCATAACCTTGTCGATACGCGTTTCACCATCATCGGTTTCCATGTGGAGAAATCACCGGCAATGATGTGCTTGCGAGCTTCACCCACCAGCCACAGATAAAATGCCAAATTATGAATAGATGCAATTTGCATAGCCAGTAACTCCTGTGCATGGAACAAATGACGCAGATACGCCTTACTATATAAGGTATCTACCGCAGAAGCTCCATCTGCTTCAATAGGCGAGAAGTCTGTTTCCCATTTCTTATTACGCATATTGATGATACCATCTTTGGTGAACAACATGCCATTGCGTCCGTTTCGGGTTGGCATTACACAATCGAACATGTCTACACCGCGCTCGATACCTTCCAAAATATTGACCGGTGTACCTACACCCATCAGATACCGTGGCTTATCTTTCGGTAAGATTTCATTCACCAACTCAATCATCTCATACATTTTATCCACAGGTTCACCTACTGCCAGACCACCGATGGCATTGCCATCCGCACCCTTCGATGCTATGTATTCTGCCGACTGCTTGCGAAGATCAGGATATACACATCCTTGAACAATAGGAAAGAGAGACTGCTGGTATCCATACTTCGGTTCCGTTTCATTGAAACGCTGAATGCAACGGTCCAACCAACGATGTGTGAGTCCTAATGACTTTTTGGCATACGCATAATCCGAATCTCCTGGAGGACATTCGTCAAACGCCATCATGATATCTGCACCAATCGTACGCTCGATATCCATTACCTTTTCTGGAGTGAAGATATGTTTACTACCGTCGATATGTGAACGGAATTCTGCACCCTCCTCACGTAGTTTACGGATACCTGATAATGAGAACACCTGAAATCCGCCACTATCTGTCAGCATAGGACGGTCAAAGCCGTTGAACTTATGCAGTCCTCCGGCTTTTTCCAGTACGTCCAATCCCGGACGCAGATATAGATGATAGGTATTCCCTAATATGATTTGCGCCTTAATATCTTCTTTCAGTTCGGTTACATGCACACCTTTCACCGTTCCTACGGTACCTACCGGCATAAAGATAGGAGTTTCTATCTGCCCGTGATCGGTAGTTATCAATCCTGCACGCGCATTACTTTTACTGTCTGTATATTGTAAGTCGAATGTCATTCTGCTTTCTTTTCTTTCTTTACGGACAAGTCGATGGCATCGGCAACCTTCTCATTGGTCAGCGCAATGGCAAACACCTCTTTCACATCTTTCACGTAATGGAAAGTCAACCCTTTGAGGTATATTTCCTGTATCTCGTCAATATTCTTACGGTTCTCTTCACTTAGAATAATATTCTTGATGCCGGCACGTTTCGCAGCCAGAATCTTCTCCTTAATACCACCCACGGGAAGTACCTTGCCACGAAGTGTTATTTCTCCTGTCATAGCAAGATTTGCCTTCACTTTACGCTGGGTGAGGGCAGAGGCGAGAGAAGTGGCCATGGTGATACCTGCCGAGGGGCCGTCCTTAGGAATAGCACCTTCCGGCACATGTACGTGGATATTCCAATTATCAAAAATATCTTCATCCAGATTCAGCAAAGAAGCGTGTGCCTTGATATATTCCAAGGCCAGCATTGCAGACTCTTTCATGACATCACCCAGATTTCCGGTCAACGTCAGACGCCCACCTTTTCCGCGGCTCAAACTAGTTTCTACAAACAGGATTTCTCCCCCCACGGCGGTCCATGCTAACCCGGTCACTACACCAGCGTATTCATTGCCCTGATATTTATCACGGGTATACTCAGGTGCTCCGAGGAACTCATACAAATCTCCCGGTTTGATTTCCTGTTTGGCAAAGTAGCCATCCGTAGCATACTGGCGTGCCGATTTACGAAGTATTTTACCTATCTTCTTCTCTAATTCGCGTACACCACTTTCACGGGTATACGACTCGATAATAGCCTCCAGCGTATTCTTTGGTATTTTGATATCATTCTTCTTCATACCGTTGGCTTCCAGTTCTTTCGGAACCAGATGGCGACGGGCTATTTCAATCTTCTCTTCAGTGATATAACCACTTACCTCAATCAACTCCATACGATCGAGCAACGGTCCAGGGATAGTATTCAGATTATTTGCAGTAGCAATGAACATTACTTTAGATAAATCGTAATCTACATCCAGGAAATTATCATGGAATGTTGTATTCTGTTCCGGATCAAGCACCTCAAGCAAAGCAGAAGAAGGATCTCCCTGACGATCTGAACTCACCTTATCTATTTCATCCAGGATAAACACCGGATTGGATGAGCCAGCCTTGATCAGACTTTTGATAATACGTCCCGGCATAGCACCGATGTACGTCTTACGATGTCCACGTATCTCTGCTTCATCATGCACGCCACCCAATGACATACGGATATATTTCCGTTTGAGGGCAGCAGCGATAGAACGCCCCAAAGAGGTTTTACCTACTCCCGGAGGGCCATACAAACAGATAATAGGCGACTTCATATCACCTTTCAACTTCAATACAGCCAAGTGCTCCAGAATACGTTCTTTCACCTTCTCCAAGCCATAATGATCTTTGTTCAGAGTCTTCTCAGCATTGACTAAGTTCAGATTATCTGTAGTGTATATTCCCCACGGCAAACTTAGCATTGTTTGCAGATAATTGAGTTGCACACTATAATCAGGAGATTGTGGATGTGTACGTTCCAGTTTATCCACCTCTTTCATGAAAGTGTCTCTTACTTCCGCACTCCACTTAGTAGCGATTGCTTTACGGCGTAATTCTTCTATTTCCTGTTCCTGGCCACCACCACCCAATTCATCTTGAATGGTCTTAATCTGCTGTTGCAGGAAATATTCACGTTGTTGCTGGTCAATGTCTTCCCGTGCACGCATCTGTATGGACTCCTTGATTTCGGCAAGTTGCACTTCCCGATTCAGTATCTCCAACAAACGATAAGTACGTGCACGCAATGCATCAATACGCAGCAATTCAATCTTCTCATCTTTTTTCAGCGGAAGATTCGTGCAGATAAAATCCACCAAGAACATAGGATTCGTAATATTCTTGATGGCAAATGCAGAATCCTGCGGAAACATATCAGATGATTTGATATATCTTATAGTCAGATCCTTGCAAGCTTCCACCAATGCATGGAATTCCTTATCATTTTTGTCAGGAATATCTTCCCCCAATGCTTTTACGCGCCCTTTCAAATAAGGAGTTGTATCTACAATTTCTTCCAATTCCATACGTTTGACGCCTTGCAGAATAATAGTGGTAGTCTGATCAGGCATTTCCAGGATACGGATAATCTTACCTACCGTACCAATAGTATGCAAATCTTCCAACGAAGGCATCTCCGTTTCTGCTACCTTCTGGCAAACCACTCCGATATATGCACCTTTTTTTTCAGCTTCACGTACTAATTTCATGGAAGTCTTTCTCCCGACAGATACCGGCATAAATACACCTGGAAATAAAACCATATTCCGTAAAGGTAATATCGGAAGTATCTCATTCACTTCAATATCCATCAACTGTTCTTCATTCCCCTCAAAATCAGCAATCACTGAAAAAGTGTTTCCTTCTTCTCTTGCTTCCGTATCTTTTAGGTAAAGTCTTTTCTTCATTTCGTTCTTTTTAAGTTTATGTCATACTGACAGGGCTTATAAAGCGCCTGCAAAGTTAATCTATTCTTCATTAATATAAAGCACCTTTTCTATAAAAAGACAAAAACGGTGCCAAATTTGTCGTAATATTCCCGACTTTGTCTATTTTTGCTCTCTATTAACAACTACAATCTATGTCAAATCCTTATTTTCAGTTTAAACAATTTACTATATGGCACGATAAATGTGCCATGAAAGTAGGTACAGACGGAGTGCTGCTAGGCGCCTGGGCAGAGGCAGAAAGCTCGCAAAAAATCCTCGATATAGGAACTGGCACTGGACTGATAGCGATAATGTTAGCACAGCGATATTCATTGTCGCAAATCACGGCTATAGAAATAGATGAAGCTGCGGCAGCTCAGGCTAAGATGAATGTAGCCCGTTCTCCGTGGACAAAACGAATACAAGTTATCTGTAACGATTTCAGTCTATTTCAGACCGAAAGTAAATATAATCTGATAGTTTCTAATCCACCATATTTTGTTGATGCATTGAACTGCCCTGACAAGCAACGCAATATGGCACGTCATACCTGTGAACTAAATTATGAGTTACTTTTTCGACGTTCGGCACATCTCCTTGAAAAGCAGGGGAGGGTATGTGTTATCATTCCTACCGAAGCAGAAAAGTTAGTAATTGACACAGCCTGGAAATACAAGTTGTACCCTTCGCGTTGTCTTCATGTCTTCACCAAACCGGATAAACCAAGCCGAAGAGTACTTATTTCATTCAGCCACGAAGAACATGAGTGCATAGAAGAGACTTTATGTATTGAAGTGGAACACCATCAATTTACACCGGAATATATTGCACTGACAAAAGATTTTTATTTAAAAATGTAGTTTGATGCTATCATACCTTTATCTCAATAGACAGTTATTTTGTTGGATGTTTCTATATACAAAAATAAGCTGCTGAAAATCAACAACTTATTCTCTTTAGTCGGGGTAGCGGGAGAAGGCTCCCCACTAACCCAGCACTGATTATTAATCTTTTAGCAATATGTATAAATGTTTATTTGTCATTTATTGTCTATTATTGTCTACTCAATTATCACACAGTACCAATAAAGTTACATTTCCCTATCAGAGTTTGCTCAACCTCATAGTACTGCTTTTGGGTTCTGATTTTTAAACCATTAATTAAATAAAAACATGCTTTATCTTCATCTTCACGCACCGCTACGATATGAGATATATTAATAATAAGAGTAGCTTTGTGATTCAGAATAGAATTCATTTCATAAAGCTCTCCTGTAACCTCAATAAATGAATCTTGAGGCGTCTCAAAACTTATTCCATTTTCCATGTCTATTTATTATTTAATAGAATTTGAATTGTTCTTTCCTTTTCGTCGATAATAGCCTGTTTTTCGTGAAGTAATTGCGTAAGGTGTTGTATTTCCTTCTGACATTCACTTAAAGTGATATCTCCAGACACCTTATTGCCATTACCATTCACATTATGTCCAATATGCCATCGTTCATCTATTTCGACTTCACGATCATAAAAATAGTCGATAGGTACCTGAAACTTATCTGCTATTTTTTCAAGTTTATTAGAACCAATTTCAGAGCCCTTATTCAAGAAATTGTTCAGTGTCATAACGGATATGTCAAGCTCCTCACAAAGTTTGGTCTTTACAATTCTTCTTTCTTCAATCAATTGAGCTAATTTATCTGGTCTAATCATAAACTATTATTTATATTTTGTCTAAATAATAAACAATAATATTATTATAGCAAACAATTCTTTGCTGTGCGAATATTATTATTTATGTTTGCAGTATAAATATAGCACTAAAAATTGTACTAATCATGGAAAAAGAACAGAAAATTGCAAAAATGGTATTTAAAGACTACTATGATAGTTTACCAGATGATAGTAAGGAAACAATGCGAAACCGTATTCTTGCAGAAAGTGGAATGTCTTATACAACTTTCTATTATAAACTTCGGCATAATACTTTCAAACCATTAGAGGAAAGATTGATAGATAGAATAATTGAAGATATAAAACAAGTAATGCCATGTTAGCCAATATTGAATTTTATAACACTCCAGATGGGGATGTTATAATTAAAGAAGTCAACCAGCCTGCACGTCGCTTAAAAGAAGAAGATCGCGAGCTCATATCCCCTATGCTTACAATAATCAGTGATCGTTATCCCAAAGCTTATGCAGCATTGATGGAACTATATTCAAAGCGTACAATGAATAAAACATTCTTTGAATACTCTGTCGTTCATCGTTTTTGTCGCTGTAATTTTGGCGAATACGATCAATTTAGTCATGATATTGATTCCAATGGGCATTTCATTTTTGAGGAGGTGAAATGCCCTCTTCGTGGCGAGTGTCAATTAGAAGGAGTTGTTTGTAAACCTGAAATTGATACCAGTCTGACAGATAGAGAGATGGAGGTGTATCGACTAATTGTTGCAAACATTCGAACTGAAGACATAGCGGCGAAACTTTCCCTTTCCAAGTTTACCATTATTCGGCATCGAGAAAATATAAAAGCTCGCCTGGGACTGCATGACATACCGGAAATGATAACTTATTGGCATGTCCACCATCTTAAATAAAAGCGGTGTAAGGTTATCCGGGTTCGATTCCCGGCTCCGCACGATGATTTACTAACGCAATAAACTAATTAAATATGGGAAAAAGAACAATGCAAATAGATGTAATAGGTCCAGTAGAAGGGACTGAATTCATGAAATGCAAATTGTATGCTGATGGTCGTGTATGTGTATTCTATATGACGGAATCCAACTATAAGGCCTTGATTTTTGATAAAATATTTATTCGTGATGGTCAAACTATTGATTCAGCAGGAGTTATAAATACAACCAACACTTTTATTGAAGAAGATTTATGAAAGCGAAAATTATAAGCCACTCATTTGAATGTAATCAGTACTATGATTACTACTTATGGAGATGCTCCGTAGAGTATAATGGAGAAATGTATTTAATATACCTTCAAGCACATAAAACTCTATCTGGTGATTACTTCTGGTACGAAGGGGGCATTAAAAATACCAATGTAATAAAGATATCTTTTGTCAACGACTGGATTTCTTTTGGTTATTCTAACTACATCAATGTTTACCGATACATATTAGAATCAATGATAAAGGTAATTAAAGGTGATTACAGTTCAATCAAAGGCGTTGGAAATTGTATTGATAAGCCCCAAAATAGAATCAGAATAAGTGCATAACTAATAAGAAAGGAACAAGAATATGGCAAGAACAATTTATGAAAATATTGGTGTTGAATTCGTTTTGGAGGAAGTAGATGAATATGAAGCAAAAATCAAGGTTAATGACAAAACTCTGATTTATATATCCAGAGAACAAGAAACTGAATTTGAGGAAGAACTTAAAAAGTTATTCGACAAATATAGAATTTAATTTATAACTAATATACAATGAATCAAATGGATATAAAGTTAAGTAAGATGCAGCTTATTCATTTAGGGAATATCTGCAAAAAAGGATGGGGTGGTTATAGTAAGCCCTCCGACGATTTAGAAGAAATGGTAAAAAACGGTTTATTGGAAAAAACGGCCGGACCATTCGGTGATGTTGTTTATCGCCCAACTGACGCTGGGCGTAGTTATATTAATGCACTGCAATAATTAATATGTATGAAAAAGCAATATGTTATAGCACGTTATTTTCGAGGTTGGCACGTGGAAACGATGTGCCAGCCTACGACAAAGAAGGATGCTGATAAACGATGTGCTAAACTGCAAAAAGAAGCGTCTCCATTGACTGAATACAAGGTGCTTAAAATTGGCACTACGAATAAAAAAGTAACTTACATTTAACGTAAAACAATACAGAAACGAATGAAACGAAAAGTTCTATTAGCATTGCTTTACCTTTCCATAGGTAGCCTTGCTTTCTTATTTGGAATGCACAACCAAAAGAGAGCTTATTCAAATGGTTACAAAGATGCATGCAACTTTGTGATATCCGAATTAGAAAACTATTGTGATTCATTAAAAAAATCAAGAGATAACATGAATAAGATAAAAATCGAAATTACTCCTGATGGCTGGGAGAGTACCGTAATCATTGACGGTAAAGAGTATAAAGAGAAGCATGTTGCAACAGCATTTGGTTCTGAAAGTATCGAAGGTAATTTTGAAAGTGAAGACGGTATACCAGAAGAAGTATACGACGCATTAAATTCATCTTTCCCCTTCGAATGTATGCAGGCATTATATTCAATCGAATAACATTCAATACTGATAAATAATGAATAAATCAACAAATAAGTACCGTCATAAATGGGTAGAGCCTTTCGATACTCCATTTACCTATATATGTAGTAAGTGTGGTAAACATAAGATTAAAGAAACTATGTACACTGCAACTTACTATGATGAGAACATGAATCCACTCGGTAGTAAATCACCGGAGTGTGTCAGTAAACAACCCTCAAAACAATAAAGTAATGAATAAGGAACAACTAAAAAGAGGCAATGAACTTCAACAGTATATCGAAGACATTGAGGCGAAAATAGAAGCTGCAAAAGCAGGTTTGGATTATCCGGAACATGTGTCTATAAAAATCTGCTTCAATGCCTACAGTCCGTATGAATTAGATACGATAATGAAAAAAGAGACAATCCAAGCCTTCAAAGAACATTATGAAAAGTTGCTGAAAGAAGCGAAGGTGGAATTTGATAGTCTATAACCCTCAAAACAATTCAGGTTGAACTTAAAATTAAATAACGAATATGTCAATGTACAATACCACTACCTTTGAGCTTGCCATGAACGCTTGCTCTTATAAATTAGACCATATATTCTATGCTAAAAACTCTTCATCAGTCCGCAAGGTATATGGTCAGGTTCCAATCCCTAAGAAAGTTACCATTTCCGGGGAAAGAAAAACAATTCTAAAGTGGAAAACACTTCGTTGGAACGATGCCGGCCAATGCTTCTCCCGGTACTCTTCCAAACGACAACGAAAATATGATCTTCCACTCCGGAGCATCGAGGAGCAACAAAAAATGACTAAGCTATGAGTATGTATTTAGATAAAGATTCTCGTGGAGTTTATGGCCTCTATGACATCACTCCACAAGAACTCTCAGCTATCCTTTCCATACTATCTACCTACAGGAATCCTCGTGGAAAAGAGCTGGAGTCAACCGCCTTCGAAGTCTTTATGTGCATTGAACAACAACTCCTTAAAATTGAAGCAAATGACCGACCTGAGACAGTACCGTCTAAATAACCTTAATGAGATAGACCACTTTATGGTCGAGATGGGTACCGATGCCTTCCTTGACTTCGAACGCAGGGTTCACAATGTCCTTGAGAAGCTCAAGGTCATGCGTTACTTCGATATCGAAGAAAAGATTATTCCGGATCAGCAGGAGCTTTTCATTAAGTTATGCTGTAGCTACATAGAGAAACACCCCGAATACGAATTTAATAACAATTATACCCAGATATGGAGGAAAGAAAGCTATGAACAATGGAAGATGGCAACCGCACGAAGACCAATTTGTCAGAGAGAACGCCAACAAAATGACTCCAGAGCAAATGTCTGAGATTGTGAAACGTTCACCTTTAGCCATACAGCTGTATATGCATCGGCAACATATTGTTGTTGGCCAGACAGTCAAAAGAAACCTGGTACAAGAGATGCTCCGGATTAAGTTCCGGCATCCAGAGAATTTTATGCCAACTCGCGCTTTTTATCGTGAAGTTGGCATAAATCAAATGCGTTGGTGGGATATTTTCCACGGACGTAAAAATATCAACCAACAAGAGTATATCGCGCTCTCCAATTACTTCGGAATCACTTTGGAAGAAGCCTTTGAAGCACGTCAACTCTGTATATTTGAGGAGAAAAATAATGATTGATAACGAACTACGAGATCGAATTAAAGATGCCAATGACATTGTAGATGTCATCGGTGAATTCGTCACCCTAAGAAAGAGAGGAATTAACTATTTGGGCATTTGCCCTTTTCATGCAGACCGAACCCCATCCATGACCGTCAGCTCTTCACGACAAAGTTTCAAGTGCTTTGTTTGTGGAAAAGGTGGAGATGTTATCGAGTTTCTTCAGGAACACGAGAATATGTCATTCTACGAAGCTGTCACTTGGCTTGGACGTAGGGTAGGGATTGAGGTCCCTAAACCTGTATTGACTGATGAAGACGCTACGAGGTATCGCGAGCGTGAAGCACAGCGCATTGCTATGAAAGGTGCAGTTGCCTTCTTTGAAAAACACCTTCCAGAAGCACAACTCTACCTTCATGAAAGAGGCTTCAACTTAACAGATGAAGTTATTAAAAATTTCAGGATAGGCTATGCTCCAGAAGGTAATCTTGCTAAGAAAGAAATGCTTGCTGCCGGTTTTGCCGAACGGCGGTTGATCGAAATCGATGTTTTAAAAGAAAATGATAAAGGCTACACCTACGACACCTTTAAGGATCGTATTATATTCCCTTTTTTCGATGGTAAAGGGAATATAAATGGATTTACTGGACGCTGGCTTACTCCCCAGCCAAATACCGGTAAGTATGTTAATACAGGCGATACCCCTTTATTCAAAAAGGGTACTCATCTATTCGGTCTTTACCAGGCACGTACTGCCATTGCTCGATATGATCGCGCTTATGTAGTCGAGGGTCAATTCGATGTTCTTTCTCTACATGCAGTTGGTGTCAACAATGTGGTTGCCACCAGTGGAACCGCACTAACTCCGGAACAGATCCAGTTACTTGGCCGCTTCACTCGCAGGGTGATCCTGATTTACGATGCTGATACTGCAGGTCTTAAAGCCTCACTTGTTAATTGTGAAGCATTCCTTCGTGCTGGTTTCGAAGTTAGTGCAATTCCGCTTCCTGAAGGCAAAGACCCAGACAATATTGCCCAGGAATATAAACTCGATACCGGAAAATGGCTCATGAACCGTGAACAGAATTTTGTTCAGTATTTCGCCATCTCTCTGCGAGGCAAAAATCCCGGTGAAGACCCAAATAAAGAAGAAGAAGCACTGAAGCAACTCTGTACACTGACTTCTGTCATTCCATCAGAAACCCTTCTTCTCAAATGCATAGAAGCAATAGCCAGTATCTTTGGTACCAATACCGAGGTCATCCAGCGCAAAATTAATGGTATTCTCCGTCAAACAAAAACAGCTTCACTAAAGAAAGAGTCGCAAATGAAGCCGGGTATTTATGGCATTGAAATGATCGCCGAGACTCGCTGCAATGGTGAACCCTGTACCATAACTTCCGATTACCAGGAGTTCATCACACTCTATGGAGATGCACCTATCGTTTATATTCATGGTACACCCAGCATTACAGATATCCAACTCCTTCGCCAGACCAGCCAGTTTTTTACGACAGACGAAACCGGACTTTTCATCGAAAAGAGTGGGGAAGAATCCTCCTATTTGGCTGCATTGGCTGCAGTGTACCGTGCCGGAATCACGAATATTACAGTAGAGGTGGAAGTCCAATCCTCAAAGAAATCCTCAAGCAATGATCCGGATGAGGAAGAAGATGAAGAAATCGAAGAGGAGAATGAAGAAGAAGAATATATCCAGTCTTTCAACTTTGCTAAATATTATGTGCGAGCTCACATGTTCTTTTTCACCAAATTCAAAGGAGAACACTCACCATTCGTCGAACGATGTGCAGAACTTATAAGCTATGCTGATGACTCCGTTCGTATCGTTAACTACTCCTATTTCTACAGTGCTCTTGGCCTAACCAAGACTGCATTAACTGAGATATTGAAACCCTATCTCGCCAAACGAAAGTCACGTATGGCCATCAATGCTCAGCGTTCCGATGATGACTTCGATGAAGAATACAATCCAGAGGAATTGCCTTCTTATGTGAGTGATAATCCGGAATACATGGAGATGTTCCGCCAATGTGGCTATTATCCCAAAATAAACAAAGATCACGAACCTGTATGCTACATTTTCAAAAATGAGAAATCCGGCCACACCTTGGTTGGAGATTTCTATCTCACTCCTCTTTTACATATCTATTCCGACGACAAAGAAGCCAATAAACGGGTACTCAAGATAACCCGTCGTTATTATAAAAATCCATTATATATCGAAATATCATCCAAGGCTTTACTCAAGAAGGCTACCATCGAAGAAGAACTGATCATGCTCGAGGCAGTAAACTTCACAAACGGAGAAGAAAAGCATTGGACTAAAATACGTGAATATATGAGTAGACATTTTGTAACCTGCACCGAAGTCACCACTTACGGAAATCAGCAGGAAGACGGACTTTCCCGTCGCGAAGATAATATGTTCTTCGCATTTGCCAATGGTATTTTTCACACCATAGACGGTGTGCCTCGCTTTGATCCGGTCAATGAGCTCGGAGTTGTTACCCACAACAAAAAGAACTACTATTTGCCGGCATTCTCTACTATATACGCTGGATCCGGACGTCAGTCCGACAAGTACGAGCTTATTTCCCAGCTTGTCTATAAGGAAATTCCGGCAGAAAAAAGATGTACCTTCGAGCGATGGGCCTCTCTGATGGACGATGTCTACAAGATTAACGACAATGGTAAATGGGCTGTCCTCTTTGCCATTATGTGTGCTTTCCGTAGTAATATCCACTGCATTGACCGCCTGTTCATCGCTCCCTTCTTTATGGGGCCTATGAGTTCCGGTAAAACTCAGATTGCAATCTCGATCCGTTCCCTTTTCATTTCTCCCAAAATACCCATCTTCAACTTGAACATTGGTACCGATGCTGCCATGTCCACGCTGATGAGTACCTTCAGAGACGTACCGGTAGTGCTCGATGAATATAATAATAAAGATATTTCAGATCAAAAGTTTCAAGCACTGAAAGGTATCGTTTACGATGGTGATGGCCGTCAGAAGCGAAAAGGCGTCTCCGGAAAGGAAATTGAAAACGATAAGGTCTTTGCACCGGTTATAATATGTGGCCAGGAAACTCCTCAACGTGATGATAACGCCTTGATGTCACGTATTATAGTTTGTGAAGTACCTAAACCTAAGAATCGAACTCCTGAAGAAGTTGAACTATTTAATACTTTGAAAGAGATTGAGGATCCGGCCAAGATAGGTCTTTCTAACGTTCTTTTTGATATTCTCAAACTCCGTCCATTGTTTATGGAGCATTTCCGGGTACTCAAGCAAAAAGCCTACGATGAACTTAAAAGTGCCCTTCCTAATGCTGGAGAAATAGACCGTCTCATGAAAACAGCTTCTTTATTTTTAGCAACATGCAACTTAATCGAAAATTATACAGATATGAAACTTCCATTTTCCTACAAAGATTTTTTCAAAATCGCTTGTAATAAAATTAAATTCCAAGTAGAACTCATCAGCAAGACAGACAAGTTGGCCACCTTCTTCAAGGCTATGGATGTCATGGTAGACACTAAGGCTATCCGTGAAGGACGTGATTTCGCTATTGATACTCCTGACAAGCTTACCATTAAACTTCCTGGAGGAGAAAAAAGAGAAGTACCAATTCCTGCAGGTAATCGGGTACTCTTCCTACGTGTTAGTAATATCTACACTCAATTTGCGCGTTCTTCTTATAGCCAGGAAGAATCTACGCAATCCACCATTGAACAGAATCTTCGCTCTAACCCAAGTTACATCGGCGTCATTCATGCCCGTCGATTCACATGGAACGAAGTGGTCGAAGTTCCTCGTGGTGGATTTGAAGAGGATACACCCAACGAAACCGGTATCGATATCAAGATCGATAATAATATGGTAAGGAAAGTCGAGAAACAAGGCACTAATTCGAGCTGTATAGCATTGAATTACGAAATTTTCAGAGAACTCTATGGTATAGACTTTAAGCGTTCTGTAACCAAAGAATCATCTACTCCCAATCCGGACAATGATCCGATCGGAATGGCCGGCGCACCTCAAGACATTGAATTCTGATGGTATCTGAAGTATTCCTATTCTCACAATGCATTATTCCCGGTGGCCACCCCATCGGGAATAATTGCTTTTTTTATTCTGATTTACGGACATTTCGCGCCTTATTCCTTAATCTATATTACTCTATTAACCTACACCCAAATCCCCCGTACCCCCTGAAAGAAAAAAGAGAGCAAATAGAGAGAGTTTTGAAAGGAAAACTTTTCATAAATACCGTCCAACAGTCCAACAGTCCAACAGCAAAAAACATTTTAAAATGTAACTCGCTGTTGTATAGTAGTATATATATTCTTTCTAATTATATATATATACTACAGAGTGGTTGTTTTGTTGGACGCTGTTGGACGTGTTGGATTGAGCATTTTCAACCGTCCAACATTCACCGTCCAACAAAAACAGCAAAAAAAGCCATTTGTTGGACGTGTTGGACGCCATCCAACAGTATTTTCCTAATAGTAAATTTTGCTAACTCAATAATAATCAGTAACTTTATATATGAATCCCCTCCTTTGTTGGACGGTTGGACGGTTGGAAGCAAAAATAACAAAAACTATTTCAAAAATATTTCTTAGAGGAAAAAGCTATGATTACAACGAGCATTATGATTACACCTTACCTTGCTGAATATCTGCGTGGAAAATATAATAATGGCGCAGATGAACCCATTAGAATTCCTGACAATACAGATTTGTATCACGTTATTTGGACCCTAATGGCCCGTCGTCATCAGAATCAATCTCCGGTGGACAATGGCAATCTTACTATTGTTCTCCCAGACCGGCGGATAGGGAAGGACCCACAGGTCTATAACTACCTTTCTCCGCGAGCTGCCAAGGTCATAGAGAATGAAGTGCGCCGTATGTTCAACCGTGATCTTCACACCGCTATGGATGAGAATGACTTGAACGGTCATGAGCTTAACAACCTCGATATCGTTCATAAATTCCTGTGTTCCTACTGTATTGACAGCATTACTGAAGATGCCTTGCTAAAAAACTTCTATCGGTGGCGGGAAAACATTCGAAAAAGAAAAAGACGTCGAGAGTATAAAAAGAAGTTAAAAAGGGGATGAAAAATCACCTACCGAACTATGCATTTTGTCCCAAAATGGCGGACAAAATGTCCTATGTGTGGCGAACTTATTGAATATCAAATAAATATAATCATTATGAGAGAATTATCCATCCAACTCAATGTATATCCCATCGCCAAGATGCGTCAGGATATCTATCGTTTCATTGCCGATGAATTTACTTTTTCGCCGGTACCGGAAGATTCCGAAGCCGGCAGGTGCTACAATTGTAATAAAGAGATTACAGTCGATCTTCCACCAGCTGACGTTATCCGTGATTTTTCTTCGGGCAAGTTTGCCATTATAGAATTTCGGGATACCCGGTACCGGAAGTTCAGTATTGGGGATAATAAGATACCAGCCATCGTATCCATTTCTCCGAATCTTAACTCCGCTACGCTGAAAATTGAGTGTAAAATGCTCAAATCGCCTCTCCTGTAGCGTCCTTCACCCCCTTCTGCAAGCTGCTTATCTTCGCTGAAAAGATATGCAATGAACAGAACTTTTCTCCGACAGCTTCTTCTATCAAACACTCAACAGCTTCTCATCTCGGCAGAAGGCTTCACTTCTGCCATGATGGATGCTTTCCCTTTGATAGCAAATGACACACCCACACCATCGGCTTTCTTCTTCGATGATGATCCGCCTACATATAAAGACTTGGCAGATAAAGCCCTTGCTAAAATCCAGCAACAACTGCATGCACTTTCCGAGTTCCAAGAAGTAACCCTTACCAGTGATTTTTCTTCCAATGAACTTCCTGAAGGTAGTATCGCCTACCATCGTATCTGGGGTTTTATCACTGCTGATAGTCGTTGGTATTTCTCTTCCAAGCAATTTGAACGGGATATCCTGGATGCTGAAGCTAATCCGGCTATTTCTTGCCACTTCATTCATGCTAACTCACCAGGTGGTGAAGCCTGGTATCTTGATAGACTCAGCGAGACCATGCGTTCGTTGAATAAGCCCATCATAACCCTTGTAGAGCAATGCGATTGCTCTGCCTGTTATTACATCACTTGTCATTCCAATGTTATTGCCGCACTTACAGCCAACGAAGTAATTGGCTGTATAGGTACAATGGTCGAGACCTATGACTTTAGCGGCTATTATGAGAAGCTCGGCATTAAAATCATTAGGCAAACCGCTGATAAATCAGACCTCAAGAATAAGAAGTACAACGACATGCGTGCTGGAAAACCAGAGCAATATGTCAAAGATGTGCTGAACCCGCTCACTGAGCAGTTCCTGAACGAAGTTCGTACAAGCCGTCCGGAACTGGGTGAGCTCCCGGAAGACGATCCTGTCTTCCGGGGCGAGACCTTCGATACAGCTCATGCCATCGAAAAGAAACTCATCGATGGGTCCATGACCTTCTTCGAAGCCGTTGCCAGCGCTGTAGACCTTGGCCGGAACTACACCAACTTGGAAACAATCAAAAAGAACGCTCTCAACTATTTATAACTTAATTTTTTCATTCACATGAATATTAAAGAAAGAATTCAGACCGTCCTGCAGAAATTGAAGCTGCTGGACAAAGCAAAAGCCAATCAGCTGACTGACGAAGAATGGAAACAGATTGTTGACTCTTATCAGAAAGAGTATCAATCAACTCTTCAGGATGACTTAGCCGCCGACATGGCAGCTCATGCTGCTACAAATACTCCTATCACTCAAGAGCAAATGGATCAGGTACAAGGCATTTTGGATAGTATTGTTAATCCAAGCCAGAATGCAACTCAAGATGGAGAAGAAAAGCCGGTAGTGCAGACTACTCAAACTCCGGCAACCGGTACCGACATTGTACAACTTGCTCAAGCCGTACAAGGCTTGGTCAACACGATGCAAAATAGTGCCACTGAAGATCGTCCCATTCAGACGGTAACCGCTACTACTGCCAGTTTCACAGGTCCTGCAGATCGCACGAAGTTCTTGTTTGGTATCGAAAATTCTATGTTTTCCATGACCGATCGTTGGAACCGTATTGCTGCTAATCCGGCAGCTGCAGCTTCTTTTGGAGCTTGGGATGAAGATACAGAAGGCGCTTCTTTCCGTAAACAGGCTGTCGCTTTCTCTCGCTCGTTGCAAAAACGCTATGCCTATTTGCACGCCAATGGCATGCTCGATGCCAAGAAATTGGCTGCCGGTGAATTTGGAACTAATTACGAAGGCGTTAATACTGCCGGAGTCGGTAACCAATTTGTAGTTCTCCGTCAAGATGCCTTGATTGCTCGTGTTCTCACGAAACGTGATCTCACTCAGTACTTCCCGGTACGCTACGGCATTCAGGATCATGACCTCGTATTCAACGCTTTCTTCTCTGAAGTTTCCCAGGCCTACCAGCAAGGTGAAATATGGAAGGGTGACATGAAGCTCGAAAACGAGATGGGACATGTTGATGATGCTATGATCAAACTCAAGTTCGGTCCAATGAAGGAACTGGAGCGCATGTACATCGGCTACTTAAACAAAGAGGGTTCTGATCCGATCAAGTGGAACATGATCGAGTTCTGTATTCTGAACTCATTGGAAACCGCCCAAGTTGAGCAAAACAAACGCCGTATGCGTGGTATCTATGTAAAACCGGAGACAGGCGTTGCAGGTAGCTATCTGAATGCTTCTACAGGTGTTATCTACACATTACTCCGCTACATTCATGAGTTTAAGATTCTTCCTCATGATGATGAAGCTTATCGTGGATATACCGATGCCGATATGTTGGATGCCGTTCAGGATTTTGTTGCCGACATCATTACTTCCTGCACGGAAGATATGGACATTGACAACCATGTTCTGTACCTAAACAAAACCCATCAGCCTTGGTGGATCAAGAACGTTCGTGCCAAATATGGTAAGGATATCGACTTCACCGGACCGGACAGTTATAAGTATGTTGTTCCTGATACGAACGTACACATCATTTGGCTTCCATATCTTGGCCAGCTTCCTCTCATGTTTATGGATGTGCCCGGAAACATTCAGTTCCTGGAATACGTACCGGGTGAAATGCTGTCTATCAAGGTTAAAGAAGACATGGAACTTGTAAAAGCTTGGTCTACCTGGAAAGAAGGTTGTTCAGCTTCATTTACCGGCCGTCGTTTCGACAGCCTGGATAAACTTAAGGCAAACAACTACGAATGGCAGCAAATCTTCATGAATAAACCTGCTGTTGACATGGAAGCCGATGCCACCACCGTAGATGCTTCCAAAGGTTTCTGGCAAATCACTGTAGCCAATACTGCAGCCAAAGCCATTACCGATATCACTAATGCCAAAGCCGGTGTCGCTTATATCATCGAGTGTGGATCAACCGAAAATGCAACCACCATTGCTAAAGCCGGTAAGTTTGCCGATATCACAGAAGCATATACACCTACTAAGGTCGGTGACTACATTATGTTAATCTTGAACAGCAAAGGAAACTTCCTGGAACTCGAACGCCAGGTAGCCGGTATCCGCAAGGTCAACGCCGCACTGCAGCCTAACATTCCAAGTGTAAGATAACCTTTGTTAATCTGGTAATTAATTGTTTTAGGTGACAGGGGCGGGTTATTGGCCCGCCCTTTTCTTTTTAACCCATCATTTTATTTAATATGAAAGCAAAGAAAATTTCAAATCCTTTTCGCAAAGGAAACCAAGCGGCTCGCAAAATGCAGCTCCGCTTCTTTCTCTCACTGATGACATTGATCGCATTCGCCTTCGTTATCGGAATGTTTCTGGATCCATCATCTTCTCCCTTCTGTCTCTCAGGTTTCGCCGGCACTTCATTCGCCGCCATGATGGCCATCGGTGACGTTGGAGATGTCTCCGACCGACAAACTCATGGCTCGAATATAGCATATAAGGTCTATTTGATTGAAATCTCCCAAATCAACCCAGATGTAACTTTTCCGAAGCCTAATGTAAATAGGGAAATAGGTACTTTACCTATGAAGACCGGACAATATATGAAGTATTTTGAGGCCCATGATATACCTACATATACATCAACGGGTGAAAAAGGTGATATCACCACCAGTGGAGAGAATAATTTCGTAATGATTATGGGAGGTATGCGCGACCAACTTCTCACTTTTATTGAAGAACATGCCGGTGGCAAATTCATTGTCATATTCAAAGAAGTAGGAGAGGAGCAATGGTATATTCTCGGCAATTATGATCGACCAATGGTGCTTTCTTCTTATGAGTCCAAAAATGATAAAGATGGCCGCTATGTAACTTTCACATTCAAACGTACCAGCATAGATCAATATTACAAGTACGCTGGCGATATTATCCGTGTTCCTGCAGCCAAGCATGCGGCTGACTCAGCAACCTTGGCGATATCCCCTCAGAACAACCGGTACGAAATCCCGAACGGATCCGCAGCGACTTATGCCATCAATGCGATATCAGGCCTCACAGCCAATGATAAAGGTCGCTACATAACTCTTGAAGGTACCGGTACTGACAAAGCTGCCACTATTGCCGATGGTACAGCCTTCACTCTCGAAGATGGTGCCACCTGGACGGCCAAGGCCGGTTCCTCCATCATATTCCGAGTTATGGACCCGGCTACACTCGTAGAAGTCCAAGGAACGCGTGTTCAGACAGCTTAATCATCATTAACAGGCTAACCGACTGATAAAATTCAGTTGAGTTAGCTTGTTTCAAATCCAACAAGCTATGTATAATTTCAAAGAAAAGAAACTTCATTTTAATGCCCTCCGCAATCCGGATGCTGCAGTATATGACCTTGAACTGTTGCGACAAGTTCGTCCCTGGCTTCCTCAACTGAGAACTTATACTCGCGATCCGAAAAGATATGCGAGTGAAATCCTCTATTCTCTCCTGGATCTGACGACTCGAGAAAGTATTCGTGCCTTTCGTCGTAAAAAGTTAGATGAGCTGAAAGCTGCTACTGAAGTTCCTGGTACCGCTACTGGGAATACACCTTCAGACGAAATCACCGCTACAGATGGTGATACTTCAACTTCTGATGAGACTGCCGGTATCGATGCCGGGAATACTCCTTCAGATGAAACCACCACTACAGATAGTGATACTTCAGCCTCTGACGAGACTATCGGTACCACTGACGAAAACACTCCAGAATTGGCGAAAATAGAAGCCTTGGAACAATCCCTTGAGGAAGCCGAAGAAAGAGCAGAAGAGGCCGAGCAACGTGCCGAAGAAGCGGAAGAGGCTCAGGAAGAAGCTGAAACTCGCGCTGAAGAAGCCGAACAAGCCCTGGATGCCGAGAAAAAAAAAGAGCAGCCCAAAGCAACTCCAGCAAAGTCCAAAAGCACGAGGAGTACCCGCAAATCGACTGGGACAACCTCTTCGATCCGCAAGTCCAAATAGCCACACTCATCTACAACGATCGTGTGGTCACTTGGAAACAAATGAAGCAGCTCGACGAAAGCCTGGATAAGAAACCGGTCAAACGTGACATCATGGACATGGTGGAACTCCGGATCCGAAACTTGCAGGCTTTCGATGAGCTGCAATCGTTCAACGATACTGGGAAGTTCCTCTACATTCATCCGCTCATAACTCATCAGTCGGAGAGAGCGCAACTGACGAAGTTACTGAAGACGGATCCGCATGAGTTCCTACGCCTGCACAAGAATGTAGCGGATAACATCCGCAGATACGAATCTTACCTGAAGCGAGCCGATCGGCAGACTCGGCGCTCTCAGGACAAAGAGAACCTCCGCCGCCATCGTGAACGTGAGGCCCTATTCAAAGCAATATTGCAAGATTTTAATTCAAAAGACTAAAATGGAAAAGCTAATAGAAGTATTTAATTTGGGTGGTTTACCGACCGCCCCGCTGGATTCATTCTTGGAGCTTCAGGAAGACTTTAAGAAGTCGGATCCTGATAAGTTGTCGAAATTACAGATGCTCATTATCACTCGTGGTTTCAAGTACGCATTCAAAGCCTGGAAGGATCCTGACGGAAAACTCTGGATCATCGATGCCCATCAACGCCGCAAAGCACTGATCGCACTTCGGAAGGCTGGTTTCACCATCCCCGATATTCCTTACGAACCCATATTTGCCGCAGACAAAAAAGAAGCTGTCGAAGAGATTGCCGCCTACAACTCCGAATTCGCCACTAAGAACCCGGACACCCTCTTATTCAAAAAGTACAATATCGACTCCGATACCCTCCAACGCTTCAACCTCGGATACGAAGTCAAAGCCACCGATTTTGGCCAGCTCTCCCCATTGTTTCCCCAAGAGCATGAATCCGATGCAGTAAATGAAGATGAAGTCGATTTCGACATTCCTGCAGCTGAAGATACCACCGCAATTGTAGCTCAACCAGGTGATATCTGGTTACTTGGCAACCATCGCCTGATGTGTGGCGATTGTCGATCCAAATCAGATGTCTCTGCGCTGATGAACGGCCAGCATGCTGACTTATGTGTTACGGATCCGCCTTATAATGTCAACTACGAAGGCGGTACTGAAGATGAACTTACGATCCAAAACGACTCGATGGAAAATGATTTGTTTGCCACCTTCCTCAAGCAAGTGTTCTCCATCATGTTTACCATTCTCAAGCCTGGCGGCTCTTATTATATTTTCCATGCCGACAGTGAAGGGGAGAACTTTCGTGCCTCTCTCCGGAAAGCAGGTCTCAAAATAGCCCAATGCTGCATCTGGGTAAAGAATACGATGGTCATGGGACGCCAAGACTACCAATGGCAGCACGAACCTTGCCTTTATGGCTGGAAACCTGGCGCCGGCCATCAATGGAACTCCGATCGTAAGCAGACCACTGTCTGGAACTTCGACAAACCACAGCGCTCAAGCCTTCATCCCACCATGAAGCCTATTGCCCTCATGGCATATCCGATATCCAATTCAAGCACTCCCGGCCAGATAGTAGTTGATCTCTTCTCCGGATCCGGATCAACCCTCATGGCCTGTCAACAGATCGACCGTATCTGCCATGCGATGGATATAGATCCGCGTTATGTCACAGCTACAATTTTGCGATATAAGACAATGTTTCCGACTCAGCCAATATGTTTGGTTAGAGAAGGAAGGCAATTGAGTGTCGAAGAAACAGCAGCTGTTCTGGCAGCTAAATACAAGGCATTACAATGAGACATGCATCACTTTTTAGTGGAATAGGTGCGCCGGAACTGGCTGCTCATTGGTTGGGTTGGGAAAATGCATTTCATTGTGAAATCAACCCATTTTGTAAACAAGTACTTAATTATTGGTTCTGTAATTCAAAAAGTTATGATGATATCACAAAAACAGATTTTAGAGAATGGCAAGGAAAAATTGATGTCCTCACAGGTGGATTCCCCTGTCAACCATTCAGTGTGGCCGGACGAAGAAAAGGAGCGGAAGATAACCGTTATCTCTGGCCAGAGTTTAAACGTGCCATACGAGAAATCCGACCGCCTTGGATTATTGGTGAGAATGTTGCTGGAATCCTCTCAATGGTACAACCCGGCAAGGAGGCTGACCTGGAAGGCGAGTCTTCTTCGGGAAAAAAGGGAGATCAAGAGCGAGAGTTTGTCGTTGAAACCATCTGTAAAGACCTCGAAACAGAAGGATATACTGTCCAACCGATGGTTATTCCGGCTTGTGCCGTCGGTGCTCCCCATAGGAGAGAAAGAGTCTGGTTTATTGCCAACAATAACAGCTTCCGACTACAGGTTGAGAGGTCCGAACAGCAGACAACAGGGAATAGGGGAGTATATCCGTATGAATTTGTTGCAGACTCCAACAACAATTCAACGTTGCGAGTCTCCGGAGAGCATGAAGGAAAGGGCTATAAAAAAGGGGTATCGAAACGGAACGACATACAACAGCCTATTGAGTCAGCTGGTATATGGGGAACTTCTTCCTACTCCTCAAGCGGTAGACAGTTCAATTGGAGCAGTGATTGGACAGAACGATCGCTTTATCCTGACCAAGAATGGAACACCAAGGAAGGTGAACCAGAACGGATCGAACGGGAGTGTCGGACTCGCGAGACTGTTCCATTTGATGAGTACACCTACAGCGACGGATTGGAAGGGAGGTTCAACCAGGAAACTAAGTTCATTTCAGAGGACAAGTCTGCGTGGCGAGATACATGCGGATTACGGTACTGGGAAAACTTCCCAACTCAACCCCCTATTTGTGGAAGAAATGATGGGATTTCCGACTTACTGGATATTGATGCCGTTTTTAAAGGAGTCAGCTATACCCAGCGAAGAAGTGTCTACAATCGATGGCGAACCGAAGCAATAAAAGCGTATGGAAATGCTATGGTCCCTCAAGTTATATATCAGATATATAAGTTCATAAATGATATAGAAAAACATGAAAAAGGAACTAACTTCAACTTCCGACATGGATAAGGTAGCCCTTATCGGCGATGAATATGTATCTCAAGTGCGCACTTTCGGCGCACTGGGATACACTCCCCATCGCATTTGCTCTCTTCTCGGCCTCCGTGGCAAAGAGAAGATAGCTCTAACCATCCGCCTTACCCTTCCTGGTGATGTGTACAACGACGCCTACCGCAACGGATGTGCTCTCGGCGAATACAACATAGATGCCGAGCTCGCCAAGAAAGCTGAAGCTGGAGATGTGACAGCTATTGAAACACTCGAAACCAGGAAGAAGGAACGTACCGTGAAAGACCTTAGAAATCAACTCTTTGGAATATGAATAAACTCGACACCCTTGATAAGATACATCCGGACCTAATATCCGCTTTCCTCACCACCGGAAAGTGTGACGGAATTGCGCCCGACGTACAAATCTTTTTGAAGCAGCTCCAATGGGCTGCCGAAATCTATGAGTACGAACGTAACATAACCCGTGCAGCAAAGCAGCTACGCCAACGTATCAATGCACAACAGCAGATAAACATTGACGAACGCACCTGCAAAGCCCGTATCTATGCTGCAATAAACTACTTCAGCATTGATAACAATGTATCTATCAAAGTGTGGGAGTCAAATTACGCCGATAAATATGAAGACTTAGCCAAGCTTTGTGCTGCAGCTGAAGACTATAAAACAATGGGCAAGTGTTACTCCGCCGCCCTGGAGTGTCGTCGTCGTGCTTCCGAAATAGCTGAAGCTGATCGTGATTTGGGTATTGTTTTTCTTATCTCTCCAGAACTCAGTTCTGAAGACCTTGGATACAGTAAGGCCTCATTAAAAGAAATTGCAGCCAAGCATAACAAAGGTTTTTATCTCAATCTCATCGACAGCCTTCCTATTGAAAAAGTAGAGAAAAAACGTCTCCTTCGTGATGCTGATATCCAGGAGGCAGAATACGAAGAACTAAATGAGGAATAATATGGGAATAGAACTGTATAGCCAATCTTCAAGCTCTCTCTCATCTCCAGAGACAACCTTCGATGCGACTACGAGCTTCGAATCCTACTACATGAACCAGATGCAAATTTTGGCTAATGTAATCGATCCGAATAATCTATATGCTGAAGTTGCACGCGCCGGTGGCAAGACTGAAGGTATTACCGGTCCCCGCATTATTCGTGTGGCCAATGATATGCCCGGTGAACTTTCCTTCCTGGTACATAAGACCTACGTCGCTCTCATGACTAATGTTTGGCCCAATCTTCAGGCATACTTCTCCAAAGAAGTTACCGTTGGCGGAAAGGTACGCCCCATGCTTGAATACGGCATCGATTATGTAGTCGGTGAAGCCAAACTCCCTTCACACTTCCGCCGTCCCCGATATCCGATATCGTACCCCAAGCACAGCGTTGTTTTCCGTGATGGCCACCACATCCAATTAGTAAGTTCCGATCAACCGGAATCAGTCGCAGGCCGATCGGCTGTTCATGCAATCATCGAAGAAATGAAGCACAACAAGGGTGAAAAACTGAAAACTCGCTTGTTCCCTTCACTTCGTGGATCCAGTGCTGAAATCCGCCGCTCAACATATTACCAAGGTATCACCGGTGTATCTGATACCGCTCGCGTTGACTTGGGAGAGGACGATTGGTTTGAAGAATATGAGAAACACATGGACCATAAACTACTTGAAGAAATAGCTACTGTTGCTCTTCATGTAAATGCCGCTATCTATCAGAAATACAGATTAATAAATTCACAGCGTGAGACAACCAATCCTGTTACTCTTGAGCACATCCGTCTCGAAATCATAAAGCAAGACCGCATCATTGCACTTTGGAAACCACGCCTGGCCGACATGCGTCGAAATGCAACTCTTTACATTCGTGCCAGTTCTTTCTGCAACAAGGATATTTTGGGTCCTAAATTCTTCAAAACTCAGCTCGAAACCCTCGATATGGATGAGTTCCTTACTTCTATTTGTGCCATCCGTCACAAAGAAGTAATTAACAAGTTCTTTGCTAACTATAACAAGGAAAAACACCAGTTTGCCGATAGCTATATTTACGAGTCCATCCTGAAACTTGACCTCCGGGAACACTTCATCCTCACGGCTCGTTACCTGAAGTATTACAGTAAGCACGATGAACTTCTCGTTGGCTATGATCCCGGCCACTTTTCTTCCTTGACTGTTGCCCAGGAAAAAAACTATGGTCGCCAGCTCCGGATCCTAAAAGAGTTCTATTGCTGTTATCCAGATGAACAACCGGAACTCGCCCGCCAGTTCTATGAGTTCTTTGGTCCGGACTCCATAAACAAACGCATTATTTTATATCCCGACCGTGCCGGTAACAAACGTCGTGAAGAACTGGAGCAAATCACCACTGACAGCCGCGCACTAAAGCGTGAGCTTGAAAGTTATGGCTTCGAGGTTGAACTAATGAACGAGGGCCAGTCTACAATTTACTATTGGCAACAATTCAAACTGTTGCTACTTATTTTTGGTGGCCGCAGTAATGTCCTGCCGGAAATCTTGATAGATGAAAACGAGTGCAAAAACCTTTGCAGCTCTATCATGCTGTCACCACTGAAGAAAACAGAGGGCCGCATAGAGCTTGATAAATCATCAGAAAAGAAAGTACCGTTAAAGAACCAGGCCGGACTAACAACACAGCTCTCCAGCTCCTTAATTTACCTTCTTTTTGGCCGCTATGGAAACAAAGTGCAAAGCGAATTATCATCAATGCCGGATAATTTACCCGATAACTTTGCTATATAGTAGTTCTTTTTCACCCTAAAAATGTATCAGTAAAAGTATAATAATGGGACTGTTTGACATCCGAATAATATCTAATACTTTGGGAAATAGCCCTTTGCTTTTGAAAACTTAAAACGTATTTTTCTTGCAAGGCGCATACCTGCACGCACCGCTGAGTTTTCACTTTGCCGCTCACCCCCTCCCGAAAATTCCGAAAATATGACAAACCCCGGGTGCGTCCTTTTGGCGCACCCCGAAACCCACTACTTTCGGGCATGGAAATGACGATGACAGGTATTCAGGCGATGCAATGGGCTAAAGAGATCTCGAAGCTCCCTAATGGATGCTTCACCATTGCCTTCTTCCCATGCTCAAGGCATAGAGGGGAGGCAATACCTAATCTAACGGTTAAGGAAGGATGCAAATGGCGTACCCAACTTCCGGAAGAACGGTTCAGCATTGATAGTGATAACTTCTTTCTCTTCAGTGATGCAGATGGTGAGCCAAAGATGTGCTATCGCATACTAATCCGGTATATGGGCTTTCCACAAGATGGTTTCAAACTTCATAAAATAGATTGGCTATGAATAAAAGCAACCTTAAAATGGTAGGCAACTATGGTTGCTATCTTGACGACGATAATGTGATATCGTTTCAAATCGGTGATACACCGCTCTCGTCAGTGCTGGATCCTGATCCTATGTTTCCGGTACTTAATGATAGTAACTTTCCGGATATACAATGGCAGAGTATCCAGGGATTTCAAGTCTGCAGTCGTGGCTTCAACAATCTGAAGTGCGAAGAGATCGCCTCAGATATCAAGAAGAATCGACTACTTCCTCGCTTGATAACCAAGCAGGTTAATATGTTGTATGGGCATGGGCTTAGCGTGTACAAGCCTACGATTGTCGATGGCAAATTGCAGAAAGAATGGGTTGATTGCCCTACTGTCACCGATTGGCTTAATAGCTGGAAGGATCGTGGTCTCGAATCGGATCATAAAGAGGTTGCCAAATCTATCATTAAGAACTACTACTATTTCCGTGATTTCTTTGTAAAATGGCGATTTACAATAGGGAAGGGTAGAGGAGTACTCCCTGTTGCCGGTCTTGAAATAATGGAAAATAAGCATTGCCGGCTGGCGACAACAAAGAAGGATGTTGCCACCGATGTAGTCTATTATAAGGATTTCCGGCATATAGCGGTAGGGAGATGGGGCTACGGAACTTCAACTTTCCGTATCTATCCTAAATTCAATCCGTCAGAGGTCGGTAATTACAAGTTTGCGGCGATATCACACCATCGTGAAAAATCTGTTGATGAGTTCTACGGGGTGAATGAAACACATGCCGGAACGAAGTCGTATATTAAAGGTTCTAATGATACCGCCGACTATATAAACTCGTTCCTCCGCAATTCCCTGGCTGCAAAGATTCATATTATCATTCCTAACGCCTGGCTTGAGTCTAAACGAAACCAAATCTCCAAGCTCTGTGAAGAAAACAAACAACGCAAAAAAAAAGAAGAGAAACTTCTGGAATACAATGGTATTGAGATTGGCGTAGTATTCAAAGAGTCAACGCTTATCAAATATTTGCAGTCGGAACTCCGCAAAATATCCCGCTATCTTTCCGGAGCGGATAACCAGGGAAAAGCCTATGCAACTATCAGCTTTAAAAACAGCCAAGGCGAGGAAGAACGTTGGAAAATAGAAACTGTCGATTTGAAATATAAAGAATATATCGACGCCCTGATATCCTACGATAAACGTGCCGATGAAGTCTTACTCTCCAGTGTGGGCCTTGATTCTTCAATTTCGAGCGTCAGCAAAGATGGAGTTATTTCCAAATCGGGTGCTGATGCATATTACAACTATCTGATCTACATTATGTCGCTCACCTCTGAAGACGAAATTTGTACAGAACCATTTAACCAGGCTCTGCAGATAAACTTTCCCGATTTATACAGTCAGGGATATCGCCTTGGCTTCTATCGTGAAGTTCCGGCCCGCCAAGAAGAAGTATCACCCAAAGATAGACTTAATAAGCAACAGTCATGACAATATTACAAGAACTATTTCCTACCATCGCGGAGTTTCGCAAATACGCTCCGTATGCCGAAAGTAATATAACTTTCGATCAGCTCAACTCATCAGCAGTTTCAGCCAAAAAGATGATGATTATTATACTAACGAAAGATGTCTATTCTGAGATTGTGAAGGTTGATGGAGAGCTAAAGGAGGCCTTATGTATGGCTATGGCCAATTTGACAATGGCAAAGCAACTCATATTCGATATCGTTTCTAAGCGTAAAAATGATGTCGATATCTACAAGCATGAGCAGGAAACCATGCGTCGCTCATTTATTGAAAACTACTTCAATGCGATGGATACAGTAATCCAGTTGCTCGATACTGAAGATAAATTCCCTTCCTGGAAAGAAACCCGCTACAAGAAACTTCTTGATGGACTTAGAATTCAAAGTACCGAAGATTTCGATATGCTATACTCCATCGACCTCTCTTATCTCTTTTTCTTCCGGACAATACCTATTCAGAAAGAAGCTCTGGACGATGGCCTATCCGCCTACTTTGAACGAGCAGAAGGTAAAGAGGATGTATTGCGGATGCTTCATCGATGCCTGGCAAAACAAACCATTGCCATTGCACTCCGACGTTTTGATATCATTGAGTTTCCGCCTACGATCCGGAGCCTGTTCGATGATTCCAAAGCAAGTCGATCCGGGAAAGATGAGCAGGAACGCATGCTTGCTTTATCCGCCTCATTAATGGATGAAGTGAAACAAGAATTAGCCAATATCGACCTGATACTCACTTCGGATTCTTCCGGATCCGTTGATACTAACACTTCTTTTAACCATCCTGATGACATAATATTAGTGATGCCATGCTAAATCCTACCATTGACTTTATGGCGAAAGGAGTTCAATATAGCATTCCTAATACCTGGGAAAGCCTTACTCCATATCTTTTCCGATCACTGATCCATGATATATCCTTGATGGCCCAAGGCAAACTCTCGATTGCTATGGTCCGCGTGAACTACGTGTGTCGTGTTATGGGGTGGCAACTCAAAAAAATAAAGGACTCTGATGGATTGGCTAACTTAATCTGGCTGGCTGAGCAAGTAACATTTCCATTCACAATTGTCTATCCGGATAACGATGCTGCTCTTCAGGACCTCGATTTTGAAACACGAAAGTTATGTAAGCGCATTCCTCCACATCGCCTAACAGGCATCACCATTGCCAGATATCTGAGTAAGCAGCCTTATAACTATGCTGTTGACTCATGCTTTTGTAAACAGCAGATCCCGGCAATTCGCATCGATGACGACGAGCTGTATTCAGCCTATAATATAGATACCTCGTTCAACCGGCTCACTTGCTCTTTGACAGCTCTTCAGTTTATCGAGGCTCGCTCCCTAATCGGCGGATCACTGGATCAACTTCCACTTCTGGCCGCTATCCTTTACTATCCGGAGCAGTACTCTTCTGATGGAGCTCATGCCCTTGCACACAAGTTTGTAAATCTGCCGGCGGATGAGTTAACGGCTATTGCCTTTAACTTTCAGGCATTCGTTAATTATCTATTCACCAAAACCGAATTCAAGTTACTTACAGAGGCTAAGAATACCAAAGAGTCTGCCATTTCTACCGGTGCTCTTGAGTCTCTGTATAACTTGAGTTCTGATGGTCTTGGCGACGTTTATACCGTCGAGCGAATGAATATTCTCCAATACTTGACCATTCTTCGTAAGAAACTCATTGATACCGTCCGAAGCCTTCACTCAGCTAAGATGGAAAAGATAGACATTGCGAATGAAACCGGCTTACCCATTTACATAATAAATGATATACTATGATTCTGAAATTATTAAAGTACTTCGCTCAATACCCTCAGAAAGAAGGGGTGATCTCTATGTTTAGCAATGGGGCAAGCCAGTTCCCACAGTACTCCGTTCTGCTTGAGTACGTGAAAGGACTTCCGGCACCGCTCATGCCAGCACTTGAGAATCTTGTTTTCGGCCAATCATACGATGATGTAAAAAGGCGTGTGAATGATATCACGGGTAATTATCTCTTCATTGATTTTGGAGAATTCTCCTCGTCCCGGGATTCCCGAAACTCCATTTTAGACCAACAGAAGCTGGCGGCTACTATCGCCATGAAGCTCACCGACTCAGCCGATATGATCGAAGTCGCCATTGCCTCGGATATCACCTTATCCCTTCTTGCATCTCTCCGGAAGAAACTCATCCTGGACTCTCGTGCGGAAAATTGCCCTTGGCTGGATAAGATATCCGATAATCACGATATCGTTCCTTTTGTTTCTCCGGAGTTTAAATCCATAGGCTGGACACTCATGTTCAGTTCCTCTGCAGCTGATCTTTTCGAAGTGAAGATACCACAATAAATGTCCTTTATTCGTTGCTGAGAACACTATACTTTTGAAATAAAAAGAACGCTATGGAACTTTTTCTTAGATCGATTTTAGACCATTTGTGCCATATATTTTCCACTTTCTACGGTTGGTTAGTGGCCTTATTACTTCTTATCTTCAATTTTTTTGCACCTGCCTATTATCCTTTTCTTATAGTATTTATCCTCATCTTGGTAGATTTAGGTTGGGGAATTGCAGTTTCACTGAAAAAGGGAGATTTTGCTTACTCGGAAGCTGGGCGTGAAACCTGCATCAAAATTGCAATATACGGATGTTGTTTAGGTTCGGTCTATATGATTGAACACATGTTCCATCCAGGCATCACCATCACTTCTGTTGCTGCGGCTGTAGCCGGAGCCTGCGAAGTTTGGAGTTTTAGTGCGTCCATGCTTATCATATACCCAAAGATGCCTTTCTTACGTATATTCCGTGCGCAACTTCGTGGGGAAATGGAGAAAAAATTAGGACGGAGTATTAATACATTTTTAAAATAAAAATATATGAAGCATTTCACAATTGCGGAATTATGCCGCTCAAACACAGCAGATCGATTTGGAATTGACAATCGATGCAAAAAAGAACATGTTGCGAACCTCACACAATTGGTGGAACATGTACTGGATCCACTAAGGGAGGCCTATGGGAAACCAATTACAATTAACAGCGGTTTCCGTAGTGAAGCATTGAATCGTAAAATCGGTGGTTCAGCCACCAGCGATCACATGAAAGGAATGGCCGCAGATATCACAGGTGGCAATCCCAACGAAAACCGCCGTTTATTCTACCTCATTCAGGAACTTGGATTACCGTTTGATCAACTCATCGATGAGAAGAATTTTTCTTGGGTCCACGTTAGTTATCGAGGGGCTACCAATCGAAACCAGATTCTGAAACTTTAAGATAGTGTTATCATGAATTTTGTTCATAATATATTGATTGTGTTGTTTATCTTACTCCTGATCGTGGGCTGTCGAAGTTCGCGATCAGGAACCTCACATTCCGATGTCCAAACTACCCACCTCAAAGAAACCCGGAAAGATTCCATAGACTTCAATGCAAAGTTTGCCCGCTACCTGCATGAGCAAGAATCTAACCTCGCCGTCCGGATCGTGGAGTACTTCCCTCCGGAAACTGGTGACACTGCTTCACATGGTCCGGTCAAATCTGTAACCGATATCGATCTATCTTCCAAAAGCAAGTCCGATTCCACAATCAGTCAGAAGCAGTTTATCGCCAGTTCCGATACCACCTCGGAGCAATCTCATGAAATAGCAAAGGCAGAAACGACCTATCAAGTGAAAGCCCAGTCTTGGTACGAGCCCTTCATTCCCTACCTTGTTTTAATCCTCCTGGCTACCATTATTTATTACTTCCGTCGCAAAAACTAATCACTTTTTAGCTCAAGCTAAACAAAGCTAAGTAGCTGATAATAAAGAAGATATTACTACGTTGTGTGCGTTAATAGTGTTACCTTAGCTGTACAATAATAAAGGTAAATCATTATGAACGAACAAGTTACAAACATTCTCAATCAGAACATAACGAAGACAGCGAAAATACAACAGCTCCTTCTTTTAGGTTTAACCCGCCGCCAGGTAGCCGACTTGGTAACCAACGGAAACTACGGTTTCGTGCAAAACGTTTACAAAAAAATGCTTGAGGCAGGCACTTTTAACCATCAACCTGCAGCTGCAATTCTTTCTGAAATAGACTACACTTTTAACCGTCGCTTCGGCATCGAGATTGAAGCCTATAACTGCGATAAACATCACCTCGCCTGCGAGCTTCGCGAGGCCGGAATCAACGTAGTAGTTGAGGGTTACAACCATGACACGCGCGACCATTGGAAGCTTGTAACAGACGCCAGCCTTAGCGGAAACAACACTTTCGAGTTGGTAAGCCCGATACTGCAAGGAGAGGCCGGACTACAGGAGTTACAAAAAGTTTGCTGGGTACTTGAGTATTGCAATGTAAAAGTGAATAACAGTTGCGGCCTACACATCCACATGGACGCTGCAGACTTTACCATCGAGACTTGGCGCAACTTGGCAATAACCTACCGCCGCCTCGAGCCGGTAATCGACGGATTTATGCCGAGCAACCGCCGTAATAACACCTACTGCAAAACTCTTTCCGGTATATCTGAAAGTCGCATTCGGGAAGCTCAAAACATCACACAGCTACGCTCAGTCTTTGGAAACGCCCGCTACCACAAGCTGAACCTCGAAGCCTACGCCCGCCACCGCACGGTTGAATTTCGCCAGCATGGCGGTACAACCAACTTCACAAAAATGGAGAATTGGATACGCTTTGCCGCAAACATGATTACCTTTGCACAACAAGGCATGGTTAACGCAGGATGCCAACTATCAAGCATTCCTTTTTTAACCGCCGACCAAAAAATATTTTTCAAACTCAGAACCAAAAAATTAGCATAATAATGACAACAACCTACACTTTGCAGGACGGCGGTAAAATTACCGCCACCTGCGCCGCCGATTTTATAACCAAGTTACGCGAAAGCAGCCGCTTCGATAGTGAATGTACCGATCAGGAATACATGTACCATTTTGCCGACCGATTTCACGATCAGACCGGCCATGTGATCCGAGCCGATTCCCCAGAACACTTTTTGGAGGATTTGTCTACTTATGGTTACGTAAATGTTAAATAATCAATCTAATAATATTTTTGTTATTGAATTAATTGGATGCTAATAATAAAAATGTTATTTTTGCATTGTCATTAAGACAAGAGATCTCAATGAGTAATGACAAAGAGCTAAAGGCTCGGATAAAAGAGCTGGAAGAAGACCTGCAATTTTATCTCCGCAGACATCATCAACTGTCTTCAAGAAGCAGGAACATGAAAGCGGTGGTTGAAGCAGAAATCAAACGACTCGAAGAGGAAATCAAGAGTTTGGGTGGTAAGCTGTATTGACCAGAAGGAAAACCGCCCTTGTTGGCCACAAGGGCGGGATTCCTTTCGTTGGACTTAAAACTTTGTTATATGGATAAAACTGAACGTTTTTTTGAGTTGAAAGAGCTTTGGAAAAAAAGTGATGAAGCCCATCGTGTTGAAATTGACAAAGAAATTTCGGAATTGCTGGAATCAATGGATACAGAAGATGATGAAAGGCTTTTGGAAGGCGTCAAACAAGACTTTGCAAATATCCACAATAAATTAGAGGATGTTCGGCAAGAAGTATTGCGTGATAAAATGAAAGAAGTATTGCCAGCAATATCCGTCTCATACATTGCCCGTAAATACTTTGGTAAATCCTCTTCTTGGTTTTATCAACGCCTCAATGGTAACAAAGTAAATGGCAAAGAAGCTACTTTTACTCCTAATGAATTGAGTACATTGTCTGCTGCATTAAATGATATAGGAAAGAAATTAAGCGCTATGAGTGCTGTATTGTAACAATGCATCCTGGAAAGGAGCATCGTTTTTAAAAACACCAAAATTTGAGGGTAAAGTTCGTATAAAGAACGCTGAGTATTTATTGAACACTATTATTTTCCCTCTGATTAAAAGGCTTCCACGAGTTGGAAGCCTTTTTCTTTGTTAATTAAATACTATTCACTACATTTGCCTTTGCCAATAATAAACCACTTCATCAACTCCTCATATCGTGTAATCCGTAAAATCGGATTCCGGGTGGTTCCGGTTGGCACACGGTATGAGGAGTTGAGTTTATATTATACTATGAACAACAATGATAAAATAGCTGATATAATCTTGCAAGCACTACACCACATTCCCGACTATTTGTCTATTCGAGACAATATTCTCACACCCCTAAAAATAGATGTTTCAGATAAAGAAGTTATGTTAATCCGAAGGCGTCTTGCGATGTTAGATTTAATAGAAGAACAAGAACCTAACTCTCCAGTATCTTTAATAAAAATCACTCCTAAAGGATATCAAGCAATCGAATACTTTGGAACATATGAAGCATATTGCAAGGAACAAAAGAAACTGGCAACATCAGAAAGGGAAATACTATATTTGAAAGAAAAAAATATTCGACTTAAGAATCTAAATATTATTATAGGTATTATATCGTTTATAGCAGGACTCCTACTATCAACCCCAGCAAGAAACATACTAAGACAATGGCTGGTAAGCGATCAATAGATGTTTGTAGAGCAAATATGTATTCGTATAAGGTCGAAATTTGCTTCTCAAGTTTTATAATTTTCATTTCGTCTTTCATAACTAACTGATTTTGATACAAAAATAGAAATTAAAATTGAAATAAATGAAATATAATATTTGGAACTCTTTCATAGAGTCAGAAAAAAGTAAAGGCAAGCACAATTTGCAATTTCATTTATCTCGAGAGGATAAATGTAATATCTGTAGTGATTTATGTGCGTATAAAACTACGATTAATGGAAAATTATATTTTATACAGTACATCGAAGGAAAAATACACTGGATTCACTATAAAAAGTGTTGGGATTCCGAGGTTTATCAATATATTTATGGAAGACTTAAATCTATAGCTATTGAGTGCAATTACAAGCAGTATTATAGCATTCTGTTGCAGTCAGCTACTCGAATAACTTGGAAAGAAATGGAAGAGTTATGCCCCAATATTGAGCTAAGCGATAATGACAGACGTTGCCTTTTGATACAGATTGATCCCAATCATGCAAAAGATATTATTTATGAAGAACTTAAGTGTAAAATACAAGAGTGGGGATTCAACTTCGTAGAAGGTAAATTGGAAAGTGGTAGTCAATATAAAGGGCTACATTATAAACGCATAGCTGATAATGAGTATTTAGTTTTCAATACAGCTGCTTATTATCCCAAAATGCATATTTACGCCTTAGACTTATGGAGGTGCTACTATCACAATGAAAAGGAAATAGGGAAGAAAAATCCTACATCAATAGTAAAGATAGCACTCAGTTTTCAAATAGATCGTGACTATCATTTAATTAAAGAATATGTTGAATCTAAATAAATATGTAATGAGAAAAGTACTATTTATCTTTGTGCTGATGAGTTTTACCTTGGTAGCTCATGCACAACTACGCACTGTTTATTGTGAAATGGTAGGTACAGCTGCCTTTTCTGGAAGTAGCATAAAAATTTCTTTTGATTTTGGAAGCCAGGGTTATTACTATAGAGCTTCGAGTGATAATCAAATGGTGGATGATAATGGTAAGATTATGCCTTTTTCATCAATGATTGATGCTCTAAACTTTATGGCAGATCGAGGCTGGAAACTTCACACAGCTTTCTCTGCAGCAGTGAAAGGCCAGGGCGGCGCCGAAACTTACCGGTATATCTTATTTAAGGAAATCGGTAACGGTGAGTCTATTATGGATGGAATAAGGCTTCTTGGTGAATACAAGCAAGAACGGAAAGAAGAGAAGGAACGAAAACAAGCAGCGGAAGAAGAAAATAAAGGTACTTGGGATGATGTCTATAAATAATAAAAAAAGCGGAGCCTAAAAACTCCGCTTTTCTTATGTCTGTCTCTGTCGATTTTAATCATCTTCACTGAATAATGATCGCATGCCAGTGACCGCTTCTGATGTCAGCGATTTGCGTACCGCTTTCTCATGTTTCAATGATCTGTCAAGTTCCAGGTATCGTTCAAAATCTTCGCCTGTTTTCTGGGGCTTGTCTTTCAACTCATCCAGCTCTTTCTGAAATTTCAAAGTACGTTCAAATGATTGCTCACGTTGAACGTGTTTTCCGAAGAGAAGGTTTTCAATGGTGGAATAAACCCAAAGTTCAAATGTAGGGTTTAGCCAAGCTGCAAATTTAAGAGCTAAAATACGATGCATCCAAGTACCAGATCTTTGTCTCGAATCGATTAAATCACTTTCATCTTGAATGCCTAAAAAGCGAGAATTCTCGCTTTTTAGGCATTCATTAACAAACTCAATAGTGCTTTCATTTCTCATAAAAGCTTCTACTTTCTTTCCGAACGGCTTTGCCATTTCAGTAGCATTAATCATCATACCATTGTTTTTTTCCAATGCAAAGGTGATTGGATTTTCTTCAAATACACAAATTTTTGTTTCCATTTTAGATAATGTTTGGATTAATAAAAAGTAAAACAGGTGCAAATATACTATAAATAATTGATAATCAAATAGTTGTATTTAATATTTTAAAATAAACAGTAAAAATATAGTGTTTTATTTTGCTGATTGTGATGTGATATCGAAAGTTTTTATGCTTTCTTTTTGCACTTCCAAAATAAATCCCCATATTTGCAGTGCCAAATCAAACGATAGTAATCTATCCCGTTGCGTCCGGTAGACGCTCAATACGAAATTGGGCTTTTTTTATGTCCATAGATTTGCTGCAATTTATGTTGTATGCAAATTCATATACGAAACTTACGGCTGTCTTTTCCATTTCTTGGACCTTCGGGAACACGAATCGTTTGGTTTGGCGACTTTAACGGGAAAATGACAGCCGTTCGTGTATTCGAAAACTTGCCATTAATGCCAAACCAAACGATTCGTATATGAAAACATTAGGTCAAGGCACGCCAGCCGTGCCTACATTCCGCTCAACGCAGGATTGTAACACGCTCCAAGAGCGTTATTACCGTAGTCTATGTGACTGCGAAGTTAAAACCACTTCCGACCGTTGGTACATTGCTACCATTGCCAGCATCTGCGCTACATTTATCTGTTTACCCTGCATCTTAGTTGTAGTTTATTGCTACCTTATGGCGCAAAAATCAAAGAAAGGAGGTTCCAAATGATGTTCTTCATCCACCATGTGCAAACCTATTCCAACGTCAACAAAAAGGGGCGGGAAATGTGTGAGTTTGCAAAAGCTTTCGATCGTCTGTTGATCACTGATCAATGTGCTCTGGACTCTTTGAAGTGTTCCTTTGAAGCAAAAGTCAATGAACTCAATCAGAAGTACCCCAAAACAAAAGCTATTACCTTTAGTGCCGGTGTCTTCGATTCACAAGATGGTCAGTTCAGTGTAAGGGTAGGCAACGATGACAATCAGTCTGTTTGCTTCATCTCTTACGCTTCCGTTCGTGGTTATTATAGCTTTGGCGAAGGAATGCTCAAAACTCAAACTCTTGTAACTCCAGGTGTCTGCCGTATCTGCGGATGCACTGAAAATGATCCATGCTTTCATCCCGATCATGGAACCTGTTGGTGGGCCGATAAGTCTCAGACCATCTGTTCCCATTGCGCGGATCCGGAGATATCGGTTGATCCTGCCACTGAGCATTGCATTAATTCGAAAGGAGGTAAGCAATGACTACCAATGAGGACAATAAACTCTATCCTATTAATATTGATGGAGCACAAATCTCTTCTTCTTCCATTGAGTCCATCAAGTTCATGCAAGATCAGAACTATGTTTGTGCTATGATATCCAATGTCAATGAAGTAATTGATATTATATTGGAAGAAACATTTCCATACGGTAAAGATGCCGATACTCAACGTCTGCATATCGTTCGCAATCTCCGTGAAATTAGTCGCCATTTATCAACCTTTAAATTAGATAACGATGAAAGATAAAGAACAAACTATCACAGATATTAGTATTCACGTTGCAGCCTTGTCTGCATCATTCAAACCTGCACCCGATGCCCGTCATACGACTCATTGGTTTACCACCGATGAAGTCTTCGACGCCATCCGTCGCATTGATCCGGGTGCTCAGATCACCAAAGATCAAGTTCATCAAGCCATGCACGATGCCGGCTACCGGTACCAGAACCGGCCCGGATCCGCAGGCTTAGACTTCCGCTGGATGCTCCAGGCGAAAGAAATAAAATAGAGTAAGGCCCCGGGAAACCTCCACCGTATTAGTTACACAAAAAATACCAGGTTTCCCGGAGCTACTTTTGTCCTTTCCTTATCCTTTCCCTCTTTCTACATTCGCTGGAAATAAGCAGCGAGTATGATAACAGACCAACTAATCCGCAACAAATTTATAGCTGATGTCATGTCCCAGGGCATCAATAAGATTTACGAGACACAAGAGAACGTGGTTCGTACTTATCTGAACACTCGTTCCGGAGACCTGGTAGCACACCTTCAGCGTCGGCCTTTCACCTCTCAAGGCACCGATAATAATCAAGTCTATTACATGCGCATCTTCCCGTACCTTCGGTTCCTGGATATCAACTATCGTCGTGGATCCGATCGCATCTCCCGTCACATTCGTAGCAATCTTGCACTTTACAACCGTGTAGTCTGGGGAGTACTCTATCACGAAACTTTTCCGGAGATCAAATACGGCTACACTCAGGAAATCCGAAGCTCCATCCGCCAGGAGCTGGAGCAAGCTCTTGAACAACCCTCTAATTAAATCGACATGGCTAAGAAACATCTCTCTGAAGACGAAATCAGGTACATCATATCCGGTGACAGCTCTAAACTGCAGGAAGAGCTCCATACCCTCACTAAGGATACCAAAGCCCTTAAGAAAGAGGAAGGTGAACGCCGCAAGGCTATGGTAGAGCTCGAAGCTCAAGGAAAAAAGAACTCGAAAGAGTACAAGAACCTCTCTAAGGAGTGTAGTGAATACAGTAAACGCATTTCCGAGAATAATAAGCAGATCAGTGCCCTTAACCGTAGTATGAACGTCAATGATATGACTATGGGCCAACTCAAAAAGGAAGCCAAGCAACTTACTGCAGTGTTGGATGATCTTTCGGAATCAGCTAATCCAGAAGAATATGCACGCTTGAACTCCAGGCTCATTGATGTTCGCAATCGCATGGGTGAACTACGCAATGCCGGTAAGAAAGTTAATCAGGAATCTGATAAGAGTGTAGCCTTGATGTCTAAACTGAAACTTGCCGTCAAAGCCTTTATAGCAGTAAAGCTTGTTGGCTGGCTCAAATCCGCACATGACCAGGCTTACGAAACCCGCAAAGAATTTGCTAAATACGAAGCCGTTCTTCGCAATACTTTCCAGTCCCAAAAGAAAGCCAACGACGCAATGAAGATGCTCCAGCAACTTGCTGCAGACACGCCATCTTCCATGCAAGAATGGACGGAAGCCTATATTAAACTCATTAACCGAGGTCTGAAGCCCACCAGCCAGGAACTCATCAATATGGGTGACTTGGCTTCCTCCCAGGGTAAATCCGTCGATCAGCTTATCGAAGCCATTCTCGATGCAATGACTGGCGAAAACGAGCGTCTCAAAGAGTTTGGTATCAAGGCCTCCAAATCCGGAGAAACCACCAAGTACACTTTCCGTGGTGTTACTACCGAAGTTCGTAATTCTGAAGATGCTATTAAAGACTACCTGCTATCACTTGGCCGCATTGATGGCATTGCCGGTTCTATGGCTGTACAAATGCAGGAACTTGAAGGTATCCAGTCCAACCTCGGCGATACGATGGATGCCTTTTTCAACAAAGTGGGTAAAAAGTTAGAGCCCTTTTGGAAGTGGGCAATGAAACAAGCCAATGACTTTTTTAGTGCTATGGGTGATTTACTGACGTCTTATACCGAAACCTATGACATGCATTTCGACAAAATGGTACAGCTCGAAGGTACTCTTCCTGGTTTAGTTTCTCGTTACGAAGAGCTGGCAGGCAAGTCATCACGCTCTGCCGAAGAACAAAAAGAGTTGGCCAGCGTCATTTCACAGATTCAGGCTATGGTTCCCGGTGCTGCTACAGCTTTCGATAATTACGGCAATGCCATTGCCATTTCCAGCGAAAAAATCGAAGAATTCTTAGCGAAACAACGTGCCTTGCTTAAATTCGAAAACCAAAATGCAATTAAAGAGACCACAAAACAACTTGAAGAGTATCGTAAGACCTACGAGAATCTTATTGCACAACAGGAGCAAGGTGGCGCAACTATAACTCAGACCAATGGTCAGTTTGGAGGCAGTACCTCCTATATCGACACCACCACCATGCCGCAGATTGAGGTAAATATCAAGAAGTATGGTGAGCTGATCCAGGGTGCTGAAGAAAAGCTGAAGCAATTGAACGGCCAGACGGTCGAGGATGCCATTCACTCTCAAAAACAAATGCTTGAGGCACGCCAGAACTTCAACAAAATGGAAGAAGTACAGTTGAAAGCCTGGATAAAAAACAATAAAGACACTTATAAGGAATACGCAGAAGTCGCTCAGGAAATATACAACAAACGTTTTCCTGAAGAAGATCCGGCAGCCGCAAAAAAGAAAGCGGAAAAAGCAGCTAAGGTAGCAAAAGCAGCAGCCGATAAAGCTCGGACTGCAGCTGAGAAAGAACAGCGGGATAAAGTATCTACTGAGCAAGCAGCTGTGAAATCCCTCGAAGCTCTCCGCGAAGAAGACTTGCAGAATCAGCAGAAGACGTACAACGATTCTCTGGCCGCTCTGAACTCGGCCCAGTCCACCGGCAAACTCACCAAGCAGCAGTATGAAATGATGCTGTTGGAGCTGAACAAACAGAATGCCGACGCCCGTCTCAAGATTGAGCAGTCCTACTATTCCGATGCCCAATCGATGGCCCTTACTGATGCCAACACCAAAGAAGACATCGTCCGAAAATCCAATCAGCGTGTTATCAATGCTGAAAAAGAAGCCAATGTTACCCGTGCCGCTCTGCAAACACAGTTGAATGAACTTATCAAAAGTTTTAAGGATCAATTCAAACTGACTACTGTCGATGAAGATTATGCGATGCAACTTAAGGTGCTCGAGGCATCCTATCAGGCCCGGAAGGAAATGGCCGAAAAGAACAACCTCGATACCACTGAGCTTGACAAAGCCTACTATCGTGCCAAGGAACAACTCGAATCCGAATATCAGCAACGTATCCTGGCTATTCTTAATCAATATGGTCTCACAACTCAACAAGAACGCCATAACGCAGAGTTAGAGCAACTGAAGATCGCGCGTGATCAGGCACTACTCACTGAAGAAGAGTACGAACAGGCTGTCCAGAACCTTAAGCGAGACAGCTATAAAAAACAGTTCGATTATTACGCGAACCTTTTCTCCGGAGCCATTCAGTCTTTGCAACAAGCCGAAATGGACCAGATCGACGCCAAGTACGACGCCGAAATAGAAGCCGCCAAGGGCGATGCCGATGAAGTCGAACGCCTGGAGAATGAAAAGGCTCAGAAGAAACTCGATATCCAGAAAAAGTATGCCGATGTCAACTTTGCAATCAAGGCCTCCCAGATCATTGCTGATACTGCAGTCTCTATCATGAAAGCCTATGCCGATCTTGGACCTATTGCCGGATCTATTGCAGCTGCACTCATGGGAGTCACCGGTATAGCTCAGTTGGCCAGTGCCAAAGCCGAACGCGATAAGGTCAAGAATATGACTCTCTCCGGAAGTACATCTTCCGGAGCTTCCACCGGTGCCCGCGTCGCCACCGGTCGTCAGGAAGGTGGTAAAATAGATGTCCGTCGTGCCCAGGACGGCAAACTCTTTCCGGATACGGATTATGATCCGGACGCTCGTGGTTTCATAGATCATCCTACCGTTATAGTAGGAGAGGGGCCTGCCGGCCAATCAAAGGAATGGGTAGCCAGCAATGCTGCCGTCGAAAATCCCACTGTAGCACCTATCCTGGATATCCTGGATAAATCCCAGCAAGCTGGCAACATCCGCACACTCGATCTTAACCAGGCTATCCGTGCCCGCATGGCCGGTTATGCTTCCGGGGGATCAATAAGTAAGACGTCTTCAACTCCGGATCCGACACCTGCTGGCAACTCAGGCACTGCACTGCCGCCAGAACTCATGGAGAAGTTGGCTCGTTCCATCATCCATCTTGATGAGTATGGAGTACCGGCTTCAGTTGTTCTTTCCGACATCGAGCGGAAGACAGAACTTCGCAATCGTTCTCGTTCCATTGGATCCAAAAAACAAGCATCATGAAAATAGTCAATACTAAAGCTGGTCAAGCCTATCACCTCACTCCTGGTACTCAACTTGAAATCGAACGTCCTAACCTCTTTTTCAACGAATGGGGTGAACAATCCTTGCCAACTGATCTTCCGGATACGGACTTGAACCGTCAGCTTACCAATTATCCGGACATGCTTTCTAACCGTAGGAAGCCCGAAACCATTGAGTGCAGCATTCAGAGTGGTGAGTACTCCATGCCCTGTCGGCAAGCCATACTTAGTGCTAAACGGCGTGATAAGATTTCCACCTCTTTCTACATGAACGAAGGGGCTTTTCTTGCCAAGATATCCGACATCAGCTTGAAAGACATCTTTGGCGACGAGGTAATCCCTGGCATCACCACTGTTACCGAAGGAATTGAGTTCTGCCGTTCACTTGTTAACGGCACACACTCAGATTATGCCATTTTTCCGGTACTCATAGACAACGGAGGCAGTTCTTATAAGATACTCAACCAATACGGATATATAGGGGACAACGGTGACTTCCATAATGGTTTGTTCGCAGGCAAAAACTCTGATTTCTATCATGCGGTCAGTCGCTCGGAAACGGTTGACGATACGGTTATTTCGGTTAGTCCCGGCTTTTACATCACCCCTTTCATACGTGCCAACTACCTTCTTAAACGCATCTTCGAATATTTCGGATATATTTTGCTTGATAATTTTTTCACCAGAACAAGTCCTTTTCCGGATATGGTCTTCATCAACACTTGTGCCGATACGTTGGTTAATGGAAGCATAAAGATTACCGACTTATTGCCAGATTGCAGTTGCGACGTGATACTTGAGGTATTCCGGAAGAAATTTATGTGTGAGTTTGTGCCGGATGAGGTTCGGCGAACCGTGCAAGTCAAATTGTTCAAAGACTGCCTGAACGAGGAACCCACCACCGATTTGTCTCCCTACCTAACTTCATATCCGGAAGTCTCTTTTCCGGAGTTCTACCAGCAAATAGCCCTTGCTTCAGAACATGTCTTGTCGGACGATGGTAGCGTAACTTCTGAAAGTTCACTTCTTGATTTGGCAGCTAAATATCCCTCGATAGACTATAATCCGACAACTGGCACATTTACAAGAACCGGTTTCCAATATGCCGGCTACAATCCTTTGTTCGGTCCTCAATTTTATAGCCTTAAAGACATTGTGTCCCCTTCTTCAATGCCCTACCTGGAAGGAATCGGCTTAAAGGTCAAAGAAGTCAACATACCAGACATGCAACCAGAATTCAGGGGAAGCATAAACCTCTACTTGTCCGGTACATTAGTAACCGTAGGCTTCTTGTTAGTCGGTACTCCCGTGTTTCTCAATTCGAAAATAGTCAAATCCGGTGAGACTTCGGACAGCAAGACAGACACTGAAACCAATGTTGGTAATACAGGTTTGAAGCCAATGCTTGCCTTTGCCTATCGATACAAAGGATATCCAATGGGTACAGTCACCAACTACAGGATAACGACTGATTACAGCGAGGATTGCCGTCTGTATGATTATTCATTGTGCTACAATGGTCCGGACGGGCTGTACGAGCGATTCTACCGCTCATACGATGACCTATTGCGCAATTCACTGCATGCGGTTAAGGTCGAATTGCTTCTTCCGGAGAATTTAAAGTTGTCCCTTCCGGCCCATCTTCCAGTATTGCTTGAAAATCAAAAGATGCTGATAGATAGAATCATCTATCAGATAGGAGGCGAAAACGAACCGCTGGAATCAGAGTTGTTGACGGTGAACCTGTATGAGCCTGTATCATCGGCTAAGAAATTTGATGAGATTATTCCCACTCAAAAATATAAGTGGAAAATCAAGGCAAGTCACTCTGCTATTTCCGAACAAGAGTATGCTTCATCGCCCTACAAAGAATTAACGTTTGACACTATCTATCCCCAAATAAAACCTAGTGAAGAACTAGTCTCGCCTGAGAAGAGATTTTATGAGCGAACTACCTGTTTGTCATACGGAGGACTGAACGGAGGTATTAAATATGTCCGCGTCAACTATTGGCTCGTTTGCGAGGCTGTAACCACTTGATTTTGTCCTTTCAACACTCCTACTTCCACTCTAATTTTGGCATAAAAAGAAATCAATATGACAATACTCCAGCAACCAGATGCTTTATCGCTATCTAAGAACCTGAAAGAGTTTCGCATCTCTTCTTCTGATAAAATCTCTTTTATCCTAAGACATGGAGATGTTGAAATCCTGTCTCAGCGTTACGTTCCATCTTCTGATGGTGATATTACAATTAACTTACGTGATATCATCCATGCCAGGCTATCATATCAATTGCTCGAGTCCGTACAAGTATATGAGCAATCCTCACTTGCCTCAGATTTTACAGCTGTGATTAATGACACTACATTAACCTTCCGTGTCATCCGCTCCGGTATTGACCGCCTGGCCGATTCTGCCGCCAATTTCCTTACACAGAATTTCCTCACATGGCAGCCATCAATAAAGCCAGTCACCTATTATTCTCCGGAGTTCCTGACTTACTATGCCACAATACCTTGTGTGGCAAAGCTTCGCGCATACTTCACCGATACTTCCGGATCCGTGATATCACAAACCGACTACACAGTTGCTGAAATGGTTACCGGCATCGCATACACTATACCTCTGCAGTATTCTGTAGTTGCCGGTTGGCTTGACCATAAATTGCCAGCCTATTATGATATATGGGTTGAAAACCTAATCGGTCAGCGTCTCACATACATACAGCGTTATTATGCTGAAGACATGCGTACCGAGCAAGAGCAGTGGATCCTCTTCGAAAATTCCCTCGGAGGTCTCGACACCTTCCGTGCCTACGGTACTACAACATTCAGCGGTGAGCATACACATAACCTGGCAGAAATTGACGAAATTTCTCAAGAGTACCGTGTCGATACCGAACGAAAGTTTCAAAAAAACACCGGCCATTTGAATCAGGATGAGCGCAAGTGGTTACTTGACTTTTTCCCCTCCCAGGCTAAGTATCTTTATGCCGGTAACTACCTGCGTCAGATTGTCGTAACAGAAAGCAATGTCAGCTACACTGACCGTGCTCTTCCTTCCAATTACACATTTACATTCAAATATGCTGATGCCCGTCCCTTATTAAACCTCCCCAGAACCGATATTCCAGCAGATGTTCTCAGCATCACTGTTCCTGAAGTCGGTTCTTTTACAGTGCCCCCTCGGCTTGCTGAATTTCCTCGCCTTCCACTTTCCGAGGGGGCACTCTTTCCAATTCAAAACCCATACTCCGAAGAATGGGGTATCACGACCGCTGAAGCTTTTGCCACTTTCGTTGGTCAACAGCTTGCAGAGTTTGCCGGATCCGGAGGTGGTATTGGCCACCAGCACCGGAATATCGACCTCTTGAACCTTCTTAGCTACGTCGCAGAATATCTGTTAGTCAACAATAAGAAGATCAAAGCCGGTTATGCTGATATAGCAGGTGATATCGAAGGTGATAAGTACATACACAAAGATCGAGTTGATCGTACCGATTATCTGCTACAATTTGGTGAGTTTATTGACTCACTAATTGCCGGTAAAGGAGGTGGCATATATCCTGATGGACGTGCGCAATTTAACAGCTTGGAGATTCGGGACTCATTGACAGTTTTACGCCTTATCATAAACGAAATTCATGCTATGGCCGGGGATTTCTCTTTCTCTGATTGTGGCGCCATTGAAAAGGTTGAATTGTTGGACGATGGCACTTATCGGCTTACGATGGAGAAACGCACAGATACAGATTGGACCACATTAGAGGAAAACGACGTATTATGTTCTATCGTTAATTCGCTGTTGATCGGAGGTACCGACTACTATACTTCTTGGTTCAGACCAGTATCGAAAAACCGTAATGATAATACTTTGACTGTAGTTCTTTATCCCGACAGCGAAGTACCGGGCGGCAAGAACTACCCACCGGTTGAAGGGTATAATGTGACTCGTAAAGGTAATGCGAAAGTTCCGGATGCTGGTGAAGCTCCGAACGAGCGTGCTCAAAGCTGGCTGATATCTTCCCGTGAAGGCAGGATCATGTTTTTGCAGAATGTATTCAGACCGATTCTCGAAGATTACAACTATGCGTTGACTCTTGGGCGCTTTCCCAACGTAAAGATGATAGAGAAGCTTCCTATCGGCTCTACTGACGTCGGTGTAATGTCGAAGATAGGTGTTTTTGAGAAAATCTATGAAGCTGACTGGAATGGAACGATTATCCCTAAAAAAGTGGATCGCGGAGAGTGGTCTTTGGCTACAGCTCAAGGTGATGAGCCTTACCGATTTGTAGACTATGAAACTCTTTTAGAGAATCAAAAGGTGATTACAACCTTGGAACAGCATACTGTTTACCATTATGGCTGTAAATGGGGATGTCTGATCGATAAAACGATTGATGAACCTAAATGGAACTCCGCCGGTTGGGTATTGCTCGAAGGGGATAAGAACTACTACTTAGATTTTATTGCTCCAGGTACTGCAAAACGCGGTCAAGTAAATATGGATATAACTGCATGGATTAAATACGCCAATCGTGACATAACTAATGTGCTGTTAGCAACTACAGGTGTGTCGGTAGAGTGGCTTCGGGATACCGGTAACGTCCCGGCTGATAATAGTTGGAAACCTGTCTATGTGAACGGTCAAAAGAATGTGATACACATTGACAACACTGATGAGCATGGAGTAGGATTAGGTTTTGGTTATGATTATCAGAGAGTCAAGTTTATCTGCCGGGTGTTCATCCCGGTGGGTGAAGATATGGAAATAGTAGAAAATTATGTTGGATTTAGAATATAAAAAAGATGGCTATACAAACCCAACCCAAAGACGTACAGGTACATATTGATCCTTATTCTTTCCTGGCAGAGATACAGGTTCTATCCGGTAATCCTGTACAGAACTATAACAAGGATACGAACGACTATGAACCGGATCGCTCGCTTATCCCTTGCGTACTCATGCCTTACATTTCGGTTCAGGACCCTGAGGGACTGATAAACGGTAGCCAAGCGATTACCGGTGCCGAATGGTATGAAGGTGCTCCAAAGGCAGACGGTAGCAATCGTATCGTAAATAACGATGATTATGTCGTGTCTGCAACAGGCAAACCTACTTATTCTTTGACGGTGAAAAAGAATGTGGACTACAACAGTCCAATAGAGCTACACTGCATATTCTCGATTACCGATAAGCGAAAGAATACCCAGGAAAAGTTTGAGCGTAGCACTGTACTCCGGACGAGTATTTTTGACTCAAACAATTATTCGCTGAAGATCAACCGGCCAAAAGGATGGACTATAAACCCGCTCGAAGTAATACCGAATAGTAAAGGAGAATGGCTTTATTCGATCACAGCTCAGGTGTATTCTGGTGAAGATATAGTATCTGATGCCAACGCAGCTTATTGGTGGCAGGTTCTTGACGGTACGACGTGGAGAGACTTTTCAGAAGATGAGTTAGATGTATTCGTTTCTGGTAAAAACGCCAATGGTACCTGGGGGAAAACTCTTACACTGGATGCCCGGTTCTTCAGGAATATTTCAGTCCGTGTTCGTGGAGCTTATTATACTGGTATGCGTCCATCTTCTCCGACTTCGGACGAGATGCAGGCGACGACTTCCATCAAAGTGGAGATGCCGGGGACATTGCGTGCCGATATTCGGCAGACGAAAGGGATCAAGATCAACTCTCGCATGAATACCACTGTAGGTTACGAGTGTATATTATCGTATAATAAGCAATTGATTGACAGTAGCAAGGATAGTCTATTTGTGATTGACTGGTACGCAAAGTCTGCGAAAGCGGGCAGTACAGCAAAGAATGTGGGCCGTGGAAGAACGGTGGAGTTTGTTCCTTCTACATATTCATTCGATCCTTTGTATCCCATATCGGTATATGCTGCTGTGAAAATGTATGTAGTAACAGCATTAGTGACTACAAGCGATGATAAAGTCTTAACTACAAGTGACGGCAAATTGATTATAACATCTAAATATGAGTAACTTATGAATTATTTGTTAGTAAAGCCAGATGAATTACAAGAGCAAGGATATGATTACAAGTATGCGGAACGTATTCCGGATGGTCGTGTAATCCTGCCGCTCAGTGCTCTGAAGGTGCTTTCCAATTTTGCGCCGAACATCCTTTCGGATGACAAGTTGAAAGTGCTGATAAAAGAGCAAAAGGAAAGCGGCCTTTATGATCCTCCCCAAGAAGATGAGGACAACAATACTGGCGAATCCGGAATCGGTGAAAATGGTAATGATAGTGAATCTCCGAAAGAAGATATCACTACTGAAGAATCGGCCGAAACCCCAGTTGAACAGGAAGGGGGTGACGTATGAATCTTGAAGGAAGTTTTACCCTTATTGCTTTAATGGATGGTACAACAATAAACGGAACACTTCGTGTAGAAGGCACTCCGCTTGTACAGAGGTATAATAAAGGAACGGTTGTTTTTATACCGGACTTTACTGCACTACCCGAAAACGGCCGTCCGACTGTCGTTGTTATTCTGCGTGATATTTCTGACGGTGGCATTCTTGTACCCAATACGATTGAGTATCGTTACAATGACTTGTTATTGACATTTGACAATAACGGTTTGTCTACGAACTCCGGTATGGTCGGTTATTTCAAGAAAATAGACGCTTACAGTACTACCATTGGCGGAGCTACTTATAAGGTACCGGCCCTGCGTGTAATGAAGAATCTTGTACCCATCTCCGGGTATGACAATGACCGGATCACTGTTTCAGGTACTGTTGAAATCTCCGGTTCCTCTATCGGTTTCAATGCGTTGTCCAAGGAGGTTGTCATTCAGGAATCCACCGGCAACCAATACGATGTCTTGATTTCGAATAACAAGGGGTCTCAGCTTCTTACGGCCGGGGAGTCGTTAACTGATACAGTCCGTATCTTTAAGGATGGCGTTGAAGTCACTGACTACACCGGCTTTACTTTCCAGTGGGTGAAAATGCTTGGAGCAGGTGACACGAACTGGGGTACATCTCGCACTCAAGTGGTTTCTACCAATGATGTGGATAACGTACTTAAATTGCGCTGTGATGTGAAGAAAGACGGTTCATTGGTTGCCTCCGGCTATGATGAGATTACTGACTTTTCTGATCCCTATTACGCATTGCTCAAGCTAACAGGTATCAGTGGAAATGTGGTTAAAAAAGGCGAGACTGCAACAGTCACACCGGTAGCGGTAAAACGTAGCACGGGTGAGGAAGTTCCTTCGCTCATTACAACCTGGACATTCTCTCTGAAAGATAACGCCGGTGCCGCATTCATCCTTACTGGTAAGAGTGCCGCCACATTTACGGGAGCCAATGCGAAGATTACTTTTGAAGACATGGTACGTGCTAAAATGGGCTTGTCAGGCTCTATTAGCGGTACTGCATAAATTGTATGATATGATACTGACAGGAACATTCTATTTGGTTGCTGAAACAGAACGCCTTTGGATTGGTGTCAATCCAGAGACAGTATCTTTGGATGCTAATAACGTACAGGCTGCACCGTTACAGGTCCGGTTTTGGGCCGGTGAAGGGAGTAATAAGGTGGCTATGTCTGCCTATCTCACGTTCAAGGTTGAAAGTGTTGTAGGGAGTAGTGTCACGAAGTTGTTTGAGGACAAACCTGTTTCAAAGGTCAGTTCTTATGACTACACTATTCCTTCAGATCAGTATGCTACTGCTAACCGTATCAGTATCTATGCTTATGAGGATGCTGCACGGACGAAAGAGATTGATAGTAAGCAGGTGAACATTGTTGCCGCCAATCCTACGCCTTTTCCACGCCCGGAGCCTTGGTCTGCTGATCTTGTTTACAAGAATGGAGAATATCTAAAGGAAGGTAATGTGTTGTACATGTGGACCAGCCGCGTCCCCGGAAATACGGAGATCAGCCCGAAAGGGTGGATTGAAGCCCATCCGGAAAGTGGATTATGGACACCTTATCCTTATGATAAATTAATCGCGGCCGGAATAGCTCTCTTTGATTTTGCTTTGATAGGCTCGGCTGTCTTTCAGGATGGATGTATGATATCGCAGCAAGGGGTTGATGGATTAGGCAATCCTACCAATGATTACCGGAAATTTGGTACAGATGCTTTTTATCCTAATCTTATGCTGGATTTCAAAAGAGGAAATTCCGATTTGATTGGTAGTATAAGGAGGGGAATGGTTATTTATGAATCTAACGGTCCTTTTACAATTACTCCGAGGAGTAACATATATGTCATAAAGAATGCTCAGGTACAGAATCAAATAGTTCTATATACAAGCTCTGGATCGAGGTCGTATGGCTTAGAGTTCACTCTTATTAATGGTGGAAGTGGAGTTTGCCTTATTTCCTATATCACAGGTCGTCCATTCTTATTTAAAGGAAAATTGTATGGTATTATAAAGCTTAGTAAACCAGGTGATATCGCTGAGCTTATATTCTCTCCTGTGTTGCATAGTGTATCTCCCGATATGGGAGTAGCCTTTATCATCAGAAATAAATCAGATTTCAAAGCCGCTTCCGATGGGGTTACTTTGGAGAGTTATTGATCATACGGCGAAGGTCGTCTTTATCAGCATCTCCCAATGCTGTGATTTTGGGAAACAAATTAAACAAAAAAGAGATAATTCTAAAATGTTAAATTGGGCTGATTTTCTTGATAGAAAAAACGCCCGTTAAAAGTGTAAAGGTATGGCAGTTGAGAAAGTGAAGCTAACAGACAG
>ERZ773225.43-NODE-43-length-179782-cov-10.693613_pt1 | contig 179782 bp, 169 predicted proteins | sample MGYA00580993_ERZ773225 | MGnify/ENA primary metagenome ERZ773225 (study PRJEB29015, sample SAMEA2737748) | human gut metagenome | biome: human gut; feature: human-associated habitat; material: faeces | place: China | collected 2012 ...
TAAACACGTTATATCACATTTGACAATATATTTAGTTACTTATATTTTCCTCCTTCGTTGACATGAAAATTGCCGGCATCCATACGGATATCCGGCACATCTACTGCAGCAATGCCCTGCTCCTCTTTCAGGCGCTGCACCTCTTCTTGTTTCTGAGCATCGGTCCAGGTATCTCCATACAGCTGATCCACTGATGTTTCCAGGCTCATGATCCCGTACTGTTTGGCCTTACCGACGGTATCCACTGTGGTATCGAAGTCCGGGGATGCATACTCTCCAAACCTTACTGTTACCTCATATTCTCCCGGCTCTTTCCCCTGCATGAGATCACAGCACTGTAAGATCCTTTCGAACAGCTCCGGAAAAACTTCATTCAGGGCATCGACGATCTTATTTCGCACATGTAGTGTAACTTTTTCTTTTTCCCTCTGTGCTTCTGCATTATCTGTCTTTTTCAGATCAATGCCCAGCGTCGCCGGAGACATTACACCCTGCAGAACCATGTCAAGAAAACTGGTGTAACTACTTACGTATGCCTCATAAGAAATCTGCGGCTGAGAAATTTCCACCTGCTGGTTGGCTTTCTCGCTCATATTGTCGCCGATTGCAATAAAATCATTGTCAAATGGGTTTGCCGGCAGAAGCTCTCCTGTGGTCTGATCTCTCGGAATCAGATTGTCCGGAATATATCGCTTGATTCTGCCCATGCGAATAGCATCGATCCACTGGCTGATTACCTCATCCAGTCCATCCAGAACATCTGTCTTTCCTTCGAACAGTGCTTTTCCTCGCTTCTGCTTCTTATATTTCGTGGAATTCAGGAATTTCATCGGCACTGCCAGCATCAAGTCGCCAGAAATTCCAAAGTCGATCAGATGAGCCGTTTCCGGAAACATCTGCAGCGGCATCTCTTTTCCGGCATCGTCATACAGCTTGTAATGTACATATCCAAAACCATACGTCTCTTCCATTCGGAATTCTTTTTCATTCTGCCAGTAACTGGTATAGAACTTTACTTCTTTCAGCCTCTCATGCTCGTATACATAGTCCACATCCTCTGCATCGTAAAATTCAACGATTGGGTACTCACTGCACTGATCAGCCGTAATCTTGAAGGCACCGTCTCCGGATGCCAGCACGTCGCTGATCGCTTCTCCCAGTACATCGTTGAGCTTGCTTTTCTTGTACAGATCCGCCCACACAGTATCCAGATCCTTATCATCAAATTCGACTCCATCCAGGTCCGCGAGAACAATGTCTCTATACCGGTCAATAACCATCTGTACAATGCCGCTGTGGATCTTCCGGACGCTTCCGGATGCATGTGCGGCCCAGAACCGCGCCTGCTCCACATCCCACTTTGCTGTTTTTTGGAAGAACTGCTCTAGCTCCGCACTGTCTCCGTGATACCAGATTTTGTTCCGGATCACGTTCTCCCGGAAGGAATGCGGCTCTATGATCGTTATTCTTTTTTCACTCGCCGGTATAATCCGAAACAACCGGGCGATAAAACTCTGCACTCTGTTCATTCCTTACCTCTTTTTGCTCTATAAATTTTATCCTGATACGGGATCCAACCGTACTGCACGGAGTTTACCATGTGGTCATGGCCGTCTTCCGGCGTATTGTCTTTTTCTTCCTGCCAACTGTAGGTTTCCAGCTCTCCAATGTAGTTGGTGCAATGATCCAATACAAAAAAGCAGGGTTCTATCCCTGCCTGCTCATCGTATGCCATCCAGCCCAGCTGTGCATTGATACGGTCTATAATCTCCATCCGCTTCCATGCATCATTCAGCGTGTATACGCAGCCATTTCGGCGCTTATATTTGTTCCACTCCTGCATAGTCGCCTGATCAGCGTTATCCAGGAAAGCATTTCTTGCCAGACCCCATTCTTTCCGGTTTCGGTCCAGAAAATCAATCAGGTTCTGCACCGTGTCAGACGGAGCAAGAGGCACCCCGATCTCAGCGTTGTTGTACACCTTCTCATCCAGGACAATGCATTTTCCCTTGTTCGTGATGCCCAGGAAGGACATTGCAATCGTGTCCGGAGATTTCTGCGAGTAGGCCGTATCGACCGCCGCTGAAAAGTACATGAAAAATTCTGGCTTCTTGGGCTGATTTCCTGTACTCTGGATGAACTGTTTGGCCCATTCCTTTGTCTTCACATGATGGCTCCGATTGAAATTGCTGAATACCAGACCGGTTGCTTTTCCTCGCAAACCTTGAATCTTATTTTTCCATATTTTCGTGCCTTTCGGCGTGTTCTGGATGATCTGGCGCTTCTTTTCTTCCGGAAGACCGGCATTATCGTCAAAAGAAAAGAACCAATGGACCCAGCCGGGTTTTGGTTCTTCTTTCAACTCATTTTTAATTTCCTGTGGTGTGTCCTGCTCCCACTCTGGAAGAGGACGGCTGCAGTTGATATACTCTTTGTACACCGGAAGTGTCGGATCATCCGGGTTCAGCGTCGCCATCAGATAATCACACCGCATGGATGCCTCACGAACAAAATCGATGTCCGCGGTGTTGACCTCATCAATGTATAAGCAGCCATACTGGCCGCCCAGAGCGTCCTTCCACTTTCGCTTGTTTCCATAACCGACAACAAAAATAATTTTATCGCCGCCGGATGTATGAAGCAGGATATGCGGCATTTTGTACTCGCCGGATCCATTGCCTTTGTACTCCACCAGCGGACCGAAATCATCAAGGATTCCGAGGTCCTTCTGGATGATATTCTTCTCCGCCGCGCCGGTGTCATCTGCTGCCAAAATATGCAACTTCTTATGGGATTCAGCCACCTTGAGGATGAACTTGAACAGCCCAACCGTCGTTTTTCCGGCCGCAGTCGTCCCTTCCAGAAACTCCGCCGGAGCATCGCACTGAAGGAACGCCTTGTACTTGTCCGACAGTACTAAACGCTCACTGCTCACTATCCATCACCTCGCATCTGCCGGATCAGATCATCCAGCTTGCTCTGTTCTGTCTCCAGTGCTCCGGATACCTGCAAATCCTGTTTATCTCTCCATTTATCCGGCCGCCGGTTCTTCAGCCAGAAGATCTGCGCCGTTGTGTCTGGGATGACTTCTTTCGTCACTCGCTTTGTTTCGATGCCGTTTTCCATTGTGACCTCATCGTAGTGATAGCCCAAGGCTCTTTTCAACAATGCATTCTCTACCTGACGGTCAACAACTTCTTTTCCCTTTTTTAGGGTGTTAGAAATGTTAGAATACTTTTTACACCACGCATACAATGTTTCTCTTCGAATTCCCATATTTCCGGCAATCTGTTCATCCGTCAGCCCATCTCTGGCCCACCCTTCAAGCTGCAGCAAGCCCTCCGGCGTCAGCCAATATTCATATTTCCCCTTCGCCATCCAGCTCACCGCCTCTCTATAGAAATTATGTTCTGTATTGTTTTTATTTATTTTCTTGCTATAATTACATTTGTAGCGTAAAAAAGAAAAGGAGGCAATGTGTATGCTTTTATCACGGCAAAAGCCGGTCAATGCAATGTTGATCGGCGTACACAATAGTTAAGCACCACCTTAATTATGATCCAAATTTCTTCCCAACGTTACACTCTAATAAGCATCACCCCCTCCTCTCCGGGCTCTTGAATACTCATTCATCGTAAGTCCGGCAATGAAATCGGAAAGGAGGGAAGATTCATGGAGGATCTAATTAAGGTGGTGCTTAACATCGATTTTTTCTTACTGTTGATTAGTCTATACGGAATTGATGTATCCGCGTACATACAGCATCGAATCGCAAAATGTCCGCCAAAACTGTTCAGTTTTGTTTTAGTATGTCTGTTCTATGTTTTGATTAAAAAATTTCAGTAAGAAACAAAAAGAGTCAGGATTAGCTACCCTGGCTCTTTTTGTTTTGAAAGTATATGGGGGATGTCTCTCCAGTCAATGGAGAATTGGAACGGAAGGACTCGAACCCCCGACGTCAGTTGCCCCGATGCAACCCGCTCTCATCCACTGAGCTACGTTCCAAGCGGTGATATGGAAGTTTCCATATACCATGTTCGTGCATCATTCGAGCGCGTACGTTCACCCCGGCTGATGCCTGCCGTAAGCAGCGGCCAGGCTGTGACACCTGGTCGCCGATCAAAATACATTCACAAGGAGGTAAAGAAAAGATGAAACCCTTCCTGCCGTTCTTCCATGATACACTATAACATTTTGAATCGTAACATATGTAACAAACGTAACAAAGTTTACTCTTTCTCGAAAAATCTTTGAAATTCCATTTTCACACTGCCCTCCGTAGCTTTCCGCCCCAGTTTACTTGCCACCTGGCTCCAGCTCATCTCCTCGAAGACTCTGTACTTGATGATCCGCTGCATCCTCTGTGGAATGTGGTTCATCCACTGCTCCACTTCCGTTTTCAGTTGCTGGGCGTTCTCCCGGCGTTCTTCCAGGATCTTTTCCTCGTGTCGCAGTCTACTATCCTCCTCATAAGTGAACGCTGTTCCCGCGATCTTGAAGTGCTGCGGATTGTACGGAAAATCCGGATTGCTCCCGGACACGTTCGTCTGCACGATGGTCTGCCGCTTCTTTTTCAGCCGTCTAATGTCCTTTTCCGTCTCTTTGATCAGCTCGCATGCGTCTATGTACTGCTCCAGAACCTTTTTCTCCATTGGTATCACCTCCTCACGCAAATCTCAACTGCTCTTGGCTGTCATCGATGTTAAGGTTTGGCACCCGCACTCCTACTTTTAGATACGGGCAGTTTGCTTCTACCAGTTTCTGCGCCATAATCGGCACCACGCTGTTCCCAATCCGCGCCACCTGTTTCGCTACCGGGTAACTTTTAAAATTATAGTCTCGGTTAATGATATAATCTCGTGGAAATCCCTGCATCAGTTTCAGCTCTTCCGGTTTCAGCATCCGCAGAAAAATATCATAGATGATATACTTTTCTCCTTTGATGTCCAAAATCACGTTGACCAGTCCGAACCGGTCTTTTGTGGTGATCGTCCCGAGCGGATGATCGAGCATCTGCCCGCATCCAGCCCCGTAATATTTGATCAAAAACGCAGATACCAGTCCAAAATGCCCTGGCGAAGTCGTTATGGTATGAAGTGGCTCGTCACATCCCTGCCCGATACCAGACTTGTAATATTTTGTGACAAATGCAGTCACCAACCCGTACCGGTTTGAGGTGTCGATCGTCTTGATCGGCTCCGTCAGAAGCTGTCCTCTGGAATCTCCGTCTCGTGTCTCGCCGTGGTACTGAATGATAAATGCCAGCGCATCCTTATCTTTTACGATATATGGAGCAGGCGCATCGATAATATATTTCTTAATCCCGTTAGCTATACGCTTCTGTGTAGCCTCCGCCAACGGCTTTTTCCGGTTAAAGATCGATGTGCCTAGGTCTGACCAGTCAATATAATCTCCGCATTCTTCCCAATGCCTCAAGCTGGTGTTCTCTCTGCTGTGTGTAGGTTCCGGCCACCGAATCTCTTTCCCATCCCGTCGGAACACCGCATACCATCGTTTTCTTGTGGTCGGTGCTCCATAATCGGCAGCTACCAACTCCCGGCAGTCAAATATATACCCCAACGCTTTCATCGACCGGATAAATTTCTGATAATCTTCTCCCTTTCTTTCCGGGATCGGATAGCCTTTCGCGTCCAGAGGCCCCCACTGCTGGATTTCCTCCACGTTTTCCATTAGGATCACATCCGGTAATATTTCTTTGGCATGCTTGTATACCGCCCACGGAAGGATCCGCAGACCGCGCTCCCGTGGTTTACCTCCCTTTGCTTTGCTATGGCTTGTGCAGTCCGGACTAGCCCACATCAACGCCACATGCTGATTTTTGACGTATTTACGCAGATTGACTTTAAAAATATCCTCCGTCAGATGCAGTGTGTCCGGGTGGTTTGTTTTGTGCATCAGAATAGCATCCGGGTCGTGGTTGATAGCTATATCTACTGACCGTCCCAGGGCCATCTCGATGCCAACGGAGGCACCGCCTCCGCCAGCAAAACAGTCAATAATCAGACCTTTCATTGTTTGACCCTCTTTTCGAGAGCTTCTTTTAGCGCCGCGATGACTGTATAGTCTAATGGGCTAATGCTTTCTGGTTTTTCTGCTTGTCTAAACTGTAATTTTAAAACCTCACTTCTCAGTGCACTTGCGATCTTAAGCGGCTCGAGTGGATCGGTTATATTATCTAAGTACTGCGTCTGGCACGCCCGTGCCGTCTGCATGGCTTCCGCGCACTCTTCTGGTGTCCCGATATCTTCATATGCGCCAAGCTTTTGAAGCACCATAAATGTGATTTCGTAAAATAGATCATAAGTTCTGTACGGATGCAATATAGCATCATTTTTGCTTTTCAGGCTATATCGCGACGGCGAAAACGCCTCTCCCGCGTCCGTAGTCAAACGACTTTTCATAAAATTGTTTTCTTTGATATTTTTCATTTTTTTCTTTTGCCCCGGCCGGAGGCTGGCTCCTTTCTGTTTATTCTACACTTTCATTTTAGCTCCGCACTTCGGGCAGAACTTCCATTTTGCTTTGATATATTCTGTACTGGATCTTCCTGTTTCAACGGCATCATAACTCTCAACCTGAAAGCCACAACCAGAGCATTCAGCATGGATATAGTCGTTGTGCTCTTCTCTACTTTTCCACTTTGCTTTTTTCGTTTTTCCCATGGTTCCTGCTCCATTCCTTCAGATACTGTTCCTGTTCTTCATCCTCCCGCGGGTCCTTCGGATGTTCTGGTCGGTTCAGCAGCCACGCTGCTGCTCCGATTACCAGCGCACAAAATACTACTATACATTTGGTAGCAGTGTTAAATCCTCTCTCTGTACTCTTGTGATGTATGAATATTGTCCGCAATGTGGGCATTTCTCCGTTTTAATTGTCAGCCCTTTTCCGCGCACAACCTCCGTGATTGTAACTGTCGCCCCTTTCCCTATCGCTACGCCTGCCACATTTCTTATATCGCGTTCCAGCGTTGCTTTTCTTCCTTTCAGCATTTCTCCAGTAAATTTTCTCGGTATCATTTTTCTTTGTCCGTCCTTTCATGTTTTTTCTTCCATGCTTCCAAGTATTCCATCTGCTCCTGATCTTCCCTCGGATCCTTCTCACATTCCGGGCGGTTCAGCAGCAACGCCGCCGCACAGATGATCCCCCCGCAAAACACGATAATTCCAATGATTTCCATTCTACTCCTCCTCTCTGCCCTTCCAGCAGCGTTCCAGTTCTTCCAGGACTGCAATGCATACCCGGTCTACAAAATCCCCATTACCGAATGATTTCGCAAGCTGAGAGCATTCCTGGACGCTCTCAGCATAGTCCTGTTCTTTTCCTGGCCGATTATAATACTTCTTGAAGAATCGCCAGACCTCTGTAAAGAATTTAAAATAATTCATCATGGCAGCTCCTCAATCTTGATGTAAATGCCTGGGATGCGCGCCCAGAACTTTTCCACGATCTCTGACGCAACCAGTGCATCATCTTTCCAGAAGCCTACCGTCGTCATGCAATCTTTCAGCAGCTTCTGCAGATTATCGGTGTCAGGCTTTGTAGTCCGGTATTCTCCGTCCTTATGTTTCTCTCCCTGCGGGAAGCACCACTTTGTAACCAGGCGTACCCCTTTCTGGTACGGTTCCATGTCTTCTGGCTTATATTTACACAGATGCCCAATCAGTTTCTGTCGGGCTCTTTTTAATTCTGGTGTTTCGTAAAATACCGGTTTCCCATTTACGATTGCAACTTTATGTTCCTGATGTGTTATCGTCGGCGGGTTCATCGCCATAAAAAAATCAATCATGATAATCAGCCCCTCTCCAAGTACCAGATTTTTTATCAAATGTGATGCAACCCCAAGATCTTAATTTGTCAGCAAACAAATTCAAAAGCTCCGGCTGTTCTTTCAGCCACAGAAGAACTTCGTCTTTCGATGCGTCATAAATTTCTCCAAAGGGGATTCTTTTAAGCGGAGGCATCTGTCCCGCAATTTTGAGTCGTTTGTCGTGTGACATGTTTTATCATTCCTTTCCTGCGCGTCTGTGCTGGGTGGGTATGCTCCTAACCCGTTGTGGGGGCGTACTCAATCGCCCCACACTTAGGGTGGGCATGCCCGCACATTCCCGCCCGATTAGGGTATATATTTATATACAGGTGCCGGGCGGGCATTCCTGCCACCTAAAAAACAAGGTGTCGGGCAACTTTCTGCCCGATGCCCGTTACCATGATTACGGGCATTCCCGTGACCTATGTTATTTTAGGTGTCGGGCATTTGCCCATGACCTAAAATGTTTCAGGTATCGGGCAAATACAACGTGTATCTTTATTTACCATAAATCCGATTTCTTTTAATGAATTTCGAACCGTTTTTTCCTCCGGATATTTCTCGCCGGTTGCTTCTGCATCCGATTTCAGGACTTCATACAGCTCCTTTACCGTCGGATATTTATCCTCATGAGTAAACCGGAAATTTTCTATCGCCATCTTATATTTTTCCTTTTTGGCTTTACGCGCTTGCTCTCCTTGTTTCTTTCTGGCTTCTCTACCTTTCTGCCATGCCGGTTTGTCTGCTTCCAGCTCAAGATCTTTCAGCACGCCGATCTGATCCAGGCAGTGAACCGGATACTCAAACCACATGTTGACCGGTTCGAACTTTGGAAATTCCCGAAGTGTCCCTTCGATTCTCCATGCCGTATGGGCCTGTACTGCCGCTTTTGCCTCGGCGATCTGCTTATCCAGGGCTATCTTCTGCCACCGGTCCAGATGCGCCTCGCAGTAGCTCATCATCTGCGCACTGCTCAGTAAATCGTCCTGGGAAAGATCTTCCTCCCACTTGAAATGCGCATCCAGATAGTCCGTACACACCTTGCAGATCGCTTTATTTTCTTCCTGCTTCATCAGCGCTTCTGTAGGCTCCAGCTCGATCAGATCCAGCAGAGCATCCGGATCACGGGCAAATACACCGGAACCAGAAGCACGGTCCATAGATTTCTTCCCTCCTTGATTTCCTTTGCTGTGATGATGGCAATAAATCACCGCGCATCCGAGTTCCGTGCAGACTTTGTCGAACTGGTTACAGAAATTTGCCATCTGATCCGCGCTGTTTTCATCTCCTGTGATTACCTTATAAATCGGGTCAATGATAATAGCCACATAGTTCTTCTTCGCAGCACGCCGGATCAGCTTTGGTGCCAGCTTATCCATAGGGACTGACTTTCCACGCAGGTTCCAGATATCAATGTTCTGCAGATTATCCGGTGTAAAGCCCATTGCTTCGTATACATCCTTAAAACGGTGCAGACAGCTTGCCCGGTCAAGCTCCAGATTGACGTACATGACACGTCCCTGTGCGCAATGCCACTGCAGCCACTTCTTTCCTTCTGCAATGGCAATACACAGTTCGATCTGCAGGAATGACTTACCTGCCTTAGACGGACCGGAAATAAGCATTTTATGCCCTTTTCTCAGGATCCCATCAATCAGACACGGCGACAGCTCGGGGAGGTTATCCCATACGCTTTCCAGCCCTTCCGGTTCCGGCAGATCATCGTTGATGCCTTCAATCCACTCATACCATTCATTCCAGGACTGTTTTCCGATGTTGGTATCTACGATGAACTGTTTTTTTTCGCCACGCTGCACACCAGGCATTCTGGAAAGTCTCGATGGATTCCGGTTCTGTGTATCCACGTCGATTCCGTTTTTCTGGCAGACTTCATACAGATAATCAACCCGTTTTCGATACTCGTTGTAATCTGCCGCATCTATCCGCACAATAGCATGCAGGCTCTTTTTTCCGGAATATACCAGGCAGGCGATCGGAAGTTCTAGCTCCCGCAGGATAGCATTCTGCTGTTCCAGCTCCATATGATCTGACTCTACTAAAGCATACCGGTACTCTGTTACATTTTCATTTTTACAGCCGTTTCCGTCCAACGGATTGAAGCGGATCCACGCCCCCGCTTCCGGATTGTAGTCACCAAGTACTGCGCCAATGTCCCCTTTACAGTCGTTCAGCAATTCAATCAACTGTCCGGCAGTACGGTCCCAGCTGCCTTTTTGTGGCAGCCAGCGCGTACCTTTTTCATCTGTCTTTTCCCAGCTTCCAGTGACGTATCCTACGTTTTCTCCTGCTTCAAACAGTGTTTCCAGATACGTGATCAGCTGCTCCGCCGGATTCCAGTTGGAAGGCTCCTGTATCTCTTTCCCTTCCAGCCAGTTTTTATCCACAACAACACGATCACTGTCCACCGCGATACTGTCGTTCCAATCCAGTTCATGGCCCTTCTCCGGAACCCATCCATGATCCAGGGCAAGCTGTACGATCGTGCCGCCGGTTACCGGTGAGGATGAGCCGGAAAAGGTTCTCCATTTTTTCTCACATTCATTTGTATGATATCTGCCGTAATCTTTCTGGCTCCAGGCATCCCACACAGAAACCGGATACCCTTCCTGTTTCAGAGCCATTCCAACAGAACACCATTCCTGATAAGTAAGCTCGGATGGATTGATATGTTCTATAATTTCTGTAAGGCTCGTCCTCTGTTCCATACTCTTTAAGCTCCTTTATATTCTCTCGGGTTGATATCCATTGGAATCCGCCAGCCATTCGCTGCGATCCTGTCGATCAGATTCTTTGCTGTTTCAAACTGCCAAGTTCCTACATGCTCAAATCCCCTGCTTTCCAGAAAACGGATCTGTTTTGGTGTCGTCAGCCCCTCCGTGCGTCTTTTACTCAATCGATCCAAGATCTTTTCTGCTTTTCCTGCATTCTCGATTTCATCCGGCATAATGCCCAGCTTTTCCAGTGTCTTTTTCTGCTTCTCAGATGGCGGTCCCATTTCCCACCCAAAAGAGGGAACATAGCTGGACAGGTCTTCCGCCTGGATGGACATCTCAAACTGCAGCGGATCCACCAGTTTCTTTTTGCGCTTCTTCATTTCTGCAAGCTGCTTTGCTAAAGCTTCTTCTCTTTGTGCTACGACATCCTCAGATGCTTTCTGTTCTGCTTCTTCTAAATCAACCGGCATGCCTGCTTCTTTTTCCAGATTTTCTGTCATCTGCTGGGCTACTTCTTCATTTTCGCAGATCAGGCTCGCCGGATGGCACAACTCATGCCGCTCTGTGTGCCACAAAAAATCAAGCAACAGTAGATGGTCTTTTCCTGTTTCCGGGGACAATCGGGTACCGCGCCCCACCATCTGACAATACAGGCTTCGCACCTTAGTTGGTCTGAGAACCACGATACAATTCACCGACGGGCAATCCCAGCCCTCTGTCAGAAGCATTGAATTACACAAAACGTTATACTTTCCAGCATCAAAGTCTTTCAAAATTTCAGCTCTGTCCTGGCTGTCTCCATTTACCTCTGCAGCCCGGAATCCATACTGATTCAGCAAGTCACGGAATTTCTGACTGGTCTTTACCAGCGGAAGGAATACCACTGTTTTCTTATCCATGCAGTATTTCTGCATTTCTTCTGCGATCCCCTGCAGATATGGATCCAGTGCGGTGCCGATTTCGCTTGCTTTAAAGTCTCCAGCCTGCACTGATACACTACTCATATCAATTTTGAGCGGAATAGTCAGTGCCTTGATTGGGGACAGATACCCTTCTTTGATTGCTTTCGGAAGTGTATATTCATAGGCCAGCGATTCAAAGTAAGCCCCAAGGTTCCGCATATCGCCGCGATCTGGCGTTGCTGTTACGCCTAATACATGTGCATGCGGGAAATGCTGCAGCACACGCTGATAGCTGTCCGAAATACAGTGATGAGCTTCGTCAATGATGATCGTGTTAAAATAAAAGGGATCGAAACTGTTCAGACGTTTCTCTCTCATCAGTGTCTGCACAGAACCAACTACTACGCGGAACCAGCTCCCCTGGCAGGAACTCTCTGCCTTTTCAAGGGCACAGCCAAGACCGGTTGTCTTCATCAGTTTATCTGCGGCCTGTTCCAGCAGCTCCCCTCTGTGTGCCAGGATCAGAACACGGTCTCCCTGCCGGACACACTCTTCTGTTACTTTGGCAAAGACTACTGTCTTGCCACATCCAGTAGGAAGTACCAGCAGGGTTTTTGATACCCCGCTGTCCCACTGTTCAAAAATAGCTTCCTTTGCTTCTTTCTGATACGGTCTCAGTTCCATTTAAAATCTCCCTGGCGTAAATGCTGGCTTATCCGAGTCTTTCGGATACAGCTTTTCGATGTAATTGAACTTTTTACTTGGATCTTTGATTCCCGGCTTCACGCCGATTTTTGCTCTTGCCGTTTTTCCCGGAAGTGCATTCCAGTCCATTCTGAGCTCTTCGCCCTCTTTTTTCAGTCCAACACCACGGAACAGCTCTGACAGCTTCCATTCCAGACTGCTATGTAAGATATAGTTCTCGCGAATTGTAATCTCACGGTCTGGTCCGTGTACAATAAAGTACACGACTGCCATATTGCATGGCGGGAGCTTTCCTTCTCCTTTGGATCTGCTGCGGTCATATTTCTCGATGGTTACGTTGTAATCCCCCTCCGGGATTGGATCAAAGTTCTGGGAATCTTGTTTAATAGAATCATCCCATCCAAGTTCTCTTCCTTCTACTGACATAATTGTTCTCCTCCTTAATTAAATGGAATTTCCTGTTTTTCTTTCATTTCTTTGATTGCAGCATATACCTGGTCCCAGCAGGCTACCAGAAGCCCCTCGATAATGCCAGGATTTACGACATCGTAATCTTTGATCTTTGTGCCGACCGGAACATACCCTTTCGCTTCTACGACGTTCTCCACGTCCCATTCATCTACGTGATAAGTTTCCATCAGGTCTCGCAGTGCCTTTGGGATTTCCGGATCCAGACTGTTCTCCCCTGCAGGATCCGGCGCTTTAGGCGGCTCATCCAGTGGAAGGTTCATCTGCTCCCCCGTTATTTCTTCTGTTGGTACAGGCTTTGGAGCTTCCGGAACGGGATCAGGAGCTGGCGCCGTTTTAGATGGTTCTGCAGCTTTGTACGGTTTCATATCTGCGGAAGCTTTTCCCTGTTCAACAATGCTCTGAATGACTTTGTAGTCAAACGGAACCTCATCCGGCAGACCGAAACGGTTCTTTGCATCCCAACAGGCGTTGTGTGAAGTGTACATGACACGCTCACCGCCCTGCGCTTTCCTCTTCTTTCCCTTGTCATCAACTGCAATGGAAAATGTTTTGTAGTTGGCAAACAGCAGCATGTCCGCCCATTCCTTGATCAGCGGCGATGTCTGCGATGTTGTTTTCTTTCCAAGCTTCAGTTCCCATCGGTCATAAGCTCCAAGCTCATCCGGCTGTTCGAACTTTTTAATCTGTGCATGTGCTGTAAGAACTACATTGACACCAGCTTCCACCACCTCAGAAAGTCGGTTCAGGAACCGGCCAATCTCCTCTTTTACGTAGGTATAGCCGTTTCCATACCCGAAATCCTCGATTCCAGACTTCCGATGCTTATCGCAGATAAACTGGATGCACATAGACTCCGCCCAGTCGATCGTATCAACCACAAGCGTTTTACACACGTCCGGATGCGTCCGGATGTAGTCCACCTGGTCAAGAAGGTTCTGCCAGCTTGTAGCTTTTGGCAACCGGGCAACATCCATTGAGTTCGTGCTACCCTCAGTGTCAATGAACACCGGATCCGGGAATTTACTGGCAAACGTAGATTTGCCAATTCCTTCCGGACCATAAACCACAACTTTTTTTGCACAGGGAATCACACCTTTGATAATTTCCATTAAAATACACCTGCCTTCCATGATTTCTGCTGTGGCTGTTCAGCCTGCGCCTGTCCAACCACATAACCGTCTTCGATTATGATGCTGCACTCATCACCGGTACTTACCCTGGTAGCGATCGCCTGCAGCCCTTCGCCCTCCAGCCAGGAACCAAACTCCTGCAGTGTCTGCAGATCCATCTGTTCCAGTTTATCTAGGAGAACAAATCCACACTCTGGATTTAATTTCCTGACAATTGCAGTAGATACCATCAGCCTCTCAGAGCCGGACATGTTGTCCCATTTCTGCCCTTTATACACCAGCTCGCCTTCCTTTACTGACAGTTCCGGAAGTGGCAGCTCTGCAGATGAAAGCAGCTTCGCTTTTTTATCCCGGACAGAATTAATTTTCTCTGAAAGCTGGTCGTACTGACGACGGTATTCTTTTGCATCATCCTCAGCCTTCTCCTTATCCAAATTTGCGCGTACCATCCGATTGATCTCCTCGATATTGGAAATGCTGTCTTCCAGATCCTTGGTAGACTGATCTACCAGATCGGCAGCTGATTTTTCAGCAATTTCTAGATCCTTTACCAGTTGCAGATGATGCTGTTTTGCTGCTTCCAGCTGATCAGACAACCGCTTTACTTCTTCATAAGCGCGTTTTACCTCTTCCCGGATCTTTCCTGCCTGTTCTCTTTTCCTTTGATTTTCTCCATTCTGAGCAAGAATGTCCTGCTGCTGCCGGATCAGCGCAGATGGTGAGACCAGATCCTTGGGTGCTTCCGGGTAATATGGCTGTTCTTTGGCGAACTTTTCTTTCTGATCCGCAGTCCGGCCGATGTACAGCCGATCCTGATACAGCTCTTTTTCTTCTTTCTCTAACTCCGCCAACTGGTTACCAACGCCGATGATCTGCAGCAACGTCTGTGCTTTTTCCTTCCCGGAGCTCTCCATGAACTTCGGAAGATTCAATGCCAGAGACTCGACAAAAGTGTTCAACAACGACTGTCCGGCCTTCTGACCGCTTGGATCCGTTACCTTCAACGCACTGTTCTTGCCTTTACGTTCAACGATCAGACCGTTGTTCAATACTATTTTTAAGTTTGGCGGGATGATGGATCCATCACGCGTTGCATCTGATGGTCTGAAATTTTCGCCACCCAATGCCCACGCGATGGAATCCAGCACCGATGTTTTACCCTGGTTGTTTCTGCCGCCGATGACGGTCAGACCATTTGCCGTCGGCTCCAGTTTCACTGCTTTGATTCGCTTGACATTTTCAATTTCAAGCTTATTGATTTTCACTGACATCTTTCTTATCCTCCTTGTCTTTGTTAAAGAAATTCCAAACCGTCCCTGCACTGCAGCCCATTTCGTCTGCAATCTTTTCATAGGACCATCCGGCGTTTCGAAGCGCCGTCATCTTTCCAGTGTCCAGCTTCCTCTTCCTGCCCTGTCCAGCAGGGCTTTTCGGGGGGGCGTTGGTTTTACCTCTTCTTTCGTTTCCGGCTCTTTCCGTGGCTGTTTCATGACCGCAAACACAGCCCCGGCTTCTGCAGCAGCACGGACTTCCTGCATAGTCATCCCGCTGATGGCCATCGGCTGCATGACGTAGATATCATCATGCATTCCGTGCATCGTCAGATCCACTGCCTCCGTATATTCAACAATCTGCATCATTCTCACCCTTCTTTCAACGACCCTGAGCGGATCCACGCCGCAAACACTGCGTCCCGGCGCTCTTCTTCCCACTCTTCCTGCTCCTCGCGGCACGCTTCGACATAATCGCCGATTTTCTTTGCCGCGAGCGCAAGAAGAAACATTCCTGCTCCCAGGGCGGCGCGGCCCCACAGATCCGAATCCACGCCGCCGATGTAAATCCATGTACCAACCGCGCCGATTGCCAACGTAGCTTTATCTGATGCTTTCATTTGCTACTCCTTCCACGCTGATACCCTCGATCTCCGAGAAACGTTTTGCGTTAATGAAATACACCCAGTGTTCCGATGTTTTGATTCCATAGCCCCACGGAAATACCCCCTGCTGGAGCCCTTTGCGCACAGTCTGATGATTAATTCCCATCATCCGCGCGGCATCCATGACGCTCAGACGCGGGATAATGCATTCTTTCCTTTTCTGCGTCGGAAGTGCCGACATCCGGTCATCCAGCTTGGAAAAATAATCTTCTTCCAGTCCCAGCGCCACCGCGATGTCACGCTGCTTTGCCTCGGACGGAACCTGCTTATCGGAAAGATACTGGCTGATCGACGCTTTGCTCTTCCCGATCAATCCGACCATCTGAGTTTGCGTCAGATTCAGCTCTTTCATGGCCTTTCTCAATTTTTCGGAAAATTTCATTGCTTTATTACTCACTTTCTGCTACTATGTAGCTGCATTGTATTGCATCCCATGGGAACTGGTCCTTCCTGTGGGACTTTTTCTTTTTATTGACTTTTTACTGCTTTACTCCTATTCTGGTTATACAGGGCACTGCCATGCCCGAGTATTTTAGAAAGGAGAAGTTATTATGGAGCTTAGCGAATCTAGCAAAAGACAGGTTGCAAAATCATTTACTGAATTAGCTATTCAGAGTGATTTAATTCCGAAGTGCTCATCTGCAACCGAAACTGCTAAGGAAGTTACTAATTTCTTCAATACGATTGTAAAAACACTCGATAAGACTACAGAAGAATAATTAATTCACTTCCAACGCCGCTCTGGCAGATATCAACTCTGCCAGAGCTTTTGTAGGTTCTGATATCTCTTTGTAATCCAGAGTCTCTTCCTTTGTTCTTTTCTGCAACCACTTGCAGATCGCTTCAATCGTTGCATCTACTTGAGTTTTCATCATACCGCCTCTTCCTTTAACTGCTTGTTTTCTTTCTGCTTCTCACTCATTGCCGCCGCTGTGTTGATCGTTCCTTCCAGATAACCACGTTCGCGTTCAGACATGTGCGGGAGTTTCTCTGCGAGTTTATCGAGAATTTCTTTTTCTCTTTCCGACATTTTCTCACCTCCTTGCCTTACGAACGTATCATATCACGTTGTTAATGCATTGTAAACGTATTTTTTGCACATTTTATTTCTTTTTACGTTGACAACGTATTTTTATGGTGATATAATATTTTTCAGAAGCGGAGGTGAAAAAATTGAATGAACGCATAAAACAATTACGAAAAATTCTTGGTTTATCAAGAGAAGAATTCGCCAACAGACTTGGTTTAAAAAGCAGAGGAAAGATAGAAAATATCGAACTTGGGCGAACCAGTCCGGATGAACCTTTTTTAGATTTAATTTGTAAAACTTACAATGTAAATTCAAATTGGTTGCATACCGGGGAGGGCGGGGATGACAATATGTTCGTCAAATTGTCCCGCAATGATGAAATCTCTAAATTCATTGGTAATATTATGGAATATGAGGATGATTCATTTAAAAAGAGACTTATATCTGGTCTTGCTGCCTTAGACGAAACTGGGTGGGATGTTTTAGAAAAGTTTCTCGATTCTATACAAATAAAAAAGGACTGAATTACTTCAGTCCTAACATTCCGCAGATAAAATAATATACATTTTCCAGTTGTCTGCTACTAAGTTTATCAAGTAGTTCCTTTACAAGTTTTTTGTAATCCATAATATGTACCCTCCGATCTGGTATTATTATACTAGAACGTTCGTTCGATTTCAATATCTTTTCTCGAACAATTTGTTCTCTATATTAATATTACGGATCAAAAGGGTGAAAATTAGTAAATTTTGGAAATCGTCCGAAATCTCGGACACTTTTTGAAAATCACTTATAAGGGCTGTCATATAAATCGTGCATCCGCACTTGCAAGCCCTTAGCGATCTGCTCCAATGTATCCAATCGCGGTATGCTTCCATTGCACAGATCATTGAGCGTGGACTTCGGGATTCCGGTCAGAATTGATACCTGCCGGAGCGATAGATTTTTTTGAAAGATAATGTCTGCAATTAATATTTTCATGCGGATATTATCTGCAAAGAGTAAAAAATTATTCTATATTTTTATGGAGCGTAAAAAATGAAATCCTTTTTTAAACAATTAGAACCCTGCAGCGGCGTTCAGGAAAGTGCCATTCGAAAACTCGAATGCTGCGATCCTCTTTTATTTTCCTTTGATTCTGACCAGCATGCTATTCGGATTTTCGACCTCGATCATCAGCTTCTGGGCGTTTGTCAGAAAGACCTTGTTCCAGAATTTCTGAGTTTATCCGCTCAAGATAGGCAATTCAGCTTTTCCGTTGAAGAAATCAAATACGAGCAAAATGCAGATGGAATTATGGAGCCGAAAATTTTACTTAATGTTGCTGCATATGCTCCAGGAGAAGTAGAATCAGCAGTGGCAGACGTTGCTTGCCGTTTAAACTTAAAAGTGTAATTTTTTAATATTTCACACGTATATATATGGGGTGTTTTACCCTAACTAAATAATTTTCAAAGGAAAAAAGGAGGAATCATTATGGCAAAGAAAATCAAATGCCCAGGACTGCTCTGTGGAAGCACAGACGTTACACAAATCGGAGAAAAGACAAGAACAAGTGTCAATCTAAATCCATTACATCCATTTACACTTGTTAATACTAAATCTGCAAAAAAGCAGAAATTTCATTGCAATAAGTGTGGAAGGATTTTCACGGCTAAAATCTAAACACAATTAAAGTCTAAAATAAAAAGCCGCCCCAGTGCGCCAACACCAGGACGGCAATCGATCATCCAGAAAATGGACCATCGCGCAGATACATAATACCATTTTCTGGACACCAGAACAAGCGAAAAGTTTGTTTGGTGTTATTTTTGTACTTTTTTAGGCGCAAATCATCACAAACACAAAGGAGGATGGCTATTATGGCTGAAGGAGTTAGAAAAAGAGGAAAAACATGGTCGTACTATTTTGATACTGCAAAGATAAACGGCGAGAGAAAGAAAATTGAGAAAGGTGGTTTCCGGACGCAAAAAGAGGCTTTAGATGCCCGCGCGGCCGCGATCGCGCAGTATAATAATGTTGGTCGAACATTCTCACCAAAAGAAATCAGTGTTTCCGATTATCTTGACTATTGGTTAGAGACTGCAATCAAAAAGAATATTGATCACGGATACAGCTATAATACATACCGCGACTATGAATCCAAAATACGTTTACATTTAAAACCAGCGTTCGGCATGTACAAATTAAGCAGCTTTCAGTATGCTCCGGACAAAGTTCAGGAATGGGTTGACAACATGAAATTAAAAGGCTTATCAAAGCGTATGATTCAAAATACTTTGACCTGCCTGCAGGGCGCATTGAACTATGCGATTATACCGCTGAAATACATTCAGGCAAATCCATGCATTCCTGTTAGGGTAGGCAAAATGCCAATAGATCCAGATGCCAAAGCTCACGCAGAATATGTATGCCCTGTTGAAGAATTCGAACGAATCCTGCAGCGTTTTCCACCCGAAAACTATTTTCATCTTTCCCTGGTAGTTCCATACAACTGCGGAACCCGAATAAGCGAAACATTTGCAATTGACCTAAACGAAGACGTAGATTTCCAGAAACATGAACTGCATATCAAAGGACAGTGGCAAAAAAGGAATAAGACCTGGTACATAAAGCCACCAAAATATGACTCCTATCGTACAATCAAAATGGGAGAAACTCTGGAGCAGGCATTGAAGTACGGCATACATCAAAGAAAATTAAACAAATTGAAATATGGCGGCGCGTATTTGAACACTTATGTCATGCCGGATAATTCCATAACTCAAATCAGGGCAGATATCCAGGTTGCTTATAAGGAAATCACCCCTCTGTGTGTCAAGGATACTGGCGAACTACTTACGCCGGACTCTTTCAAGTATTGTGCCCGGGTTGTTCATTACGAGCTTGGCAATGTATTGTTTCACTCGCACTGTCTGCGGCATACGCATGGCACTATTCTGGCCGAGGCCGGTGTGAACCCCAAAACAGTTATGGAACGGCTGGGACATAAAGATATCACAACGACATTGCAGACATACACATTCAACACAGAGCTGATGCAGCAAACGGCAGTTGATGTATTCGAGAATGCGATTCACAAAAAAGCATAGTAAAAAAGCGGTTGAACATCTCATTTTAGTTCAGAGTGTTCAGCCGCTTTTCTTGAAAATCGGTCTATTTTATTTTTGCGGGTGGCAAATGGGTGGCAAATCGACTGAACTTCCGCATTTCAAGTCCGCAAACCCGCTTATTTCCTAGAAAGTAGACACACAGTTTCAACGTGGCACGTCATCGGGAATTGGTCAACCCCTCGGACTTTCTTTACTTCATACCCCAGCTCCCCAAGCACCTTCACATCTCGTGCCAGCGTTGCGGAATCGCAGGATACATACACGATGCGGTCCGGCTGCATGCTGGCCATGGTGTGGAGGAGGTTTTCTTCGCAGCCTTTTCTCGGCGGATCGACGACGATGACGTCCGCGTGGGCGTGTTCGCCCGGGTGGTCTTTGGCGTACTGTTCGTAGTAGGCCGGAAGAATCTCTTCCGATTTTCCAACGAAAAATTCAGCGTTTTCGATCTCGTTAATTTTCGCATTGTTCTTCGCATCCGCGATTGCCTCCGGGACGATTTCGACACCGTAGACTTTTTTGGCTTTCTGCGCGAGGAACAGGGAAATCGTTCCGATGCCGCAGTAGAGATCCCAGACCGTCTCATTTCCGGTGAGGTCTGCGTATTCCAGGGCAAGACCGTACAGTTTTTCCGTCTGCGCCGGGTTGACCTGGTAGAAGGACAGCGGGGAGATCCGATATTTTACGGTTCCAATATAGTCGGTGATATACCCCTGTCCCCACAGGCAGCGGATTTCTTTTCCCATGATCACATTGGTCCGCTCACGGTTTACGCTTAGGGTAATGCTTGTCATGCCTTCGAGTTCTGTCAGCGATTTGATGAGTTTCTCCTCGGCCGGCAGTTTCTTTCCGTTCACAACGAGACAGACCATAATCTCTTTCGTCATAAATCCAAACCGGATCAGCACATGGCGCACCAGGCCTTTGCCGGTCTCCTCGTTGTATGCCGGAACGCCGTTCTCCTCCATCCAGGCAAGAATGCGGTTCAGAATCTCCTCGTTCTGCTCCACGCCGAGATAACAGTTCCGGTTTTCCATGATCTGATGCGTTCTTCCCGCATAAAATCCCGTAATCAGCTTTCCATTTCTATCCTGCCCGATCGGAAACTGGGCTTTGTTTCGATAGCGGAACGGATTTTCCATCCCCACGATCGGCTCCATCGGGATCTCCGCCATGCCGCCGATGCGCTGGAGATTTCCGGCGATTTTCTTCTCCTTAAAGCGAAGCTGCTCCGCATAGTCGAGCATCTGCAACTGGCATCCGCCGCACGGACGTGCAACCGGGCAGACCGGCTCGACGCGGTGCGCGGACGGCTCGATCAGGCGCATCAGGCGCGCGTAGCCGTAATTTTTCTTTGCTTTGATCACTTTTACCTCGGCAAGATCGCCGATGACGGTGTCCTTGACAAAGAGGGTATAGCCCTCGCATTTGCCTATACCCTCTCCGTCGTGTCCCATATCTTCAATTTTCACCGTCAGTACATCATTTTTCTGATAGCTCATGAAAAGTCTCCTGTTCTGCGGATGTTGGACTCAAAGAACCGGTTGTAGCCAAGCCACTCATTGCCGGCCGGCGCTGCGTCAAACAGCTCGGTCAGGGTTTCCATTTTGGCATCGGCATTGTCCGCCAGGTTCAGCGCTACCGCCTCTACCATTGCCGGTTTTTTCGGGGAACCGTATTCCAGCTCGCCGTGGTGCGCCAGAATGCAGTGCTTTAACTGATTCTCGAGTTCCTGTGGGAAACCGTCGATCTTCTGCGCCGCATCGTGTACCATCTCCGCACCGATCATGATGTGGCCGAGCAGCTGTCCGTCATTGGTGTAATCGTTCTGCGGGAATAAGGAGAGTTCTTTCGTCTTTCCGATATCGTGCAGAATTGCTGCCGTAATCAGCAGATCGCGGTTCAGAATCGGATACGATTTTACCATAAAATCGCAGAAACGGGTGACACTTAACGTATGCTCTAAAAGGCCGCCGACGAATCCGTGATGCACGCTTTTTGCTGCAGAGCTCATGCGGAACCGTTTTGCGGTCTCCTGATCCTGGATAAAATAATACGTCAGCAGTTCGGAGAGATACTGATTTTTCACCGTTCCGATCCAGGAGAGCAGCTCCTGATACATCGTATTGATGTCGTAACGGCTCGTCGGCAGATAGTCCGCCGGATTATATTCGCCCTCTTCCGCTTTTCTTGCATTTTTAATGGAAACCTGAAGTGCTCCATTGAAACTGGAAACATCTCCCATAATATCTACATAATCCAGTGCTTCAAATTCACGGATTCCCATAGAATTCGGATCCCAGATTTTCGCATCGATCGTACCGGTTTTATCCTGTAAGATCACGTTTTCGTACTGTTTTCCGTTTTTGGTAACAGCCGACTGTTTATGTTTGCAGAGATAAATTCCGGAAATGCGGTTTCCTTCCCGGAGTTCGTTGATATACTTCATAAAAATAAATCCTCTTTTTCTAAAATAAATGCGGACACAGTGTTCCGTTTTTGTTTCTATGATGCCGTTTTTATGATGCAAAGCCTGTGCTCCTGCATGCCTTACCAATTCTACCAGATTTTCCTGCAGAATGCACGTATTTTTTCATCCGCCAGTGGAAAACCATTCGAAAAGAAAAGCTTCCGGAAGCCCCACCGGCTAAAACCGGCTTTTTCTGCTCCCGAAAGCCTCTGTTTTTTATACTTCCCCCATCGTCACATCAAACGTCATCTCCGCATACCCTTCAGCGCCTTTCCGCATCGCCGTCACGGTAACCACGTCTCCTGTGCTGTATTTGCCAAGCTGTTCATGGTACTGTTTGATCGTCTCAACCTTGTGCTCCCCGACCTTTACAATCACATCGTACTCTTTCATGCCCGCCATCATCGCCGGAGAATCGTCTGCGACGCGGCTGATGAGAACGCCTTTTGGAATGCCGGTTTTATCGGAAAGTTCTTCTGTGACATCCTGTCCGCGGATGCCGATATACGCGCGGCTCACGTTGTTGGAAAGATTTTCGATCAGCTTTTTGATCTGGGAAATCGCAATGCCCGTCACCACGTTGTTTCCCTTGGCACTGTAACTCTGCGCAATAATGCCGACGATTTCGCCGTCAAGATTTACCAGAATGCCGCTGCCGTCCGTGCTGCCGAGGATGTCGGTGGTCAGCAGATTGTACTCATTGTCCAGCGCGGAAATCTTGTTCGTAACCGAAGTCACCACACCATACGCAATCGAATTGCTGTAGCCGACCGGGCTTCCGACAGCCACGACCGGGTCACCCTGGCTGACGAGATACGAACTGCCGAGCGGCGCAACCGCAAGACCGTCCCGTGTTTCCTCATCCAGCTTCGATTCATCCACCTTCACAATCGTAAGGCCGGTGCTCGGATCGTGGCGCTGGTATGTGGCATCCACCATCGTCTCGTCCCAGAAGGTGACCTGAATCCGCTCCACATTTTCCACGATGCGGTATTCCGTCAGAATAAAGAGATCCTGCCCGTTGTCCGCAACAATCAGACCGGAAATCTGCTGCTGGTTTTCATAGTTCTGGTTAAAATAGTCCATCTGATTGGTAATGCCGATGACGGTAACCAGCGCTCGTTTTGGTTTTTCCGTTACTTCCAGCATATCCTGGTAGAGCGCTTCATAATTTTTCAGGCTGCTGTTCTTTTCCTCCGCATCCGTTTCCCCATCGACACTGGAAACCTCGCTGCCCTCCTCCGGCTCTTCGGAAGTGCTGCTTTCCGTTCCCTCTGCCGCTCCATTCTCCTCTGTGCTTTCGGAAACCGTACTTTCGGATACACTGCTTTCTGAAGTACTGCTATCCACTGTAGAACTGCTGATTTCCGAACCGGAGCCGCTGCTGTCTACCGACGCACTCGCCGAAGATGCGGTAATTGTCTCATCCGGCTCCTGTCCGCTGTTTGGATCCTCATCTCCCGGGATATCCACTTTCGCCGGCAGCTCTTCCCTGGTAACTGCTTCTGCAATCTTTGGCTCTGTCACCGCAAATACCGCGGCCGCAACCAGACCGCCAAGCGCCGCAAGTGCCAGCCATCCGGCAATCAGAAGAACAATCTTTTTCCAGTCGGGCGGCTGCTTTTTGATGCTCTCTTTCATGAATTTGTAAGGTTTTGGGTCATTTTCCATACATTTCTTTCTCCATACATCTGTATTCCATACCGAACTGCTCTGCGCATATGCGCTTCCGCAATCTTCACATATATAAAAAACTTTACCAGATAGATATGAACATTTTATGAAGACTGTTACATTTTTTTCTCATTTGCGCAACATCCTGCATTTTCTCGTTCTTGGGGTTTCTTTCTTTTCTTTTTTAAGGTATAATTGGGGGAGTGGAAAAACCTGTGACCCACATTCCACTTCCGGTCTGTACTTCCCGTGCAGATATATAATCAGATCGCTACTGTTCACTCAGCAGTGAAACACTTGCTGTTTCGCTGCGTAAGAAAGTGATTCAGGTGTGAGCAGCCCTCCTTTTGCGAAGCAAAACTTTAAATGAGGGCTGCGAATGTTACAGTTCGCAGGGTACCTGTGAACTGTAACATCAGATCCGTGCGGTATTGCATCAAAAATACCGCGTTATCTGTAGACAATGACTGAATTATGAATTACGAAAAGGTAAGTATTATGAATCAGAAAGCATTAAAAACGCTCGAATACGACAAAATTATCGAACAACTGGCTTCGTATGCCAGTTCTCCGCTGGGCCGGAAGAAATGTCTGGAACTCGTTCCTTCCTCTTCCCTTTCCCAGATTACACGGATGCAGCACGAAACACACGACGCGCTCACCCGGCTCTTTAAAAAAGGCCACATTTCCTTTGGTGATGCCAAAGATATCCGCGGCGCATTAAAGCGTCTCGAAATCGGCAGCTCCATGAACATCACGGAGCTTCTGCAGACCGCCGCACTTCTGGAAAACACGGCACGCGTCAAAGCGTACGGCCGCCGCGAAAATGCGGACCAGACGCCGGACAGCCTCGAAGATCTCTTCGAAACACTGGAGCCTCTGACGCTGCTTTCCACGGAAATCCGCCGCTGTATTCTCTCCGAGGATGAAATCAGCGATGATGCAAGCCCGAATCTACGCCGTATCCGTCGTTCCATCAAATCGTGTGAGGAAAAAATCCACAGCCAGTTAATCTCGCTCGTCAACGGTTCCTACCGCACGTATCTGCAGGATGCCGTCATCACGATGCGCGACGGCCGCTACTGTATCCCGATCAAATCCGAGTACAAAGGCCAGGTTCCTGGCATGGTACATGACCAGTCCTCGACCGGTTCCACCTTCTTTGTCGAGCCGATGGCCGTTGTCAAACTGAACAACGATATCCGTGAGCTGGAAATTGAAGAAGCAAAAGAAATCGAGGTCATCCTCTCTACGTTGAGTGCCCAGGCAGACCTGCACCGCGATGAGATCCGTTACGACCTCGAAAACATGGTAGAGCTTGACTTCATCTTCGCGCGCGCCGCTCTTGCAATGGAGCAGAACGCCAATGAGCCGATCTTCAACACCGAAGGTAAAATCCACCTGCGCAAGGCACGCCACCCGCTGATCAATGCGAAAAAAGTCGTTCCGATTGATCTGTCGCTCGGCGAAGATTTCGACCTTCTGATCGTCACAGGACCGAATACCGGCGGTAAAACGGTTTCCTTAAAGACGGTCGGACTCTTAACACTGATGGGCCAGTCCGGACTTCACATTCCGGCACTCGACCGCTCCTCCCTTTCCGTTTTCGACGAGGTTTACGCCGATATCGGTGATGAGCAGAGCATCGAGCAGTCGTTGAGTACCTTCTCCTCCCACATGACGAATGTGGTTTCCTTCCTCGACAAGGCAGACCGCAATTCCCTCGTCCTATTCGATGAGCTCGGCGCCGGTACCGACCCGACAGAGGGCGCGGCGCTTGCCATCGCGATCCTCTCTACGCTCCACGAGCGCGGCATCCGCACCATGGCAACGACACACTACAGTGAACTGAAAATCTATGCCTTATCCACACCGGGCGTGGAGAATGCCTGCTGTGAATTCGATGTCGAGACTTTAAGCCCGACATACCGCCTGCTCGTCGGCGTTCCTGGAAAGAGTAATGCGTTTGCGATTTCCAGCAAACTCGGCCTGCCGGACTACATCATCAACAAGGCAAAAGACGAAATCAGCGAGCAGGATGAATCGTTTGAAGACGTTCTGACCACTCTCGAGCAGAACCGGATCACGCTGGAACGCGAAAAAGAAGAGCTTGCCCGCACCCGCGCGGAAGTCGAATCCCTGAAGCAGAGCCTTGCCAAGAATCAGGAACAGATCGACGCAAGAAAAGAAAAGATGATCTCCAATGCAACCGAGGAGGCACAGAGAATTCTCCGCGAGGCGAAGGAATACGCCGACCAGACGATGCGCGATTTCCAGAAATTTGGAAAAGAGAATGTTTCCGTCCGCGAAATGGAGCAGAAACGTACCGCTCTGCGTGAAAAAATGAACAAGCTCGATAAGAAAAAGGCGAAGGAAGTGCCGAAGCGCACCGGAAATCTCCGCCCGCAGGATCTTCATCTCGGCGATGCCGTCAAAGTCTTAAGCATGAATCTCAAAGGTACTGTCAGCACCCGCCCGGATTCGAAGGGAAATCTCTTCGTCCAGATGGGTATCATGCGGACCAAAGTGCATATCTCCGACCTTGTGCTGATCGACGAGGCTGTCATCACCGGCCCGTCCATCTCCCGCACAAGCAGCGGAAAATCGAAGCTTTCCAAGGCTGCCACGATTTCTACCGAGATCAATCTGCTCGGAAAAACGGTGGATGAAGCGGTTGCCGAACTCGACAAATATCTCGATGACGCTTATCTCTCCCATCTGCCGAGTGTCCGCGTTGTCCACGGAAAAGGAACGGGCGCACTGCGGAAAGGCATTCACAATTATCTGCGCCGCCAGAAACACGTAGCGGACTTCCATTTAGCGGAATTTGGCGAGGGCGATGCCGGCGTTACGATTGTTACGTTTAAGAAATAAAAACTCAGGAAAATATGGGACGGAACGCATACTGTATGCGGTTCCGTCCTGTCCCCAGTGAAGGAGAATCTTTTATGGCTTCCAAACAGAAAATTCTGATCGTCGATGACGATAACAATATCGCAGAACTGATTTCTCTCTATCTGACCAAGGAATGCTATGACACAAAAATTGTAAACGATGGAGAAGAGGCTGTCCGGGAGTTTCACTCCTTCCAGCCGAACCTGATTCTGCTCGACCTGATGCTGCCCGGCATGGACGGCTACCAGGTCTGCCGCGAAATCCGGCACGATTCCGATGTTCCGATCATCATGCTCTCGGCAAAGGGCGAGGTGTTCGACAAAGTCCTCGGCCTGGAACTCGGCGCGGATGACTACATCATCAAACCATTTGATTCCAAGGAGCTCGTTGCCCGTGTGAAAGCAGTGCTGCGGAGATTTCAGCCATCACGCACGATCCCGGTGTCCGCGACCGCAGGAAAATGTGTCGAGTACCCGGATCTTATCATCAACCAGACGAACTATTCCGTCATTTACCAGGGCCGCACCGTCGATATGCCGCCGAAGGAACTGGAGCTTCTCTACTTCCTTGCTTCCTCACCAAACCAGGTCTTTACGCGAGAACAGCTCCTCGACCATATCTGGGGCTATGAGTACATCGGCGATACCCGCACGGTAGACGTTCATATCAAACGTCTCCGCGAAAAAATCAAGGACCATGCCTCCTGGGCCATCACGACGGTCTGGGGCATCGGTTACAAGTTTGAGGTTAAAAAATAATGCGACGCACGCTTTACCGGAAATTAATTCTCATTTATGTCATTCTCGCCATTGCCGGCTTTACGCTGATCTCAACGGTCGGCTCCCGCATGGTGGAGGACAGTCTGGTCTCCAGCGCGAGCACCAGTCTGTACCGGGAGGCCACGCAGATCGCTTCCAAACAGGGCGACCTTTATTACCACAGTGAGCGTTCCCTGACGGATCTTTACAATTCGCTCAGTGCACTGGCTTCCTATCACAATTCCAAGATCTGGCTCATCAGCGCAGACGGGGAAATTCTGCTGAACACGGCAGCTGCACTCGATGAGGAAAACCCGGAGATCATCGACGGTTTTGATCCAGTTGCGCTCGGCAGCGAGTATTACAGCACGGGAACGTTTTTCGGCTATTTCGAAGACAAGATGCTGAGCGTCATGGTTCCCGTCACCTCCGATTTCCGGATCAATGGCTATGTCGCCATCCACCTTCCGCTGCAGGACGTCTATCAGCAGAGGGAAAGTCTGCTGGCACGGATTGATTTTCTGTTCCTGCTCGTGTTCGGACTCTCGTTTGTGATTCTGATCTTTTTCTCCCTCGTCGTGTACCGGCCGCTGAAAAAGATCATCAACGGTGCAAAGGAGTATGCCTCCGGCAACCTGACCCACAAAATTGATGTTAAATCTCACGATGAGATGGGGTATCTCGCTTCCACGCTGAACTACATGTCCGGCGAGCTGAACAAGACCGGCGAATACCAGCGGAAATTTGTGGCGAACGTCTCTCACGACTTCCGCTCACCGCTGACCTCGATCAAAGGCTACGTGGAGGCAATCCTAGACGGAACGATTCCGCCGGAAATGCAGGAAAAATATCTGAAAATCGTTCTGTTTGAGACAGAACGGCTGCACAAGCTGACGCAGAGCCTGCTGACGCTGAACGACATCGACGATAAAGGGAATATGCTCGATCTGACCTCGTTTGACATCAACGCCGTCATCAAGGATACCGCCGCTTCGTTTGAGGGAACCTGCACAAAAAAGCGGATTTCCATTTCACTGATCCTCGCATCGCGCACCTTATACGTCTGCGCCGATATGGGAAAAATCCAGCAGGTGCTGTACAATCTCATTGATAATGCAATCAAATTCAGCAACAACGATTCCACCATCACAGTTGAGACAACGGAGAAGCACGGTAAAGTCTTCGTCTCCGTCAAGGACACCGGCTGCGGCATTCCAAAGGCAAGCATCACGAAAATCTGGGAGCGCTTCTACAAGCTCGACGCCTCCCGCGGCAAGGACCGCAAAGGAACGGGACTTGGGCTTTCAATCGTCAAAGAGATCATCACTGCGCATAACCAGAATATCAATGTCATCAGTACAGAGGGCGTTGGTACCGAATTTATCTTTACACTCGCCAAAGGCGAAGCACCAAAATAAGCCCCTCCGCCTAGGGGCTTTTTTGCCAGACATATCAAACTAACTCTGGAGGTAATTTTCACTATGAACCCAAACACCATTGATTCCATCATCAAACAGCTCATTGCATCCCACACCACCATTTCCACCATGGAAAGCTGCACTTCCGGCCTGATCGCCTCCCTGATCACCGACACCGAAGGCGCCTCCGCCATTTTCCCCGGCGGCTACGTCACGTATCTGAACGAAACCAAAGTCCTCGTCGGCGTCGACCCTTCCGTCATCGAAATCCACGGCGTCTACTCCCCCGAATGCGCCGAAGCCATGGCCCGCACAGTACAAGAAAACCTGCACACCGCCATCGCCATCGGAATCACCGGCACAACCGGAAATCTCGACCCCAACAACGCTGACAGCGTACAGGGCGTCGTCTACTTCTGTGTTTTATACAAAGCCCAAGCCCACACCTTCACCTTCCAGACCAACGTCTCCGGCATGACCCGCCACGAAATCAAACAGCTTTACGCAGAGCAGGTCTTTGCCGAATTGGAAATGATCTTAACTTCTTCCTTATAAAAAGAATGCAGCTCCGTCTACGATCACCAGAGTCCCGTCCGTCTACCTCCACTCATGCGTCCGCAAATGCCCCGCGAGCTGCATATGGTCAAAGCTATTCTGCCGCAGTGCCTCGTACAGTACGATCGCCACGGAATTTGAAAGGTTCAGCGACCGAATATCATTAATCATCGGAATCCGCACCGCCGTCTCCTGATTATCGTACAGAATATCCTCCGGAATCCCCGCGCTTTCCTTTCCGAACATGATAAAGCAGTCCTCTTCATACTGCACATCCACATACGTCTGCGGCCCCTTCGTCGTCGCATAGTAAATCTTCGCCCCCGGATTTTTCTCCAGAAAATCCTCGTAACTCTCATACACTGTCACATCCAGCTTCGGCCAGTAATCCAGCCCCGCGCGCCTGACCGCCTTGTCCGAAATATCAAACCCCAGCGGCTTAATCAGATGCAGCCTCGTCCCCGTCGCCACACACGTCCGTCCGATATTACCTGTATTTGCTGGAATCTCCGGCTCATGAAGAACAATATTCAAATGTGCCATTTTACCAATCACTCCTGTCGTATATTTAAGCCTTATCTGCCAACCCGGTACATCTCATCCATCTGCGGCTTATCCAGATACCGGACCTCTTCCCCGTTCCGGAGAATCCTCTCCTTCCCGGATGTCGTCCGCCCAATCACCGCCGATGGAATCCCTTCGAGTGCCATTTTCTGCACCAGCCCCTCGCCGTCCGCCGCCGCAATCAGCAGCGCCCCCGTCGAAAGCATCTGATACGGATTCACCCCGAAAAATTCACAGATCTCCACCGTCTCCTGCTGGATCGGAATCCTCTTCAGCGCCACATCAAGCCCGATACCCGCGCCGTCCGCCATCTCCCAGAGCGCCCCGAAAATCCCGCCCTCCGAGAGATCCTGCATCGCAGCCGCACCGTGCTCGATCGCAATCTCCGCCTCACGGCAGACAGAGTAATCCTCCGAAAAATCCGCCGCCCCATGGATAAATCCCGGAGAAAATCTCGTCAGAAGCTCATCCCTTCTTGTCTTTGCCAGATAAGACACCGCGCCAAGCGCAATCCCCTTCGTCACGACAAGATCCAAATCCGCTGTCACACACGACGGATCAAACAGCCCCGCACGCGTTGTCCCGCCTGCCGCCGTCACGGTAAGCACCGGATACAAAACCCCGTCCGTCACCTCCGTATGCCCGCCGATCACCGCAGTTCCATACCGCACACACGCACCGTCAACCGCCCGCATCAGCTCCTTTAAATCCTTTTCTTCCATCGCCTCCGGCAGCATCAGCGACACCAGCACTCCTTTTGCCGATGCCCCCGCCGCGGCCACACTGTTGCACACCCGGCAGACCGCGAGCACCGCGTCCTCCGGATCCTTCACCAGCACCGGCGCACACGAAAACACCTGCGTCTCCTTTTCTCCTGCAAATGCCGATACCCCACGTCCAACCGCCGGCCCTGCTGCGTCCTCTCTTTTCTGCCCCAGCATCTTAAACACCGAGCGCACCAGCACGCTCTGCTGTAATTTACCCTTTCGCATCCCTTGTCCTCCTCGAACTTCCTGTTTCAAACGAAAAAGCAGACGGAATCCGTACCCCTTTTCCCTCTGCTTTCCCATTTTTCACGGAAAATGTTACAGTTCACTGGTTCCCAGCGAACTGTAACCAGAAAACGCCTAGTCCTCATCGTCCTCCGTTTTCTCTGTATTGCTGCTGTCGTCCGTCTTTTCCGTACCATCCGAATCCGAATCATCGCTGCTGTCTTCCTTCTTCTCCGAAGAACTCGATGACGAACTGCTCTGGCTGTATTTCGCTGCAACTTCCTTTGCTTTTGCAAGATCATTTGCCGCAATCGCCGCCTGCATTTCCGCACGCGCCGCTGCATTGTCCGTCTTTGTTCCCACGGTATAGACATCCGATGTCATGCGGTAAGTGCTGGAATTCACCTGCTCCTTCGTCTCATTTCCATTGTCATTCACAATCTTCCACAGCCGCGCCGTCGAACCCTGATAGCCGTACGATGTCTGTTCAATTGTTCCAAACGATGCATTCGCATCTTCCGTCAGGCTCGGCGTCGGATCCTCCGTGTTTGTCGTCTCACTCTCATAGCGGACCGTGCGGTTCGGATCTCTCGTCTCATGGCCGTAGATGGCAAAATGCAGGGTGCTTCCGTCCGCGCTCGCCTCAATATAAATCGGCGCATCCGTATTGTTGATGAATTTCAGGTCTTTCAATCCCTCTGCAATCGCCGCATCCATCGACGGATCCACATAGTGGACAATCATGGAATGGCTGTACCGCTCCGTCACCTCAAGCTCTGCTTTTAAGACAGCAACATAGAGCGTTGTGGAAACCTGGCAGATACCGCCGCCGTACGAATCGACGACCTTGCCCATCTCATACGATGCTGCCAGTGCATAACCATTTTCCGCATCAAACGGCACAACGACCGCCTCTACGGAAAATTCCTCGCCCGGCTGTACCAGCGTTCCGTTAATCTTCTCTGCGCCGACTGCGACATTCTGTTTTCTGCCGCTCGTACCGTTGCCATACTCCGTCGTACCCTCGCCGAGCAGATCTTTGACAAGTGCAAGCTGCTCCGGATTACCGCCTGCCGGTGTTTCTTCTGTTACCAGTTCTACGCCGCCGATGCCGCCCCGCCAGCTTGTCGTCAGGTAATTGACAACCTTCGCCATGGACTCATCCACGTTGACGCTGCATCCGGTCTGGCCCGGATTGACGATAAATTCGCCGTTTTCGCGGGTCAGCGTTGCATCTGTTGCCTCGCGGTTCAGCACAGCCGTGTTGTTTTCTACCGCCTGGCGCGCTGCCTCGCCATCGACTGTATATTTCAGGGAAAACGTCACCGTCTCTCCATTTTTGAGCCGGTTCTGTGTCAGGAACCGCTTCAGTACATTGCCTTCCTGCCCGATTGTGACGGCTTCTCTTGCCACCTCCGGGTTGGCACAGGAAAGTCCGAGATCCCCTGCTGTCACCTGTGCATTCTGCTCTCCGGCAGACAGGTTGATAACCGAGGGTTTTAACTGTTCAATTTTGTCGTTTACTGCCTGTGTGATCTGCTCTTCGGTCATACCGCCGACGGAAATGTCTTCTACATAGATTCCGTCCAGCGCTGTCCGGTCATCCGCTTTGACTGGTTCTGCCAAAAAGCAGAATGCGAATGCGATAAGCATCACCAGCAGGCCTCTCATTTTTCTGCTGTTTTTCATACTGTGCCTCTTCTTGATCCGTTTCCCATTTCACTCTGTCTTTTACAGAATCTCTTTACACCAGCCATAAAAGTGCTGGAAGAACCATACCAAGCACCATAACCACTGCAAGAATCAATGCCAGTATCTTTGCTGCATTTCTCTTCTTTGCCAGCGGATCTTTCTTCTTTTTCTGTGCCTCTGTCGGGGCTTTTCGATTGACTTTATTACTCATCGTTCCATCCTTTCTTTTTCTCTTCTATTTTTTCTCAGTTCTCTGTCGTTTTTCCATTCTTCCATGTGCCAGAATAATCTGATCGATCATGCGGGATGCACGGCTTTTTGTGAGTGCTCCCCACTCCGGTTCGAGATCCAGCTCATGGTACCGGATCAGATCCGCCAGATATTTTTTCTGTGCCTCCGTCGCCGGAACCTCACGTTTCATTTTGGCCTTCAGAGGCGCTGCGGCAAACCATTCCGGGTGATCTTCCGAAAATCCTTCTTCCAGTTTTCGGAACAGTGCCAGCGTTTCCAGCACATCGTCCATCGCACGGTGTGCGTGTTCCCGCGGGATCTGATAGTAGCCGCAGAGTGCTTCAAGGCTTCTGCTCTCCAGATCCGGGAGGGCTTTCCGTGCAATTTTCAACGTATCCCACGCTTCTTTTTCAAAGTCCAGACGGGCATTTATCGCTGCCTGCTTGATGAAGCTGTAATCGAACAGAATATTGTGCCCCAGAAGCGGCAGGCCGCCGCAGAAATCCAGAAAGCCGCGGACAGCAGTCTCCACATCGGGCGCATTCGCAATCATCTCATCCCGGATTCCGGTGAGTTCCGTGATCCGCTCCGGCACTTTTCTGCCCGGATTGACGAAAGTCTCATACGATGCCGTGACCTCTCCGCCCTGCACTTTTACTGCACCGATCTCCAGAATCTGGTCTTCCTTTACAGAAAGACCCGTTGTCTCAAGATCGAGCACTACAAAATCTTGTATTTTCATCTTTTATTACCTTTTCTAGTATCTCATGTTCTTTTGAAATGTCAAGCGTAAAAAAGCTCACTACAGTCGATCATCTCCGCATTTCCCGTCAGCGGATCGCGCTTCTGATAATCAAACAGGAGTACCGTACGCGCCTTTTCCCCGTTTCCGAGCACATCGTAATCAAAAACTTCCACATGCGTCATGCGCTGCAGCTGCTTCCAATCGTATGTCGTATACGATGGCAGAAGCGTTCTCGTTTCGGCTTCCTTCTGGTAAAAATCACGCGATTCGTTTTTCCATTCCGACGGATCCTTTGCAAAATGCGGCCGCGTCTTCATATTTTCCCGCGCATACAGATCGAGTACCATCATCTGGCGGAAGAATGCTTCGTCCTGCTGTTTTTCGTCCCGTAAAAACTCGAGCAGAATTTCATACCGCTGGATCCGGTTATGCGCCGCCTCACTGTAGCCCTTTGCCCGGTAGAAATCACCGAGTTCCTGGAAGAAGTCGAACGGGTTCTCATACAACCGCTCGATCATCGGCAGCGTGTGGACAAACTGACCGCTGTTGTAATAGACTTCTACCATCTCTTCCACGTCTTTCAGTTTCAGCACATCATCATACGGCAGCCATTTTGTATAAAGCACCTCATACGGCTCCCGTTCCTGATAATGGCAGTCATATTCTTTCGTATGCTCATACATAAAGGAGCCTCGAAGCACTTTTAAAAATCCGAGCTGCAGCTGCTGCGGCCGGAGCGCATAGACATCCGCAAAAGAACGGCGGAAACTTGCATAGTCCTCGTAGGGAAGTCCCGCAATCAGGTCCAGATGCTGGTGGATGTTTCTTCCTTTCGCAATCCGATTGACAATCTCTGTCACTTTTCCAAAATCCATCTTCCGGTGAATTGCTTCGATCGTCTGCGGATTCGTAGACTGCACGCCGATCTCGAGCTGTACGAGTCCCGGCCGCAGCGTATTCAAAAGTTCCAGCTCTTCTTCCGTAATCAGATCGGCAGCAATTTCAAAATGGAAATTTGTCACACCATTATCATGTTCTGCGATGAATTTCCAGATCGCCATTGCGTGATCTTTTTTGCAGTTGAAGGTACGATCTACAAATTTAACCTGCGGTACCTTCTGCTCCAAAAAGAAGGCAAGCTCCTTTTTTACGAGATCGAGATTTCGGAACCGGAGCCTTTTATCAATGGAAGAAAGGCAGTAGCTGCACGAGAACGGACAGCCACGGCTCGACTCATAATAAATGATGCGGTTCTCAAATTTTTTCAGGTTTGCATAGGGAAAATCCACCTCGGACAGCTCCATAACCGGACGCCACGGGTTGCTTTTGACTGCACCGTCTGCATCACGGTATGTAATGCCATGGATCTCCTCCAGCGTTTTCCCCTCCATCCCATTCTCCTGGTTCTGATAATAAACTGCTATTTCCCGGAAAGTCACTTCTCCCTCGCCTTTCATAATTCCGGCAAGGAACGGATACTGCTCCAGCATCTCCTCTGCATGGTACGAAACCTCCGGCCCGCCAAGCCAGATCTTTGTTTTCGGACTGATTTTATGATATTCTGTAATCAGATCCTCTACGATTGATATATTCCAGATGTAGCAGGAAACGCAGACAACGTCTGCACGCGCCAGAAACAGGCTTCGCAGCATGGAATCCTTTGACTGATTGATCGTAAATTCGCGGATCTCCGGGAACACGCCGGCTTTCTCCGCGCTTGCCTGCAGCGTATAAACTGCGAGATTGGAATGAATATATTTTGCGTTGACCGCAGTCAGAATAATTTTCATAATCTTTCTAATACTTCTCCTTGGTTCCTCTTTGCATATCTTTTATACTACCACATTCTCGAACGAAAATACACCGCCATTCCTCCAAAAGCACAATTTTTTCGCGATTTTCGATAAAACAGTTGCAATTTTCGCGAATCCATGTTATATTAACAGAGGTTTCCAACAGGAAATCAAAATGCCCAGATAGCTCAGTTGGTAGAGCAGAGGACTGAAAATCCTCGTGTCGCTGGTTCGATTCCGGCTCTGGGCATTTTTTGCTGCACAAAAGCAGGATTCACATTTTTTGCCACAGCAAAATCCGGCAGAATCTCCTGTCTCCTATCGCAAAAAAACTCTGCACCGCATCCCCGGAAATTCCCGGATGGATACGGTACAGAGTTTTTTTCGTCGCATAACTGCCCAAGAAAACATTTCGTTTTTACAGATTTTTGATGACCTCCCATGCTTCATCATCAAATTTTCTATCTCTGAAATAGTACTGTTTATCTTCTTCGGTAATCTTCCGAATGACTTTACACGGATTTCCTGCTGCAATCGACCAGTCCGGAATGTCCTTTGTTACAACACTTCCGCCGCCGATAACAACGTTATCTCCGATATGTACACCTGGTAAAATAACGGTATTTCCGCCAATCCAGACATTATCTCCGATGGTAACTTCAATGCCGTATTCATACGCACTGTTTCTTGCCGCCGGATGCACCGGATGACCTGCAGTATAGATGGCAACGTTCGGCGCCATCTGGCAGTTGTCTCCGATTTTTACCTTTGCCACATCGAGAATGGTGCAGTTATAATTTGCAAAGAAATTTTTTCCGACCTCAATATGAAAGCCATAGTCACAGTAAAATGGCGGATTGACAAATGCACCCTCGGATTTTCCAAACAGTTCTTTTACAATGGCTGCGATTCCGTCAAAATCCGAACGGTCGATGGTGTTCAGTTTCTGCGTCAGTCTTCTCGCATTCATCTGCTGCTCCATGACCTCTGCATCGGAAATGTACGGTAACTGTCTGTCTCTTCTCTCTACGTTTTTCATTGTTCTGTATCCTCCCTGGTAATATTATTCACCCACTGATATTTTTTATAGTGTCTGTAAACGGCAGGAAGCTTAATCATTTCATCCAGATTCAGCAGGAAATAAACGACCATGACCGTTGTTCCGATCGTAATCGCCGCATAAAAGAGATTCAGGACAAAAGAAATCTGTGTGGCAAGCGAAACTGCGGACAGGGAATTCTGGTCCAGCGTACCGACCATTAACGCATCGGACGCACTTACCAGTGCATTCATCAGATTCTGTACAACCATCGGGATCAGCAGTGCAAGAAGTTTCCGGTAGAATTCTGGATCTTTTTTCTTGATTTCCCTCTGATTTTTCATTTCTTTTTCCTTTTTTCTGTTTTATTCCATACACGTATATGTTATAATCATATTATCTTAGGTTTTGCGTTTTTTCTACGACAATATTCCTTATTTTTTATAATAATTGTACTTTTTCACGGAGGTTTTTATGATAAATGACCCAATTACAAAAGTCATGCAGGACGCATCCGAGATCGTCCGCTACGATGAAGTCGGCATTCCGCTTTATATCCGGGAAGGACTGCTTTCTTCCTATCCAGATCACCGGGCGCTCTGCCACTGGCATGAGGATATCGAATGGGTACAGATCCGCTCCGGTCAGATGAACTACTATATCAATGGAAAAAGAGTCCTTTTAAACGCCGGGGAGGCGATTATCGTCAATTCCCGCCAGATGCACTACGGATATTCCGAAAACGGCCAGGAATGTGACTTTATCTGTATCCTGTGCCATCCGAAAATCCTCACCGCGAACAGCGTTCTGTACCAGTCTTATATTACGCCGGTTCTTTCGAATCCGGCTCTGGAATATCTTCATCTGAAGCCGGAAAATCCGGAAGATACTGAAGCGCTGCAGACCCTCCCGGAAATTCTCCGGCTGAAGAAGGAACAGCCAACCGCCTACGAAATCGAGGCTGCTGCTCTGCTTTCCCTTTTGTGGTGCCGTCTTTTGCGCACGCATCCGATGATGCCGGACGGCAACACCGCCGTCTCACAGGATCCAGATCTTCTGATCCAGCGCGATATGGTTTCCTATATTTACAGCCACTACAGTGAATCCATCAATCTGGAAGAGATCGCCGCCGCCGGAAAAGTCTGCCGCAATAAATGCTGTCAGATTTTCCGCCGCTATCTTTGCCAGAGCCCAATTGATTTTCTGAATCATTACCGTCTGGAAGTAAGCTGTCATCTGCTAAACACAACCAAAATGTCCATCGCGGAAATCTGTACCGCATGCGGTTTCAATCATCAGAGTTATTATTCCAAAATTTTTCTGCGTACTTACCATTGTACGCCGAGAGATTTCCGGAAACGCGCAGAAGGCCTGCCAACATAACCTGATTTTTTTCTGTACACGTTTTTTTGTTAAAAAAAGGAAGAATTTTGCTAGACATTTTTCCGATCCCTGTTATAATAAAATTACAAAGGTGTTGCGCTAAACCTAACCAAAACACTATATTTTCCATTTATTTTACAAGGAGGATGACATGGTAAAAAAATTTGTCTACGGAACCCCATTTGAAACCGAAGCTGTCGTAAAAGAGATCCCCTCTTCCGAAGGAAACCCGGATTACGGTACCTTCTCCACCGAGAACGGCTTCTCCTTCACTACAAAGCTTGCTGACGAGGACATGGTATTCGGACTTGGCGAAGCCAACCGCGGCATCAACAAACGCGGTTTTCTTTACATCAGTGACTGCGCTGATGATCCAAACCACGTAGAGAGCAAAACCTCTCTGTATGCAGCACACAACTTCATCATCATCTCCGGCAAGACACACGTAGGATTCTTCTTCGATTATCCGGGCACCCTGCGTTTCGATATCGGCTACACAACTTCCGATACAATGACTGTTTCCTGCGAAAACGCAGATCTCTACGTTTACATGATCACCGGTGATTCCGATCTTGATATCGTAAAACAGTTCCGCGGCATCATCGGACGCAGCTACATTGCTCCGAAGTTTGCTTTCGGTTACGGTCAGAGCCGCTGGGGCTACAAAACAGAGGATGATTTCCGCACGGTAGTGAAAAAATACCGCGAAAACCATGTGCCGCTCGATATGGTTTACATGGATATTGACTACATGCAGGATTACAAGGACTTCACCGTAAATGAAGAACGTTTCCCGGATTTCGAGGGATTTGTACAGGATATGAAAAAAGAAAAGATCCATCTCGTTCCGATCATCGATGCCGGTGTGAAAGTCGAAGAGGGTTATGACATTTACGAAGAGGGCTGTGAAAAAGGCTACTTCTGCCGCCGTGAGGATGGCTCCTACTTCGAAGCTACTGTATGGCCGGGCTGGACTCATTTCCCGGATGTCTTAAATGCAGATGCCAGAAAATGGTTTGGTGACAAATACGATGTTCTCGTTTCCAAGGGAATCGATGCCTTCTGGAATGACATGAACGAGCCATCCATCTTCTATTCCCAGGAAGGCCTTGCTGATTTCAAGGAGACTGCAAAGAAATATGTGGAAGGTGACCCGGAGGTTCCGCACTACATGGTAGGCGGAAAGCTTCAGGCACTGGCAAACAACCATGAGGACTATAAACGCTTCTATCACAACGTAAACGGCGAACAGGTCCGCCATGACAAGGTACACAATCTGTTTGGCTACAACATGACACGTTCTGCCGGTGAAGCTTTTGAACGAATTTCCCCGGATAAGCGAATCCTGATGTTCTCCCGTTCTTCCTACATCGGCATGCACCGTTACGGTGGAATCTGGACCGGAGACAACTGCTCGTGGTGGTCACACATCCTGCTGAACCTGAAGATGATGCCGTCCCTCAACATGTGCGGTTTCCTCTATACCGGAGCCGACCTCGGCGGATTCGGTACAAATACCACAAGAGACCTGCTGCTCCGCTGGCTGGCACTTGGTGTTTTCACTCCTCTGATGAGAAACCATGCTGCACTCGGAACACGTGAGCAGGAACCTTACCAGTTTGAGCATATCGAGGACTTCCGCAACGTCATCGGCGTCCGCTACCGCCTCGTTCCGTATCTGTACAGCGAGTACATGAAGGCTGCTTTAAACGACGATATGTACTTCAAACCGCTTGCCTTCGTTTATCCGGACGACAAACTGGCAAGAAATACAGAAGATCAGTTGATGATCGGTAATGAGATCATGATCGCACCGGTTTACACCCAGAATGCCATCGGCCGTTACGTATATCTGCCGGAAGAAATGATGTTTGTAAAATTCCTCGGCAATGGAAACATGTTCCAGGAGGTTCTTCCAAAAGGTATCCACTATGTAGAAGTTGCCCTGAATGAGGTTCCGCTCTTCATCCGCAAAGGCTGCGCAATCCCGGTTGCTGATTTTGCAGAATCCATACCGGATATCAAAGAGGAAAGCATCCGCATGGTCGGATACGAAGGCGCTTCCTACGAGCGTTATACCGATGACGGAGTTTCCCGTATCTGATACAGAAAACAGTTTTTGAATCATCTCCCCCTTTGCAGGAGCTTCCCGGAGCCATCAGGTTCCGGAAGCTCCTGCAGTTTTTTCACGCAAAAAGGCGGGAACCCTCTATGTTTCTCCGGGTTCCCGCCTTTTTTCTTTTCGCTTTATTCTGTTTTAGGCAGCCGCACCTCTACGACGGCTCCGTAATTTTCATCCATATTGGAGCACGTAATGCTCGCCCGTTCGCCGTACATCAGCGCCAGGCGGCGTTTTATATTGGAGATGCCGACATGGTGACGGCCGTGGTAGATGATAGGCGTGTCGTTTTCGATTGCATCCAGTGCCTCTTTCGAAAATCCGTTTCCGGTGTCGGAAATACAGATGTAGAGGTACTCACCGTCCTCGTACGTCTCGTTTGTGAGATATAGGGAAATCTCACTCTTCCGGTCCAGGGATACACCGTGTACTACGGAGTTTTCCACCAGTGTCTGCAGCTGAAGAGACGGAACCTTCCATTCTCCGATATCACCATCCGTCGTTGCTTCAAAGGAAAAGGCTTCTTCTCCGTACCGCAGCTTCTGGATGCGGATATATGCCTCAATGTGTTCCAGCTCTTCCTCCACATCGCGCTGCTTCTTGGAATCCTGGAAAATGTAGCGCATATAGTCGGACAGCACCGTTGTGATCTCAACGATCTCGCCTTCGTTATTCTTATCCGCAATGCCATGGATCAGGCTCAGGCAGTTCAGAAAGAAGTGTGGCTTGATCTGTTCCTGCGTATATTCCAGCTCGGCTTTCTGTTCTGCAAGCTCTTTTTCATAGATCGCAATTTTCAATCCCTGTATTTTCCGCAGCAGTTCCTTGAATTTGCCGCTCACAGACTCCAGCTCTAACAGATTGTTGCTTCCATCATCATTCAGACTCTGCTCTTTTTCCAGCTCCTCCAGTTTTTGTCCGAATTTTTCCAGCGGTTCCAGAATCCGGTGGTAATATGCTGTAATTTCCAATGCGCAGACAATCAGAAGAACCGCGATCAGGACGACGAATGCAATCTGCATAATCAGTACATTCTCAAGAATACCTCCTCCCGGCAGAACCATAAGATTGATTTTTCCGACCGTGCCAAGCTGGTAGGAATAGACCGTCGCATTTTTCTTCTTCTTTCCCGCTTTGGAAAAATCGATAATCTCATTTTTATATTTTTCCGACGTATCTGCCTGCGTCATGACACGGCCTCTGGCATCCACCATAAACGGAATGACATCATACTCCTCTGTTTTGGCGCGGATGGTTCGGAAAATCAGGTTCAGATTGATGACACAGCCGATAACTTTTTTGTTTTTCGCGTACCAGCCTACAATATAGTCGTCGTCGCCAAACGTAATCACAGTCCATTGTGTGCTGATCGAATCCTTTGATGTCATAATCTGCAGATATGACATCAGCATCTGATTCAGCGTTGTCATTCCCTTACTCTCGGTAAACATAGTTCCACTGTCCGTAATCAGAACATTGGCTTTCTGACCGTAGACGAAGAAGGTCTGTACCTCATGGTAACGGATTTTCAGCACACGGTTTCGCTCCCGCAGCGTCTGCTCCATTTCATAATACTGAGCATCTGTCGATGTTATCTGATCCGGGATTTCTTTGATGTTGCTGTCAGAATCCAGCAGATAGATCAGTTCACTGTTGATCTGCGACATATCACGGTTGATCTGATCGACATAGAGCTTTGCCGTATCGGCAATATATTTATCTGCCAGCTTGCGGTTTTCCCAAACGCCCCAGAGCAGGCAGACAACAAGCCCCATCAGGACCAGAAAAACCGGAGTTCCAAGCCGCAGGGACGTATCCTTCAAACTGCGTATTCGAACGCTGCGCAGCATCCTTCGTTTTCCTTTCTGCCAGAGATTCATAAGCGCATCCACCCCTCCTTTTTTCTGTCTGCAGAGCGACTGCCGGACGCCGCACCTTACCGCGCAGCTCCGGCAGTCATTTTACACTCACAGAATATATTTGCAGCTATGTTCTTTGTAACACAGCCCATTATATCACATTTTTTCGCTTTGTGCATGCAAAGTCCGTGTTTCACATGGTGAGAACAGGATTCTTTGTTGCCGTTCGCCTGCTACCGGTGAGCGGTAACATTCTCTTATTCAGAGAAAATGTTCAGCAGCTTTTCTGCATCCGCTCCTTCTTTTACGAATACCGGAATAGTATCCAGCGGTGCAGCAACCGTTACGTTCTGTCCTCCCTCATACTTTTCTCCGGTCCATGCGTTAAACCATGCTGTTCCATCCGGGAGATAAACCTCGCGCTCCGTTACGTGATCCTCCATCACAGGTGCAACATAGAGATCCGGTCCGAACAGATAAGCATCCTCCACATTCCAGCTTTCCTGATCTGTCGGGAAATCATAGAAAACAGGCCGCATCATCGGAGTTCCGTCCTCATGTGCTTTCTTCATCTGTGTCCGGATATAATCTCTCAGGCGCTCACGCAGGAAAATATATTTCTTTGAAATTTCATATGCCTTATCGCCAAAACTCCAGATCTCATTATCGCTGCCGGAGCCGATCTGCTCTGCACCGTAGCCCTCCTGTGGATTGCGGTTTCCATGCAGACGCATGACAGGACAGAAGCATCCGTACTCAAACCAGCGGATGTACAGACGATGGAAATCCGGGTCGTCGGTTCTGGCGCCGTGGAAACCGCCAATATCGGTGGTCCACCACGGAATACCGGCAATCGCCATGTTAAGCCCTGCCTGTACCTGGCGCCGGAAGCACTCGAAGGTACTTACAATATCGCCTGACCATACGAGCGCACCATATTTCGCGCTGCCTGCCCAGGCAGAACGGATCAGGCTGATTGGCATAGTATCGCCTTCTGCCGTCATGCCATCATAGAACGCTTTCAGATAATATTTCGGATAAATATTTCCGACCTCCTGTACGCTTCCGAGCTGATAGCGGTAGTTCTTGAAATCGTAAACGCTGTATTCCGGCTCTGCCACATCCAGCCAGAAGAGTTTTGCACCCTGATCGTAATAATTTTTCTTGATTTTTTCCCAGACATACGTTCTTGCATCCGGGTTGGTTGCATCGAAGAAGACTTCATTTCCACCGCAGAGCATCGTCAGCGGTACACCGTGCTCCGTGCGAACCAGATAGCCCTTCTCTTTCATCTCCTCAAAGTTTTCGGAATAAATGTCGACGGTCGGCCATACCGATACAACAACCTGAATTCCCATCTCCTTTAATTCGCGGCACATACCCGGCACATCCGGCCAGTATTTCGGATCAAATTTGAACTCGCCCTGCTTCGTCCAGTGGAAGAAATCGACGACAATCACATCAAGCGGTACACCGAGTTCTTTGTATTTTCTTGCTACAGACAGAAGCTGTTCCTGGTTCCAGTAGCGGAGCTTACACTGCCAGAAGCCCATGCCGTATTCCGGCATCATCGGAGGTTTTCCGGTCAGCGTCATATAATTCTCCTCGATCTCGGCAGGGGTGTCACCTGCAATCACAAGGTAATCAATTTCTTTCCCGGATTCCGTTACCCATTCCGTTCCATTGTTTGCAAACATCACCTGTCCGACGCCCGGATTGTTCCATAAGAAGCCGTAGCCGATACTGGAAAGATAGAACGGAACACTGACCTGTGAGTTTCTCTGTGCCAGCTCCAGCATACAGCCCTTCAGATCCAGCTCATGCTGCTGATACTGTCCCATTCCGAAGATTTTCTCACCTTTTCTTGCTACAAACCGCGCTACAATACGGAAATTATCCCCGACGCCGTTGCTGTACTCGCGTCCCATGATGTTGAGCGGCATGCTTTCCTCATCGCGCAGACGGCGGAAATGCTCCTTTAACAGAACTCTTCCATCCTCATGATAGAACGTAATGACGCTGCCGGAATCGATCACTGCATGAAGCTTTCCATTTGTGATTTTTCCGTAGGAAGTATCCGTTCCCTCATACATATTGGCAAAGGCTCCGCCTTTTGCTGATGGATCCTCAAAGATTTCAACCTCTCCCGCATGCGCGTCCTTTGCTTCCAGCGCCCAGTCACGGCCGGTAAAGCTTCGATTTTTTGTCGCGCGTACACGCAGTGCATCTTTCCCCCACGCTTCGATGCAGACGGTCTCGCCATCGTAGGAATAAATTAACTTACCCTCTTTTTCCAAAAACATGTAAAAATCCTCCTTTTGTCAAAAACGGCAGGTCATTTCTGGCCTGCCGTTTCTCCTGCTGTTTTGCACCTCAGACATTGATCCGCCGGATCAACGCCTGCTTCTTACAGGTAATGTTATTTTCTGTTTATTTTGCCAGATTTTCTTTGTATGCATTGTAAGCATCTGTCTGAATCTGGAGGAACTCGTCAATACCCATAGCTTTCAGCTGATCGATGTAGGAATCCCATTCATCATCGATGCCGCCGTCTACTACCCAGTGTGCATACTGTGCTTCTACATATTTATAGATATCGGTTCCGATTGCCGTGATTCTGGAAAGGTCTTCGTCGGTATACTGAACCATCGGGAATCCGCAGTTTTTCTCAGTATCAACATATTTCTCGTTGATTGCATCGTCTGCCAGTTTGATACCATCACCCTGATCTTCCGGAAGAGAAACTTTGTCATAGAAATCCCCGTTCATGTATTTTGGTCCGAAGTCACGTAAGGAGTTGGACCATGCGGAAGTATCCAGAGAAGATCCATCGCTTGGCACATCTACATTGTAGGTTCCGTCGCCATTGTCTGTGATCTGGCTTCCGATCGTACCATAGAAGGTCTGTAACGATGCAAGATCGGTGTAAAATTCATCCGCCCATTTCAGCAGGGTGTCAGGATCTTTACAGTCTTTGGAGATCATGAGCTCACGGTCGGAGATATCAAGGTAATTGGTTGCTGCTTCTACGTAGTGGTTTCCATCGTAGCCTTCTACTGCCTCAAGGGTCTTAAACTGATTTACGTTCGGGCCAACCTCAGCATCTGCAGTCCATCCAAAGATAAGACCTACCTGAGAACCTCCATCTGCCTGCTGTTTTGCTGTCTTCATGGAGCCATCCTGTGTGAAGTACTCAGGGTCAACAACGCCCTCTTCCCATAACTGACGCATCCATTTTACTGCTTCTTTGTAATTTTCTTCCATCGGCATGAAGACCGGTTTTCCTTCGCCATTCAGTCCCATGTAGTTTCCGTCACGGCTTACCATGGTTCCGAACGGGGAAAGAATGTGGCGCAGATCACCGCTTAACAGTCCGCTGCCTGCTGAATTTGTGATACCGATTTCGTTGGTAGGATCCCCGTCACCATCAGCATCTTCTGTTGCAAATTTAACAAGAACCTCTTCCAGCTCTTTATAGGTCTTCGGTGTTTCCAGTCCTAAGTTATCCAGCCATTCCTGGTTGATGCACATAACATCGCCGCAAACCTTCGGACGAAGCGGAAGCTTCTTCGGTAAGCTGTAGATTCTTCCGTCACGGCTGGTGCAGACTGCTTTCAGTTCCGGATCAGCCTCAAAGGCTGCTTTCAGGTTCGGCATATCTTTTTCGATCAGATCTGTCAGATCCAGGAATGCCGATTTGTTCTGTGCCATATCTGCCTGTGTTAAGCAGATGGAGCCAAGAAATGCATCCGGGAGGTCTCCGGAAGCCAGCAGCAGAGATTTCTGCTCGGACCAGTCACTGTTGTAATAAACCTGCCAGTCGATGTTGATATTCATCTTGTCCTCGATTTCTTTCATGACGCCTTCATGCAGGAAATCGGTCGGCCAGGTATCGGTCCATCTTACCGTTGCAATTTTGTAGGTTGGGCGGTCACTGGTATCTGCTGTATCGCCGGCAGAAGATTCTGTCTTGGCAGAACTTGCTGCAGTGCTTCCACTCGTACTTTCCGCTCCTCCATTACTTCCACATCCTGCAAGCAGTCCGGCTGCCATTGCGGCCGAAAGAGCAACGCTCCAGGCCATTTTCGTTTTCTTTCTCATCATCATCTCTCCTTTATGATTTTTTTATTTGCAATACTTCTCTCCTGTCCGCAGGATCAGCCTTTCAGGGATCCGAGCATAACACCCTGATTGAAGTATTTCTGCACTAACGGGTACATACACATGATCGGCGCGGAGGAAACCACGATGATCGCGTATTTGATAAGATCGGCCATCTGCTTTGCCTCAACGGCTGCAGCGCCGGTACTCATGGCACTCATGGTCTGATTGCCGACCAGAATGCTTCGAAGGACAATCTGCAGCGGCTGCAGACTTTCGCTTCGGATATAAATCAATGCATTAAAGTAGGAGTTCCACTGTCCTACTGCTGCCCACAGGGCAATAACAGCGATAACGGCTTTGGAAAGCGGAAGCACAATCTTGAAGAAGAATCCAAGGTATCCACATCCATCCAGCTGCGCCGCCTCCCAGAGATCCTCCGGGATACTGTTGTTGAAGAACGTTCGTCCTACGATGATGTAATACGTTACAACGGAGAACGGAACAACCATAACCCAGAAGGTATCCAGCAGATGAAATCTCTGTACTGCCAGGTAGGTCGGGATCAGACCGCCGGTGAAGAACATCGGGATCAGATAAAATGCTGTAAAAAATCTTTTTCCATACAAATGCTTTCTGGAAAGCGCGTAGGAAGCCGGAATATTGACAACGAGTGTCACAAGCGTTCCCATAATTACGTAAGCAATCGTATTGCGGTAGCCGGTCCACAGCTTTGCGTAGCTCGCCAGCTGTTTGTAGCCTTTGAAGTTAACTCCTTTTGGAAGGAACATAATCTGTCCGTTGGATACGGCTGCCGGATCACTGAACGATGCAATGATGATGAAGTACATCGGATACAGGGTGATGATGATCAGAAGCACGCCGATCGTATACAGGATGATATCGAAAATCCAGTCTTCTCTGGATTTCTTTACTTTATTTGTTGATACTGCTTTTGCTTTACTCATATTTTTGCTCTCCATTCCTATGTAGGCTCAAAATTCTGTCAGATCAGTGAGGTATCACTCATTTTACTGGAAATGAAGTTGACCGCCAGAAGAAGAATCAGGTTGATAATGTTGTTGAACAGGCCAATTGCAGCGGAAAGGCTGTACTGGCTGCTCACAAGACCCATCTTATACACATAGGTGGAAATGATCTCACTCGAAGTACTGTTCAGTGTATTCTGCAGCAGGTAAACCTTCTCAAATCCAATGCTCATAACGCTTCCCATTCTCATGATAAACATGATGGTTGCCGTCGGCAGCAGAGCCGGAACGTCGATGTGGATCATTTTGTGCCATTTGTTGGCACCGTCCATCGTTGCCGCTTCATACAGGCTCGGGTCTACAGAGGAAAGCGTTGCGATATAGAGGATACTGTCCCATCCTACATGCTGCCATGCCTCAGACCATACATAAATGTGCGGGAATGCTTTTGCACTTCCCATCAGGTTCGGGAGCTTGAATCCAAGCAGTCCGACCAGCTTTGCGATAATACCTGTACTTGGAGAAAGAAACAGGATCAGCATTCCGGCCATAACAACGGTGGAGATGAAGTGCGGCAGGTAGGTTGATACCTGGAAGAATTTTTTAAACTTCTGTGCCTTCATCTGGTTAACCAGCAGTCCCATGATAACCGGAAGCGGGAATGTTACCGCGATGGTGTAAAGACTGATGATAATTGTGTTTTTAATGGTCAGACCAAACTGATAGGAGTTAAAGTACTGTTTGAAGTATTTCAGTCCAGCCCAGCTGCTTCCCATAATTCCTTCCGCAGGTGTAAAGTTTTTAAATGCAATCACAATTCCGTACATCGGATAGTACGTAAACAGTGCAAAAATGATGATGGAAGGAAGCATCAGTAAATATAATGGCCTGCTTCTTCTCACTTCCTCTACAAATCCTATGGAGCTTTTCTTTTTGGTTTTACTATGGTTGGCGCTCACATATCATCCCTTCTTTCCTTTAAATTTTTCGTAACTGTTCAGAGTCCCATCTCGATTTTTCTTCCATTTCGCATGGCTCTGAATCGTTACAATTTTTCTTTTTCATGCTCTCGTTTCAACCGATGAACATATTATACAAAAAAGAGTGGCGTTTTTCTATCATTTTCCGGCAGTCTGTATATTAAAAAAGAGATGTCTTTTCACATCTCTTTTTTAATCAGAACGTTTTTTTGTTATTGATATCGTTTTTTTGTTATTTTTGTCTGCTCCGGTACTCATTTGGTGTACATCCGACCAGCTCCCGGAACGTTTTACTGAAATAAGAAAAATTTCCATAGCCGACTTCCATCGCAATTTTGCTAATCGGAAGCGATGAACTGCGCAAATACTCCTTTGCCCGCTCAATGCGCCGCTCAGCAATATAATTCGGAAGCGACATTCCCGTTGTTTTCATAAAAATTTTGGAAACGTAGTCCTCTGAGAGGAACACTTTTCCTGCAAGCACGGATCTTGAAAGATCCTCGTTCAGATTCTGTTCGATATAGTCTTTTAGCTGCTCCACCACATTGTCACTGCGGGATTCGTTCTTTTTCTGACCTTCCAGCACATCAAACAGATAATCGATGAACGCATGGGCACCTACCACAGAAAGAACCGCCTCTCTCCGTTTCGTTTCATACTCTTCACTGTCAAAAATCTGTCCGAAAACGATATTGCTCTCTTTTAAATAAACATATATATTCTGCATCATTTCTTCAAAAAAACGACTTGTGAAATCTTTTCGCAGACCGCCGCTTTTCTCACGCTTTTTCAGATATTCCTGCAGCTTTTCCCGCACAGCCGCAAGGGAATCGGATCGCTCCATCTCAGCCAGATACGTTTTCCACGGCACTTCCTGATAATCACGCTCTACGAAGGACCAGCGTGTCTCATACAGAATCCCTGTTTCATCCGGCACTACATACTTTTCCATCTCTTCGAGCTGATCGCGGCTCTTTGAAATCTCATCCAGTACCGCCGGTTTTCCCATGTACATGCAGAATCTTGCCGGAAACGCACCCGCCAGACAGGTCCGCAGTTCTGCCAGTTCCTCCTGCGTTCCCATCGCACTTCCGTGATTTCGCAACACAACTGCCCATTCCAGATCGCTGACATGTACCACGGTTTCCAGTTTCATTTCTGTTGTTTCCACATATTCCGTCAGAACATTTGTAATCACAAAATTATATAAACTGATCTCTTTTTTATAATGTTCCTTATCCGGAATTTCCAGTACCCGCAGCAGAATCAGACGGAAGGTCTCATCCGGAGTACAATATCCGCTCTTTTTTGCCCTTTCAATCCAATACTCCTCCTGCAGACACTGAACCAGAAGATCCTCCCAGAATTGCTTTTCATTCTCTCCTTTTTTCTCCTGTTTCTTCTGTTTTTGATGTTTTTCCTGCACAATCCCGACAATTCTGCGCAGCGCTGTTTCCAGATCCACATTGGAAATCGGTTTTAACAGATATTCCCTTGATGACAGCTTCAGCGCCATCTGCGCATACGCGAAATTTGCATAGCTGCTCAGGAAGGTACATTCAATATCCAGCTTTTTGTACCGGATCCATTCCAGAAGCTCCAGCCCGTTGCCCTGTGGCATATCAATGTCACACAGCAGCATTTCAATCGGATACTCTTCCAGCAGCTTCTGCGCCTGGCGGATGTTGTTTGCCGTAAATACCATATCAATTCCAATTCCGCTCCAGTTGACGGTTTCTTCCAGCTTTTCCACCAGAAGCTTATCATCATCTACAATCAGAATACTAATCCCCATAGGTAAGCCTCCAATATATTTTTCTTCTTTTTCCTACAGAAAAAAGCCAGCCGACAGACTCTTATTTTTCTGTCAGCTGGCCTGTTTAAAAACCATTATAACCTGTTTATTCTTTTCCGTCAAAGCAATAGGTACACATTTTGCATTTCGGCAGTCCGATCGACTCTACCAGATCGTCCAGACGGTGATATCTGAGGCTGGTGAAATTCTGACGGCGGCAGATTTCCTGGCACATGGACTCGTAGCGGTCGCTGGTCGGATCTGCATACTCTTCCAGTACTTTCTCTGCGTTTTCTCCCTCTTTTTCCAGAATAATCCGTCTGGTGATCAGATCCAGCTCGGATTTGGAGCGGGAGAAATTCAGGAATTTGCAGCCATACAACAGCGGCGGGCACGCCGGGCGGACATGAACTTCTTTTGCACCACTCTGATATAAAAATTCCGTTGTCTCACGGAGCTGCGTACCGCGCACGATGGAGTCGTCGATCAGCAGCAGTTTTTTCTGATCGATCAGTGCCTGCACCGGGATCAGCTTCATTCGGGCAATCAGATTTCTCTGTTCCTGATTTGTCGGCATAAAGGAGCGTGGCCAGGTCGGGGTATATTTGATGAATGGTCTTGCAAACGGAACTTTGGACTCATTCGCATAGCCGATTGCATGGGCAATTCCGGAATCCGGCACGCCTGCAATGAGATCCGGGTGGACATTGCTTCCCGCATCACGTTTGGCAAGCATGGCACCGCAGTGATACCGCATCTCCTCTACATTGATCCCCTCATAGGACGCAGTCGGGTAACCATAGTAAACCCACAGGAAGGAACAGATCTTCATCTCCTCCTGCGGCGGCACGAGCATCTCGACGCTCTCCGGCGTAATAAAGTCAATCTCACCCGGTCCGAGTTCATGGTAATCCGTGTAACCCAGGTTCAGATATGCAAAATTTTCAAAGGATGCACAGTACGCTCCCTCTTTCTTGCCAATAACAAGCGGGGTGCGGCCTTTTTTATCGCGCGCAGCGTAGATGCCGTCTTTTGTCAAAAGCAGCAGGGTCATGGAACCGTCAACAACATCCTGCAGATGGCGGATGCCCTCCGGAATTGTCTTTTCACTGCAGATCAGAGATGCCGCAAGTTCGGTCGCATTGATCTGACCGGTGCTCATCTCCTGGAAATGGGTGCGGCCGTTGCCGTAAACCTCTTTTAAAAGCTGATCCATGTTGTTGATTTTTCCAACCGTGGTAATCGCAAAGCTTCCAAGGTGTGATTGGATCAAAAGCGGCTGCGGTTCATAGTCGGAAATGCAGCCAATGCCGAGGTTTCCCTCCATTTCTTCCACATCACGCTCAAATTTTGTACGGAACGGTGAATTTTCAATGTTGTGGATAGCACGTGAAAAGCCATTTGCTCCGTATGTCGCCATACCGCCTCTTCTTGTTCCGAGATGTGAGTGATAGTCTACTCCATAAAACAGTTCCAGTGTACAGTCTTTTCTTGATGCAACTCCAAAAAAGCCTCCCATTTCTTGTCTACCTCTCTTTGTGTATTTTTTCGCCCTTGTGTTCTCTTAAATATGAATGCCCCGGCAAACCGGGATGCCCGGTTACTGTTCACCGATGCGGGAACCGCAACCAGTCTTCTTTTAGTGTACCACGATCTTCTCCGTACTGTAAAGTACAACTAATAAATTTGATATAAAAAATAATCTACATTAATAAATAAATTTACAGCTTTTTCCACAAAGATTTTACTGTAAAATCCAAAAAAGAAAGTATTGATTCTTTTTATCGGTTATGATACTTTAAAACTGCTTATGAATCTTGGTTTTGCGTTAAACGCAAGAAAACGATTCATTCTTATTTTATCTTTTCTTAAGAGGAGGTTTTTACCATGGTTTCACTTTTGTTACCAGTCATTTATCTGGCATTCATCAGTCTCGGACTGCCGGATTCTCTGCTCGGCTCAGCGTGGCCGGTCATGTATCAGGAGCTTGGAACTTCTGTTTCTTCTGCCGGCATCATTTCTATGATTATTGCCGCCGGAACAATCGTATCCAGTTTGAACAGCGACCGTCTGAATACCCGCTTCGGCACCGGAAAAATCACGGCAGTAAGCGTTCTCACAACAGCAGTGGCGCTGTTTGGATTCTCCGTCAGCCACTCTTTTCTCGCCCTCTGCCTCTGGGGTATCCCCTATGGCCTCGGCGCCGGAAGCGTGGACGCAGCCCTGAACAACTACGTTGCCCTGCACTATAAAGCCCGCCATATGAGCTGGCTGCACTGTATGTGGGGCGTCGGATGCAGCACGGGGCCGGTCGTCATGGGATATGCCATCAATCATTCCACCTGGAACAACGGCTACCGTACCATCGCATTGTTTCAGATTGTGCTGACTCTGATTTTATTTTTCAGTCTTCCGCTCTGGCAGAAGCCATCTGCTGATGCTTCTGCAGATGAGACCTCCGTTCCGGAACAGAGAAGTTTTTCCCGCCTGATCCGCGTTCCCGGTGTCAAAGAGGTTCTGACCTGCTTCTTCTGCTACTGCGCGGTAGAATCTACTGCCGGCATGTGGGCTGCAAGCTACTGTACTTTGTTCCGCGGCATCGATGCAAAGCGTGCGGCAAGCTGGGCAAGCCTGTTCTACGTTGGCATCACGATCGGACGGTTCTTCTGCGGTTTCATCACAATGAAATTAAATGACCAGAAAATGATCCGGCTCGGACAGGCTGTGATCGCAGTCGGCACGATTCTGATGCTGCTGCCGCTTGGCGATTCCCTTCTGTTTATCGGCCTGATCCTGATCGGACTTGGCTGTGCGCCGATTTATCCTTCCATCATTCACGAGACACCGGCAAACTTCGGTGCTGACTTAAGCCAGGGAATCATCGGCATCCAGATGGCCTTTGCTTACGTCGGAACCTGCCTGATGCCGCCGGTTTTCGGTGTTCTCGGCCAGCATATTTCCTTCGGACTGTATCCGGTATTCCTGATGGCCATTTTGATTCTGATGGTTGTAATGGCAGAGCGGATGCACCGCGTAACGGCGGAAAAGAGAAATTCTTATAAAGCCAACTATTAATCCAATTATTCTGCAGCAGAATGGTCCCCTTGGATCAAACTCTGGTATACTGCGTACAAAAAAGTACATCTGATCAGGTTACTCCCTGATCAGATGTACTTTTTGTAAATTTCGGAAATTTTTTCAAGCACGCTCCGCTTCAAACTCTTTCACCAAATCCTCCAGCAGGTTTCTGATCTGCAGGTGCTGCAGACATACTTTCTCACATTTTCCGCATTTCACGCAGTCTGATGCCTTTCTGCCCGGTGCAGTATATACAAGATTGTGATAAGAAATACTGATACATCACGCCAATTTTCCTGTTTCATTCCTCAATCATGCCAAAGACATCTTCAATCTCGCCCATATACAGATAATGGAGATCGCCATCTTTATATAAAGTATCGCGCGTAAATTCCGGCAGATCTTCTTTCTCCATTCTGACCGCATAGATTTTTTTGCAGACAAAGGTCAGCTCTGCCTCTTCAAATCCAACCGCATTTCCCAGCATCTTCGGTGTCAGACTGGTCAGACTGATCTTATCCGGCACATCATTTCCCGATTTTGATCCCAGGATTCCAAGATCCTTCCGATATTTCTCTGGAAAAAAGCAGACCGTAAACTCGTCTTCCTTCTGCAGAATCTGATGCGTCCGGCGGCTTTCCCGGATAAATACGGTAATGATCTGCTTTCCTTTCTTTGGCGGTCCCCAGATCGTCCCCATCGTACCCCATCCGATCGTCATCGTATTATACTCCCTTGGCGTACCCGCAGTACACAAACCCCAGCGGTCATCAAAAATAGAAAACACATCATACTTTGCGGTTTTAAAATTCTCCATCGTAATGTTCATACTACATTCCCCTTTCGCTGATTTGCTTTGTTATCCTTAGCATACCGTACGGTAGTAACTACCGGGCAAGAACTTTTTTTTCGAAGCCTTGAATTTTTATAAAAACAGGGAATTTTTTTATTTTAGAAATAAGAATTGTATGTTATACTAATGAACGTTGCCACTCCCAGACAGGCAGAGAAGGGAGGGTTGACAGTGCAAGAACTATTCATTTCATTTTTTCTTTCCGTTATGGCAAGTATAGTAGCCTACTATATCTGCAAATGGCTGGACGGTAAGAAATAACTGGCAGCCAGCCTAAGGTTTAAGCCGCCTTGCCCAAAAGGCACAGAAAGCCCCACGAGTTGCAGCTCGTGGGGCTTTTGTTGACTTTGCAAGCCATTCATTTCATTGCCTATCGGCATTATAGCATATGAAAATTTAAAATGCAATATTCTTAAGTTTTAAAAATAAGATTTCTTTTTCATCTATTTTTCCACAACGCAAAAACCGGAATGCTTACACATTCCGGTTTCCAGTAGAGCGCGAGACGGGATTCGAACCCGCGACCCCAACCTTGGCAAGGTTGTACTCCACCCCTGAGCCACTCGCGCATTTATTAATTTTTATCTTGCTAAGTGCTCGCTGCACCTTACAAATGATACTATACAGGAACTCCCCTCATTTGTCAATACCTATTTTCAATTTTTTTCAAAAAAAATCAAAAGTATCTACGATTCCCTCAATTTTCGCTCTCCATCAGACACCCGCACAGCTGTCTTCCCCCCACAAATTCACACCGAACCACCCTCCTGACGAATCCAGACTCCTCCCAACCCCACATGCTCACGCCGATCCGCCTCCTGGCGGATCCAGACGCTTTACCCCCGTCCCCACCGTCAGACCTCGCGTGGCTTCGTACCTGCGGTGCAGCGGGCATAGAAAAAGAGGGCAAGAACTGTGAGCGCAGAAGGGGCCCGGAAAAATGGGATGACCTCTGGTGCACAATACCAGAGGTCAAAACGCACTGAGTCGGGAAACCATCAGGTTTCCTGACGAATTGCGTTGATTCTCATTTTTCCGGGCCCCTTCCGCGCCACAAGTTCCGCCCTCTTTTTCTCGCCCGCTGCACCGCAGGTACGAAGCCACGCGAGGTCGTCCGAGGTTGTCCGAGGTCGTCCGTATTCACCTCTACGCCTTCAGAATCGCGCTCAGCACATACTGATTATTTGAGAAGTTTTTCTGCGAAATATCCCCGAGTCTGATCAGGTCAACATCCAGCCACAGCTCCTCTGCTGCCACCATCATATTTGCAAACATAATCCCGAAATTCACCTCATCCCACTTCCGAAGCTTCTCCACACTGTGCTTCTTCGAGAAAATATGAATCCTGTTATCATACACCACAAATCTCCACGGCTGGCTGTTCATACTGGATGGCGACAGTCTCGCCGCTTCCAGCATCTGCGTCATCCACTGTCGCGGCACCTCTTTGAACACACAAAGATCCTCCAGCGGCAGTCTCTTTGCTTCACTTTGCCGTCTCGTATGCGAACCATGACTCTTACCAAAAGCGACGATCCCCACCAGCCGCTTTCCGTTCTTCTCAAGCTCCGCCTTTTTCACACGATTACTTCCGATAAAGCAGGTTCCCAGTCCGATACTGCACAGATACAGCACCATCTGTTCCATAATATAACCCACGTTCATCAGATATCGTTCTGACTCCTCCGAATAAAAAGCCATATAATACGGCGCCTTCACACTGAACATACTGAGCATTCTCTCCTGCCCTTTTCTGTTGTCCAGAATCGCCATATCCACACCGATGCCCGAAAACAGTGCCGGCATCTCCTTATAATGCTCCCAAATCTTATCCAAAGTCTGCGGCGGAAGCGTATCAAAACAATAATTCCTTACTGATTTTCTAACAAAAATAGCCTCATATAAATTCATACTCTCACCCTTACTTCATCTGCTATCCGTCTGTTTTTGTTACAGTTCACTGCTGAATGAACAGTAATATTTCTTTCATAGCCGGCCGCGGCCCGCTCCCCATTTTTACAGGAGCAAAGCCGCATTCCGAAAAATTTACGTTTAATCTTCCGCATTCGACAGAAATACGGAAATTCTCCCTCTTAATCGCAAATATTTTTCAATTTCCAGCTCATCCATTTTTACTCTGTAATAATATTGTAACATATCCAAAAACTTTTTCAAGGGAAAAACGCGCCAAATTTTGTATATTTTTCACACATATTTCCCATCAAATTTATGCAACTTTAAAACCTGTGCTTACGCTTCCGCGGTCAGCTTCTCCAGCTCCTCCACATAAGAAGCAAACACATCCAGCGCCTCTTCCACCGGCTCCGGCTTCGTCATATCGACGCCGCAGATCTTCAAAAGGTCAATCGGATCCATCGAGCAGCCGCCGCTTAAGAACTGTTTGTACTTCTCCACGATACCCGGCTCCCCTGCCAGGATCTTGCTGCTGATCGCAATCGCCGCCGAAAATCCCGTTGCATACTGATATACATAGAACGGTGTATAAAAATGCGGAATTCTCGCCCATTCCAGCGCGATCTGCGGATCCGAAATCATATCCGGTCTGAAATACTCCTTGTTGATCGACAGATACAGCTCCGAAATACCGTCCGCCGTCAGCGTGCCTTCCTCTGCCATCTTCTCATGAATCCGCTTCTCAAACTCCGCAAACATCGTCTGGCGGAACACCGTTCCCTTAAACTGATCCAGGAAATAATTCAGCAGGAAAATCTTCTCCTCTTTTTCTTTCGCATGCTTCAGCAGATAGCGGATCAGCAGTGCCTCGTTGCAGGTTGATGCCACCTCAGCGACAAAGAGGCGGTACTCCGCATACGTAAACGGCTGTGTATGGTTCGAATACCAGGAATGCAGCGAATGGCCCATCTCATGCGCCAGTGTGAAGACCGAATCGATATTTCCGTTAAAGCTCATCAGCACATACGGATGGGAATCGTAAGAACCCCAGGAGTAAGCACCGCTCTTTTTTCCTTCGTTCTCATAAACATCCACCCAGCGCTCCGAAAAGCCCTTGTCCAGCAGTGCCACATAATCATCCCCGAGCACGGCAAGCGCTTTCTTCACGATCTCGATCGCCTGCTCATACGTATATTTCTGCTCGTACTCTTTCGTCAGAGAAACGTAAACATCATACATATGAAGTTCATCCACACCGAGCAGCTTTTTACGCAGTGCCACGTAGCGGTACATCGCCGGCATTTTTGCATGAATCGCCTCGAGCAGCTTGTCGTAAACCGAAACCGGGATATTTCCGCCATCCAGCGATGCAGCCAGTGCAGATGGATATTTTCTTACATCTGCAAAGAATGCGGCCTGTTTCAGATTGGCACCGAACGTTGCGGCGAGCATGTTTTTGTGTTTTTCATACTCCGCATAATACTTCTCAAACGCTTCTTTTCTGACCCGGCGGTCCTTCGACTGTAAAAATCCGACGAAGGTGCCGTGGCTCAGTGGAACCTGATTTTCCTCTTCATCCGTGACCGGCTGGAATCTGAGGTCTGCGTTCGAAAATGCCGAGAAAATCTGATCCGGGCTGGATGCCATCTCTCCGGCTTTTGCAAGAACCGCCTCCATCTCCGGCGAGAGAATGTGCTCTTTCTTGCGGAAGTTTTCTTTTAATATGCGATCGTACAGACGGAGCGGCTCATATGCTTTTTCAAATTCTGTAACCGTCTCCTCGTCAAGCTCCAGGATCTCCGGCTCTACGAAAGAAGAGGCATCCGCAAGAACAGCCATCATGCTGTCCATCTTTCCGGCATAGCCCTGATACTTCTGATTTCCCATATCCTGGTGATATTTCTGGCTTGCATAGACATACAGGCTGGAAAAGACGCGGCTGATGTCATCCAGACCGGAAAGAACGTCATACAGCGCTTCTGCACTCTCTTTCATTGTTCCCTGTTTTGCGCGGAACGCTTCTATTTTCTTCGCAAGCTCCTGCTCTGTTTTCTCAAATTCTTCATCACTACCAAACAAACTCGAAAGATCCCAGCAGTACGCCGGATCCATCTCTTCTCTTTTTTTCAGTTTAATTTCTGCCATATTTCTCCCTTCATCCATCTTTTTAGACGGAACTATTTCTGCGGTTTTTCTTCTAATACTAATGTGCCGCACTTACGCTTAGTTTACCACAATTTAACCTCTAAATCTAAAATTTTTTCTTAATTTTCTTGACAAATCCATAAACCGATTGTATGATTGTACTATCAAGTTAATACAGTAGTACAAAAGGAGTGAATGCCATATGCCATGGAATCTTGATTCCTCGCGGCCGATCTATCTGCAGATCATCGAGCGGGTACAGATGGACATCATCACCGGGCGCTATCAGCCGGGCGATAAGCTTCCGTCCGTCCGCGATCTCGCGCAGGAGGCCGCCGTCAACCCGAACACAATGCAGAAAGCGCTTTCCGAACTGGAACGCAGCGGACTGATCTATTCCCAGCGGACCAGCGGACGCTTTATTACCGAAGATAAGGAGTTGATTCATCAGATGAAAAAAGAACTTGCCGCCGCAGAAGTATCTGCTTTTGTTGCCCACATGAAACAGCTCGGCATAACCCCGGAGGAAATCCGGCAGCTACTTGCCGAAACGATTGAGGAGGAAGAAAATCATGAGTGAACTTGTAACGTGTAAAGACCTGACGAAGCGCTTCGGAAACCACACCGCGCTCGATCATCTCAACCTTTCCCTGGATTCCGGGAAAATTATCGGACTGCTGGGGCCCAACGGAAGCGGAAAGACGACGCTCTTAAAGCTGCTGAACGGACTGCTGACCCCGAGTGAGGGTGAAGTCCTCATCGCCGGAAATCGTCCCGGTATTGAGACAAAACGGATCGTCTCCTATCTGCCGGATAAAATGTATCTCGGCAGCTGGATGCGCGTCTCGGATCTTTTAACGTATTACAGCGATTTCTTTGAGGACTTTGACATGTCCCGCGCCAATGCCATGCTGGAATCCTTAAAAATCAGCCCGAAGGACCGTTTGAAAACGATGTCGAAGGGAACGAAAGAGAAAGTCCAGCTCATCCTCACGATGAGCCGCCGCGCAAAGCTCTACTGCCTCGACGAGCCGATTGCAGGCGTCGATCCGGCAGCACGCGATTACATTTTATCTACGATTTTAAACAACTACGAACCAGACGCATCCATCCTCATCTCAACACATCTGATTTCCGATGTCGAAAATATTCTCGATGAGGTCATCTTTATCCAGGAGGGCCAGTTAAAACTGCACGCCTCGGTTGAGGATATCCGGATGCAGGAGGGTGAATCGATTGATTCTTATTTCAGGGAGGTATTCAAATGTTAAAAAAATGTCTGAAACATGAGTGGAAAGCATGCTGGAAAAACATGGCGCTGCTGAACGGTGCCGCCATTTTCATGGGCGCTCTCGGAGGCTTCGGATTCCTCTTTTCCCAGATTTCTGAGCTGCCGGATCTGCTGATCGTCCTCTATCTGTTTGCGTACGTTTTGATTGTGATCGCCGCATCCGTCATGACACAGGTGCTGATGATCCAGCGCTACTATAAAAATCTTTTTACCGACGAAGGGTATCTGACCAACGTCCTTCCGGTATCGGCAACGGATCATATTCTCTCCAAAATGCTGGTTTTCGGCGCATGGAGCATCTTAAACGCACTTTCCGTTCTCGCTTCCTTCGCTTTTTTGCTTCTGCCGTCCGCAATCCGGTATTTTACCGCAAACACCCTGCTTTTTTACAACAAGACCATGACCTTTTCCGATTTTCTGTCCTATCTCTGGGCACAGATTACCGGTGTTGCCGATGCTGCTTTTTCCCTGATCGGCATCACGAACCACATCGGTATGGCACTGTTTTCCATCGTTGGCTTCTTCGCTTCGCTGTTCTTTGGCATTCTTCTGTTCTATGCCGCCATCAGCATCGGAAGCCTGGTATCCAGCCACAAAATTCTGACGGCTGTCCTCTCTTACATCGGCATGACTACCGTGATCCAGATCTTCGGCGGAATCAGCATCGTCCGTGTTTTCCAGGACTCCACACCGACTGCTGTGGTTACCACATCCTCGGTTTCCACACTTATCATCACCGTGGTGCTCTGCGTTGTTCTGTTCCTGATCTGCCGCTATATCTTAAGCAGACGGCTGAATCTTTCATAAAAATTGCATTAAAAAACGCCGCCGCGGACGAACCGAATCGTCTGCGGCGGCGTTTTGTATGCATGTTCTGCACTTATGCCAGATGCCAGATATCCTCGTTGTACTGTGCAATGGTACGGTCGGAGGAGAAGAAGCCTGCTTTTGCGATGTTGATCAGGCACTTCTTGTTCCATGCATCTTTGTTCTCGTAGTCTTTGTATACTCTTTCTTTTGTCTTGATGTACTCTTTCAGGTCGAGCAGCGTCATGAACCAGTCTTTGTTCAAGATCTCTTTGTAGAGTCTCTCCAGGCAAACCTTGTCGCCGATAGCAAGAAGCTCATCGCTGACGATGAAATCAACCAGCTTTGCAATCTCCGGATCTTCGTCATAGATGTCTTTTGAGCAGTAAGCAGCATCTGCGTACAGGTCGATGACATCCTGCGGTTTCTTTCCGAAGATGTAGATGTTCTCTTTTCCGACAAGATCGCCAATCTCAACGTTTGCACCGTCTTCTGTTCCAAGCGTCAGGGCACCGTTCAGCATGAATTTCATGTTTCCGGTTCCGGAAGCCTCTTTGGATGCCAGGGAGATCTGCTCGGAGATATCTGCTGCCGGGATCACCTTTGCAGCTTTTGATACGTTGTAGTTCTCAAGCATAATCACTTTGAAGTACGGGCTTACCTCAGGATCGTTATCAATCAGCTCCTGCAGGCACAGGATCAGATGGATGATATCTTTTGCGATGATATAAGCCGGTGCAGCCTTTGCACCGAATACCATGGTGATCGGGGTTTTCGGCTTGTTGCCGCTCTTGATATCCATGTATTTGTAAATAGCGTACAGGGCGTTCATCTGCTGGCGTTTGTACTCATGAAGACGTTTTACCTGTACATCGATGATGGAATTTTCATCCAGCGCGATATTCTGTGTCTCATACAGGAACTGTTTGAGATCCAGTTTGCGGTTGTGTTTGATCTCCTCAAGTTTTGCAAGAACCTTCTTGTTGTCTTTGTATTTGAGCAGTTTTTCCAGCTCGTCGGCATCTTTTTTGAATCCCGGTCCGATCAGGCTCTCGATATACTGTGCCAGTTCACGGTTGCAGTGCAGCAGCCAGCGGCGGAAAGTGATTCCGTTTGTCTTGTTGTTGAATTTCTCCGGATAAATATCGTAGAACGGTTTCAGCTCGGAGTTTTTCAGGATCTCGGTGTGCAGTGCTGCAACGCCGTTAACAGAGAATCCGTAGTGGATATCCATGTGTGCCATGTGGACGCGCTGATCCTTGTCGATGATCGCTACTTTCTCATCTTTGTATTTCTTCTTTGCCTGTGCGTCCAGCTCGTGGATAATCGGCATCAGGTGCGGAACAACCTCCTCGAGGTAATCGATCGGCCATTTTTCCAGTGCCTCTGCCAGGATGGTGTGGTTGGTGTAAGCACAGGTCTTGCTTACAACATCGATGGCTTCCTGCATGGTAAAGCCTCTCTCCTGCAGCAGACGGATCAGCTCCGGAATGACCATGGACGGATGGGTATCGTTGATCTGGATCACAACGTGATCATACAGCTTGTGCAGATCGTAGCCCTTCTGCTCGCACTCCATCAGGATAAACTGTGCGCCGTTGCTGACCATGAAATACTGCTGGTAGATACGAAGCAGCTGTCCGGCACGGTCGCTGTCATCCGGGTAGAGGAACAGTGTCAGGTTTTTCTGGATCTGATGCTTGTCAAAGTTGATGCTGTCTGATGGAACGATACTCTCGTCTACCGTGTCTACATCGAACAGATGCAGACGGTTACAGCCATTGTTGTAACCCGGTACGTCGATATCATACAGGGTAGAATGCATCGTGAAGTTTTTATACGGAACTGCAAAGGATACCGGCTGTCTGACGAGCCAGCTCTCATTTGTGATCCATGGATTTTTCACTTCTTTCTGTTTGTGGTCGACCAGAAGCTGGCGGAACAGACCGAAGTGATAATTAAGGCCGATACCGTCTCCCGGCAATCCAAGTGTTGCGATAGAATCAAGGAAGCATGCTGCCAGACGGCCAAGGCCTCCGTTTCCAAGGGACGGCTCCATTTCCATTTCCTCGATCTCCGTCAGTTCTCTTCCGTGAGAAGCGAGTGCTTTTTCTACTTCCTCATACATGCCAAGGTTGATCAGGTTATTGGACAGCAGTTTTCCGATCAGAAACTCTGCTGAGATATAATACAGCTTCTTATTTCCGGTGTTTCTTTTGCGACCTGCCATCTCCTGTTTTGTGATGACCATCAGGGCTTCAAAGATTTCGCTCTTTGTGCAGTTGTCCAGATCTCTTCCAAAACGCTCTTTTAAGATTGCCTGAATTCTTTCTTCCATTCTTTTTTCTCCTCGTGTTGCTGTGGAAAATTCCCACAGTGTAATTTGGTTGCGCCGCCGTTCCGGATTTTCTGCGATCGGCAGCTTTCACAGCTCCATGCAAAGCTTTTCCTTGAATGGGACTGTTCACTTCTGAATCACTTTTTTGCGGCAGCGAAACTGCAAGGGTTTTACTGCTGCGCGATCCGCGACTTTGTGGATTCCCTTACGATGAGTTCCCCATCGTATACTTTGCTGCAGGGTTCTTCTTTTCCTGAAATTAAGGAAAACAGCATCTTCGCCGTCTCTGCTGCAAGCTGCTCCACCGGCTGGCGGATCGTTGTGATACTGGGTATATAATACTCTCCCGCATCAATTCCGTCAAATCCGGCAACGGAAATATCATCCGGCACGGTAAGCCCGGCCTCTTTTAAGGCACGGCACGCACCGATTGCCAGCGTATCCGCGGTGGCATACAGCGCGGAAAACTCCGTCTTTTTTTCCAGAATTTCTTTTGTTATCTTGTACCCTGTGGCGAAAGAATACGTGTCGTCCTTCGTCATATGAAATACCAGATCAGGGTCATAAGGTATCCCATGATCCAGTAAAGCCTGGCGGTACGCATTCAGACGGAGGCGTCCGATACTGATGTCGTCCTCGCAGGCGGTAATGATGGCAATGCGCCGGTGCCCGAGACCACAGAGATAATCTACCATCTTATAGCTTTCCCTGTAGTCATCGACCGATACGCTCGCGCACGGTTTTCCTCCGTCTGAAACCGCCCCGATTGTACTGATCACGTACGGAACCGGGATCTGCGCCATTTTCTCATGCGGATGCGTAAAGTTTCCGCCGAGGAAAATGATGCCGCGCAGCCGTTTTTCTTTGACGATCTCGATCGCGGAGTCTACCTCATTTGCCTTTTCCTCTACTCGCTCAATAATGCAGGCGTATTTCTTTTTTCGCACAACCTCTTCAATCACACTGATCATGTTGTTGAAGAACATGTTGTCCATGCCTTTTACCAGAATGGCAATCGCTTTCGCATTCGACCGCTTCAGATTTCTGGCACTGTTGTTCGGTACGTAATTCGATTCGGCAATCACCTTTAAAATCATCTCTTTTGTTTCCGGGTTGATATCCGGATGATTGTTCATCGCTCTCGATACAGTACTCACGCCTACCTTACATTTGCGGGCAATGTCCCTGATTGTTACCTGTTCCATATTCTGCAGGCCTCTCCTTTAAACTCTGTACCTGTTCTGCCGGAATCTCTTCCGGCTTGTTTCTCCGGCCTGTTTTGCTTTCTTTCCAGCGCGTGTTTTTATTTTGCAATACGTGCTGTAATCTGTGTCAGCCGATAAATTCTCTTTGCCAGCTCCGGTGTAAACTGTTCTGGAAGCAGGCGCCATTTCCAGTTATTTCCAAGTGTGGACGGATAGTTGATTCTTGCCTCCGTGCCAAGGCCTAAAAACTCCTGCATCGGAGTGACAGCCAGATTTGCCACACTCTCCATTGACATGCGGATAAAATCCCACGGCAACTCCTCATCGGTACTCTTTGCATTTCCCATATACTCTTTGGAGAATTCGCGGTCTTCCTCACTCATGACATAATACCATCCAAGAATCGTATCGTTGTCGTGCGTTCCGGTGTAGACAACACAGTTTCTCTCGTAATTGTGCGGCAGATAATCGCTCTCCTCACGGGAGTCAAAAGCAAACTGCAGCACCTTCATACCAGGATAGCCGGACTCTTTTACCATTTCGATCACGCTCTCGGTAAGATATCCCAGGTCTTCTGCGATGACATCCACATCGCCGAGCTTTTCTTTGACGGTGTTGAACAGATCCATGCCCGGTCCTTTTTCCCAGTGGCCGCGCTCTGCCGTCTGATCACCGAATGGGATGGAATAATATTCATCAAATCCGCGGAAATGGTCGATGCGGACAGTATCGTACAGTTTAAACACGTGAGCCAGACGTAACAGCCACCATGCATAACCTGTGCTCTTATGGTAATCCCATCTGTATAACGGGTTGCCCCAGAGCTGTCCGGTTGCGGAGAACGCATCCGGCGGGCATCCGGCAACTGCTTTTGGCTGGTTGTCCTCATCAAACTGGAACAGAACCGGATTTGCCCAGGTGTCGGCGCTGTCAAATGCAACATAAATCGGAATATCACCGATAATACGGATACCCTTTTCATTTGCGTAAGCTTTCAGTGCTTTCCACTGTTTCAGGAACATAAACTGCTGGAATTTGTAAAATGCAATCTCCCCGGCAAGCTCTTCCCGTTTCTGATTCAGTGCTGCTTCTTCTCTGTCCTTTAATTCTGCCGGCCACTCACTCCAGCTGATTCCGCCGAGTGCATCCTTAATCGCCATATACAGCGCATAATCCTCCAGCCAGTAACCATTTTCCGATACAAATGCATCATATACGTCATCTGCCGCAAATCTTTCAAATGCTTTTCTGAGTACTTTGAAACGGGACAGATAAATCTTTTCGTAATCAATATACTCCGCATTGTCACCGAAATCGCACGCATCACACTCTTCTTCTGTCAGAAGTTCCTCTTTTACCAGGGTCTCCAGATCAATAAAATATGGATTTCCTGCAAAAGTAGAGAACGACTGGTACGGCGAATCTCCATATCCCGTCGGTCCAAGTGGAAGAATCTGCCAGTAGCTCTGGCCGGCCTCCTCCAGGCGATCCACAAATTCATACGCTTCTTTCGAAAAACATCCGATACCATATCGGGACGGCAGCGAAGCTACCGGAAGTAAAATACCACTTGTTCTCATTTTTAAACCCTTTCTCCTTGTCGTTTTTTCTATCCATCCGACCCCACAAATACATAATTTCTGTTCACGGATACGCAGCAAATTGTAACTTATGCAACCCCTATAGCCAGCTCATTTTGTTTCGTAAAAACAGGGCTGTCGGTATCTCGTCTGTATTTCCGGAAACGGTGTCGGTAACGTTTCCGGAACTCGTTATATTTACAATACCATACTCTGCATCAAAAAACAACCCCCAAACCCCTTATCATATTTACCAAATATTGAATCCTCTGTTTATTCAAAACAACGAATTTGCATTTTTGTAACGATGCAAAGCCATACATAAAAAGACAGCATGCGGGGGGCGGAACCGCTTTTGGCACTTAAAAATCATGAATTTTTCAAGCCTCCCATATAGGTTCTGTCCCCGCATGCTGTCTTTTGCGGTATCTGTTTTTCACTTAAAACTCCAGAATAATCTTTGTTCCGGTTCCAAGTGTACTCTCAATTTTAATCTTCGCATCATGAAGAATCGCTCCATGCTTCACAATGGAAAGTCCAAGTCCCGTACCTCCCGTTTCGCGGGAATGACTCTTATCCACACGATAGAACCGTTCAAAGATCCGCTCCTGATCTTCCTTTGCAATTCCGATTCCGGTATCTGCCACAGATACCACTGCCCGTCCGTTTCTTCCGCGTGAAACCGTCACTTCGACCTCACCGTCCTTGCGGTTGTACTTGATCGCATTGTCGCAGAGATTGTAGATCATCTCATAGAGAACCTGCCGTGCACCTTTGATCCGGCAGCTCTCTCCTCTCAGTGTCATCTTCACCTGCTGCTCCTTTGCCCGTATGGAAAGATGTCCCTCGACATCACGGCAGATCTGCATCAGATCCACTTCCTCCATCGGGATCGACTGGTCGTTCTCGTCCAGTCTGGACAGCTTGATAATATCCTCGACAAGAGAGCTTAACCGGCTCGCCTCACTGTGGATTCTGCCCGCAAATTTGGGAATATCCTCTGGTTTTACCATGTTGTTTTCGATGATCTCCGCATATCCGGAAATCGACATCAGCGGTGTTTTCAGCTCATGTGACACATTGGCTGAAAACTCACGGCGCATCACCTCGGCTTTCTGTTTTTCTGTCACATCCAGCACCAGGATGACCGCACCGGATACAACATTGTCCACACGCACCGGATTTGCAAGAAGCTGATAGACTCTTCCATTTATCTCCAGCATCCGCTCCTCGGAACTGCCCTCCAGCGCATGATCCAGTGCCTCCTTCAACTGCTCGTTGCGGCTGACTGTCACGATATTGTGGTTGATGCACTCCTCCGCCGTCACATCAAACAGATTCTGTGCCGAACGGTTGATGGAAAGTACGACCGACTGGTTTGTCACGATCAGACCATCCTTCATATATTCCGTGATGGCAAGATACTCCTCCTGATTATGGCGGAGCTCCTCCATCTGCTGCTGAATCTGCTTCTGCTGCTGATGAATTCTGCCAAGCAGCGGACTCAATTCCTCATACGCTTTGTTGTCCAGCGGATGATTCAGATCAATCTCATTGATCGGCTTTACAAGCGCCTTTGTCATATGGCTGACCATCAGCAGCTCCACGACAAGGACTGCCGCAATCAGTACAGCCACCAGCCATATATTCCGCAGCATCACACCGAACACACTGTCTGTTGTCAGGGAAACACGAATAATTTTTCCATTGTCCAGGCGCAATGCCGTATAATATGTTTTGCTCCGCAGCGTTTCGGAATAACGGGAAATATTACTTTCCCCTGTCTTTTCTGCCTCAATCACCTCCGGCCGCCCGGAATGGTTTCCCATCATGTTCTCATCCTCAACCGAATCAAACAGAACAGTTCCGTCTGTGTCAATCAGGGTGACCCGGCTTGCTGTAATCTTTCCTGCCGGTTTATCCAGACTGTCATCACCCATCTTGTCCAGAAAATACCTGTAATACTCACATTCATTTCTCACCGAAACACGAAGCTGCTCCGCCGTATTGTTGTACATTGCCCAGCTCATGGTGAAAAAAGTCAGGATAATCGCAGCGATAATCAACGCTCCCGCATGTTGAAAGACTTTTTTACGCATCTTACTTTCTCAGCCTCCTATCCGGTATCCCACGCCGCGGACCGTCTCGATCAGCTCGCCGCATTCGCCCAGCTTCTGGCGGAGTGTACGCACATGAACGTCTACCGTACGGGTTTCTCCGTCAAAATCATAGCCCCAGACATGGCCGAGCAGACGGTCTCTCGTAAGGACAATTCCTTTATTTTCCATTAAAAATTTCAGCAGTTCAAACTCTTTTAAGGTCAGGGTAACCTTCTCCCCTTTGGCCAGAACCTGATGCTGTTTCACCTGGATCTGCAGATCCCCGGTCTCCAGCACATCGTTTTCCTTCTCTTCTTTTCCGGCACGGCGCAGCACGGCACGTACCCTTGCGATAAATTCCATCATGCCGAACGGCTTGGTAATATAGTCATCGGCTCCGCAGTCAAGGCCCATGACCTTATCATACTCAGCGCCCTTTGCCGTTACCATAATGACCGGAATTTCTTTTGTTACTTCCGATGCCTTGAGGCGTGAAAGAATTTCAAGACCATCCTCTCCCGGAAGCATGATATCCAGGAGAATCAGATCCGGAAGCTGTTCTGCAATAGCTGCATTCAGCTCTTTTCCGCTTTCCAGGCCTCTTGCGGTAAAACCGCTCGATTCCAGTGTGTATACGATCAGTTCCCGTATATTTCTTTCATCTTCCACGCAGTAGATCATCTGTTATTCCCCTTTATGGTGACCGTTAATGGAGTACACAACCCATTCCGCAATGTTTGTTGCATGGTCACCGATTCTTTCATAATATTTTGCAATCATCAGATAGTCCAGAGACTGGACATCTGTGGTAATTCCCTTTCGCATACCCTGCAGAATTTCATCCTTGACCTCATCAAAAAGATCATCCACGATATCATCGGAATCGATAACCTCCCGTGCAAGCTTCAGATCCTGCTTAACGTACGCATCGATGCATTTTGTTACCATAGAAGCTGTTGCTTTCGCCATATCCTTCAGACGGATGCTTGCATCCGGCACACCAAGACTCGTTACCTTTACGATATCCGCAATATCCGCTGCCTGATCCCCGATCCGCTCCATGTCGGTAATCATTTTTAATGCCGCAGATACCTGGCGCAGATCACGCGCTACCGGCTGCTGCTGTAAAATGATGCGGAAGCAGAGATCCTCGATCTCCCGTTCTTTCGCATCGACAACCTGATCTTTTTTGATAATCTCTTCTGCTGTTCTCTGGTTTCCCTCCAGCAGAACCTCATATGTCCGTCCGATCGCCTGCTCACAGAGTGCGCCAAGCTCAATCAGCTCCGTGTGCAGAATTTCCATCTGCTGCTCAAATCTTTCCCTCATATCAGCCAAACCTCCCTGTAATGTAATCCTCTGTCCGTTTGTCCTTCGGCATGGAGAAGATCTGTTCGGTCTCTCCGTATTCTACCACCTCTCCTAACAGGAAGAATGCGGTTTTGTCGGAAATTCTGGCCGCCTGCTGCATATTGTGGGTTACCATGACAATAGTATAATCTTTTTTCAGTTCTACCGCAAGATCTTCGATTTTGGAAGTAGAAATCGGATCCAGTGCCGAGGTTGGTTCATCCATCAGAAGAACCTCCGGCTGTACGGCAAGGGCACGCGCAATGCAGAGACGCTGCTGCTGTCCGCCGGACATGCCAAGTGCGCTTTTCTTCAAACGGTCCTTCACCTCATCCCAGATTGCTGCCTGTCGAAGAGACTGCTCCACAATATCATCCAGCTTCGCTTTGGAACGGACACCATGGGTTCTCGGGCCATAGGCAATGTTGTCGTAAATGCTCATCGGGAACGGATTTGGTTTCTGGAATACCATGCCGACCCGTTTTCGGAGTCCGTTGACATCCATTTTTCCGCCGTAGATGTTTTCTCCGTCCAACAGCATTTCACCGGTGATCCGGCAGCCCGGAACGAGATCGTTCATTCTGTTGATGGATTTTAACAGGGTCGATTTACCACAGCCGGAAGGTCCGATAAAAGCCGTCACCTCATTGACATCAATGCTCAGATTGATATTTTTTAAGGCATGAAAGTCTCCGTAATAAAGATCCATATTGGATACATCTATTTTACTCATGTTTTTTCCTCGTCTCTCTTTTATTTCTTTGCAATTTTCTTCGCAATCATTCCGGAACAGCCGTTGATCAGAAGGACAATCAGCATCAGGATGACGCCGGTTGCATACATCTGATTCATATAGAGGCCTTCACTGGAAAGTGCATACATATGAACGGCAAGGGTACGGCCGGAATCCATAAGGCCTGCCACCTTTGCAATCGTTCCTGCTGTGAAAAGAAGTGCTGCCGTCTCTCCTACGACACGGCCTGTCGCAAGAATGACACCGGAAAGAATGCCGGGTACGGCAGATGGAAGAACAATTTTAAAAATCGTACGAAGCTTTCCGGCTCCCAATCCAAAGCTTGCTTCCCGATAAGAATCCGGAACCGATTTTAAGGCTTCTTCTGCTGTTCGCATAATCAGCGGAAGAATCATGATGGCAAGTGTACAGGCACCGGACATCATCGAGTATCCCATTTTCAGGGTTTTCGTAAAAAACAGCATACCGAACAAACCGTAAACGATCGACGGAATACCGGAAAGGGTCTCTGCCGTAATCCGGATCAGGCCAACCAGTTTTCCGCGTTTATTGGCATATTCAACCAGATAAATCGCCGAGAAAATGCCGAGGGGCGCAGCAAGCAGCAGGGAAAGTACTGTCATCGTAACAGTGTTGATGATCGCCGGAAGCATCGTAACATTCTCTGTATTATAGGTCCATGCAAACTGCTCCAGTGTCAGGTTTTTCACACCGTGGATCAGAATAAATCCAACCAGAAAAACCAGAATAGCAAGTGCAAGAATGGCCGCTCCACAGGTAATTCCGGTCAGTACCGAAGAAAAAACACTTTTGTGATACGTAACCTTTGTTCTTTCTTTTTCTTTTGTATTTATTTTTACAGCTTCCATTGTATTTACAGCTCCATTTCCTTTAATCACCATAATGTACCCTCCGGTTCAGCATAGACACCGATAAATTGATCAGCAGGATAAAGACAAACAGCACAACACCCGTTGCAATCAGCGCTTCCCGGTGAAGTCCGGATGCATATCCCATCTCCAGTACAATATTGGCTGTCATGGTACGAAGGCCTTCTGTGATTCCTTTTGGCATACGAGGCTGGTTTCCGGCAATCATAATCACTGCCATCGTCTCTCCGATGGCGCGTCCGATGCCAAGAACGATACCTGCCAGGATTCCGGATTTTGCCGCCGGAACAACTGCAAAGAAAACGCTCTGGGAATGCGTTGCACCAAGGCCAAGGCTTGCTTCATAGTAGGATTCCGGAACACTTGTAATGGCGGATTCTGTTACACCGACCACGGTCGGAAGAATCATAACGGCCAGAAGAATAGATGCCGTCAGCATTGTGTTTCCGTTTTTGCCGGTCAGCTGTGCCATCAACGGGACGATCACAACCAGTCCGAAAAATCCATATACGATAGACGGAATACCGGCCATCAGGTTAATACCTGATTTGCAGATGCCGTAAAACTTTTTCGGACAGTAACGGGAAAGAAACACCGAAGTAAGAATGGCAACCGGCACACCCATCAGGATTGCAAGGCCGGTCACGCAGATACTGCCGACAATCATCGGCAGGATACCGAAAATATTGTTTCCCGGTTTCCACACGGTACCGGTCAAAAATTTCAGCGGTCCGATTTTAAAAATGGCAGGAACGCCATTCATGAACAGGAAAATGCAGATCAGTGCAACAGCCAGTACGGAGCAGCACGCCGCAATCAGGAATACAAGTTTCATGATCGTTTCTCTTAGTTTCATAAGATAAATCCTTTCATTTCATTGTTGCGCGGAACGTGTTTGAAAAAGACTTTCGTTTTTTTTCTTACGAACTGCTTTTTCAAGCACGTTCCGAAGGACAGCTTCTTTTTCCGAACATTTCCGGATACGGAAGTAAGAGCGATTTTCCATTGTTCGCCCTTACTTCTTTTTCCATTGCTTTATACATTCTTTATTTTACATCTGCCCAGTCGGTTGTGTCGCCAACATAGATGCTCTTTACCTGATCGCTGGTCAGCCCATCGGTCGGGTTCTCTTTGTTTACGATGACAGCAATACCGTCGGTTGCGATTACGGTTGCGGTAAGCCCTGAGGATTTCTCCTCATCCTTTAAGTCACGGGATGCCATACCGATGTCGCAGAGACCGTCGCTTGCGGAAGTGATACCTGTGGTGGAATCGCTCTGCTGTACTTCGATGTTAGCGTTTGAATTTACTTTTGTATAAGCCTCTTTTAATTTTTCCATCAGTGGTGTTACAGAGGAAGATCCTGCTACCACAACCTTTTCACCGCTGCAGTTTCCTTCGTAGGCTTTGGTATCTTTGATTGCAATATATCCGTCATCTGAAACAACCTGCTGTCCGTCGGTGCTTAAGATGTAGTCCATGAAATCCTGCGCATCTGCGGAAAGACCGTCTTTTGTTACAATGTTGAACGGACGGCTTACTTTATAGGAACCGTTTTCTACGTTCTCTGCACTTGCCTCTGCTCCGTCGATTTTAAGTGCTTTGACTTCATCATTTAAGGATCCAAGGGAGATATAACCGATTGCGTACTGGTTACCTGCCACTGTGCTCATCATAACGGAAGTATTGTTGGTGATCTGTGCATCAACGGTGGTGTTGTCTACTTTCTCACCTGCATCGTTTTTCTCTTCTACACCGAACAGCTCGATGAATGCACCTCTGGTACCGGAACCATCCTCACGGGAGATCACGCTGATCTGTCCGGAGAAATCTCCGCCTGCTGCGGTGCTGTCACCGTCTGTGCTGCCATCTGCCTCTGTTGCAGAAGCCTCTTTTGTAGTGTCTGCTGTGGAAGAACTGCTGCTGTCGCTGCTTCCACATCCTGCAAGCATTCCTGCAGCCATCATTGCGGTTAAGGTGATTGCAATTACTTTTCTCTTCATAATATTCTTTTCTCCTCTTTTCACACGGGATTTTTGTGATTTCTATTTTGTAAAATCGCAATCCCGATGTTTTTTACATTTCGTTTTTACAGGTATCATCATAACAACGGCGTGTAAAATGCAAAATCTCAGAGATGTTAAGTTTATGTAAAACATGAGTTTTTCTTTTTTACATTCCATTTTTCCGGTCGTAAACCGCTCCGTCACATCTCTCGCAAGTGGCACATTTTTTCCGCGCAGTGCGATCCTGCCCAAAGGATCTTTTTCTCCGCAGGAAATTCCAACAAAATTTCCCATAGAAAAAAAGGCTCCCCGGAATACTCTTTTTTCAGAGTATTCCGGGGAGCCTTTTTCTAAAGCATATGCAAAAGCGGATATTCGCAATCCGCTTATTCCGTCACCGGCACGTCAAGCTTTTCGGACGCTTCTTTTAACAGGTCAATGATCGGCAGATGCTGCGGGCATACACTCTCACACTGACCGCACTGCACGCAGTCTTCTGCTTTTCCCGATGTTTCCAGCAGCTTTTTATAATAATTTTTCGCGCGGTCTTCTTCTCCATACAGGCGGACGGTATTCAATGCCTTGAATACATCCGGAATCGCGATTCCCATCGGACATCCGTCGCAGCAGTAACGACAGGCGGTACATGGAACCGCCGGACTCTTTTTCAGCGCTTCCTGTGCTTTGGCGATCACTGCTTTTTCTTCCTCGTTTAACGGTACAAAATTTCGGAAGGTTTTGATATTATCCTCCATCTGTTCCTCGTTTGACATACCGGAGAGCACGGTTGCAACACCCGGGAGAGAAGCCGCAAAGCGGAGTGCCCAGGACGCAATCGATGCATCCGGATGAACGCGTTTCATCTCTGCTTCAATCTCTTTGCCTGCTGATGCAAGGGAACCGCCCTTTACCGGCTCCATAACAAGGAACGGCATATCGTATTTCCGAAGCACCTCATACAGACGTCCGGACTGGATCAGCGGATTGTCCCAGTCAGCATAGTTCATCTGGATCTGGACAATTTCAACCTCCGGATGCTCGGAGAGAATCTTGTCAAGCAGCTCCGGCGTTCCGTGGAAGGAGAAACCAAAGTGTTTGATCAGTCCCTCTTCTTTTTTCTTCTTGGCCCAGTTGAAACAGTCGTATTTCACATAGCCTTCATAGTTTGCGCCGTCTTCTACGCTATGCAGCAGGTAATAATCAAAGTAGCCTGCTCCGGTGCGCGCGAGCTGATCGTTGAAAATGCGGTCACGGCCTTCGATGCCCTCGTCCATCATCCACTGCGGGAGTTTTGTCGTCAAAGTAAAACTTTCTCTCGGATGACGCTCTACCAGCGCTTTTTTCACGATGCTCTCCGATTTTCCGCCGCAGTACATATAGGCGGTGTCAAAATAGTTCATTCCGGAGGCAAGGTACGCATCGACCATTTTACAGATCTGCTCCAAATCCAGTTCTCCGTCCTTCTCCGGAAGGCGCATCATGCCAAATCCTAATTTCGGCATTTTTGTTACATCTACACTCATGATAAAATCCCCTTTCTTTTCTGCGGAAAACCTTCGTTTCCTCAGTATTGTTGAAAAAATTGTAGCATTAAAGTATACTTGAAAGTCAATAGTTTTTTTTATTTTTGTCAAAATTTTTCTTTGACTTTTTCCGTTTCCGGTGGTATTCTGGTAAAAAATTATGATTACAAAAGGAGTAGCACTATGATCTGGAAAAACCAGTTTCTTCACCTCACAAATGGCGATGTTTCAGCTGTTTATGGGGATAGTGCGCTCTTTTTTAAGTAAACTTCACATCTTGTATTCTTAAAATCACACAGAAAATGCACGTATCTCCCCATCAGAATTTTACTATATTTTGACAAGGAGATTTTTTTATGTCTGAGAAAAATACCAGAAAACAAATACGAACTTTATATCTTATGACCACGGTCGGCTATTTTCAGATTGCGGCGGCTTCGTGGGTTGCACTGCTCGCACTCCGTGGATTTTCGCTGCTGCAGATCGGGATGCTCGAAAGTATTTTCCATATCGTGAGCCTCTGCTTTGAACTCCCCTCCGGCGTTGTCGCCGATGTTTTCGGGCGGCGGAAAACGCTGATTGCAAGTCAGATGGCCTCCCTGATTTCCGGTACGCTGATGATTTTTTCCACCGGCTTTGCTACAACGGCGCTTGCGCTTGGATGCAGTGCGCTCAGCTATAACCTTGCATCCGGCACACGGGAGGCACTTGCGTATGACAGTCTGAAGCAGAACGGGGACGAATGGTTTTATGCCCGTTTTTCTTCTACCGAAATGATGCTGTACCGTATCACCAATTCCACCGCAACGCTCTGCGCAGGCCTTGCCCTGTGGCTGGGATACCGGCGCGCGTATGCGATTGATCTCTTCTTCGGGCTGATTGCGCTTGGCATTTCATTCCGCCTTGCGGAAGTAAAAACGGACGCAACACCAGTTCATGATCCTGTTGGACAGGAAATCGTTTCGGTTGTGCAGGAAAGCTGGCAGTTTCTTGTCCGTGAGAAAAAAGCAAGAAATATTATGCTGGTGAACGCACTCATCGGTGCCGTTTCCACGCTGGTTCTCTTCTTTTTACAGGCGAAGCTGCCACTCACCGGCATGAACAGCGCGCTGCTTGGACCTGCCCTCTTCGTGATGGGACTCGGCGCGGCACTGGGATCGCGGATGACGGCATACTTTCACAAATACCGCTACCGCGCGATTCTGCTGTTTGGCACGATCGGTGTACTTTTCGCCTTTCTTATGAGCTTTACCGGACTGCCGGCCCTTATGGTCTTCGGCGGATTTATCGGATCCTTTTCCGATGATTTTCTTGAAGTCCGGACCGATATTCTGCTCAATGACATGATCCCGTCCAAGCAGCGGGCGACGCTGATGTCGGTGAACTCATTTGTCTTTTCTATGATTATGATCGTCCTTTCCACCGTGTTTGGATGGATCATGTGATCGTCAAAAATTTACTTTCATTGAAAAACGCTCATCAGTTTTTTTGCTGATGAGCGTTTTTTTCAAAAAATGATCAAACACCGCCGCTCCCTGCCAGAGCGCCGTCCGGGGTCTGCGGGGGTGTGCTTCCCCCCTCCACATTCTCCACCACTTTTTCTTTCTTCAACCACTTCCAGACATCGCCATATACGCGGTACTTCTCTTTCTCGTTCAGTATTTCATGCCGCATTCCCGGATACAGCTTTCCTCTGACATTGCGGTACCCGATCAGCCGCATATGGTCGATGGATTTTTTAAAGCGCCGCACATTCACATAACACGGATCATCCCCGCCGGACAAAAACAGCACCGGCAGCTTCCGGTTTGTGCAATGCCATCCATGGAATCCATACGTCTCCTTCAGCAGATCATTCAGCGCAAAAAAAGCATCATCCGAAAACGTAAATCCACAGAGCGGATTTTCTTCATACTCCCGCACCACCTCCGGATCCGAACAGCACCAGGCGAACCGGCTCTTCTCATCCGCAAACCGCGCCGCAAACGATCCAAACGACATCGCCTCCAGAAGATTGCTCCGATGCTCATCCCCGAGCACCGCCGCTTCCGCGTGTCCTACAGCCGCCCCCAGCGGCCGCAGATAATTTTTGCTCGGCGAACCGCACACAATCAGCGCATCCAGCTCCTGGTCGTGTTCCTTCGCGTATGCGCGCACAACCAGGGATCCCATACTGTGTCCCATCAGAACAAACGGAAGATCCGGGTACTCCTTCTTTGCCCACTTCGTGACAAGAAACAGATCCTCCACAAGTCCTGCGCCGCCTGCGCCGTACATAAATCCGAGGTCCTGCTCCGACTTCACACTCTTTCCGTGCCCGCGGTGATCATGAATCACACACACTACACCGTGTTCCGCCATAAACTCCATAAACGGCAGATACCGCTCCTTGTATTCGCTCATTCCATGGCTGAGCTGCAGAAGCGCCGTCCGCTGTACGCCCTCCTCCGGCTCCACCACAAGCCCGTCAAGCACCAGTCCATCCACCTTCGACTGAATCGTAAAACCTCTTTGCATTGCACCTTCCCCTTTCTTCCAGAACGATGCCGAACTGCCCGAAATTCTAAACCTCCGTGTCCTCCGAAATTTCCGGCGGAACCGCAAACGACAATGTAATCCGATCGTAGCACTCCTCGCACAGATCAAACTCATGCTTTTCCAGGTCCTTCCCGGAAAAGTACCCCCACGTCGTGTCGACCGAGCAGATCCCCTCCAGCAGCATTCCATTCTGTATTTTCATGTTTTTTCCGCAGCAGTTGCACACCGCCGCCTCCAGCTCATTTGTATTTTTGTTGTATTTCCGCATTCTTCTTCCTCCCGTGTATCAAAAAACGTTTCTTTCTTCGTTCCTGACACAAAACAGAAATCAGATTCTCCTGTGTCCTGTCGATTGTAACACATCTTTCCCGCCATTCCTACTGGGAATGAAAGGAAAGTCCTGTGCGTTAAATGCGTATACAATAACAATTTCTCTCTATCTCTTCGGAACCGATTCATCCGTCCGGCTCATCAGCACCGCATCCTCCTTCGGGAGATCGTAGTACCCCTTCCTGAGGCCGTCCTGCACAAAGCCAAGACTCTCATACAGATTCCGCGCCGGCGTATTGCCGATGCGCACATCCAGATGAATGACGCGCACCTTTCTTTCCTGCATCCGACGGAACAGCTCTTCCATCAGTGCATGGCCGATGCCGCGTCTTCTCGCTTTTTCTGCCACGCAGACATTTGTGATCTCACTTTCATCAAAGGAAATCAGGATTCCGAGATATCCTAAAATTTCACCGTCCTCCTCTGCTACGAGAAACAGTGCGTCGTCACGGATCAGAAAGGTAAAAAATCCCGTCTCTGTCCACGGAATCGAAAAGTTGGCCTCCTCAATCGGCATCACCTGCTCCAGATCATCGATCTGCATTTCACGGATTGTGATCATTCGCTTTTTTCTCCGTTCTCCTGTTTTTTCACCACATCGGCATGCTTCACAGATTCCCGCTCCGCTCTTTCCCGCTCCGCCTGCGATTTTCTCAGGTATTCCGGCTCGTGCTCTTCTGCCGTCTGAATCTTACCTTCTTTGTAATAAACCTCAGCCAGTGCTCCGACGGCTGCCGCTCTCTGGCGGTTGACGTGCGCCGGTGCAAACGAAAACGGAATCGTAAGAAGCTCCTGCAATTTTTCCCGGTAAACCGCAACGCCGTCCCCCAGGAAAATAACCTCATGGTCAAGACAATTCAGGCCCTCCGCCAGTGCCTCAATGCTCATCGTATCCTGTTCCCAGACCGTATCGAGACGATGATCCGTGTAACAGTAAACTCCGGTATAGACCTGGTTTCTTCTCGCATCCATGATCGGGCAGACAAATTTGTTAGTATCCCATATATTGTACGCGATTGCCGCCGTCGTTGGAATGGAAATCAGTGGTTTTTCAAGTGCCAGACCAAGTCCCTTGGCTGTTGCAGAACCGATGCGAAGACCGGTAAACGAGCCCGGACCTCCGGCAACTGCAATCGCATCGATCGTCGAAAGATCCAGCTCTGTCATGTTCGAGATTTCATCCAGCATCGGAAGCAGAGTCTGGGAATGTGTTTTTTTATAATTTACGGTGTATTCCGCAAGCAGTGTGTCATTTTCAACAACAGCCACCGAAGCCACCAGGCCGGAGCTGTCCAGTGCAAGTATTTTCATAATTTTTTGTTTCCTTTCCGATATTTCCTTCCTGTGCAACTCATTTTGGCAATCTGCCGGAAACAGGGATCTTTGCGATCCCCTTTTGTTTTCCACCACATTCAGGATTTTTTCCTTTTATTCCACCGTAATTTTCCGGTAATCAAACCCTTTCTCGAGGTCTTTTTCTATCGTAATCGAAATCGCACCCTCCGGGATCAGCTCTTCAATCAGTTCTGCCCATTCGATCAGGCAGACACCCTCACCGAAAAAGTAATCATCGTATCCGATTTCTTCCATTTCTTCTATATCACCGATCCGGTAAACATCGAAATGATAAAATGGCAGACGCCCTTCGGTATATTCCTGAATAATGGTAAATGTAGGACTGTTGACTGCCTCTGTGATGCCAAGTCCTTTTGCAAAGCCCTGCGTCAGAACGGTTTTTCCAACACCAAGGTCTCCGTTTAATGTATAAATCTGGCCAGGCTTCGCCGCTTTTCCCAGCTTTTCGCCAAGGGCAAGCGTCTCCGACGCAGAATTTGTTTCTATGATCATATGCTTTCTTCTCCTCTTTTTCTGCCTATCATTTTAACACAAACAAAAAAGTAATACAACCGCAGAACGAAACCGCTTTTCCTTGCTTTTTCTATCTGTTTTCGCTATACTATGTATCAGAGTTTCGCGGCCCGAAAACGTCCCACTCCTGTTTTTTCGGCCCCGAAAACGCGGTAAAACACGCTCTGCGCTTTTGTCCGCGTAAATCAAAAAGGAAAGAGATCAAAACTGTTATGCTGACTGTAATGAAATTTGGCGGAAGCTCCGTCGCAGATCTTGCACACATCCGCAATGTAGCACAGCGCTGCATCGAAAAACAGCAGGCCGGAAGCCAGGTCGTTGTCGTTCTCTCCGCGATGGGAAAAACGACGGACGGACTGATTGCAACCGCAAAACAGATTACGGAAAAACCGTCCCGCCGCGAGATGGATATGCTTCTTGCCACCGGTGAACAGGTTTCCGTTTCCCTGATGGCCATAACCATGATTCAGATGGGCATCAGTGCTGTTTCTTTAAATGCCTGGCAGGTACCGATGCACACGACCTCCGATTATCAGAACGCGCGCTTCAAACGGATCGACACCGAGCGCATCCGTAAAGAGCTGGATGACAACAAAATTGTCATTGTCACCGGCTTCCAGGGGATCAACAAATACGATGATATCACAACGCTCGGACGCGGCGGCTCCGATACGACTGCGGTTGCCCTCGCTGCAGAGCTGCACGCGGATGTCTGTGAAATCTACACGGATGTAGACGGCGTCTACACCGCAGATCCGCGGATTGTACCAAATGCGCGCAAGATGGAAGAGGTAACTTACGATGAAATGCTGGAGATGGCTTCGCTCGGCGCAAAAGTCCTTCACAGCAGATGCGTGGAAATCGCAAAAAAATACGGCGTGGAACTTCTGGTCTGCTCCAGTCTGAACCGGAATTCCGGAACGATGGTAAGGGAGAAAACCAAAATGGAAAAAATGTTAATCAGCGGCGTGGCTGCCGACAAAAATGTGGCAAAAATCCGTGTTGCAGGCCTTGGCAACGATCCGGAGAGCACGTTCCGCCTCTTAAATTTACTGGATCGGAACAATCTGAACATTGATGTCATGATCCAGTCACTCGGAAAGGACGGCACAAAGTCCGTTTCCTTTACCGTTGCAAAGCCGGATATGCTGCGCACGATCGATGTGCTGAACGACAATAAGGATTTGCTCGGCATCAAAAAACTGGATTATGACGAGAACGTGGCAAAGGTTTCCGTCATCGGAGCCGGTGTCCGCTCCCATTCAGGCGTGGCTGCCAAAATGTTCGGCGCGCTCGCCAATGCAGGAATCAATACCGAGATGGTTACCACCTCGGAAATCCGCATCACTGCCCTGATCGACGAAGCATACGCAGATCAGGCGATGCGTGCGATCCATGAGACATTCCTGGAGTAATGATCTGAAAAAAGGGGTTTGCCCCCTTTGATACCAGATCGCTACGTGCTTTGCACTCCAGCAATCATCAAAAACATTCGTAATCCGCTCATTTTTCTTCGAAAAATGGCTACTTACGTCTTATCAAAAAATCGTAAAAAAATCAGGAGGAAAACAATTATGTCTAACCCAATCGTTACAATTACTATGGAAAACGGCGATGTGATGAAAGCAGAGCTTTACCCGGAAATCGCGCCGAACACCGTAAACAACTTCATCAGTCTGGTAAAAAAAGGCTTCTATGACGGCCTGATCTTCCACCGCGTCATCCCGGGATTCATGATCCAGGGCGGAGATCCTGCAGGCACAGGCGCCGGCGGCCCGGATTACTGCATCAAGGGTGAGTTCTCCCAGAACGGATTTGAGAACAACCTCGCACACACCCCAGGCGTTCTCTCCATGGCACGTACCATGTTCCCGGACAGCGCAGGAAGCCAGTTCTTCATCATGCACAAAGCTGCTCCGCATCTGGACGGCGCATACGCTGCTTTCGGAAAAGTAACAGAAGGCCTGGAAGTCGTAGATAAAATCGCATCTGTCAACACCGACTACAGCGACAAACCGCTGCAGCCGCAGAGAATGGCTACCGTTACCGTTGAGACCTTCGGCGTCGAGTATCCGGAACCGGAGAAATGCTAAGGATGAACGATGAACTGATGTTAGTTGAACCGTCGGAGGAATACTTCGCCGAACTCGCCGCCTACCGGAACGATTTTCTGGAAAACAGCGATTCCATGGACGGCTGCGGACCGCTTCGCCGGTTTGATGATATGAAGGCGTATCTTGAAGATACCATGCGGTATACCAGAGAGGAGACTCTGCCGGAGGGCATGGTTCTCGCAACACAGTTTCTGTGCATCCGCAAATCAGACAACCGCCTTGTCGGCATGATTCAGGTGCGCCACTACCTGAACGATTTTCTGCGCACCTTGGGCGGCCATATCGGCTACTCCGTCCGCCCGTCGGAACGCAGAAAAGGCTATGCCTCCTGGATGCTGAAAAATGTGCAGCCGTACTGCAAAAGCCTCGGCCTTTCCGAAATTCTGGTCTGCTGCCTGGATACCAACGAGGGAAGCCGCAGAACGATCCTGAAAAATGGCGGCCGGTTCGATGGCACCGCTTATCGTGCCGATGAAAACAAAACACTGGAGCGTTACTGGATCACCCTGTGATTTTTCTTCCATTTCGCATGGCTCCGAATAGTTTCACAAATTTTTCTTGACATCCATGTCATTTCACTTTATAATTTGGAACTGCAAGCGAACAATTCTGTTCTTATGCAAAATATATGCCCCTGGTAAAAAACCGACGGACAGGCAGGGGTAGTTGCCGAGCGTGGTTAAGAGCCACATTATTGATTGCGTTAAAAGCGCAAATTTTATGAGTTGATTACTTTATAATCGATGCTCTACGAAGAGCACATCATCTTATGAAACGGTCAATAAGAGTACGTGACTATATATTTCTGCATAGGAAAACAGGGGGAAGCCTGGATTTTTGTCCATCCCCTGAAGTTTGCACAATACGATCATGTATAAATTTCGATTTTTAGACAGATGATGCATGTCATCTGTCTTTTTTTCGTGCTTAGATAACCTGCCAAAGATGAACCCAACACTATTTTCCAGAAAAGGAGAACAAAATTATGTCAAAAGTTATGATCATCGGATGCGGCGGTGTTGCATCCGTAGCCATTCACAAATGCTGCCAGAACAGTGAAGTATTTTCTGAAATTATGATTGCAAGCCGCACCCTTTCCAAGTGCGATGCTTTAAAAGAAAAGCTGGCTCCGACCACAAAAACCATTATCACAACAGCAAAGGTGGATGCCGACTGCACAGAAGAATTAATCGCCTTAATCAAACAGTATCAGCCGGATGCCGTCTTAAACCTGGCACTTCCTTATCAGGATCTTACCATTATGGATGCCTGCCTCGCATGTAAGGTTCCTTACATTGATACTGCAAACTACGAAGCAGAAAATACAGATGATCCGGCATGGCGCGCAATCTACGAAAAGAGATGCGAAGAGCTTGGCTTTTCCGCCTACTTTGATTATTCCTGGCAGTGGGCCTATATGGACCGTTTCAAGGAAGCCGGCATCACCGGTCTTCTCGGAACCGGCTTTGACCCGGGCGTCACCAGTGTCTTTGCAGCCTATGCACAGAAACACTATTTCGATGAAATTCACACGATTGATATTCTGGACTGCAACGGCGGCGACCACGGATATCCGTTTGCAACCAACTTCAATCCGGAAATCAACCTCCGCGAGGTATCCGCTCCCGGCTCTTACTGGGAAAACGGCCACTGGGTAGAAATTCCGCCAATGTCGATCAAACGGGAATATAACTTCGATGAGGTAGGCGAGAAGGATATGTACCTTCTTCACCATGAAGAAATTGAGGCTCTTGCCAAAAACATCCCGGGCGTAAAAAGAATCCGCTTTTTCATGACCTTCGGCCAGAGCTATCTGACCCATATGAAATGTCTGGAAAATGTAGGACTTCTCTCGACCACTCCGATTACCTTCAATGGACAGCAGATCGTACCGATCCAGTTTTTAAAAGAGCTTCTTCCGGATCCTTCCACTCTTGGTCCGCGCACCGTGGGTAAAACCAACATCGGCTGTATTTTTACCGGTATCAAGGACGGAAAAGAAAGAAGCATTTACATTTACAATGTCTGTGACCACCAGGAATGCTACCGGGAAGTAGAGTCTCAGGCGATCTCCTACACCACCGGCGTTCCGGCCATGATCGGAACCATGATGGTCGTGAGCGGTCTCTGGAACAAGCCGGGTGTCTACACCACAGATGAATTCGATCCGGATCCGTATATGGAAGCACTCAACAAGTGGGGTCTTCCGTGGAAGGTCGTAGAAAATCCTGTTTTAGTAGATTAAGCCTATGTATAAGATAAACGAACTGCCAACTCCCTGTTTTGTCATTGATGAAGGCAAACTGGAAGAAAACTTAAAGATCCTGCACCAGGTAGAAGAACGCACCGGTGCAAAAATTCTGCTGGCTCAGAAATGCTTTTCCTGTTTTTCGGAATATCCGCTGATTCGAAAATATATCAGCGGAACGACTGCCAGCGGACTCTATGAGGCGCGGCTTGGCAAGGAAGAAATGGGGCTGGAGAATCATGTGTATTCTCCGGCCTACCGCCCGCAGGATATGGAAGAGCTCGCACAGATCTGCGATCACATTATTTTCAATTCAGAAAAGCAGCTCCGAACGTACCTCCCCGTACTTAAGGCTTCCGGAACCGCAAAAGCCGGACTTCGCATCAACCCGGAATGCTCCACGCAGGAAGGCCATGCGATTTATGATCCCTGTGCGCCCGGCTCCCGCATGGGCATCCGCGCCTGCGATTTTACAGACGAACTGGCCGATCTTGTGGACGGTCTTCATTTTCATACCCTCTGTGAACAGAATTCGGATGATCTGGAAACCACGCTGCGCGCCGTGGAAGAAAAATTCGGCAAGTGGCTTTTTAAAATGAACTGGCTTAACATGGGAGGCGGACATCATATCACCCGTGAGGATTACGATATCGAACGCCTGATTTCCTGTATCAACCATATGAAAGAAACGTATGGTCTTCAGATTTACCTGGAGCCCGGGGAAGCAGTTGCCTTAAACGCAGGCTACAATGTCACGGAAGTTCTCGATATTGTTGAAAATAACGGAAAAATTTTAATTCTTGACACTTCCGCTGCCTGCCATATGCCGGATGTGCTTGAGATGCCGTACCGCCCTCCGCTCAAAGGCAGCGGACTGCCCGGGGAAAAGCCTTATACCTACCGCCTTTCCTGCAATACCTGCCTGGCGGGCGACGTAATCGGCGAATATTCCTTCGATTCCCAAATCCGGATCGGTGACAGACTGTATTTTGAAGATATGGCGATTTATTCGATGGTAAAAACCAATACCTTTAACGGAATCCCACTCCCTTCCATCGCGGTGATGGACAAAGCTGGAAACTGCCGAATGATAAAGGAGTTTGGATATGAAGATTTCAAAAACCGATTGTCTTAGAACCCCAAAAGCCGATGGCTTTTACATGCCGGGCGAATTTGAGCCCCACGAAGGCACGCTGATGATCTGGCCGTGGCGTCCCGGTTCCTGGAATTACGGGGCAAAAGCGGCAAGAGCGGCATTTGCAGAAATTGCAGAAGCAATTGCCGCTTATGAGCAGGTTTATCTCTTCGTCCGGCCACAGGATAAGGCATCTGCACAGGAACTGCTTTCCTCCGACCGGATTCATCTGATCGAAGCCCAAACAGAGGATGCCTGGGCAAGAGATACCGGCGCTACGTTTGTGATTAACGATCAGGGTGGGCGAAGAGGCATTCAATGGGAATTCAACGCCTGGGGCGGCCAGTATGACGGTCTTTACTCCCACTTTGAACATGACCGTGAGGTTCCGGAACGAATCTGCAATTTTCTCGGAGATTCCTTCTATAATGCCCGCCCCTTTGTTCTGGAAGGCGGCTCCATCCATGTCGACGGGGAAGGAACTCTGCTTACGACCGAAGAATGTCTGCTGAGTCCGGGGCGCAATCCTTCTCTTACAAAAGCGGAAATTGAAGAAAAGCTGCGGCAGTATCTTTCGGTCGAGAAAATCATCTGGCTGCCTTTTGGTATTTACAACGATGAAACCAACGGCCATATCGATAATATGTGCTGCTTTGTAAAGCCAGGAGAAGTACTTCTTGCCTGGACAGATGACGAAAACGATCCTCAGTATGCCAGAAGCAGATCCGCTTTTGATCTTCTCTCCCATACCGTTGACGCGAAGGGACGAAGCTTTGTAATTCACAAGCTGCCCATTCCAAAGCATCCCATCTGTATTACAGAAGAAGATCTTCTCGGCTATAATTTTGAAGCTGGCGAAGACCAGCGGGAAGCCGGCGAACGTCTTGCCGCCAGTTATATCAATTTTTACCTTGCCAATCACTGTGTCCTTCTTCCCCGGTTCGGCGATGAAAACGACACCGTGGCTGCAGAAATTCTCGGAAAATGCTTCCCGGATCGACGAATCCTTCCGATCGATGCACGCGTCATTCTGACCGGCGGAGGCAACATTCACTGTATTACCCAGCAGATTCCGGCAAAGAAAAGAGGAAACAGATTATGCGAAATATAAAAATTGCCGCACTGCAGTTTTCGTGCTGCAGTCAGGTACAGGAAAATATAGACAAAGCAGAGACTCTGGTCCGTGAAGCCGCTTCCAACGGAGCCAATCTCATCCTTCTTCCTGAATTGTTTGAAAGACCGTATTTTTGTCAGGAAAAGCGATACGATTATTATGATTATGCCATGCCCTTGACAGAAAATCCCGCCGTCCGGCGCTTTCAGTCCGTTGCCGTAGAACTTGGAGTCGTGATTCCGGTCAGCTTTTATGAAAGGGATGTTCAGCGCCTGTTCAACTCGGTTGCCATGATTGATGCAGACGGATCCATTCTTGGCGTTTACCGCAAGACCCATATCCCGGACGACCATTTTTATCAGGAAAAATTCTATTTCACTCCCGGGGATACGGGATTCAAGGTCTTTGAAACACGTTTCGGAGCCGTCGGCGTCGGCATCTGCTGGGATCAGTGGTTTCCGGAAACAGCACGATGCATGGCCGTTCAGGGTGCTGAAATCCTGCTCTATCCTACCGCTATCGGAAGTGAGCCGATCCTGAATGTAGACAGCAGCGGGCACTGGCGACGCGTCATGCAGGGACATGCGGCTGCAAATCTTGTTCCGGTTGCTGCTGCAAATCGGATTGGTACTGAAACCGTAATGCCCTGTGAAGAAAATGGCGGCCAGTCCTCTTCTCTTACTTTCTACGGTTCTTCCTTTATTGCCGATGCAACCGGTGAACTCGTGGCATCTGCCGGAAGAGATACCGAGGAAATCCTGTATGCTTCCTTTGATCTGGATAACCTGCGCGAAGAACGTTTTTCCTGGGGCCTTTTCCGTGACCGGCGGCCGGAAACCTACCGTATCATGACGAAACAGTAAAGCCCCGTCGCTTCCTACAGCGGTACGCTGCATCACATATTCTAACTACAAAGGAGAACCGCTATGCAATATGGAGTTTTATGTCTGCTGCCGCCTGCAGCGATGCTGATTTTTGCATTAAAAACAAAAAAATCTTTCGAAGCTCTGATTTTCGGAACCCTGGTTGCCTATCTCATCATGTACAAAGCGGCTTTTATCGGACCCTGGTGTGATCTGCTGCTTTCGGAGATCAGCAACGCAGATAACCAGTATATTCTTCTTCTCTGCGGACTGTTCGGAGGCTTCATCTTCCTGCTCCGCGAGGCAAAAGGAACACTTGGTTTTTCCAACCTGTTAAGCCGTTTCTGTAAAAATGAACGGATCACCATGATGATGTCGGTATTTCTCGGAATCATTATTTTTGTCGATGATTATCTTAACATCATGACCGTTGGAACCTGTATGAAGGATGTCTGTGATAAACGAAAAGTCCCACGCCAGGCCCTTGCCTATATCATTGACTCAACCGGTGCACCTGTCTGTGCACTGATTCCCTTTTCCACCTGGGTAGTTTTTTATTCCGGTGTTTTTATTCAGGAACCGGACATTCTCAATATGGGCTTTTCCACCGGTATGAGTGTTTACTTAAAAGTGCTTCCTTATATGTTTTATCCCATGGCTGCACTTCTGGTTGTGGTTCTGTTTGCCTGCAAACTGATGCCAAAGCTCGGAAAAATGAAAGATGCCTATACCGATCTGGAAAAGAAAGAGCAGACACCGGAGCATCCCAAAATGCACAATGCCCCTTCCGTTGACATTGCCATGGCCGGAATGAGCGTTGATTACCCGCCCGAAAATACCAATGCCGGAAATATACTGGATTTTCTGATTCCCATCGGAATTCTGATCGGTGTGACAGTAGCCACACAGGATATGATGCAGGCGATTATTCTTGCTCTTGCTTCCTGTATGATTCTTTATCTTCCGCGGAAAAAAATGACCTTTACGCGGTACGTGGAACTGTTCTTTGCCGGCTTTGCAGATATTCTTCCGGTTCTCGCCATTCTTCTTGCATCCTTTATGATCAAGACTGCCTGCGGCGAAATGGGACTCTCGGAATACGTCATCAACCTGTGTGTTCCGTATATGAATGCCAAAACACTGGCAGCTATTATTTTTGTTGTCATTGCAGTTCTGACCTTTGTCACCAGCTCTTTCTGGGGAATTGAGGCCGTAGCCGTTTCCATCGTTGTTCCGCTTGCCATCGCCCTTGATGCTAATGTACTCCTGGCACTTGGTGCTGTCGTATCCGGCGGTGTTTTCGGAAGCCATGCATGCTTCTATTCCGACGCAACGGTTCTTTCCTCCGCGACCTGCGAGATTGACAATATGTCGCATTCCGTGTCGCAGTTTCCTTACGTCCTGATCAGTGCTGCTCTCGCCGTAGCGGGATTCTTAATCTGCGGAATTTTTGCTCTTTAAAGACACACAGGAAATTTCAACGAAGTTTCCTGTAAATTAAAAAAGCCTCCGACGATAGGATTTTTCTGAATTCGTCGAAGGCTTTTTGTTTTTTATTCTTTTACACTCAGCCGCACCAGCGCACGCTGCAGCTTGGCTTCGGCAATACGGTATTCTTTGTCCGTCAGACCGCCGTTTGCCAGCGCCTGCTCGGCCCTGTGTTTGGCAGCCTCGGCGCGCTCTGCATCAATATCCTCTTCCCACTCCCAGGTTGTTGCCAGGACACGGCAGACCCCGTTCATCATGGAAAGCATTCCGCCGATGCAGGCGGCATTTCTTCTCGTTCCGTCCTCCAGCACAATATGCGCCTCGCCCATACCGAGTGCAGTGCAGTAATTGCAGTGCCCCGGCAGAATTGCCAGGTCGCCGCTGATGGTTCTGCAGACAACGCGCGCTACGTCACCCTCATAGAGAAGTCCGTCCGGCGTGCCGACACGTAAAGGAAATGTACTCATACGTCATTCCTCCTTTACTGATTCAGTGCTTTTGCTTTTTCAAATACCTCGTCGATGGTTCCTGCAAACAGGAAGCAGCTCTCCGGAAGATCATCGCACTCGCCGTCAAGGATCATGCGGAATCCGCGCAGAGTTTCTTTTAACGGCACGTATTTTCCTTCCATACCGGTAAACTGTTCCGCTACCGAGAAGCTCTGAGACAGGAAACGCTGTACCTTACGGGCACGGCTGACCGTCAGCTTATCCTCCTCGGACAGCTCGTCCATACCCATGATGGCGATGATATCCTGCAGCTCTTTGTATCTCTGCAGCACCTGCTGTACGGCACGTGCTACCTCATAGTGCTCATGGCCTACGATTTCCGGTGTCAGGATACGGCTGGTAGAATCGAGCGGATCAACAGCCGGGTAAATACCCTGGCTGGAGATTTCACGGGAAAGTACCGTCGTGGCATCCAGATGGGTAAACGTTGTTGCCGGAGCCGGGTCGGTCAGGTCATCGGCCGGCACGTAAACAGCCTGTACCGATGTGATGGATCCCTTTCTTGTGGAAGTAATACGCTCCTGCAGTGCGCCCATCTCGGTTGCCAGCGTCGGCTGGTATCCTACTGCGGACGGCATACGGCCAAGCAGAGCCGAAACCTCGGAACCTGCCTGCGTAAATCGGAAAATATTATCGATGAACAGCAGCACATCCTGATTTTTCACATCACGGAAATATTCTGCCATGGTAAGGCCGGAAAGTCCGACACGCATACGCGCTCCCGGCGGCTCGTTCATCTGTCCATAGACCAGTGCTGTCTTGTCGATAACACCGCTCTCTTTCATCTCGTTGTAAAGGTCATTTCCTTCACGGGTACGCTCTCCGACACCGGTGAAAACGGAAAGTCCGCCGTGTGCCGTTGCCACGTTGTGGATCAGCTCCATGATAAGGACTGTTTTTCCAACGCCGGCACCGCCGAACAGACCGATTTTTCCGCCCTTGGCATACGGGCAGATCAGGTCAACGACCTTGATTCCGGTTTCGAGGATCTCCGTTGCCGGAACCTGTTCCTCATAGGACGGCGGATCGCGGTGGATCGGCCATTTTTCTGCTGTTTCCGGTGCCGGCTTATTGTCTACGGTCTCACCGAGCAGGTTGAACACGCGGCCTAAGCACTCCTCTCCGACCGGAACGGCGATCGGGCCGCCCGTGTCGACTGCTTTCGTTCCGCGGACAAGTCCGTCTGTGGACTTCATGGCAATGCAGCGAACCATGTTGTCGCCTGTCTGCTGCGCCACTTCCACAACCAGCTTCTCGCCGTGGTTGTCTATCTCGATGGCATTCAGAAGTGCCGGCAGCTCTCCTTCCGGAAAACGGATGTCCAGAACAGGACCCGTTACCTGCACAACCTCGCCAATGTGTTTTTCACTCATTTAACGACTTCTCCTCACTTTTCTTGTTTCCACTCTTACACGCCTTCCGCACCGCCGACAATCTCCGTGATCTCCTGCGTAATGCTTGCCTGACGGGCACGGTTGTAATACAGATTGAGCTGTTCAATCATCTCCTCTGCATTTCCCGTTGCCGCCTCCATTGCGGTACGGCGTGCCGCAAGCTCACTTGCCACACTCTCACAGATACCGCCGTAGATCAGGCCGCCTAAGTATTCCGGCACAATCGCTTCGAATACCTCGACACCGTTTGGCTCATACAGGATCAGATTCCGGATTTTTTTCGCTTCCGGATCCTCTCCGTCCTCTTTTGCAATGTCAATCAGAGGCAGGATCGGCACGGAAACCGGCATCTGCGACAGCATCGACACGAATTTTGTGTAACAAAGCTCCACATGTCCGAAGGTCCCTTTCCGGAACTCACGGCACAGTGCGCGCGCGATCTCAAAGCTGTCTGCCACAGAAAGATTTGCGATCTCGGCAAAGCTGTCCGTCAGAATGTCCAGCTTCCGGGATTTTGCATACTCCACTGCCTTTTTGCCGACCGGAACCACACAGATCTCTTTTCCTTTGGCATCTGCCTCAAAGCATCGGAACAGATTCGCGTTGTATCCGCCCGCAAGGCCGCGGTCTCCGGCAACCAGCACGTAGCAGCATTTCTCGTTTTTTGCCTTTTTTGCATAAATGGAATAAAATTCCGTGTTTCCTTTTGCAATATCCTGCAAAGTGCGGTACAGCTCCTGAAAATACGGACGGCAGGTATCAGCCCGCTCCTTCGCTTTTCGCAGCTTGGAGGACGCTACAAGTTCCATCGCCTTGGTAATCTGCATCGTGCTTTCGACACTTTTGATCCGCAGCTTTACGGCTTTCATATTTGCAGCCATAGGCTCCTCCTTCTTTCCTTATTTTGCAGGTCTTGTATTGATAAAGTTTTCGGTGTACGATTCGAGCGCACTTTTCAGCTTCTCTTCGGTATCTGCCTCGAGTTTTCCGGTTGCGGAAATCTCCTGCATCACGGCAGCACCCTCTGCATCGGTATCAAGCCAGGTATACAGTCCGTCCTCATAGGCGCGGACATCCTCAGCTGCAACCTTTGACAGAATTCCTTTCGTTACCGCATAAAGAATGGCCACCTGTTTTTCTACCGGAACCGGTGCATTCTGGTTCTGTTTTAATACTTCCACGATACGCACACCCTGCTCCAGACGCGCCTTTGTATCGGCATCCAGATCGGATCCGAACTGTGCAAAACTTGCCAGCTCGCGGTACTGGGAATAGATCAGTTTCAGAGTTCCGGCTACCTTCTTCATCGCCTTAATCTGCGCATTTCCACCGACACGGGATACGGATACGCCAGGGTTTACCGCCGGCATAACGCCCGAGTGGAACAGCTCTGTCTCAAGGAAAATCTGTCCGTCTGTGATGGAGATGACATTCGTCGGAATATAGGCGGAAATATCGCCTGCCTGGGTCTCAATGATCGGCAGGGCCGTCATGGATCCGCCGCCGTGTTCATCGTCCAGCTTTGCGGCACGCTCCAGAAGTCTGGAATGGAGATAGAAAACATCTCCCGGATAAGCCTCACGTCCCGGCGGACGGCGGATCAGCAGGGAGAGTGCACGGTATGCAACCGCGTGCTTACTTAAGTCATCATAAATGATCAGCACATCTTTTCCCTGATACATAAAGTACTCGCCCATGGCACAGCCGGAATACGGTACGATATACTGCAGCGGGCTCGCTTCGGATGCCGTCGCTGCCACGACGATGGTGTACGCCATTGCGCCGTTCTTCTCAAGATTTTCTACTAAGGACGCTACTGTCGAACGTTTCTGTCCGATGGCAACGTAGATACAGATCACATCCTTGCCTTTCTGATTCAGAATGGTATCGGTTGCGATCGTTGTCTTTCCGGTCTGACGGTCTCCGATGATCAGCTCTCGCTGACCTCTTCCGATCGGAACCATGGAATCGATCGCTTTAATACCGGTCTGCAGCGGCTGATTAACACCTTTTCTCTCACAGATGCCCGGTGCCGGGCTTTCAATCGGACGGTACTCTGCTGCCGTAATCGGGCCTGCGCCGTCGATTGGCTGGCCGAGCGCGTTGACAACGCGTCCGATCATACCTTCTCCGACCGGAACCGAAACGACCTTTCCCGTTCTTTTTACAAGCTGTCCCTCGCTGATGTTCTCGCCGGAACCGAATAAAACGACAGATACACTGTTTTCCTCGAGGTTCTGTGCCATTCCATAGCTTCCATCCTCAAACTCCAGCAGCTCGCCCGCCATGCAGTTCGAAAGACCGCTGGCTCTTGCGATTCCGTCTCCGACCATCAGAACGGTGCCTGTCTCATCCTGCCGGATCGCATTTTCATAATATTTGATCTGGCTGCGGATGACCTTGGATATTTCTTCTGGTTTCAGTTGCATGTTTTCCTCCTACACCACTGTATCGCTGATTCTTCTGGAAAGCTCGGACAAACGTCCCTTTACGGTTCCGTCAAACAGCTTTCCGTCGAGTTCTACGCGGACACCCGCCAGAACGGACGGATCGGTTTTCAGTTCCATCACGACCGTTTTTCCGCTCATTGTTTCCAGTTTTTTCTTCAGAAGCTCTTCCTGTTCCTTCGACAGGGATGCTGCGCTCGTCACAACTGCCTCAGCAATATTGTGGGCTGCGTAGTATCTGCGCTGGAATGCTTCCTGGCATCCGCCGAATTCACGGAGAAGATTTTTTTCACACAGCAGTTTGATAAAATTGACCAAATACGGTTCCGCCTGGCTGCCAAATGCCGCGTCGATCAGCCCGATCCGCTCTTTTCGCGGAATCGAAGGCTCCGATAAAAGGCGCGGATACTCCGGGTTTTCCCGGAACAGAGCTCGGATCTCCTTCATCTCGGAAAGGATTTCCTCTTCGAGATGCTCCTCTGCGGCCAGCTCATACAGGCTCCCACCGTATACTCTGGCAGTTTCTGTCATGATGCTTCACCTACATTCGATATAAATTCATCTATCAGCTTCTCATGGTCTTTTTCATTAATCTCACGTTCAATGACCTTTCCGGCAATATCCATGGCAATGCCGCCGATCTCGCCTTTGACTTCATTGACCGCTTTCTTTTTCTCCTGGGCAATCTCTTTTTCTGCCTTGTTTTTCAGGGCAGCTGCCTGTTCGGAAGCCTCTTTTACGATTTTCTCGCTCTGCAGCGTCGCTGTCTTTCTGGCGCTTTCGAGAATCTCGTTGGCCTTTGCCTTGGCCTCCTGCATATTCTGCTCATATTCCTCTTTGATGGCGTTGGCTTCTTTTTTTGCCGCCTCTGCGTCTGTGATCTCCGCATCGGCTGCCGCACGCCGTTTTTCCAGCATCTCATTGATCGGTTTGAAAAGGAACCGTTTGATCAGATACATCTGGATGAAGAGGTTGCAGATCTGTGCGATAAAAGTCCAGGGGACAATTCCTACCAGTTCCTGAACCTGCATAGTTTCTTTCCTCCTAGCAATCATTTACTCCTTGCAACTATTTCAGAAAGTTCATGAACATTCCCGGTGCTACGAAGATCAGAAGCAGGCCGGTTACGAAACCGTAAATACCTGTGGTCTCTGCGATCGCACAGCCAAGAAGCATCGTACTTGTTACATCACCTTTGCATTCCGGCTGACGTCCGATTGCCTCAAGTGCCTTTGCTACGGCGTTACCTTCACCGATACCAGGTCCGATACCTGCGATCAGGGAGCATCCTGCGCCGATTGCGCATCCTGCGAGAGCGATACCTTTTGCTAAAATCTGAAAATCCATCTTGTTTTCCTCCTGTATTTTCTTTTTGTAAACCTCATTTTTTAATCTCTTTAGCCTTCTTCTGCTGCATTCGCAATGTACATGACAGTCAGCATACAGAAAATAAAGGCCTGCATCACGCCGGAGAACCAGTCAAAATAGACCGACAGAACAGCCGGGACACCGACGTCCAGAATCGGGATCTGTGAAAGGGTTCTTCCGAGCACGCCGGGAAGCAGTCCCAGCAGCTTTCCGCTTGCCAGTGCCAGCGATCCGTAGATCAGGGCATTGATAACAACGCCGGAAAGGATGTTTCCAAAGTGACGGCACGCCATACTGATCGGCGTTGCGAGCTCCGACAAAACGTTAAACGGTGTCATAACCGCAATCGGAGTCGTGAAGCCCTTCAGATATCCGCCAAAACCGTTGGTTTTGATCTTCTGTGTGGTGATCATGATGAAAACCACAACAGCCCAGGCCGCCTCGGTAGAAAGATCTGCTGTCGGACTTCGAAGTCCGATCAGGCTGATCAGGTTTGAGACAACGCTGGTCGCGAAAAGCGCCGACACAAAAGGAATCAGATACCGGAATTTTTCTCCCATGTTGCCGATGACGAATTTATTTGCGGTCTCCACAATCATTTCTGCCACCGCCTGGCGTTTGGAGATGTTCCGTATCTTCAAATCTCTTGTGAGCCAGATGCAAAGTCCGGTAATGAGTGCCATTACAATCCAGCTTACCACCAGCGTTTCGCTGATCTGAATTTTCCCGAACAGCGGAAAATCGATCGGGATCGTAAAAAAGACTTTTGCACCGGAGATATCAACCTCCATTCTCTTTTCTCACCTCCTCTGTATGAGATAAAATAAAAAATTTGAACCTTTTGTCAAAGCGGATCTTCACAATCCGCTTCGCTGCTTGCTCATAACCGAATCGCTGCTTCGCTGTTTCGGTTTCAAAACGCCGTCCCGTCTTTGCGGCTTTCGCCAAAGATCAGGTTCAGCGCTTTATGCTGTTTTTTATGCCCTTCAGCTTGATGGCCGTTCCCGGAATTAAAAGCGGCAGGATTCCTGCGGCAAACTGAAAGCATGGAAGCACAATCGCCAGAATTGCCCAGAGCATCTGCATCAGGTTTCTCTGCGAATAGCTTGCCTGCATCCGCCGTTTTGCTCCCGCCTCGTCTGTCTCGGACACTGCTTTTTGTACTGCCATGCCCATCAGGAAAAAGTTCAGCACCGCAACGGCACCGCCTCCGATTCCCCCGAGGATCACCCGATAGTCAAATGGGATTTTTTCCGGCCAGATCAGGTGCAGGATCAGAAACCCGACCCACATCACAACCACGCCGACAACAGTATAGATGGCAACATTTTTCGTCTCCTTTTTTACGGCCGGCTGGACCTTGTCTCCGAAATTGCTCATATCGCCTTGTTTCCTTTCTAATGGATTTTCCCCTTAAAATCAGTCTGAAATCTTTTCTCTGCCACTTGATCTTCGTCAACTGTGAAAACTTTTTCAGACACGTTCTAAATATGTCGGTTGAAAGACACCCGCTTTTTCTTCTTTTTTCCGTCCGGCTCCGTCTCGATGCGTTTCTGATGCCGCAGAACGCTCTGCCCGAATTTCCAGGCTGTCACGGCACCGCCTCCGATCCCAAAGAAAAAGCCGAGCAGATAAATCCATGTTCCAACCGAAAAGCGGTCGCAAAGCCACCAGCAAAGTGCCAGACAAAGAAAAAGAGGCGTCACAAGGGACAGTCCGAATTGTGTCAACATTGTGAGATTGGTAATCATCCCCGTCCACTTCTTCATATCCTGTCCCTTTCTGCCGTCTCTTTTTTGTCAGACTTTCGGGTCTGCGTTCTGTCTTCCATTTTTGTAACCGCTTAGTCAGATTGTACCATAAACGTTTTCATAAGACAAATGAATTTGTATATTTTCCAAATTATTTGTTTTTATTTACATTCTTTTCATAATAATTGGAACAATTTTCTCATTTTGTCCCATTGCAAAATTGCAGCGTTCACCTCGCTTCTTATTTTTTGAAAAAAACTGCGGTTTTATTCCACACATACTGCCGTTTTTTCTTTCCAACCGGAAAGCTGATAGCTTACCTCATAGTGTCCCGGCTCCAGCAGGTATCTGCCGTTTTCTTCTGATCCGAGCACTTCTGCAACCGCTTCTTTTTCACTTTTGGCAACCATTGGAAGTATGGCCTCTGCGGTACAGTCGAACGGAACATCCATGGTGATGGTCACGTGCTCTTTGTCGGAAAGCTCCCAGCGAATGCTGTACATTCCCGATGCAGAATCATATTTTGCCTCTGCATACCTCAAATCCCAGTTCAGCGTCGGTGCAAACTGTACGGTCCTGACACCCGGATGGGATTCCATCGTGTTGATGCCGGCAACGTGACGGAACATCCATTCCTGGATGGAGCCGTAAGCATAATGGTTCATACTGTTCATACTGATGCCGGAAATCGTACCGTCCGCAAGAAGGGAATTCCAGCGTTCCCAAACGGTAGTTGCACCAAGCTTAACCTCATAAAGCCAACCCGGAAATTCCTCGTTCAGCAACAGTTCGTAGGCAAGATCATTCATGCCGTTGTCGGTGAGCACATTGTTCAGCAATGGTGTTCCGACAAATCCCGTCTTCAGTTTGTGGTTACTCTGCTCAAACAGCTTCAGAAGCTGCCGTTTTGTCAGCTCTTCGTTCTTTGACAGATGGTATTTCAGCGTCAGCAGCAGCGCCGTCTGTGTTTTGATGCAGCAGCGGCCTGTTGCGCTGTAATATTCTTCCTGTACCACAGCAAACTGCTCCTCGGACAGCTTCTGATACTTCTCCTGCTCCTCGCGGTATCCCAGCACACCGGCCGCTTTTGCCACGATTCCTGCGCTGATCGCATAATACAGGTTTGCAATAAACTCCTCGTCCGTTGCACCCATGACCTGCTCCGCGCCCTGTACCGGATTGTCCAGTGCCAGCCAGTCGCCGAAGTGGAAAACAGATCGCCAGCCATGGTTGTCCCCATCCACTTTCGTGATGTACTCCACCCACGATTTCATGCTCACAAACTGATCTTCCAGAATGCTCTTGTCCCCGTAAAACAGATACAGATTCCACGGAATGATGCACGCCGCATCGCCCCAGACACACGCTGCATCCTCGACGCCGCACGACGGCACCACGTGCGGCACCTTTCCGCCGAGCACGCTCTGCTCTTTTGCCATGTCGTACAGGTATTTTGCATAGAATGCATACGTATCTTCGAGATACATTGCCGTCGGCGAGAATACCTGCGCATCTCCCGTCCATCCCATACGCTCGTCACGCTGCGGGCAGTCGGTCGGAACATCTACAAAATTGCACTTTAAGCCCCAGCGCACATTGCTGATGAGCTGATTGACCAAATCACTTCCTGTTTTCATCCAGCCTGTCGCTGTGATGTTGCTGTAATAAGAAAGACCCGTGAAATCCTCTTTTTTCAGATCCGGAATGCCTTCGATCTTCACGTAACGGTAGCCGTAGAACGTAAAATGCGGCACAAGATCCATTTCGGTTCCATCGGAAATATAGATGTATTCGGATTTTGCACTCCGCAGATTGTCATTGTAGAAATTGCCGCGCTGCAAAATCTCACCTGTCTGAACATGAATTTTGGTTCCTGCCGGCACGTTGACATGCAGCTTGAAAATTCCCGTAAACTCCTGCCCCATATCGAAGACCAGCTCGCCGGCCGGAGTATGAAGCAGTTCTTTAGGTTCAAACGTCTCATGAATCGTCACCGGAAGGCTCATGCGTTCCGTCAGTTCTCCTTTTGGTGCCTCACAAAAAACCGCCTTCTCCAATGGCAGTTCCGACAGCGTGTCGTCCCGGTGCTCACCGTCGTAAAGATTCGAGAATGCAATTTTACTGCGCCGCACCTGCCACGATTCATCCGTGCCAATCACCTCTTCCGAACCGTCCGCATACGTCAGATGCAGCTCCGCAATCAGCTTCCACTCATTGCCGTAAAATCCCTTGTCCTCAAACGCACTGAATCCAAACCGCGCCTTGTACCAGCCGTTTCCAAGCAGCACACGGAGCATTCCCTGTTTTGAAACCTCCTCTGTCACATCATACGTCTGATACTGTACCCATTCATTGTAATCATTGCTGTACGGCGTCAGGTACTCATCCCCGACACGCTTCTCATCCACATACACCTCATACAGTCCAAGTCCGCAGACATACAGCCTGGCCTTCGCTACCTCTTTTGCCGGAACAATTTCTTTTTCAAAATATGGATGACGGTTCTCCTTACTGTCACAGGAAATCCATTTTCCTGTCCATGCTTCATTCCGTTTTCCGGTCTCAAAAAACTGTACTTCACTCACCGCCGTCTCCCCGGCATCACTGCCCGCTTCCACGTTCCAGTAATACCGCGTTCTCGGCTCCAGATCCAGCTTCACCGGATAGAAAAGACTGCTCGCCTTATCATCCTCTCCGGAATCAAACAGCAGATGCTCCATCGCTGCATCCGATGCTACACGGATTCTCGCATAGCTCTGTTTTTTTCCTTCCGCGTCTTTCACTTTCCAGGAAAAGACCGTTCTCTCCATCCGGAACCCCATTGGATTTTCCAGATGATTCACCTGTGCGTGATAAATTTTCATTTCAATATCCTCCTCCATCTTATTTTTGAAAATTCCCCCATTTTTTCTCATTTTATCATGATCCCTTTCGAGAAAAAAGGTTCTGTTTTGCAGGAAAAAACATCTTTATTTGCACCATTTCCTGCCCACCAGACATCTCCCCGGATTGCCAGAAAGTATGGGACATTTTCCCTTTTTCGGGCTACACCGAAACTAATAAGAGCCTGTGCTTTCCTTTCCCCTCCGCCGCAGTGCGATCCTGCCCGGAGGGCTTTTGACTTTACAGGAAAATTCAACGAAGTTTCCTGCAAAGTAAAAAAATGCCGGATTCTTTGAACCGCCCCAAGAAATCAGATTTTTTAGATCTAACTTTTTAGGACGGTTCATCCGACATTTTTCCGGAATTTTCCGGCTCTATCTTCAGTTTCTATCTTCAGTTCAGCAATTCATCCGCCAGCGTTCTCTTCGGCACATAGTGCACATCATTTTCATCCCGGTAATAATTCGTATTCCCATCCTCCGGCACATCTACCAGATGAATCTCCTCCGCCGGTTTTCCAAACGCCACAATCAAAAGCGGCCGGATCTCCTCTGGCAGTCCAAGCACTTCCATCACCTCGCCCGCCTGAAAATTCCCGATCATGCAGCCGCCAAGCCCCTGCTCCACAGCCGCAAGCAGCATCGTCTGCGCCACAATCCCGACATCCTTCTGATACCGGTTCAGATTCTCATCAATCCTCTTATCCTGGCAGATCACAACAAAACCCGTCGGCCGTTTTCCCGGATGCGGCAGTACCATATCCGGCAGCGCCCGCGCCCACTTCGTCAGACCCTGCACCTTCTCCACTTCGTCCGGCTCCCACGCCAGAAAATACTTCAACGGCTGCTTATTCACACTCGAAGGACAAAGCCGCGCGCAATCCACAAACCCTTCCAACGTCTCCCGCGAAATCCTCACCGACTCATCAAAACCACGATAACTCCTGTTCTTCAACACCAGATCCCTTAACATGTCCCATATCCTCCTGTCTCAAATTTACTTTCTACCACCCACTCTACCACACCTCCCCACCCCCCGCAATCACCTTTTTCATTTTCCCTCTTGACATACTTTGATATTCAAAGTATTATATATCTAGTTTTAAAAACCACATGCTAAAGTATTTTACATCACATATTTATTCTATTTATTCGTCACCAATAACCAGATCCAATGGCTGCCGCCGCGCCGTGGATGTTCCTCCAGGTGAGCGCATTTGCAGGAGGCCCGCAAACTCTTAGGCTATGGGATTTTGTGTTGCTTTCAAAAACGGCACTGTCTGAGCGCAGCGAGTTTGCCGTTTTCGAAAGCGCTTTTAACAAAATTTCAAAGCCTTAGAGTTTCCCGGCCTCCGAAACCGCGCCCATCTGGAGGAACATCCACGGCGCGGCGGCAGCCACTGGATCGTCCGTTTATCAAAAAAGGAGAATTTATATGCTGCCAGAATTAAAAATAGGAAATTTAGTTGCCAGATACCCCATCATCCAAGGCGGAATGGGCGTCGGCATCAGCCTCTCATCCCTCGCCGGTGCCGTTGCCAAAGCAGGCGGAATCGGCGTCATCTCCGCTGCCCAGCCCGGCTGGCGCGATCCGGAATTCGCGCGTGATCCCTTAAGCGCCAATCTCCGCGCCCTCGCCTTCCACATCCGCCGTGCCAAAGAAATCTCAAACGGCGGCATCATCGGCGTCAATATCATGTGCGCCCTGACCCACTACGAGGAATACGTCCGCTGCTGCATCGAAAACGGAGCCGATCTCATCATCTCCGGGGCCGGTCTCCCGACTGATCTGCCAAAATGCACAGCGGGAAGCTCCATCAAGCTCGCGCCTATCGTTTCCCCGCCCCGGACCGCCAAGGTTCTTCTGAAGCTTTGGGACAATCACTATCACCGCGTCCCTGATCTCGTTGTCATCGAAGGTCCTGCAGCCGGAGGCCATCTCGGCTATTCTGCCGAAACCGTAGAAGAAACAGCACGACGCGGCTACGATGACGAAATCCGGGAAATTCTGCAGATTGTACATGGCTACGAAGAAAAATATGCCTGTACCATCCCCGTCGTCTTTGCCGGAGGCGTCTACACCCATGAGGATATCCTTCACTATCTGTCGCTTGGCTGCGCAGGCGTCCAGATGGCTACCCGTTTCGTTGTCACGGAAGAATGCGATGCCGATCCCCGCTACAAACAGGCATACCTGAATGCAAAAAAAGAAGATATCACGATCATGCACAGTCCGGTCGGCATGCCGGGCCGCGCAATCCGCAATCCGTTTCTGACGGAACGCGAACAGGAACGGGAAAAAATCTCACACTGCTACCAGTGCCTCAAAAAATGCGACAAAGCCTCCATTCCCTACTGTATTACCACTGCCCTGACCCGCGCTGCCGATGGCGATACCGACAACGCTCTCCTTTTCTGCGGAGAAAATGCATGGCGTCTCGATCACATGACCACCGTGCCGGAGCTGATGGCGGAACTGGCCGGGGAATACCTGCCGGACAGCAAAAAATAAAAAATTTAGTAGTGACTTTCCTTCCCAATAATGTTACAATCTTCTTTATGGTGTCAGCATAAAAAATCTTCAAGAACTGACCATAAACCCAAAATTTTTGTAACACACAAAAGGAAGGAACTCTATGAACAAACACAACAAATCCCGCAGCTCGTTTTCCGGCAAAATCGGTTACGTGCTGGCTGCAGCAGGCGCTTCCGTCGGACTTGGAAATATCTGGCGTTTTCCCTACCTCGCAGCAAAATACGGCGGAGGAATTTTCCTCCTCATTTATATCCTGCTGGCGCTCACCTTCGGCTACTCCATGATCGTTGCCGAGTCCGCCATCGGACGCATGACACGAAAAAGCCCGGTCGGCGCTTTCCAGTCGTTCGGCAAATCGAAATGGCTTTCCGCCGGGGGCTGGATCAACGCCATTATCCCGATTCTGATCGTTCCATACTACTCTGTCATCGGAGGATGGGTCATCAAATATCTGATCGAATACGTGAAGGGCAACAGTACCCTGCTCGCAGAGGACGGCTATTTTTCCGGCTTCATCTCAAACGGAGTTTCCACAGAGCTCTGTTTTGCCGTTTTCTGCCTTATTACGGTCGCCATCATCTACGCCGGTGTGCGAAACGGCATTGAACGCGTTTCCAAGGTGATGATGCCGATTCTGATCGTCCTTTCCGTTATCATTGCCGTTTATTCCGTAACAAGACCGGGCGCACTGGCAGGCGTGAAGTATTTCCTTGTTCCGAACCTCAAAAACTTTTCATGGATGTCCGTTGTTGCCGCCATGGGACAGATGTTCTACTCCCTCTCGATTGCGATGGGTATTCTGATCACCTTTGGCTCCTACATGAAAAAAGACACCTCGATCGAGGATTCCACACGCAACGTCGAAATCTTTGACACTGCCATTGCGATCATGGCAGGCCTGATGATCATTCCTGCCGTCTTTGCCTTCTCCGGCGGAAATCCGGATACCCTGCAGGCAGGACCTTCCCTGATGTTTATCACCATCCCGAAGGTATTCGCCAATATGGGCTTTGGCACTGTGATCGGTATTCTGTTTTTCCTTCTGGTGCTGTTTGCCGCACTGACCAGCTCCATCGCACTGACAGAAAGCGCCGTTTCCACCTTTGAGGATGAGCTCGGCTGGGGCCGTAAAAAATCGACCGTTCTGATCGGCGTTATCATGATTGCGCTCGGAACGCTCTCCTGCCTTGGCTACGGGCCGCTTTCCTCCGTCACCATTCTTGGCATGCAGTTCCTGGATTTCTTCGACTTCCTGACGAACTCCGTGATGATGCCAATTGCTGCCATTGCCACCTGTCTTCTCGTTTCGAGAGTCATTGGTGTGGCGAAAATCGAGGAAGAAATCATCCACGGTGAGAGCCGCTTCCGCAGAAAGAAAATCTTTCTTGTCATGATCCAGTATCTCTGCCCGGTGTTTGCACTGATCATTCTGTTCAGTTCCGTGGCAAATGCATTCGGCTGGATCACCATGTAATGAATCTGTAAACGATGAAAAAAGATTGTTTTCGAAACACGATCACGATTTCGAAAACAATCTTTTTTTATCCAAATCTGTCACACCAGCATCAGGAATCCGTCAGCAGCAGAATATCTTCCTCCTTCAGATACAGCTCCTTTGGAATCCCCATTTCCGGGCTCCAGTCTGTTTTTGCGATCTTCCACTGCAGCCAGCTGCATTCGGCATTCTTCCGGAACGAAATGTTCCATTCAAACGGATCTTCCCAGATTTCGGATTCGTTGACCGGAAATACATTTTCCTCACCCGGCCTTTCTACTGTGGCCAGAAAATGTGCCCGGATGCCAACTGCGCGGATATCGTCTGCAATTTCCCGCTCCTTTACGTGCAGCGTTACGCCCCAGTCCACGGCCCGCAACGTGTGCGCATCCACCCGCTCGGCCGCCGAAATGTTCTTGCAGCCCGACAAAATTGCCGCTGTGCGCGTCTTCGGATTCTGGAAAAATTCCTTCAGCGGTTCCATGACTTCCATCTTTCCCCGGTTCATACAGCTGACCGTATCGCAGAGGCGGTACACCTCATCGCGGTTGTGTGATACGAAGATGACCGGTTTTCCGGCCTCCTTCAGATGTTTGTACATCTCCTGCTCCAACTGCCATTTCAGATAAGTATCGAGCGCTGAAAACGGCTCGTCGAGCAGAATCAGCTCCGGCTCTGCTGCGAGCATCCGTGCCATCGCGACGCGCTGTTTCTGTCCGCCGGAAAGCTGTCCCGGGATCTTTTTCTCCAGCCCTTCCAGCTGAAACTGGCGGATCAACGATTCCGTCCGGCTCCGGTCCGGCCGTTTTCCCATGCCTGCCTCAATATTCTGCACAACATTCATATGCGGAAACAGAGCGTAATCCTGGAACATATAACCGACTTTCCGCTTCTGCGGCGGCAGATTGATTTTTTTCTCCGAATCAAACAGCACCTTGCCGTCAAGGACAATCCGCCCTTCATCCGGCTTTTCGATTCCGGCGATGCACTTTAAGGTCATGCTTTTTCCACAGCCCGACGCGCCGAGAATCGCAAAAATCTCCCGCTCCGCCCGGAACTGCATATGCATAAAAAATCCGTCCAGCTTTTTCGTAATATCTACTTCAAGCGCCATTCTTTATCCTCTACCACTGTTTCTGATTTTTCTTTCTCCGGTTACCCAGAAGGTTCATTGCCGTCATCGCAAGGAATCCGACGAGCAGTACGACAACAGACCAAAAACCCGCCGTTTTATAATCCCCGTCCTGAATCACCATTGCGATTTTCTGGGAAACGGTACCCGTCTTTCCCGGAATATTTCCGGCCAGCATCGACGTCGCACCGTACTCACCGAGCGCCCTTGCAAATGCCAGTACCGTACCGGAGAGCACGCCGGGACCTGCCGATGGGATGACCACTTTCCAGAAAATCTTCCACTCCGACATACCAAGCGTCCGCGCCGCATAGATCAGGTTCGTATCCACCTGCTCAAATGCCGCTCTCGTATTGCGGTACATCAGCGGAAACGCGATAATCGTTGCCGCCAGAATACAGCCAAGCCATGTCTGTACTGCCTTGATACTGAAATTCTCATACAGTGCAGCACCAAACGGACGGCGGAGGCTGAAAATCAGAAGCAGGAAAAAGCCTGCAACGGTCGGCGGCAGAATCATCGGAAGTGTCAGAAAGCCGTCAATTACGGCACGCGCGCCGGGACGCAGCTTCATCACCGCACGCGCGGCAAAAATACCAAAGAAAAAGGACAAAATCGTCGCCACAATACCGGTCTTGATCGAAATGACAAGCGGGCTCCAGTCCAGTGACTGTAAAAAATCCAGTATTTCCTGCATAACATTTCCTTTCTATCCACGGCAGCCCTGCATACCTGCATCACGCATCCTGCCCGGATTTTCTCTGATGCAAAACCACCGTCCGTAGAAACGAAATCTTTCTTTTTCGGACGGTGATTCCAAATCCCTACTGTTTTTTGTGGGATCTTCTTTTTATTCTACCTCTGTATCAAAGTAATAATTCCGGAAGATGGCGGCTGCCTCATCGGAAGTCAGAAACTCTACAAAGTCTTTCGCTGCTGCCTGCTCGGTCTCATCTGCCTCTTTGTTGACAACCTGTGCTGCCGGGTAGATGACATTTCCGGTCAGATCGTACGGAACGACCTGCAGAACCTTCAGACGGTCCTCCAGACCGTAGGTATCGGAATAATAAACCGTACCAACCTCGTTGGATCCCTCTGCAACTGCGGAAGTAACGGCTCCTACGTTTGCACACTCATTGATTTCCACGCCGCTGAGCGCTTCGGAAACCTGCTGGGTTGTGATGGCCGATACGTCGTCTGCTTTCTCCAGAATGCCTGCATTGACCAGTGCTTCTCTTGTGTATTTTCCAACCGGAACGGAACCGTCTGCCAGTGCGATGCTGGATGCCTTGTTCAGATCCTCCAGGCCCGTAACTTCTGTATTGCTTCCCTCATAGGTTACAACGCAGACCTGATTGTTTACGATATTGTGGCGGGTTCCCTCAACCAGAAGATTCTCTTCCTCAAGCTGATCCATCTGTTTTGCTGCTGCGGAGAAGAATACGTCGCAGGATGCACCCTCTTCGATTTGTGTCATCAGGGTTCCTGAACTGTCATAGCTTCCAACCAGTTTGACATTCGGCTGGGTCTTATTGTACTCGCTGATCAGCGTCTCCATTACGGAGTTCAGGCTCTTTGCGGCAAATACGGTGACAGTGGTATCGTCAAATACTTCGCCGTCTGCTGTGCTCTTGGCACTGGATGCGCTCTCTGCTTCCGAAGAAGCGCTGGATGCAGATGTGCTCTCTGCCTTGGAGCTGCTCTTACTGGAAGAATCTGTGGAATTGGAAAATCCGCATGCGGCAAGAGAAAGTGCCATAGCTGCCATCAGAAGAATGGATACGGTTTTCTTTTTCATGATAATTGACTCCTCATTTTGTATATTTACGTATGAAGCGCCGGATGTGCACCTTTTCGTTTTCCGGTTTTTGCTGACCGGATCTGAATGAGCTGTGCGGCAATGCTGATTGCAATCTCCGCCGGCGTCTCGCTTCCGATCTCGATTCCGATCGGGGCATAGACACTGTCGAGCTGTTCTCCGGTAAAACCCTGCGCTTCCAGTTTTTCGCGCACATACTTTGTCTTTCTGCGGCTTCCCACCACACCGATGTACGATGCGCCGGTGCGAAGCGCAAACGCCTCGGCATCCGCATCGCACCGGTGGCCGCGTGTCACAATCACGAGATAATCATTTTTCCGGATCGAAAGAATCTCGTCCAGTTTCGTAAAATCCACCAGCATGGTCTGCCCGGCGTCCGGGAACAATGCTTTGTCCACATATTCCTCCCGGTCATCGAGTACGATACAGCAGAAATCCAGATGATGCAGCACCGGAACGAGTTCCTGGGCCAGATGGCCGCCGCCGAACAGATAAACCTTTCCGTCGTAGCAGAATTCCTCGGCGTAATACGTTTTCCCGTCCAGTTCCAGAATCCGGCAGTGGCCCGCTTTTTCCTGTGCCGCCGGAAGCATTTCCCACGCTTCTTTTTCCAGCACGCGGATGCCGGTTCCGTCCAGCGCAAAAAAAATCCAGTAACTGCGGTACTGCTCCTGCGCCGCAAGCGCCTGCGCCAGACTTTCTGCTTCGCCGTGCGCTCCATTCATAAAATAGAAGCACACCTTCACTCTGCCGCCGCAGACCATGCCAAGCCCCTTCCCCTCTCCAGTTCCGAGATCGTATTCTCTGTATTCACTTTTCTTCTCCTGCACCAGCTCCTGCGCATGCAGAACCGCCTGATATTCCAGGTTTCCGCCGCCGATAGTTCCGAAAATCCGTCCTTCCCGGCCGACCAGCATATAGGCGCCCGTCGTGCGCGGAATGGAGCCGTCCCCTTCGGTGATAAAGGCAAGAACCGTGTCCTGTCCCTCTTCCAGCTGTGCAAGCAGTTTCCGGTAAAGTTCGTCCATGTTTCCTCTCCTTGTGTCTGATCTCTGGTCTACTTTTCCGTCACCAGTTCGATGGTGTCACCCTTTTGAATCGTGCCGCCGCGCAGCACCACCGCGAAAACGCCCTCCCGCGGCATGATGCATTCACCCATGCGTTTGAAAATCTCGCAGTGGCTGTGGCACTCCTTTCCGATCTGCGTCATCTCAAGCAGCGCATCCCCGCAGGAAAACCGCGTGCCGACCGGCAGATTCCGGAAATCATATCCTTCCACGATCAGGTTTTCCCCGAAGGCGCCGAGCGGAATATCCGCCCCCTTTGCACGGAAGGCTTCTATTTTTTCATACGACAAAAGGCTCACCTGGCGGTGCCAGTGCCCGGCGTGTGCATCGCCCTCGATGCCCCAGTCTTCCACCAGCTTCGCCGTTTCCACCTCGTGCTTTGCCGTTCCCCGTTTTTCACTGATACAGATTCCTATGATTTTTCCCATTTCTTTTGTTTCCTCTTCTTTTCGAACCGCCGTCATTTCATCCGCCGATACCGGACATCAGGTGGTGCTCTGTCATATCCTTCGGCCGCTCAAAGCAGTGTTCCATCGGCTTTTTTAAGATTGCCTGTGCCATCACATCCCGCAGATCCGCCGCCGTTCCGTTCTGCAGAACCTCCCGCAGATCCACACCGTTCTCATAGCAGAGACAGAGCTTTAAAAAGCCGCGGCTTGTCAGCCGTACGCGGTTGCAGCTTCCGCAGAACTTTCCGTGGATCGCGCTGATAAAGCCGACGGGCATCGACAGCTTTTCGTACCGCACATAAGCCGCAGGACCGTTTCCTTCTTTTTCCTGGTCCGGCGTACATGCCCCATACCACTGTTCCAGCTCTGTTTTCAGCGCCTCATTCGACGGACCCACGTACGATTTTCCGGCGCCCACCGGCATCACCTCGATGAACCGCACCGGGACTTTTTCCTGCTCTGCAAATTCAATCAGTTCCTGCGCATGCAGTTCTTTTCGATGCACCGCATTCAGCTTCACTAAAAGACCCGCCTCTTTGGCCGCGCAGATGCCCTGCTTTACCTGCTCCAGCGCATCGCGTCCGGTAATCGCCGCAAACTCTGCCGCATCCACTGTATCCAGGCTCACATTCACACTGTCACAGCCGGCCGCCTTCAGATCCCTCGCACACGATGCCAGGCGTACGCCATTCGTCGTGATCCCAACGGATGCGGTGCCCGGCACTGCTTTTATTTTCTGCACCAGCTCCACGCACTCTTTTCTTACCAGCGGTTCCCCTCCGGTAATCCGGTAATGCGTGATGCCAAGCCCAGCCGCGGCGTGCACAATCTTCAGCATCTCTTCGACGGTAAGCGGTGGATTCTGTTCCGCCTGCTCCAGTGCACAGCCCGCCGCACTCTCCGGCATACAGTACCGGCATCTCAAATTGCACGCGTCCGTGATGGAAATCCGCAGGTAATCTATCGTTCTGCCATACTGATCCTTCATCGTTTATCTGCCTTTTCCAAAACCGCAGTTCGGGAAGGTGCAGACCTTGCAGTTCAGGCAGAGACCGCCCTCGCCAAGACCGGCCAGCTCCTCCGCTGTCACCTCATCATCTGCAATGAGGCGCGGCAGGACAAGATCGAAAATCGTCCGTTTCGAATACATGACGCATCCCGGCAGGCCGACGATCGGTGTTCCGTTTTCGGCATACGCCAGAAGGAACATAGCTCCCGGCAGCACCGGCGCGCCGTAGGAAACGATGCGTGCTCCGGTATTTTTGATCGCCAGCGGCGTCTTGTCGTCCGGATCCACACTCATTCCTCCGGTGCAGAAGACAAGATCGGCACCCGCTTCCATCGCGCGGCGGCATCCGTCTGTGATCTTCGATGCATCATCATCGTAAACCTCATGAAAGATCATCTCCGCGCCGAATTCTGCCAGCTTTTCCTGGATAACCGGTGTGAAGGTGTCCTCGATCCGATGGTAATACACTTCATTTCCCGTTGTCAGAACCGCAAATTTTTTCTTGTGGAACGGCTTTAAGGTCAGGATCGGCCCGTCGGAACAGACTGCCTGTGCCGTCTCCATCTTCTCTTTTTTGATGACGAGCGGAATAATTCTCGTTCCCGCCAGTTTGTCGCCTTTTTTCACGTATGTATCACCGTGGCGCGTCGCAATCATCATCTCGCCGAGGCTGTTTACTTTTTTCAGCTTCTCGCGGTCCACTTTCAAAAGACCGTCGCAGTCCGCGATCAGTTCAATTTTTCCTTCTTTGACATCGGACGGATGCATGTGATCGTTTTTACATATATCGTAAAGAATCTGTGCCGCCTCATTTTCATGCAGCATTGTATCGTCCTTTTCCCAGATGTAAATGTTGTCCTTTCCGACACTTAACAGCACCGGAATATCTTCTTCTGTAATGATGTGGCCTTTGCGGAATACCGCATCTTTTGTCACACCTTTGATAATCTGTGTAATATCGTGGCAGAGCACCTGGCCTACCGCGTCTTCTGTTTTCATCAGTTTCATCTGAAACGCCTCACTTTTTCTATTTGAATCTATTCCAGTTCCCCGCAGATCACTTCCAGCACGCTTCCGGCGATGCACCGCGCCTTATCGGAAATCGTGAAGCAGTTCTGCAGTTCTTCTTTCCGCGGATCGATGTCCGCAATCTTAAATCCCTTCGTCACCGGATAGCCGTCGCGGATCAGCCCGCGCAGCAGACCGGAGAGAGATGCTTCCACAGGTACCGTCCCGTTTTCTGTCTCAATCTCTGCAATCACAGCCCTGGCTTCCACAATGTCTCCGATCGAAGCCGCATTCCGCAGAATACCTTCCGCCTGTGCATGCATCACACGCTCTTTTCCGTACCCGCCGATGATGCCCGGAATGCCAGTGTTCGGAACCGCGCTCCCGCTTCGGATCACGCGTCCAAGATTATGACCGCGCTTCGTCTCAATTACAACATCCACATCTTCTCCTGCCGTAAAGCCCGGTCCGAGGGCAATCACAAGCGGCGCCATCTCTTTTGTCGTCCCGAGATTTTTCTTCGCCAGAATCGCATCGACCACGACGGCCGGGCGAAGTGCTGCAATGCTTAGTCCCGCCGGATCCACGAGCACCGGAACACCATCTTTCTTCCAGATCCGCTCCATTTCCTGTTCCAGAAGTTCTTTCCGGTTCTTTTTCTCTGCGAGATCCACGTCCATGCGCACGGCTTCCACGTCCTCTACCCTGGCGCTGCCGGCATATACCGCTTCGCTCAAAGCCACCTGCCGCCGGATCGCCGCCGGGTGCTCTGCTTCCAGAACCAGCAGACGAAAGCCCGCTTTTTTCAGACGATGGATCGTACCGGTTGCAAGATCTCCTGCTCCCCGTACCACGATCAGATCTTTCTTTTTCATCTTCGCTGTCTTCCTTCTTTCGTTTCAGCAGCCGCCGTTTTCTTCCGTCTTCCGCGGTCTGCCTCGTTATTCTCGTGCGAGAATAACGCTTTTTCCATTAATAAAAATACAGGAAAGGACCCGTTTTGTCAACGTGTCCCCGTAAAAAATGTTATTTTTCTTCTGTTCCAAACCACTTCTGAAACGACGCATCGGCGCCTGCGCGGACTTCTTGTTCAAACTTCCGGTACCGCTTCAGGAATTCTTTTCCCTCCGGGGTCAGTACCGTCTGGCCGCCGTTGCTGCCGCCCCGGTTGCCCTGTACCAGCGGGATGCCGAGATCCTCCTCGGCGCGCTTTAAGATTTTCCATCCCTTCGAGTACGCCATCTGCATGCATTTGCAGCCCTTCGAAAGGGAGCCGGTTGCTTCCACATGCTCCATCAGCTCCGCCACACCGGGACCGAAGGCATGATCCGTCCGGCTGACGCGCAGCCGCATGTCGTACCGCAGCTTCTGTCGTAATGTTTCTTCTTTTTCTTCCATTTCCACCTCACACCTCTACAACAGCACACGGTACTCCGCCTCATAGGCAAGTCCCGCCGTCTGAAGTGCCGCAAGGATTTCTTTTCCCTCTTCCGGCGCTGCTTTCCAGGAAAGGCCGCAGCCCGCCGTAATTTCCCGCGGAACGGGGATCATCCTTCCCGGCAGGCCGTGCGCTCTCGCATACTGCTCCATCTGCATCGCCTGCGTTGTCCCCGCAAACGTCAGAATCCAGGTTTCTTTTCGCTGTCTCATATCGTTTCTTCCTTTTTCCAGCTTCTTTTGTATCCCGGATGCCGGCTGCCGCCTCTCTCACTGCTGCATTTCTTCTTCGGCAAACTCCCGCAGAGCCTGCGCGGCAATCCGGACTTCTTCTTCCGTCAGTACATGGGAAAAGCTGAACCTCACGGCTCCCTGCTCCCGTGTTCCGAGTGCTTCGTGCATCAGCGGCGCGCAGTGTGCCCCGCTTCGGACTGCAATACCATAGTTCTCATACAGCCAGTCGCTGACATATCCCGAATCACAGGAGCCGATGTTTAATGCCGCCGTTGGTACCCGCTGCTGCAGATCGTCTGTTCCATATAAAGTAAGTCCCGGGATTCCCTGAATTTTCTCCAGAAAGAGGTGCATCAGCTCCCTCTCTCTTTTGTAAATCATTTCAATCCCCGTCTTCTCCAGATATTCCAGCGCTCCCAGAAGTCCCGCAATTCCGTGGACATTTAAAGTTCCAGCTTCCAGGTGCTCCGGCATCGCCGCAGGCTGTTCTTTTTCATAGCTTCGGATTCCGCTTCCGCCCATTTTGAGCGGCCGGATCGAAAGTTCGGGACGGACGTAGATTCCGCCGGTTCCCTGCGGCCCTAATAGTCCCTTGTGGCCGGAAAAACAGAGCACGTCGATCCCGCTTTTCTGTACATTAATCGGCAGAATCCCCGCTGTCTGCGCCGCATCGACGATCAGAAGCAGGGAATGGTGTTCCGCAATTTCGCACACCCGAGCAAGATCCGTGATATTTCCGGTCAGGTTGGAGGCATGCGTAACGACAAATGCTTTCGTGTTTTTCCGCACTGCCGCTTCCATCTGATCGTAATCGATCCTTCCAGATACATCCGCCGGAATCACGGAAAGCTCCAGTCCCTGTTTTTCCAGTGCATACAGCGGGCGCAGAACGGAATTATGCTCGCAGACTGTCGTGATCACATGATCCCCCGACCCGAAGAGTCCGAAAATTGCCGTGTTCAGTGCCTCCGTATCGTTGCACGTAAATGCAATCCGCTCCGGACTCTCCGCGTGAAACAACTCTGCCAGCCGCATTCTCGTCTCAAAGACGATGCGGCCCGCATCCAGTGTCGCATCGTGTGCACCGCGGCCTGCATTTCCACAGCCGTGCAGTGCCTGGATCATACGCTCCTCTGCTTCTTTTGGATGCCACAGCGACGTTGCCGCCGAATCGAGGTAAATCATGGCTTAATCACGCGGTCTGCGCTGCTCATGCGCTCCACGATGTCATACATGTTGGTCACACTGCCGACCTGCAGCTTTTCGGTGATGCCGTAGAAGTTCAGGCATGTTCCACAGGTCAGAATTTCAACGCCGCGCGCTGCCAGATCTTTCAGATCCTCCAGGGACTCGGAACCCTCGCAGGTCAGCTTTGCACCGCCGTTGTAGAACAGAATCGTATCCGGCAGCTCATCCTGCTGGGTCAGTGCATAAAGGAAGCTCTTCATCAGAATTTTACCCAGCTCCTCGGCTCCTTCGCCCATATGGTCTGCAGAAAGAACGACGAGTTTTGTTTTCTTTGCCGCCGGTACGAGGCATACGGTTTTCTCTTCTGTTTCAGCCGGCTCTGTTTCCGATACGGTGAACTCCACATGATACTCTTTTTCTTTCTTCTCTTTTACCAGAAAGCCATATCCTTTCTGCTGCGCCATTTTTTCCAGGTTCTGCACGGCGATTTCATTATCCACCAGAACCTCCACTTTTCCGCTTCCCGCAAGTTCTGCAATCGCATTTTTTGCCTTTACCAGCGGTACCGGGCACACATCACCCATTGCGTTTACTGTCTTTTTCTCCATCTCTGCCATTTTTCATCCTCCCTGCCTTACCATTTCTTGCTCTGTGTCACATAAATTTCGGTTCCTGCCGGCTCTGTGATTTTTCCAACGATTGCTGCCGGAATCCCCTGCTCCAGCAGTTTTCTCTGCATTTTTTCTGCATCCACGGCATCCACGGCCATCAGAAGCCCTCCCGATGTCTGCGGATCAAACAGCACCTCCTGCATGCCGAACGGTATATCCTTAAAGGTCACATGCTGCTCCAGATGATTCCGGTTCCGCTGGCCTGCCGCAGTGATCAGAAACTCCTCCGCCGCTTCCACAGCCCCCGGGAACACCGGAATCTGATCCGCCCAGATATGGCAGGACACGCCCGACTCCATCATCTCATGCAGATGTCCTAGGAAACTAAAGCCCGTTACATCGGTACAGGCATGAATGTTATACTTCCGTGCCGTCTCCGAGGCGTACTTATTCAGCGTCATCATCGATTCCACTGCCTTTTGAAATCCACCCGGGTTTTCCTCCCCGACGCGGTGCGCCGCACAGAGAATGCCGGTTCCGAGCGGTTTCGTCAGAATGAGCAGATCACCCACGCGGCCAGTATTGTTCTGCCAGATCCGGTCCGGATGCACGGTTCCCGTGACAGAAAGGCCGTATTTTACACTGTCATCCGCAATCGAATGACCGCCGGAGAGCGATCCGCCCGCCTCCTGCACCTTTTCCGCGCCGCCGCGCATGATTTCTCCGAGGACATTCAGATCCATCTGTTCCGGAAAACAGACGATATTCAGGGCTGTCCGCACCTCTCCGCCCATCGCATAGATGTCGCTTAAGGCATTCGCCGCCGCAATTTTTCCAAACGTGTACGGATCCTCCACCACCGGCGGAAAGAAATCCAGCGTCTGGACCATCGCAAGGTCGTCCGTCAGCCGGTAGACGGATGCATCGTCTTTGCTGTCATAGCCCACCAGCAGATTCGGATCCTTTTCCCCTTTCGGCAGTTTCTCCAGAATATGTTCGAGCACGCCTGCCCCGAGCTTTGCCGTACAGCCGCCGCTCTTACAGAAAATAATTTTTTCTTCTTCCATCGTTACCTGTTCCCTCTTTTTTCAGCTTCTTCCGCACTCTCCGTCCGTTCCGCGCAGAAGTCCCAGCGCATGCGGCAGGGTATCAAGTACAAATCCAAGACTCTCTTCCACCGCCTTCGGGCTTCCCGGCAGATTGATAATCAGCGTCCGATGACGGATTGCACTCACTGCCCGGCTCAGCATCGCCCGTTTTGTGATCGCTATGCTGCCCGCGCGGATCGCCTCCGCGATGCCAGGTGCCACACGGCCGGATACCGCCAGAGTTGCCTCCGGTGTCACATCCCGCATGGAAAATCCCGTACCGCCTGTCGTGAGGACAAGATCGCACTGCTCCAGATCGGCAAGCCGGATCAGTTCCTCCTCGATCATCGCCCGCTCATCCGGCAGAAGGCGCATCGAAACGACCTCATACTGCTCCGCCGGAAGCAGCTCTTTGATCTTTGGGCCGCTCTTATCCTCGCGCTCGCCCTGATAGCCTTTGTCACTTAACGTTACAATTCCCACCCGGAAAACCGGGAAATCTTTCTTTTCTGCCATGCTTTATTTTTCCTCTTTCTGATAGATATAATGACCGCTCTTTCCGCCGTCCTTTTCCAGAATGTGGATATCACGAATCACCATGCCGCGGTCCATCGCCTTGCACATATCGTAGATCGTGAGCAGCGCTGTGGAAACACCAGTCAGCGCCTCCATCTCCACGCCGGTCTTTCCGACACAGGATGTGGTGCACACGGCCGTAATAGAATTTGTATTCTCGTCCGTGGTAAATGTCACTTCGCAGTTCGTCAGCGGCACAATGTGGCACAGCGGAATCAACTCCGCATTCTTTTTCGCCCCCATGATACCTGCCAGCCGTGCAACGCCGAGCACATCGCCTTTTTTCGCCGTATGGTCCCGCACGGCTGCAAATACCTCCGGGCTTACCTGTATGGTTCCCGTCGCCGATGCTGCCCGGTACGTGTCCGGCTTCTCATGGACATCGACCATGACGGCGCTGCCGTCTTTCTTAAAATGGGTAAATTCCGCCATCTGTCTCCTCCGTTCTATTTCCGTTTTATTCTCCGGGTTCCCACTCTTCTTCCGCTTCACGCACGGGAAGCTCTGCTCTCCCATACCAGGGATTCGTGTTCTCACCGCTTTGTCTTCTGTTTCCTGTCGCGCACGTAACCAGAACATGCTCGATCCCCTGCCTGCGCAGCAGCTCCACAAGTTTCTCTGCGGCCGCCCGGTGTTCTTTTTCCTCATACTGGTGCAGTACCGCATAAAACGTTCTGCCTTTCAAATCCTTCTGCTGTCCCTGTTCCGATGCGATCAGCCGTGCCAGATCTTCTTCCGTGATATGGTGTTCCATCGTACAGCCAAGCAGTTCCGCCGCCCGTTCTGCCCGAAAGCAGTCCTTGCCAAGCGGCTGTCCCAGTGCCGAAAGACCTGTCACACCAATCACAAGATCTGAAGAGGAAAGCAGCGCCGGTTCATGTTCCGCTGGTGCCTTGCACGGCAGGTGCCTCGCGCCGTCCGCCTCGATCAGCGTCAGATCGGCCTTTTTGCGTGCCGCTTCAAATAGTTCCGTTTCCGGCATGGAAAGCTTTTCCGGATCCCGGCAGGCACTCCCGATAATCGCTGCGCGGCCTGTGCGAAATTTTCTTTCGACCGCTTCCAGACTCTGGTCATGCCATTCCTTCGGCGGACGATAAATGTGCGTCGAAGTTGTCACCAGTACCTTCTGATCGTTTTTTACACAAAAGCCTGCCATCTCGTACAGCAGCGTCGTTTTTCCGCCGCCGCCGATGATAGAAACTACATGGTTCTTTTCCTTTAAAAAGGGGAACGCCGTTCCCATTCCTACCGGCTCCAGCTTCTGTTTTTCTGTTTTCTGCCAGATTCGAAGCATCTCCTCTGCCCCCTTCTGCCGTCTTTCTTTCTCACTCTACCATACTCATTTTGGGCTGTCAAATTTTACTCGCGCCGTAAAAACTTGAAAAAAGAACTGCCCCGATCGGGCATCCCCATCAGAGCAGTTCTTCTATTCTTACTGAACGTGTACGGTAAGCACCGCTGCATTTGATCTGTTTCCATCGCTGTCCGTCACATGATACGTCAGCGTGTAATCTCCCGGCACTGCAGTATCCACATCGCCGTCGATCTCAATCTGGTTAAAGAGTGACTCCTGGCTGTCTGCATCATCGGTCATCTCTTTGATATAGCTGGTTTTGTCCAGATTGTTTCCGGCTTCCACTGTTACTTCATACGTATTCAGGTACAGTTTTGGGCTTTCCGCCGGCAGTGCTTCGATTTCCATCTGCGCATCTGTCTCATTTTTTGTGCCCTCTGTGTCATTCTGCTGCGGCTCCTCTGTTGCCGGTGCAGACTCATCTGCCGCCCCACTGTTATCCGTTTCCTGCGTAGCCTCATTTTCCGCCGGGGTATCTTCCGCCGCAGCTTTATAATTCACGCGGCGTGTTGCTTTTGATACATTATTGTGACTGTCCTTTGCCGCATAGACAACCGATGCACTGGTATGGTCATCGTTCGGGAAAATGTTTTCAATCATCAGCGAATCTGTCACATCTCCGTCTTTCTCATCCGTTGCAGTAACGCCTTCCAGCAAAGGCGCTGTATCACTGCCTTCCTCATACGTTACATCCCCATCAGCTGGAAGCTCGATTTCCGGGCCTTTTCGGTCGTCCGTCACTACGACAGCTGCTGTACCGGCTCCTAGCGCCACGCACAGGACAATCAAACCTGCAACAATCCCTTTTTTCATGGCAGTTAATCGTCCTCCTCCTGGCCGTAATCTCCATATTTGTACTGACCGTATTTTCCGTATTTACCATACGCCTGTTTCTGCATATCCACCTTGTTCAGGACAACGCCAAGCAGCGGGCAGTTACTTCTCTCGAGCTGGCTCTTTACTTCCTGTGCAAAACGATAGCTGATCACACCGGACTCAATGACCATGATTGAACCATCACAGATTTCTGCAACGATTGCACTGTCGATAACACTTCCAAGCGGAGGAGTATCCACAATCACATAATCGTAAACTTTACGAAGTGCATTTAAAAGACTTCGGAAGTTCTTTCCCCCCAGAAGCTCTGCCGGATTCGGCGGAAACGGGCCGGAATAAATCATGTAAAAGTTCTTTACATTGGTAGAACAGATGACATCCTCCAGAGTTGCCTGACCGGACAGGAAGTGTGCCAGTCCGCGAACAGATTTCTGTGTTTTCGTTCTTCCAAGAAGAACCGATTTCCGAAGATCGGCATCGATCAAAATCACTCTTTTTCCGCTCTCTGCAAGAGAAATGCCGAGCTGCATAGAAACACTGCTCTTTCCCTCATTTGGTGTACAGCTTGTAACCGCGATTACTTTCTTATCTTCTCCGCAGAACTGAAGGTTGGTCCGAAGAGATTTGTAGGCTTCCACAATCTGATAGCCTGATTTTTCCTGTTTTACTACTACCTGATTCACGTTCCGTATCCTCCCTTATTTCTTTCTTCCACGGCCGTTTTTGTTTTTCTTCTTGCTCTTTTTCTGTCCTTCTGCAAGAGGAATTATGCCGAGTGTACTGACACCCAGATAACGTTCTACATCTTCGGAGGTCTGGATGGTGTCATTTGTCAGATAAACAATAATGATGATGACAATCGCGATAAATGCCCCTGCTATTGCACCGATCAGCCCGTTTTTCTTAATACTTGGGCTTACCGGCTCATCTGGAATATTCGCCTCATCTACCACATTTACAGCTTCTGTGTTCATAACGTTCTGAATATGATCTGCTGCTGCTACACGGATTGCATCCGCCATCTGGCTTGCTACATACGGATCTTCGTCTTTTACTGTAATCGAAAGGATACGCGTATCGTTCTGTGTAGTAACAGTAATTTTGTTCAAAAACTCCTCATAGGTAAGATCCAGATTTAACTGTGCAATAACGGTTTCAACAACCTGACGGCTCTGAATCAGCTCCGCATAGTCTTTGGTTAAAAGAGAACTTGCCTGCAGATCTCCACTTGTTACAGTACTGCTGCTGTCCTGTTTTGACAGTACATACATTTTTGTCGTCGATTCATACTGCGGCTTCATAAATACTTTGCTGACCAGTACCATCAGAAGGCCAAGTGCCAATGCAGCTAAAATCACATAGCCAATTTTGCTCCAGAGCACACGAAGCAGTTCCAGTAAATCGATTTCAATTTCATCCTGATTCTGTTGATTCGTTTCCATCTTCTTCTCCTGACTTTTTTTAGATTTCTCCGGCATCCCTTAAGATTTCCATCGGATTATCGTGGAAAATCCTTTCGGCATATGCCTCTCCCATTTTTTTTGAAACATAGGCAGCGCCTGCTCCTATGTTGGGAATACGTGTTTTTGTGTTGTGGGAATCGCTGCCGACAAAACCGAGCAGATCTTCCTTCATCAGTTTTCTGCAGTAGCGTTTTGCCCCCCACGTATACTTTCCAAGTATACTTTCCACATTCACCTGCAGTCTTGCGCCCATATCCACCAGATCGCTGGAAAATCCGACGCTCTTTACCGTTGCCTGATAGCGCTCCACATGCGCGATAATCGGTTCGTAACCGCAGGACAGTACATTGTAGACTCTCTCACGGATATGCTGTGCGGAATCTCCCTCGGAAAATTCCAACAGAACATAGGATGAACCGGCCATGGTCACATATTTCCGTTTTTCCAGGATATCCTGAAGATCCATGTTCGAGTGAAGTTCACACCCGAGATAAAGCGACATATCCGGATATTCCTTTTTTGCCGCTTCCTGCAGTTTCAGAAACTGCTCATGTACCTTTTTTGCCGGTGTTTCAAACATCCGCCGCCGATAATGCGGTGTGATGATAATCTTCCTGACCCCGTCCTCGTGCTGCATTTTCAGCATCGCCAGCGACTCTTCCAGGTCAGCTGCACCGTCGTCTACCCCCGGGACCATATGGCAGTGTACATCAAATAATTCCTTCATACCTTATCCCTCTTTTTGTGTTCTTTCTTCAAGTCACGTATACTTAGACATTCTACTTTAGTATACATCCTTTTGTGATCTCTGGCAATACAAAAAACATACTCTGTATTTATTTTTTAACATTTTTGTCAAACTTGCCTAAAATGAGGGATAAAAAAGAGACCTCCATTTTCATGTCGGCCTCTCCCGTTATTTTCTGCAGATGAAAACCCCTGCCTCTTTTGTGATCGCAATTCCGCCGTGTTTCTGAATTTTCTTTTCCAGAAATTCTTTGAATTCCCGCTGTCTCGGATACAGATACTCATTCTGATTTCCATGGCAGGAAAGGATATAGTCCAGAAGCGGCTCCGGCCGGTCGACCCAGAGACTGTCCTCGTAGATTCTTTTCTCTACGCTGCCAAAATAAGGCTTTAACTGCTTTTCTCCGTGATCCAGACCAAAAATAGTATACAGCGCCACCTCCGAAAGATTGATCTGCGGATCAAACTCCTGTACCAGATCGGTAATCTCTTTCATATGGCCTTTTCCATACGTACTGCAGTAGAACACGCCGTCATCTGAAAGCACACGGCTGATTTCCTGCAGACCGCGGGACAGATTCTGGACATAGAACAAAACATGATTTGCAATAATCCGGTCGTATTCCGCATCCGGAAACGGAAGCTTCTGGCAGTCCAGTGTCCGGAAATCAAAACAGGATGCCTTTTCTTCTCCCAGATTTTCCGCCGCATCCCGGATCATGCCGTCTGACAGGTCAGACAGACAGATATACTTTCCTTTCAGCACGGATGGCTCCGCTTTTTTCCAGAGCTGTCCGTTTCCGCAGCCAATCTCCAGAATCCGGCGCGCACCGTCAAAATCCATCTGTTCCAGAAGCCACGGGAACCATCCCTTTTTATTTTGGGAATACTGCTCGTGCAGCGAAATACGGATATTCAGGTTTTCCCCGTTTTTGTACTGCTCCACCAGCATCTTTTCCATATCGGTCAGATGAATCAGGTTCAGAATGCCGGTCCAGTCGATCTGGTTCGTCTCCTCCAGAATCTGTGTCGTATTCTGCAGCGCCTTTTCCATCTGCTCCAGATTTTCCATCTTCTTGTGCACAAGTCCGATCTGCATTTTCAATGATTTCAGAATATCCGCACTCGTATCGTGAATCGTCATATTTCCGATCTCATTCAGGGAAAATCCGAGATATTTCAGCGATAAAATTTTCTGCAGCTTCAGAAAATCCTCATCCGAATACATCCGATAACCAGACTCGTTGATAAAGCTTGGCTTCAGCAGCCCTTTTTTGTCGTAATAGCGAATTGTCCGAATGGTCACATGGGCCATCCGGGCAAATTCACCAGTGGTATAATATTGATCCATATCCACCACTCCTTCGCAAAAGCCGCTTTTTTGCGGCCTTTGCATTTCACTTTTCTCTCTTACAGACGGTCTTTGTACATCTCAGCAAAGTAGTTCTGATACTCACCGCTGATGATGTGTTTCCACCAGTCTTCATTGTCCAGATACCACTGGATTGTCTGTGCAATTCCGGTATCGAAATTGTATTTTGGTTTCCATCCAAGTTCAGTCTCGATCTTGGTCGGGTCGATTGCATATCTTCTGTCATGGCCCGGGCGGTCTTTTACGTATTTGATCAGAGATTCCGGTTTGTCCAGAGCTTTCAGGATGGTCTGTACTACCTGAAGGTTTGTTCTCTCGTTGTGTCCGCCAATGTTGTAAACCTCGCCTACTTTACCTTTATGGATAATCAGGTCGATTGCTTCACAATGGTCGGATACGTGCAGCCAGTCTCTGACATTCTCACCGTTTCCGTATACCGGAAGCTCTTCGTCTGCCAGTGCGCGGCTGATCATAAGCGGAATCAGCTTTTCCGGGAAGTGATACGGGCCGTAGTTGTTGGAGCATCTGGAAACGGTAACCGGGGTACCGAAGGTTCTGTGGTAAGCCAGTACAAACAGGTCTGCGCTTGCTTTGGATGCAGAGTACGGGCTGGAGGTGTGGATCGGGGTATTCTCTGTAAAGAACAGGTCCGGGCGATCCAGCGGAAGGTCTCCGTAAACTTCATCGGTAGATACCTGATGATATCTCTTTACGCCGAATTTTCTGGAAGCATCCAGCAGTACACGGGTTCCCATTACGTTGGTCTGAACAAAGATGCCAGGATCCTCGATGGAACGGTCTACATGGCTCTCTGCTGCGAAGTTGACAACAACGTCAAATTTCTCTTTTTCAAACAGATCCATGATGAAAGCTTCGTCTGCGATATCACCTTTTACAAATTTGTAGTTCGGTTTGTCCTCAACCGGTTTCAGAGTCTCCAGGTTTCCCGCATAGGTCAGCAGGTCCAGGTTTACGATCTGATAATCCGGGTATTTGTTTACCATGTGATGTACGAAGTTTCCGCCGATAAATCCGGCTCCGCCTGTTACTAATACTTTCATGCTTTTTCTCCTTTTTGGTGTGTTTATCGTCTCAGTTTTATGTCAATTCAACTTGTTGTACCCTCATTATAATGGGTGACGTTGCGTCATGGTCAAGAGGAGAATGAAAAAAGTTTGTGAAAATCTTGTTTTTTCCCCTCCTACCTGTCTATCTTAGGATTTTTACGGCGATTCTCGTAATATACTGTTCCATTTTCTGACTGGTCAGCGCGTCCACCATATATTCCTCATAAAAGCGGTCATCCAGCAAAAATTTCTGTTCCGTGGCATATCGGAACAGCTTCCGGTACGCCGCTTCAATTCCCTGCCATGGTCCTTTATAATAATAGCAAAGATACTCTCCCTCCGGCCGAACCGTGTATCGCACTTTCGCCGGCACACGATCAAAAATCAGATAGAAATCACGGTAATCCAGAAAATTCCCCGTTTCCAGTGTTTCCCGTTTCTGAACAAACCCCACATTATACGAACTTCGATTTCCGTATTGCCCGCAGTAAGCATAGAGCTCTCCGATTTTCTGATTGACTGCCAGATTATCCGCTGACTCGCTGTGGTTTGTGACAAGATACTGCAATGGAAGGGTATGGATCCCCACAGGACAGAAGGGATCTTTTTCAAACGCCTCACGGCATTCCGCCGATGCCTGTGCCAGAAACCGCTTCTTTTCCCCAATCCAGCGCTGCATCTCGCGGAGCCGCTGCATTTTTTCGCGCACCACCTTCTCCTCCTGTTCCAGCAGTACTCCGAATTTTTCAGGACTTCGCTGTTCCAGATAATTTCGAATCTCTGCCAGCGGCATGCCCAGCTCCCGCAGCATTCCGATCACATCAAACGTTTCCATCTGATCCATCGCATAATACCGGTAGCCGTTTGTCCCTCTTCTTTTTGGTACGAACAGCCCAATCTCATCATAATGGAAGAGCGTTTCCTTTGTCGTGCCTACCAGCGCTGCAAATCGCCCCGCGCTTAAATACTCCTGTTTTCCCATTTCTGACTCCTTTTCCTGAATATGTGCTCTCGGAATTTTTCCTGTTTTTCACCTTTTTTGCACTTGACTATAGGGTTACCCTATCCTTTATAATAGCAAACGATTCAAATTTTCACAAGAAATCTTTCCCATCTAAAGCGTGTCTGAAAAAGGCTTTTCACACATAAAAAGGAGGTTTTTGATTATGAGCCAGTCACTCGCCAAGGATTTCAACTTCCGCTCTCTGCTGAAGTTTGCGTTTCCATCGATCATCATGATGATCTTTATGTCTCTCTACAGTATTGTGGATGGCTTTTTCATCGCACAGTACGTGGACAGCATGGCGCTTTCCGCCGCCAATATCGTCTATCCTGCCGTCAGCATTCTTCTTGCCGTCGGCATCATGTTCGGTACCGGAGGCAGCGCCGTTGTCGCCGCAAAGATCGGACAGGGAAAACAGGAGGAAGCCAACCGTAACTTTTCGGCCCTTACCCTTACCACACTGATCATCGGTATTCTGGGCGCAGTGCTCGGCAACCTGTTTTGCCGTCAGATCTGCAGTCTGCTCGGTGCAACGCCGGTGCTGATGGATTACGGTACCGCCTATCTGCGGACGATCCTTTTCTTTGCCCCGGTCTGTCTTCTCCAGGCGCTGTTCCAGTCCTTCTTTGTAACGGCAGGGCGCCCGGGACTCGGACTTTCCCTTACGGTGTCCGCCGGCATTACCAACATGCTTCTGGACTATCTGTTTGTCGTTCCGCTCCATCTTGGTGTTGCGGGAGCGGCCCTTGCCACCGGCCTTGGCCAGTGTATCCCGGCCGTTGCCGGTATTTTATACTTTACCTTTGCCCGAAAAGGCCTTCGTTTCACCAGGCCGGAATTTTCCAAAGGCCTGCTCTCCACAAGCTGCTTCAACGGTTCCTCCGAGATGGTCAGCAATCTTTCTGCAGCCGTTGTCACTTACCTTTTCAACATGCTGATGCTGAAATTTGAGGGCGAAATCGGTGTTGCCGCCATCACGGCGATTCTGTACGGACAGTTTCTCTTTGTTGCGCTGTACCTCGGCTACAGTATCGGCGTTGCACCTGTGTTCAGCTTCAACTACGGCAGCCGGAACAAACAGCGGCTGATCCGGCTTTACCGCATCAGTATCCGTTTCGTTGTGGTAAGCTCTGTGATCATTGCACTTGTGGCTGCCTTCGGTTCTCCTGTTATTTCCGCTGTTTTCATGCAGAAAGGCACCTATGGCTTTGAACTGACCCGCCACGGTGGTTACCTGTTCTCCATCGCCTATCTGTTCTGCGGTACGAATATCGTCGCCTCCGGCATTTTTACGGCACTGTCAGACGGAAAGACCTCTGCTTTGATTTCCTTTTTGCGAACCTTCGTCTTTATCGTTCTCTCCGCGCTGCTTCTGCCGCTCGTGCTTGGCACCAACGGTGTGTGGCTGTCAATTCCGGTCGCTGAGTTTCTGACGCTGTTCATCTCCGTGCCGAAGCTGTCCCGCTATTTCAAGGATCCGAAAGTCGCACCGGAGACGCAAACGAGTCCCAACTGATCTTACCGACTTCGCTGATTCTCAAAACCCCGCACAGGGATCCGTTGTTTTCACAGGATCCGCTGTGCGGGGTTTCTCTTTTACTACCACTTTTTCCCCGGGCAGTCCCGCAGTGCAATCGCTGCCCGCATCTCCACGTAGCAGCCGCACATGCGGCACATGCCGGACAGCAGCTTTTCGCATTCCTTACAGATCGAAAGCCGCCGCTCGTATTCCTCCCCCGGCGTTTTATCGTCCGCCGGAATTCTTGCAATATAATCGTACATATTCTGAAAAAAGCCTGCCTCGTCCATCTCACGAAGCAGGCATTTTTTACAGATCCTGGTATTTCCGTCCATCAAACTCCTCCGGAACCGAATCTTTTTTCATCCCAGATATCTTCTGGTTTTTATGGTTTTCCTATTTTACGGCGATATGAAGCACACTGCACGCCGGAATGGTAAAGGAAATTCCCTCTTTTGCTGCCTGCACACCGTCAAAGCCCTGAACGCCAACCGTCTCCGGCTCTTCAAAGGTGTTTTTATCCTGCATATGGCCGGTTACGATCTCGGCTTTGATCTCGCCGGCTTCTTTTCCGAGAAGTACCGCCTCTACCGGATATGCTTTCTCCAGATCCACATTCGTCATCGTGATATGAAGTACACCGTCTGCATCTACCGAAACAGATTCCGTCAGATTCGGAACCATGTATTCGTCTTCCAGACCAACCTGCTCCGTTTCCAGAGAGCTTGCCAGAAGATCATTTTCCTGATGTACCTGATACAGATCGAAAACATGATACGTCGGAGTTTTGACCATTTTTTCACCCTCTGTCAGGATCATCGACTGCAGAACATTGACCATCTGTGCGATATTTGCCATCTTGACACGGTCGCTGTGTTTGTTGAAGAGATTCAGGTTGATCCCTGCGACCAGTGCGTCACGCATGGTATTCTGCTGATACAGAAATCCCGGATTCGTTCCAGGCTCTACATCATACCAGGTACCCCACTCATCCACGATCATACCGACCTTTTTGTCCGGGTCATACTGATCCATAATGGCGCTGTGGCGGCGGATCAGCTCTTCCATGTACATCGTCTTTTTCATGGTCTTATACCAGTCTTTTTCCGCAAACTCCGTTGCACTTCCCTTGTGATCCCAGGTTTCCGGCACCGTATAGTAATGAAGCGACAGGCCATCCATCATGCCATGCTGCTGTGGGGAGATTCTGCGGAAGCATGCTTTCATCACTTCCTGCGTCCACTCATAATCATCCGAATTGGCGCCGCAGGCAATCTTCCGGATCTTTTTGTTTCCATCGTAATCACGCACAAAGGTCTGATATCTGCGGTACATATTTCCGTAGAATTCCGGATTCATATTTCCGCCGCAGCCCCAGTTCTCATTGCCGATGCCAAAGAAATCGACGGTCCACGGCTTTTCGTGGCCATTTTCCGCACGAAGGTCTGCCATCGGAGATACCCCGTCAAATGTCATATATTCAACCCACTCCGACATCTCCTGTACAGTACCGCTTCCCATATTTCCGTTGATATAGGTTTCACATCCGATCTGACGGCAGAGTTCAAAAAACTCGTGGGTACCGAAGCTGTTGTCCTCGACAACACCGCCCCAGTTGGTGTTGATCATTTTTTTGCGGCTTTCTTTCGGTCCGATACCGTCTTTCCAGTGATATTCATCTGCAAAACATCCGCCCGGCCAGCGCAGTACCGGAACTTTGATATTTTTCAGTGCTTCAACAACATCGGTACGCATTCCGTTCACGTTCGGAATATCGGAATTTTCTCCTACATAGAGTCCTTCATAAATACATCTTCCCAGATGCTCCGAAAACTGTCCCTGGATTTCCTTATTGATTTTTGAAAGCTTTCTGTTCGCATCAATTACTAACTTAGCCATAACTTGTCCCCTTTCGAGATCTTAAATTTGGCTTTATTATAGGAGATGTATCTCACTTGTGTCAATGAGCGTACAAGTTGTTTCCCCATGATTTTTTCAAAAAGTGCGGCCGTCTGGCTGCTGACCAAAAGGCCGCTTGTTTTATTTTTCATTCTGCATACGAAAAAACCGTCCTGGTTTTCACCAGGACGGTTACCGTCCGTGCGTTAGAGGATTCGAACCCCCGACCTTTTGGTCCGTAGCCAAACGCTCTATCCAGCTGAGCTAAACGCACATTTCTTTGTCGCTTTAGAACTCTTTGTTTATCACTCGTTCCCGCTGACATCATGTATATTACACTATCCTAAGAGAAAAGTCAACACCTTTTTTAAAAAAATTTAAATTTTTTTCGAATAACAGTTTTTTGTGAAAATAAGGGCTTTTTCCCCTATTTCACAGTCCGCACCAGGTAGTCTTTCTTTCGCAGTTCCTCTTCAATCAGATCCAGGGTCTGCGCAGAGTCTGCCGATACGGTATGAAAATGTTCCCCTGATGTGATATTCTTCAGCGGCCGTGATTTTCCCTGCCGGATTTCTTCCATAAACAGTGCCACCTTATTTCGTGAACTGATATTCAGTTCCGCCCGCAGTTCTCCGTAAACCTCGTGACGCACAATCACATCCAGCACAACGCCGCCGAAATCCACAATTGTATTCAGCTCGTCCTGCATCTGTTCATCCGTGTGGTTCACCTCAAAGACCCGCGTCTCTCTCACCGGGCTGCTGCAGATGTAGCCGCGGTTTGTCGCAATCACATCGTATCCGGCAGCGCGGATCAGGGCAATGTCCTGGACAATCACCTGACGGCTGACTTCACAGCTCTTCGCCAGCGCTGCACCGGAGACCGGCGTCTTACTGTTTGTTATTCTTTGAAGAATCTCTTCTCTTCGTTCCTTTCCACTCATCATAAAACAAGACCTCGCATTTCGTACACTTCCCTTATCTTATCACACTTTCCGCCGTTTCTACAATAGCAGGAAATCATTTTCCAAAAGCTTTGTCAAGGACTAAAACTTTATGAAATTTTCCGGGCTCTCGTATATTCGTCCCGCCAACTGCCAATCATGAACGTATAACAGTAACGAACGGTAACCATACGTTCCATGTTTCAGGAGGATGCATACCATGGCGATCAATAAAGTTGAACTGTGCGGAGTCAATACATCACGCCTTCCCGTACTGAATGCCGAAGAAAAGGAGACTCTGCTGAAAAAGGCCCGCGAAGGAGATGCTGCTGCCCGCGAACGCTACATTCAGGGCAATCTGCGCCTTGTCTTAAGCGTGATCAAGCGCTTCTCCAACAGCAGTGAAAACGCCGACGATCTCTTTCAGATCGGCTGTATCGGCCTGATTAAGGCGATTGATAACTTTGACACGACCTTAAACGTCCGTTTCTCCACCTATGCCGTGCCGATGATCATCGGTGAAATCCGGCGGTATCTGCGTGACAATAATGCGATCCGCGTCAGCCGTTCCCTCAGGGATACTGCCTACCGCGCCATCTGCGCCCGCGAACTTTATCTCAAGCAGAACCAGAAAGAGCCTTCGATCGAGGAAATCGCCGCTGAAATCGGCATTGGAAAAGAGGATATCGTCTATGCCCTCGATGCAATCCAAAGCCCAATGAGTCTGTATGAGCCCGTCTACACGGAAGGCGGCGATACCCTGTATGTCATGGATCAGTTAAGTGATAAGAAAAATAAAGAAGAAAACTGGGTGCAGAACCTCGCCCTGCAGGACGCGGTCGCCCGTCTCAATGAGCGCGAACGCCAGATCATCCGCATGCGTTTCTATGAGGGGCAGACCCAGATGGAGGTTGCCCGGGAAATCGGCATCTCGCAGGCGCAGGTCAGCCGGCTGGAAAAGTCCGCCCTGCGCTCTATGCGGAATTATCTCTCCGACGAGCGGTAACGCCCGCCGTTCACTGAATTTCTGCAAACTCCAGCCGGTAATCCGACGGCGGCATTCCATAGTGTTTCCGGAACACACGGGAATAGTAAAAGGGATCTTCAAATCCGCACGACAGCGCCGTCTGTTTGACCGTCATCCCCATCTGCAGCAGCTTTTCTGACTGCTGCAGCCGATATTCCAGCAGATACTGTCCTGGTGACCAGCCGATTTTCTTCTGAAACAGACGGTTCAGCGTTGTGCGGCTGACCGCCATTTTCCGCGCAATTGTCTCCGCGCAGAACTCACTCCTGTGATACCCTGCGGCAATCAGAGCCATCGCTTCCATGATCCGCGGATCTTCCTTCTTTCTCTCCTCCCGCTGCGGCTCCGCCAGATCCTGGTACACGCCCAGAAGCGCAAGCAGCACACCGACGGCCTCCTGGCTGTTCCGGCGATAGAGTTCCATCTGGCAGAGACGCTCAAAATACGGCAGAAGCCTTTCCTGACGGAGAGGCGGCGCCGCCGGCTGCTGTGGGTTCAGTACCGACCGTGCCAGAATCTGCCGGCATTGTTCCCCGACAAAATCAACCCACACATATTCCCACGGCTCGTTCTCATCCGGCGCGTACTGCACCACCTGCTCTGGACAGATTAAAAAGCTCTGTCCGGCGGTAAGTGTGTACGTCTTTTTCCCGCAGGTAAACGTTCCCTTTCCGCTTATAATATAATGTATAATATAGCACTGCCGTACACCCGGCCCCCAGGAATGCAGATCATGGCAGTCCTGCCGCCCGGCATCGACAGGCCGGATCCCGTTCATTTCTGATACAAGCATATTCTTTCCTTTTCCCGTATTTTATTCTTTATGAAGCAAAAATCCATGCTTTTGTCTTAAAATTCCATGGTTTTGCTCTGGAAATCCATCTATACTCAAAGTACATCAAAACTTACGGGAGGTCAATACTATGATCAAACTTACACCGCCGATGGGCTGGAATTCCTGGAACACCTTCGGAGAAAATATCAATGAAAAAATGATTTTTGAAACTGCTGATGTCATGGCCGAGAGCGGCCTGCGCGATAAAGGATACGAATATCTTGTCATTGACGACTGCTGGTCCTTACGTGAACGCGATGAAAACGGCCGTCTTGTGCCGGATCCGGAAAAATTTCCGCATGGTATGAAAGCCGTTGCCGATTACGTTCATTCCAAAGGGCTGAAATTCGGTATGTATTCCTGCGCCGGAAACATGACGTGTGCCGGCTACCCTGGCAGCTATGAGCACGAATTTGTCGATGCGGAAACTTTCGCATCCTGGGATGTTGATTTCTTAAAATACGACTACTGCTACCACAGCCCGATCCTGCACGGAAAATATCTGTACCGCCGCATGGGACTGGCACTCGAGAACTGCGGCCGCGACATTCTCTTCTCTGCCTGCTCCTGGGGTGCTGATGAAACGCATGAGTGGATCAAAGAAACCGGCGCTTCCATGTGGCGTTCCACCGGCGACATCTTTGATACCTGGGATTCTGTCAAAGATCTCGTGGCACAGCAGGAAAAACTGCATCCGTACAACGGCGTCGGCTGCTTCAACGATATGGACATGCTGATCGTCGGCATGCATGGAAAAGGAAATGTTGGACTGGCCGGCTGCAGCGATGTCCAGTATCAGACACACTATGCACTGTGGGCATTCCTTGGCTCCCCGCTGATGATCGGCTGCGACATCCGCGAGATGAGCGACGAAACCCACCGCATTCTCATGAATGACGAAATGATCCGCATCAACCAGGATCCGCTCTGCCGTCAGCCGTATAAAGTGAAAAACCATGCATGGAATGACAAGGTTCTGATCTATGTGAAGGCACTCGCAGACGGAGATCTCGCCATCGGTATGTTCAATCTCAGTGATGAAAAATCACGTGCAGCCATGAATCTGGATGAGATCGGCCTTCCGTTCTCCACTGGCCGTACTCTGGAACTTACTGAGGTCTGGACCTGCGAGAACCTGTGTGCAAACAATGCATCCCTTGTCACAGAGCTCGAGCCATTTGCATCAAAAGTATACCGTGCAAAGGTCGTAAAACTCTGATGGCACGCTGTATGCAGTGCGGCAAAGAACTCACACATAACGAGATCGGCGCCCACCGTAAATTTATCAACCGCGGCGCAGAACAGTTTTTCTGCAAGCAGTGTCTTGCCGAGCATCTCGGTGTAACGCCGGAGCTCATTGACGAAAAGATCGAACAGTTCAAGCGACAGGGATGTACCCTGTTTGTATAAGGCCGCTGCATGTAACGCACAGAGTCAGATTTCCATGCATCAGGAATCCGGCTCTGTGTTATTTTTATGTTTTATGAAGGTTTCCATCCGGAATCAGCTCCACGCAGACAATCTCGGGAATGTTATTGAACCGCGGAACCAATTCCGTATTTCCAAGTCCGGACGACAGCACCAGATGCCGTTTTCCATCCTCCGAATCAAAAATCCCCTTCAGCTGTCCCGGAAACCATCCCATGTCCGGCGCATAAACACCGCCAATGCCAGGCAGAATGACCTGGCCGCCGTGAAGATGGCCGGAAAATACGCAGTCAATGTCCCACTCCTCCAGCCCGTCATTTTTCAGCCAGGCAATCGGAAGATGGCTGAGCAGGATTTTGTAACGGTCGGTGTTCTCAAAATCCCACAAGAACTTACACTCTCCTAGATCCGCTTCGCCAGTTTCCAGATATTTATCCGGGAGACAGTAACCGTAAATGCCGCCGATACGGAGGGGCTGGCTGTTGATGGTGATGTCTTTATATTCATAGTTCAGGACGGTGGCGCCGGCAGATTCGTAGAGAGCGGTAATGTCTGTACCGTAGTTCTGCTCGTATTCCAGTTCATGGTTGCCGAGGGAGACGTATGTTGGGGCGATTGCAGATAATTCTGCCAGCAGCGTTACCACAATATTATTATCTGGCTCATTTGCATTTAGAAGATCACCGGTGATCATAATCAAATCTGGTGACTTCATTGCTGCTTTAGAAATCAGATGTTTATTATCCGAACCAAAAATGCTGTTATGGAGATCTGTTATTTGTATCAGACAAATTTCTTCCGAAATTTTCTTCGATTGCAGTATATATGTTATGCTGTTTAGATTATATTTCGATTTTATAACACTTTTTCCTGTTATGCACAGAAGCATAACAACCAATATGCCCACTACCCTACGCAGCTTGTACCCGTTTTTACATCGTTTTCTCATTCTATTTCTAACCATCTTATATTTTAGATCGAATCATTCTCAGCAGATTCTGCCATTGTCTTCTCACTCTAAAAAAGTTGACTTTCTCAGGATATGCTAATACATAAAAATCATAATTATTTTTAAAGCGTACAATCCCCTCTTTTTCTGCCTGCTCCAGTGCTTCTCTATACTGCTGTTGAAATTTTTCTCCTCGTTCTTTATCAAAACCTTCTTTCCATTTTTGGCACTTTATCAAATCCCACTGCGCTGAATTCAGCAGTTTTAACAATGCCGCCTGATAAAGTTCTTTACACCTTTTTTTCTTAAAAAATTTTATTCTTTCTTCCTGTGCATCATATTCATCAAATCGTTTATTGAGCGTCAAATTTTTTGTTATTCCACACGGATTTGTAAAATAGAAATAAAATACAATATCTGTTACTGCTATTCTCTCACTTCTATAATACAATTGATACGTAATATATTCATCTTCAAATAACCTCCCTTGCGGAAAACGGATTCCATTAAATACTGTTTTCTTAAATAATTTTCCACAACAGGATATATATTTTTCCACGTTTTGACCACAAAAAAGTTTGCTTTCAATTTCCAATCCAGACTGGATTTCCACACAATTCTTGATTTGTAACTCAGCGCATGTATCTACTTCTTCTATCTCAGCAAAATGTTTTAATCCGCAGATAAAGATATCCGCATTTTCCTCTTTCAAAACTTTCAGCTCTGTTTCAAGCATTTTACTATGCACCACATCATCCGCATCAATAAACATTACGTATTCCCCTGATGCAATTTCTAAGCCCGCATTTCTAGCAGAAGAAAGTCCCCCGTTTTCTTTATGAATCACCGTTATTGTCTTCTGTTTTTCAGCATATTCATCACATATCTCGGCCGAACCGTCAGTTGAACCATCATCCACTAAAATAATTTCATATTCCTGACAACTCTGTGCCAGCACACTGTCGATACACCGTTTTAAATAGCTTTTCCCTTGATAAACCGGAATTATAATACTAACCGTTATCATATCTGATCCATCCTTTTATTTTCAAGTAGATTTTTTCTCCCAAAAGCTTTTTAATCATACGATTCGGAAGATATTTCCAATCATTTTTCTTTTCCTCTAACAATGCCTGACGATGTTTTTTATGATACTCTTTTTCTGCTCTTTCCATCCAGCTTGCATGAAACCAATGAACCGAAATTGTTTTTTTTGATTTTCTTCTATATCCTGTTTCAAAATCAATGGGGCACATACAAATGGATGGTAAAATCATAATATTTCCCTCTAAAATCTGCTGCTTATCCTTTTGTTCCAGTCCGTGTTTCAAAAAGATTTCTGTATTAATAACCGGGCATGTCTTCTTATTTTCTGATCCGTCCTCTAAAATAAACGGGATCGTTTGATACATCTCCATCATTTCATACAACAAACCGCATCCCCGTTCAGCGCCAAATCCAAGCCCCGTAGAAATATATTTTTTATTTTCAAATCCAAAAAAAGCACTGTATTTTAGCAGAAAATCAATCTTTTTCACTAATTCTACATCTGTATCAAAATATATTCCTCCATATTCATACACAACCCGGAGTCTTACATAATCTGTAACAAATGCCCACTTTTTCCTATGATATGCGTCAATTACATACTGCGGGCATTCTTTTATATTAAAATTTTTTTCATTCCATTCTACAATAAGATAGTCTGGACAAAACTTCTGCCAGCTTTGCATGCATCGCCTGACCGAATCTGGAATTGGCTTTCTCCCAAACCAGCAATAATGTATTTTTTTAGGAATCATCTCTTTCACCCACGCATTTCAAATCGTCTAATCGAATTTTTCCCCAGGCATTTACGTTCCAGTTAATCTTTAAAGCATGTTTACTATCCTGAATTTCAAATGTAAATGCTGGAAACACTGCATCCAGGTCATCGTAAGTTCCCATTTCGTTTACATTATAAATCACCAGCAATACGAAATATTTTCCCGGTACAAGTCCACGCAGCAGCAATTCCATTTCCAATATTTTGCTTCTTCCTGCAAAAAAGGATGTAAATTCCTGCAAAATTCCCGCCGCAACAGATCCTCCATCTGCTGATCTTATTTCTGCCCTCACGGATAGATTGGAAATATTTGTTTTGGCCTCAACCGACAAATCAAATTTCAGCTTTTCCTCAAATTCATATACCGGTACCTGTTTGTCCACAAGATGCACATGTGTCATTTTCGCCTTAATAACTGGCGGCAGATGTGCCATTCTCTTATTTTTCAGATCAATATCTACACTTCCGTTTTTAACAGCTGTATCCATATACAAATCAATTGCTCTTTCTACCCCGCCGTCAAATATCAGTTCGCCGTGATCCAGTACAAGGCAGCGGGTGCAAAGCTGACGAATGGTATTCATATTATGACTCACATAAAGAATCGTTTTTTCTTCTGAATTTGCCGCCTTTCCCATCCGTCCAAGACACTTCTGCTGGAATTTCATATCTCCGACAGCCAGAACCTCATCCATAATCATAATTTCACTATCCAGATGAGCTGCCACAGAAAATGCAAGTTTAACATACATCCCACTGGAATATCGTTTTACAGGCGTATCGATAAACTCTCCACATTCGGAAAATGCAATAATCTGATCCAGTTTTTCTCCGATTTCTGCACGGCTCATCCCCAATATTGCCCCATTCATATAAATGTTTTCACGTCCCGTTAATTCCGGATGAAATCCCGTTCCTACTTCAAGCATAGATGCCACACGGCCATTCATTCCAATGCTTCCTTTTGTTGGTGCCGTTACTCTTGACAGCAGTTTCAGCAATGTCGATTTTCCTGCTCCGTTGTGTCCGATAATCCCTACTGCTTCTCCTTTTTCTACCTCAAATGAAATATCCTTCAGCGCCATAAAACGTTTTCCATACTCTGGTGTTTTCTGGCCTATTTTCAGTGTCGGATCTTCTTTTTTTCTTATTTTTGCATGGAATCGTTCCAGATCTTCCCGTAATGTTGTTCCCCCGATTGCACCCAGTCTATATTCTTTTGATACATGATCTATTTTGACCATAATCTGTTTTTCTGCCATCCTGTTCTCCTTAAATGGTATCCATAAATGTTCTTTCCACTTTATTGAATAACACAATTCCAAGTACAAATAAGATCATTGTGTTTCCCCACCCCACTCCATAGTATCCTGCATGAAAATATCCTGTTCCGAAAAAAATATAGCGGAATGAAGTGATGATCGGCGTCATTGGATTCAGCATATAAATCTTCATATATTTTTCAGGTACAAGCCGCAATCCATATGCAACTGGCGTTCCATACTGCCATAATTGTAATCCAAAGCCTATCAGCATCGCCAAATCACGATATTTTGTTGTAAGCGCTGAAACAATAATTCCAACTCCCATCGCCAGCATCATCATCTGAATGATCAATATTGGAAATAGAAAGAGATACCCGGACAATCGAATTTCCATTTTCCCTTTCCATATAAAATACAGCAAAAAAATCAAAAACATGGCAAATTGAATACCGAAGGAAATCAAATTAGATATGGTTGACGCTGCCGGAGATACCAGCCTTGGAAAATATACCTTTCCCATAATAGAACTGTTTGTTATAAATGTGTTTGCCGTACTGCTGACCGTCGATGAAAAATAGCTCCAGCAGATCGTACCTGCCATATAGAACAGAAATGCCGGAATTACGGTTTCTTCTGTCGCTTTCACATCCAGCGTAGTCAGGTTTGCCAGTGAACCAAAAATCACAGTGAACACTATGGTTGTTAACAGGGGCTGTATCACCGCCCACAAAGGCCCTAAAATTGTCTGTTTATATTTTGAAACAAAATCTCTTCTCACAAATAAAAAAATCAGGTCTCTATACTCATATGTTTCCTTTAAATGAAGATTGATCCATTTTGAATTTGCCGTAATAACTGTTTTAAATTGTTGTTCCATCTTTTTCTCTCTAACCTTAAACTTTGATTTTTCTTATAAATATTTTGATTCTTTTCGGTATCATGAAACGAAGTTTTCTCACAAACAGAATTCTGTTTCTTCGTTTCTGATACCACCGTTCCACACATGCATAGTTCTGTTTTTGCAGTTTCATTACTTTCTCCCGCTGCCGTTTCAGTACAGACGGCTGTACCAGCTGTGCATTATATTTTGCTGCCCGCTGATAAGATGACGGATATTTTATAATGTTACTTCCATATTTCGCAAGCATAGTCCTTCCCTGATCATTATTCACAATCAGACAGGAGACTCCTTTTTCTTTCTCTATTTCACCTCCATATTTTTTCAAATATTCCGGGTGCACCAGCTCTATCCCCCAATAATCTCCTATGGTAATATCACCCTGACGATATTCTGATGCAAACGGACAAAAATAGCAGCTTTTCCGGTATGTGTATCCATTTAAAAACATTTGATAATAGGAGCTTTCTTCCGGTTCAAAATATCTTTCTTTCTGACTTCCATCCCTGTTCTCCAATATCATTTTTCCGTATAACTTCCACCCGCTGCTTTTATCTCGAAAATAAAATCCTGCTATTTTTTTTCCTTCTTTCGATTCTATGTATCCTAAATAATTCTGGAATAATTTTGCGCTCGGTACACCATGACATATAATTTCTATTGTATATAAATTTGCATACGTTCTCTGAAGGTATCCTCTCAGTCCTGCTATCTGACAAGGCGTTCCACTAAACAACACAGTCTCGTTATGTTCCAGATGCCGCTTAATTTCAACATATACATTTTCCAAATTGCTTTGTACATATTTTGAATCCTTTAATTTACAAAGTTCCTCTATTTTATCTATCCCGATATGTTTTATTACTAAGTTTTGGTTTTCATAAAGCATAGCACATCCATAGACAATTCCTTTTCTTTTTAGCACTTCCTGCGCCAGCACGGTAAAGATTCCCCCCGAAGCATTTTCTTCCAGATCAGCGTCCTTTGCCTGTGCCGCATACGTTTCTTTTCGTGATTGCTCTTTTTTCTCAAAACTGCAGACTTTTAAACATTTTCCGCACTCCGTACACTTCGATTCATCTATTTTAGGATAATCAAAACCATTTTCATCCTCTTCCATGTAAATCGCATGTCTGGGGCAGCATTTACTGCAGGCTCCACATCCACAGCAATTTGTCTCATTCTTTTCGGAAATTATATTTCTCATTTACCCTTTTCCCTATTCTAATGCTTCTTTTATTGCTTCAAGCTTTCGATACTGATATCTTGTGTCCGGTTCCAGAAAAGCACCTTCTCCCCATTCATTCCATGCATTAATAAATATTACCGGCTTTTCCTCTTTCCGTGCTCTTTGTACCAGTATTTTCATATATTCAGCAAACTTTTCTACGGAAAATCCACTGACCATAACTCCATGTTTATTTCTTGGCGTATTATCCCAATCCACAAAACACCCCGGCCAAAAATTTTTCTTCCATTTCGCATTTAAAATCAAATCCCATATCTCATCGTAAAAATACATTCCCAGACTCTGCTCTTTCTTCCAATACATTCTTCCTTTCTTCTTTCGACATTTTCGATAAAACGACACCATTTCCTCTCCACAAAAGTTTCTGATCAAAGAAATTTTTCTGCTTGTTCCAGGCAGCTCCTGGCTTTCGATATTTCGTGAATATACAGGCTCAAATTCAATTTGATAATCAAAAATATCGTTTCTGTAATACATATCTGAATAATACGCCGGAAATTGAAATGCCAGACATAAATCCGGAAAGCCTTCTTCTTTTGCTCTTCTTCTAAAATACGATGCCATCTTATAAATATCGATCATTTGTTCCGGCTTATAAACAACGAGCAATGGGCACCCATCTACTGTTATATATCGTTCATCTTGAAAAAAATTCAGCAGATACTGAAAGTGCCGTTCCCACTCTTCTTTTCCGCCATAATCCTGCTCCATGATGATTTCCTGATCTCCACCATCCCAGTTCTTACTCCAGTTTTCATTGGCCCAGCAAAAGCAAAATGGGATCTCTATTTTTTTGTTTTTCAGCATTTGTTCCGCCGGTTTTTCCAACAACTTCTCACCATGTTTAAACCAATAATGATAATAGCAAAATCCGAAAATCCCATATTTTTTTGCCAGATTACTCTGCCAGATCTTTACCTGATCATCCATTAAATCATAATAGTTAAGGTCCAGTGGGATTTTGGGCTGATCATGCCCGGAAAATAATGCTTGTGCTTTTCGTACATTTGTCCATTCGGTAAACCCCTTGCCCCAGCATTGGTCGTTCAATGGTATTGCATGAAACTGAGGCAGGTAAAATGCAATCAGCTTAACTCCTTTCCCATCCTTAACTTCTGCCATTTTTCTTCCCCTCACCTTCTGTTTTTTCCATGATTTTTTCAAAACATTCCAAAAGACATCTCAAACGAGTTTCAAACTGAAAGCTCACACCGCTTTTCTTCTGAATCTCAGCAATTTTTTTGAGTCTCTGATATCTTAATGCACGAAATTTATAAAATTGATATATGCCTTCTCTCCCATATCGTTTCCAGAAATACGTCATCGTTCCATTTATTCGAAGGGTGAATTGTTTTTCATTAAAATCATGCTGTTTCTCTAAAGTCGCTCCCTCCAGATGAATAATCTTTGCCTGTGGTATATTATAAATTTTTTCACCTCTTTTTTTAATTCTCCAAGACAGCTCTTCCTCCTCTGCATACATAAAAAAATCCTCATCAAATCCTCCCAACTGCTCAAAGAGTTTTTTCTTCACCATCATGTCTGCCCCAAATATATAGGCAACTTCTATCTTTTGATTCGTATCGTTAAAATCTTTTCTTCGTATCTGCAATGCAAGATGTTTTCTGTATAATTTTTGTTCTGCTTTTGACAGCATCAAATACCGCCAGGATGCATATCTCTTTTCCGTTCCCAAATCATCAAACCTTAAACAAAAAGACGGACACGGCATTCTCTCCGGTGTATATAAATTTCCGCCTGTACATCCCATATCTGGATTGTTTTTCATCTCTTCCCATAAAATTTTTACTGCATTGTTCATCAAAACCGTATCGGGATTAAGAAAAAATACATAATCCCCCGCTGCGTATTTTGTTCCCAGATTGTTCGCTTTTCCAAATCCAAGATTTGTTTCTGCCTCTATCATCTTAACGCTGTTTTCAAATTCCGCCTGTAATCTTTCTGCTTCTTTGTTCTTTGATGCATTATCCACGATAATAATCTCAAATTTTACATCCGCAGTTTGTTGAAATATTGAATTGACACAATCGATTGTTAAGTCTATGGAATTGTAATTAACAATAATAATTGAAACATCCATACGCTATCCTTTCCATTTTATTTTTTCCTTTATGCTCTCATACCTCTCTTTTCCTAAAATACTTCTGCATATTCTGTTCGGCAGATGAATCATACAGTCCATATTTCTTAGATATTTTCTTTTTTTCTTTTCTTTTTCTGTAAGCCATGATGCTTTAAAATGATGAATCGAATATGTATTATCTGTCAATTCACACTTATGACTTTTCCAATTGATCGGGCAGAAATACTCTGCTGGATAAATATGAAACTTACAAATTTCCTGTTCCACATTTTCTTTCTTCATTCCCAGTTTTACCAGTGCCGCTGTGTTATAATAAGGACACGTTTTTAAATTTTCTTTTTCCTGCTCAACAAAATCAATCTCTTTATAAATATCCATCATCGCCTTCACGACCGGATGAAAAGCAGATGCGCCAAACCCCTGTCCCGTATTCACATAAACCTCATCACATTCTTCATCCACTTTCTTCTCAAATCCGATATAGCCATCTGTTTCTAACAAATCATCCAGTGATCGAATTAGTTCAACATCCGTATCAAGATAGATTCCTCCATACTGGTAAATAATATCCAGTCTGGCATAATCAGATACAAACCCCCAGCGTTTTGCCTGATACGCCTGCTCCATATATTTATTTTTATGAACATCATAATTCTTGCTGTTCCATTCCATAATTTCATAATCCGGACAATATTTCTGCCAGCTCTTAATACATTCAATTACCAGCAATGGTTTTTCGTTTTCCCCAAACCAACAATAATGAATTTTTTTCGGTATCATATAAACTCCTGGCAATAAATAGAATATTTTGCATAATCTTTATTTAAAATTGCTTTTGCAAGAAAATAATATCTGTCCTTTTTTTTCAAATACTCTTTAAAATTAGTACAGACAAATTCACATTCCCCTGCAAATACAGCCTTTTTTATTTTTTCCGGCAGCATAACAATCCTCCGGCAGGTAAATACAATCTGTCTCATTACCCTTTGATAATTCTCGTAGTCAAAAGGAATCTCCATTTTCTTTTGAATCTCAGCCATTAACAGCATAATCCAATAAGAATCTACTCTTTTTGGATTTTCATCATGCTTCTGTGTAATACTCTCTCCATGAATTCGATATGCATACACTACATCAGACAAACAATCCACTTTATTCGCCATTGGAAAAATCACAGCTCCGATAATTGCATCCTCATACCAATAGCCCTCCGGAAATTTCAATTCTTCCCACAGTTTTGCTTTCATCACCTTTAAACAGGGGCCTCCCCAATATTGATTTCTTTCTTTTGGCAAATGTTCTTTTTTTATCATTCCAAGAAAACCATTTTTATCAAAGCGATAGCCATTTCCCTCTACAATATCCGCATCTTCCAGATACGCTTTTGACAGCAAACACTCTATTGCATTCGGTAATAAAACATCATCCGAATCAACAAACATAATGTATTTGCTTTTTACTCTTTCAAGTCCTGCATTTCTTGCACCCGAATACCCTTTATTCTCCTGCCGAATAACTTCTACACATGGATTTTTTATGTATTGATTTAAAATTTGCCCGCTTCGATCCGTCGATCCATCGTCAATTGCAATTATCTGAAAGGAATATTTTGTTTTTTGCAGGACGATCGACTCCATACATTCCTTCAGCCAGTTTTCCGAGTTATATACAGGCACTATAATCGTGAGATCATATCGAATCTCTCTGCTCCTGTTTTCAGAAAATACATCCGGCGACACGGGCGGTGCAACATCCATCAGTATTCTCTTCGCATCCTGTGAAGAAAGTGTAATCTTTTCTTCCCGTATCTCATAAGCAATCCATGCCGCTATTCTTTTAAAAATCATTTTCAACCTCCCTTTAAATCAGGCTGAATATCCACCACCAGTTTTTCTTTATCATATACAACAATATTTTTTGTTTTTCGGGCACATCAAATTCCTGTATTTTTAATGGACATCTTCTCACTACAGGATCGTTCAGTAGTTTCCTACAATACACTTTTCTCTCACTCCTGTCTGTCATTTTACCTCTTTCCTTCAGTCCAACTAATATAACAAACCATGTCAGCCAGTTCAATTGCTGCTCAAAACAATACTCTTTTCTATTTTTGAATTCTATCTCTGCATGTTCTATTATTTTCTTACACGATTCCCATCTTCCCTCTCGAAATGATTTCGAAATAGAATCTGGATTATACCAGTAATGATAAATTCCGGCTTCTTCTTTATAGTAAAATTTTTGTGTACATAAAATCACTTTTGCACTGAAAAGGATGTCTTCACTAAACTTAATCTCTTCGAAAAAAAATATCTGATTTTTCTTCAAAAAATCCGTTCTATACAATGCTCCCCATGCCCCAACAACAGGTCCCAAAGTTAATTGCCTCGTAGCCAGCAGTCTTGGATATATTTCTTGTAAAATTCTCTTTCTATCATAAATTCCTCCCTGCATTTCTCTTACTGTTTCCACTCGACATGGAACATTTCTTTCCATCCCTGGCCATTCTGTCCGAAATGCTCTATATCTGACGAAATCTACCTGATATTTCTGCGCCAGCTCATAGAGCTGCTGCAGACCGTCTTTTTCCAGCCAGTCATCACTGTCCAAAAAGAAAATATATTTTCCAGTTGCCACTGTTATTCCCCTGTTTCTTGCAGACGCAAGTCCTCCATTTTTTTTATGAATCACTCGCACTCTTCTATCTTTTTCCGCATATTGATCACATAAAACCGGACTCTGATCCGGTGATCCATCATCAATCAATATGATTTCTATATTTTCTACCGTTTGATTCCGCACGCTGTTTACACAACGTTCTATGTAGGCTTCGACGTTATAAACGGGGATAACAACAGATATTATCGGCCTATTCATTTTTCTTTTCTCCTGTTATTTTCGCTAAATATTCTTCTGCTTCTTTCCTCTCTTTCTGCAGGATGAACTCGATCCTTTGCCAGTTTATCTTTTTTGCTGTCTGCAGTTTTTTCACATGATCCATCTTCCTGTCCTCCACTCCAAATACTTTCAATAAATCATTCACCCGCGTATTGATACGTTCTTTTCTTTCGATCACAAAAAATTCTTTATGGAAAATTATTGCAAACACTGTTGCATGAAATGAATTAGAAACTACAGCTTCCGCATTTAAAATTAAATTTACAAATTCCAACGGCCCAATATCTGCACATACTTTGTCACAGATTTCTGTTTTAAAAACCGACCAGATCTCTGTTTTTGTTTTTTTAGAAATTTTTTCCGCAATTTCCTCTGCCACGCAGTTTTTATCAAAATCATAAAGCAGCACATACTTTTTATTCGTCTCTGTTTCCGGCAATATTTTTTTCCACTGACACTGTTTCAGCAAAAAAACGGGATCACAATTTCTTTGAGACTGAAGTCCCATTTGCTTCACCAATGCAGCTCCTGTCTGCTCTCTGACCGAAACAGCATCAAAGGATTTAAGCCATTCCTTCATACGCTGTCGGTCTTCTTCTTTTAACGCATCAACTGCAAAACTCGCCGCATACGATGCCCTTCTTCCCTTTTCCGTAAATTGCAGAAAGAATGCAGGATCTTTTCCATTTGGAAAGATTGGATTCCATATCTGATCGCTCCCTGCCAGATACAGGTCTGCTTCTTCTATATTTTTTAGTTCTTCACACGTTCTATATGTTGTATCTGTCAGTTCTAACGCATTTTTCCGGAAAGCATCAAATCTATATTTTCTTTTACTGAATAATTTTTTTATTCTTCCTGGCATCTTCACCAGCAAATAAATCTCTCGAATTCCTGCCCTGTCATATTCTGGATTATTTACCGCTTTCAGACTATAATGCCTGCTTAGGTAGTCCGGCTTATAGTCAATAATTTTCACCTCATGACCGCAGTCTTTCAAATATTGCATTAATGCATATGCCTGTAAGCTTGCGCCTGCATTATATACATCATAGCAAGTGATAATTCGTATTCTCATTTCTATCCTCTGCAAATACACTCTATTTTGTTGATTTCCTGCCTGTTAGAATAATCCTTTTTCCTGCACTCCTGCACCAGCTTTTCAAGCCGCTTCGGTTCCCGTAATATTTCACTGATTTTTTCTCCACACGCTCTGTTTTCCAGCGGCACTATGATTCCATCTATTCCGTTTCTCAGCTGACTTTCTGCTGTTGGATATCCCGTAATAATCACCGGTTTTCCAAGCATTTGAGCTTCCCTTACAGCTACACAATTCCCCTCATATCTTGATGGCTGCACATAAACATCACACGCCCTGATATATGGATATGGATTCTCTTTTTTCCCCAGAATTTTTACATATTGTTTCATTCCTGTCTCACATATTCTTTTACGGATTTGCTTTTCATTTTTTCCAAAACCAATTAAATACCAGGTTACTTCCAATCCATTCTGCCTGATTTGCCGACAGATATCCGGCACATTATCAAAATTTTTAGCATAGCAGAACCTGCCAATTGACAATATTTTTATCCCCGATGCATTCATTTCTTTTTCCACCGAAAAACTTTCTGCCTGTCTTTTGATGAGCTGTTCCGGCAAAATATTTTTTATCAATATAATTCTATTTTTTAATGTAGGAAATTTCTTCAAAAATTCTTTTGTAACTGCCTCTGAGATAGATGCGATATAATCATATGCCTTCCACATTTTTGTTTCGGATAAAATATCAATCTGCACCTGGGAATAGTCCGTATGGATCCATGCGATCTTTTTCTTGGCATTTACTTTCTTCGTTACAATATAATGTGGTGTCAGAAAACTTACCGCCAGATCATACTCCTTTTGGGGTTGTATTCGCGGCATAAAAGGGCTGGTATATTTATAGCTATATTCTAAGTTCACATCACTGTCTCGGTAATTATGCTTATGATCATAAATCACCGCCGCTGTTTTTCCATATAGCCTTGCCATTGTTAATAAAACATGTCCCTCTTTTAAAGTTGCCTTCATTGGGTGCGCCAAAACTGTATACGCAGCTTTTTGCGGAAGCAGATGGACTTTATCCGGAATCGCATCCATTAATTCTCCTTCCTGACGAAGCAAAAAAAGATCTATTTCCCATTTGCTTTCATCCAGTGCTTCTAAAAATCCTATCAGACTTCTTTCCGCACCACCCAATTCCAATGCATGTGATACAATTAACATTGTTCTCTTCATATTCGAAACCTCTTAAATACATCTACTCCCCAAATCCTATGAATCGGTCTTGTTATCTTCCCTCGTAATTTTTGTGCTGTGTTCATCCAGGATGCCGCATACCAGTGAATAGAAACCGTATCTGCTGTTTTTTCCAGCTTTCCCGTTGCACTGTCATATGGATTCAAAACATTCACCGGATACACTGCCGCTTCCCATATTTTTTGTTTCTGCCCATTCTGTTTTAAGCCTAATGCGGTCAATGCTTTTGTATTCAGTTCCGGACACATTCTTACTCCATTCTTTCCATCCAGCAGCACATCATATTCCTTCAGCATCGCCCGAAGCACTGCTCCATGCGCAGCGGATCCAAATCCCAGTCCCGTATTTACATACCGCTTATTTTCAAATCCGAAATATGCATCTTCCTGCAATAGCTTTTCCAGTGGCCGAATCACTTCCACGTCTGTATCCAAATAGATCCCTCCATACTTTTCCACCGCCCAAAGTCTGACATAATCGCTTAAATATGCATATTTTTTTTCCGCATAGCACATTCGTGTATATCCATTCATGTCTATGTCAAAATTTTCTTCATTCCATTCGATCATTTCATAGTCCGGGCAATACTGATGCCAGCTTTCTATGCACTTTAAAGCCAATCGGGATTTCTTCCCTTTCCCAAACCAACAATAATGTATTTTCTTCGGTATCATGTATCCATCCCTTTCTATCACATCTTTTATTCACTGGCTATCATTCCTGCATTGCTTTCTAATTTTCTTTTATGAAAATAGTCATAGACTTTCTCTGGCAAAATTCCCACAAGAATTGGCCGCATCGTATATAGGTATCCGCTTATCGGCAGCCCCAGTTTTCGGACCGCTATTCCTTTTACGTAGGCCTCATTTATTCTGTATCGAAGCTTTCTTCTCTTATATGCTGCTCTGTCATCCCGCATGAGATAAAGCTGTTTTGGAATATTTTTACCTCTGTATCCCGCCTCATACATTTTTATCCATAAATGATAATCTTCTACCCGTAAAATACTTTTTTTCTCTGTGTATCCATCCACTGCATCGTATGCTTCTTTTCTTACCATACATGGTGCATGGCAAAACGGAGATCCATACAGAAAATCCTTTTTCTTTGGATATTCCGGATGACTTATCTTTCCCCATATTCCTGTTTGATCAAAATATCCCATATCTGTGCTTACGATTGAAATTGTTTTCTCTGTTTCCAATGTTTCATATTCAGCCGCAAATCGTTCCGGCAGACAGATATCATCCCCATCCATTCTTGCAATGTACTTTCCTTTGGCCGCTTTCAGACATCGGTTCAAGGTATAATTAAGTCCCCTGTTTTCTCTGTTTCTCAGTAAGATCATTTTTTCCGGATATCTTTTCCTATAAAGCTCTGCCACTTCGTACGTTGCATCGGATGATCCATCATCGCACATAATCAACTCCCATTCTTTCATTGTCTGGTTTAAAATCGATTCAATTGCTTCTGACAGCGTATCCGCACAGTTATACATTCCCATAATTACACTGATCTCTGGATTTTTCATATAAGCCCCCATATAAAATGCATCTGATAATAAAAGAATCCAATATATCCCAAAACAGCAGCACTTTTTATAATTTTCGCCGAATTCTCTGTAAAAATATTTTCCATTTCCCAGGGAAGCAAAATGGACGCAGAATACACAGATCCATAAGAAATCAGCCGTCCTATGAATATACCGGAAGTTTTCATCGATACAACTGCAATTCCACTTGTTAGGATTGAGAAGTTTGTCATAATGTTAACTACCGGGTTATCCGCTTCTTTGATCTGCCTGCGTCCAACCACAGAAAAAATCATAGGAATAGAATAGACGAATACTCTGATTGGATTGGTTCCATTATCCTCCCACTCTTTCCAGTCCGTTACCATATTAGAATACTGTGTATTTGACAGCGCATCGTTCATCCCATCTGTAAACCTGTTTACAAATATCAGTATTAAAATGCATCCTAAAATACACAGCACACTCTTTTTATTCCATGCTTTCCCCTGCACAATAAAGATAATCGGTACCATAAGAAGCGCTGACGCATGGAACGTTGCCCCTAACAGGATAATTACTGTCAGTGATACATATTTTCTTTTCAGAAGCAATGGAAATCCCGCCATAATAATTGCAATTGCCAAAAACTGGCGAATACCATTCTGACACCAGGACATGTAATCCGTTCCTGCAACAAAAATAAATATACTCATCCAATAGTTTTCACTATATTTCCGGTAGATAAATGCCATGCATAACATTTGTATTGCAGCTATGATCAGAAAAAAACAAACAGATGAATTTCCAATAAAGCTTTTTAAAACCACCATGAAAACGGAAAAACCTTTATCTTTTTTTATTCCCTGAAGATAGAATGGGAGCTCAGCTAGCCTATTCGGTGCTTCGCTGAAAACTCTCCGGTATGCATAGGTGTCTCCAAAATTATCAGATCGTAATGCTGCTGCTATTATGTACGGAATCACCAGCAGCACCGCCGGTGCCATCTGCCATCTTTCTTCGATCCTTCCCATAACGATCTCCTGCTTTTTCGGCAGAAATCTTGTCAGAATTATCCCTGCTGTCAAAATCCAAATTAATTGAAACCAATAGTTCGTTATGGACATCTTTCACATCTCTCCTTTTGTTTTACTAAAAGTCTCTTTTTTCATCCCCTCGCAGACTCTGCACTGTTTTCTCCACCACAACTTCTTTCCGAAACTCTCTCTCCATCTTCTCTCTCCCCGCCTGTCCCATCTGCTCTCGTTCTTCTCTGCTGCAATGCAGCATCTCTTTCATTGCGTCATACAGCATCTCTTTATTTTTTACCTCAACCAGCAGACCGCTTTTCCCATTTTCTACGCTCTCCCTGCACCCCGGAATATTGCTTGTGACGACTGGGCGGCCTGTGGCGGCGGCTTCTAAAAGGACATTACTCATTCCCTCATGGTAACTGGGGAGCACTACGCAGTCTGCTTCTATGTAAAACGGACGTGGATCCGACTGAAAGCCGTAGAAATGGGCGATGCTGTGTTTTTCCAGTTCTTTTACCTGCTCTTTGTATTCATCTTCAAAAAAACCAACCAGATCAAGGACAAAGTTTTCGTTTTCTTTTTTCAGATGCCGGACAGCATAAAACAGTTCGTCGATTCCTTTTTCTTTCATAATTCGTCCAAGATACAGGAAATGGATTCGTGTGTGCTTCGGATAAGGCTGCATTTTGTATCTTTCCAGATTAATTCCTGCCCCGGCCAGGACGATCTGGCGATCGGCGGATATGATTTTTCTTTTACAAAATTCACTGGCATTTTCTTTGTTTTCAAAAAAGACGTATTTCACTTTTTGGAACGCTTTTCGATATAAAATTGTAACAAGCCCAGTTAAGACTGGTTTTTGAAATGCTGTTCCCAACCCCTGTACATTGGCATAATACGGAATTTGCTTTTGGCCGCTGAGCAGGCCTATGTAGATATTCGGTTTTATGGAATAGGTGAGTATAAGATCTGGTTTCACTTTTTTCAGCAGACGCTCATAATCCCATAGCAGCTTTGCTTCCGTAAATGGATTCACCCCACGGCGGTTCATGGATATTGGAATGCACTGGATTCCCATGTTCTGGAAATCTTCTTCATGCCCGACAAATGGCATCGCCAGAATCACTTCATACTCTTTCTGCAATGCTTCCGCCAGTTCTCTTCGAAACTGCCAGAACATATACGAATGGTTTGTTACAATCAGAAGTCGTTTTTTCATTGCTCTTTCCCGTTTCATGTAATATCCCGCATCATTTAATTACTTATTTCATTATTTCTTTTGCAAATTATATCATCTTCCCATTAATATGCAATTACTTTTTTCATTATTTTCCAGTAATTTTCTTTCGTTTTCGACAGCCTCCACTCTGCTTTTACTTTTTTCTTCTCTCTTCCCCATTTACTGCCATCTGTTTTCCATCATTCCCTCATGAATTCCATCCTGCCGCAGTACCGCGCCGGCTGTCTTACAGAGGCATTCGAGATCCATTCCTAATGCAATGTGATGCACATAATATCCGTCCAGTTCCGCTTTCTCCCGGATCGGAAGTTCATCCCGCCCATGGATCTGTGCCCAGCCGGTGAGGCCCGGACGGACGCTGTTTGCGCCGTACCGCTCCCGCTCAGAGATCAGATTCTCCTGATTCCAGAGCGCCGGACGCGGACCGACGAGCGCCATGTCGCCTTTTAAAATATTGAAGAGCTGCGGCAGCTCATCGAGGGATGTTTTCCTGAGAAAGCGTCCGACTCTTGTGATAAAGAAATCGGGATGGTTCAGCAGATGTGTCGGCATATCATGCGGCGTGTCGATACGCATCGTGCGGAACTTGTATATGTAAAAATACTGCCCGTTCCGGCCCACCCGCTTCTGCCGGAACAGCACCGGTCCCGGAGAATCCAGGCGGACTGCAATGCCGACTCCCAGCAGCAGCCACGATAATGCTGCCGTTCCCACAAGCGCCAGCAGACGGTCCAACAGATTTTTCAGATACTTTTGATAAACTCCTTTTTTCTTCTCCCTCATGCTTTTCCTCCCTGCTCCCTTGCTGTCCGGTCACTGTTCCGGCGTTCCTTCTCTTTCCCATAGCCGTACTTTCCGTAACCGTAACCATATTTTCCATACCCGTAGCTGCCATAGCTGCTGTATCCGTAGCCCGTCGTGCCCTCCTGCACGCCGTTCAGCACATAGCCGCAGACCGGAATCTGCGAATCCTCGAAAAATTCCAGCGCGCGCCGGACTTCCCGGTCTTTCGTTGTTCCCTGATGTACCACGAGAACTGCTCCGTCGGCAATTCCGCCGAACAGTGCCGCATCCGAAAGCACTCCGCACGGCGGCGTGTCGATGATCAGAAGATCGGCCTCTTCTTTCAGGCTTTCGATCATGGTCTTCATCCGTACCGAGCGCAGCAGCCCTGCAGGATTCTGCGTGCTTCCCGCTCCCGGCAGGATTTTCAGCGTCAGATCCCGGCAGTCGGTAAGTGCCTCCTCCCAATCCATCTGTCCCTTCAGCACGGCAGCAATTCCACGCTCTTTCCGTCCGATCAGTCCCATACACTTCATCACCGAAGGATTCCGCAGATCTCCGTCCAGCAGTACTACGCGGTATTTCTTCTTCGCGAACGCCTCCGCCAGGTTCACGGCAACCGTCGTCTTTCCCTCCCCCGGCACGGCACTCGTCACAAGAAGGACCGGGCAGTCACTTTTTCCGATTATTCTGTCCTCCATCCTTGTCCGGATCAGCTGCACCGCCTCTTTGAAGGCATCCGGCACTTTTGGATTGCAGATGGTAATGGTCTGTTCCTTTACGCTGCTTCTTTTTTTGATCTTCGCCTGCGGCAGATTTCCAAGGAATGCCGCATTCGTCAGCTTCTTAATATCATCCGCCCAATGGATGGTTTTTCTTGTTCTCACATAGAGGAACAGCAGCAGGAAGGCCGCTGCAAGTCCTGCTGCTGCACCATACGTGCCGGCCCGCAACGCATCCTGGCTGTTAACCGGCACTGCCGGAACACCGCTTTCATCCACCACCGTCAGTGTCGTCGCACCAATGATATACTCTGCCACCTCCGGATAATTCGTGATAACGGATTTCATCACCCGATACGCCGTCTCCGGTGACGCGTCCCGCACACGGATAGTAAAAAGATTGGTATTTTCCATCACGCTCGCCTGAATTTCTGATGTCACCGCCCCGATTCCAAGATCCCGCGCTACAACATCCTTCAGTACGCCGCTTGTCACAAGATACGGAAAGGTCTTTCCAAGCTGCTCTGCCGTTACATTATCGTAATAAGAATAACCGACCGCACGGTTCGATCCGACCACGAACGATGTATATGCCTCATAAACCGGCTGATACCGCAGCTTTGCCGTCAGAAAGGAGCCGCCTCCTGCAAGGATTACAAGTGCCAGCACACCAAAGAAAAATTTCTGGAACGCCTGGAAATACTCCGCCAAAAAGGCGATCAGATCTATTTTCTCTGGTTCCGCTGCGGAATAGGTTTCATACGTTTCTCTGTTCATGCTCTTTTGCTCCCTCTCATCGTTCTGCCCTGCTATAGGCGCCGTATCCGTAACCGTAACCATAGCTGCCTCCGATCCGCTCGCCGAATCCCGGATAAACATTGCCGAACACACAGCCGATGACCTTTTCTTCTTTCTGGTTCAGCGCGTCGATGGCATCGTTGATGTCCCGTGTCAGCACGCCGTCCTGCCGAACGGCAAGAACCGCACCATCAGCCAGCTCCACAAGCTCCTCCGCATCCGCGGCCGCGCCCATCGGCGGCGTATCCAGAATAATATAATCCATGTTTGTCCGGCACGTATCCAGAATCCGCCGGAAAATTTCACCGCCGACTGCTTCCGACGGTTCCTCCAGCCGTTCCCGGCAGATGCCCATGTAAACATTCGTATCCTTGTATTTTTCAAAAACGCTGGACGCCGACTCCTTTCCGACTGCTACCTGTCCGAAATCTTTTCCGGCCTTTTGCGGAAGTTCAAAAATCTTATACAGCGCCGGCTGACGAAAATCACAGTCCAGCAGAAGGACACGGTTCTGTTCCTCTGAAAGGGCAAGCGCCAGATTGGCGGCAAGCGTTGACTTTCCTTCATTTTCCGCCACACTGGTCACCAGCAGCACTTTTCCCCCTCTCCGGTCGAGTCTTCCGCGCACACGGGAAGCAATGCGCTTCAGGGATTCCACATAGGGAAAGCTCCGCGCCGGATTCGTGATCAGCATGGAGCTGTTTTTCCTCTTTTTTTCATGGTACACGGTTCCCAGCAGATCCGCATCAATCTTGCGGCCAAATTCCGTTTCATTTTTGACGGTATCCCGCAGAAAGGAAAAGAAGCCCACCAGCGCCGCCGTACCAAGCGCTGCCGCCAGAAATGCCATTGCAGCGTACTTTTCCGTCGGAATCCGATTCGACGGATTGTCGGAAACCTGCGGCTGCTGCAGTGTCTCCAATACTACATTGGGAATAATATAATCTGAAATGGTTGTGTAATTCTTCAGCACCGACCGCAGTACCCGAAAGGCTGTTTCCGGCGAATCGGCTGTCACGGAAAGCTCCATTAAATTGGATTCCGGCACAATTGAAGCGCTCATGTCCGACGGAAAAGATGAGCATCCCAGCTCCTCCATCACTTTTTTCTTTAAAATATTGTTTTCCAGAATCGCCTGAAATTTCTGCGTCATCTCATACGTCGAAGAAAGGCTCGATGCTGCATTTGCATTCTCGCCGCGCCCCATCACGGCAAACGTGGTTTTCACCGTGTACTGATCCCGATGGACTGCCGTCAGCACCGTGTAGGTTATCATCGCCGCCGAACAGGCAATCAGAAGGATGATCCACCAGTTTTTTGCCATATCACACAGAATGCTCCGAAGATCCCAGTCTGCTTCGCCGTTCTGTCCGTTTCCTGTTCTGTCGTATTCTCCCATCTGGAACCTCCTCATTCATTGACGCAGACAATCAGGCGGATGGAGCTTGTCTGTCCCTCCTCCGATGTCACAGTATACGTTACTTCATAGACACCTTCCTTTCCGGTGTCAACCGGATTCTCTATGGAAAGTTTTTCTTCCCCAAGGATCTTGTCTTCCGCGGAAACCGCGTGAAGTTCATCGTCCTCTCCTTTTTCATACATCATCTGATCCACATTCACCTGCTCCAGATAATCCTTCGGATCAAACGCCTGCTGCAGTTCCAGATGGATCAGATACTCGCTTAAAGTAATCTGCGGCTTTCCGCTCTCCTCGGCCGGATCGTAGAGTTCCACCGTCACCGGAAGACTCGTCACATCCCCGGCACGGTTGGCAGCAGAATACGTTACCTGATACAGCCCGGGCGTGCTGCTGATCTCATCCTGATACGAGAGCCGGATGCGGTCCGTAATCGTTCCGTCCAGACAGTCCTCTGCGGAAAGTCCTTCCGTCAGGTCATCTGCATTCACACTGAACCGGAGCGGCCCATCCAGGGAAAAGACCGGCGATGTATAGTCGTTATAGACCATTTCCCGTTCCGCGTGGGTGACATTGTTGTCCGAATCAAAGGCAACGATGCTGATTTTCCGCCGCCCTTTTTCGATAAAGTTGGAAATATGTTCTACCGCAAGCGAATCCGTCACATCGCCGTCCTTCGCATCGTACGCCGTCACGCCGGACAGAAGCTCCGCCTCATCCGCGTGGATACTGACCGAAATTTCACTGTTATCCATCGAAATCTCTGGCCCTTTCCCGTCTTTTCCGGTTCGCTGCCGCATCAGGCACCCGCCAAACGCGAGCGATGAGGCAAGAAATAAAATCAGAACAGCCGCTCTCATTTTGTGCATATCCTTTTGATGTCTCCTTTCGTTTTTCAGACAAACCAGCGTCTTTTCCGCCTTCGTTCCGGAGACGGCTCATACAGAACCGGCCGGTTCTCCAGAATTCTCCTCGGATTTACCTTCAGCAGAAGCTCCGCATACGATTCACCGTACCACTCCGACAGAAATTCCCGGATCGGTCTCATGTTCGGTGTCCGGTAATTGACGCGGTGGGCATCGCTTGCCGCACAGCCTGCCAGACGGTTTTCCAGCAGATACTGTGCTGTCCGCTCTGCTTCTTTTCCAAATCTTCCAAATACACTTCCTTTGTTCATCTGCAGAACTGCGCCCATTTCCCGGAACTCATACAGAAGCTCCGGCGAATCCTGCACGCAGAAATACCGCTCCGGATGTGCCAGCACCGGGATCTTTCCCATGGCCGGAAATTCCATCAGCCGCCTTCTGATCCCGTCCGGTGCCATGTCAAACGGCACCTCGATCAGATAATAGCGGCTTTCATGAAGCGGTATCAGCTTTCTCTCTTTGATTTTTTCGTTAAGCGGCCCGATGCTCATAATTTCCATGCCGCGCACCAGGCTGATCGGGATGTGTTCCTTCCGGATTTCCTGTTCCAGACGGTAAAACAGCTCCAAAAGCTGCTCCGAATCGTAATTGACATACCCATCCTCCACGCCCTCGATTCCCGTCTGGTTTGCATGCGGTGTCACAGCAAGGATACACACTCCGCTCTTTGCCGCAATTTCCGCCATCTCAAGGGATGTGGACAGATTCGGGGAACCGTCGTCAACCCCCGGCAGAATATGTATATGAAGGTCCGTCATGCTTCTTTTCTCCTTCGTACTGATATTCCGGCACCATTCTCTTTACCCTCTCGCAGATGTCCGGACATTCGTTTTCCGCCGCCCGCTCGAGTTCTTTCATCTGTTTTCGGAATACCGTCTCATCAAAAGCAATCTGCCGGCCGATAAAAATGCGGGTGTTTTCTGTCGTCTGCATCCCCTCCTCATTCATCAGCAGCTCCTCATACAGCTTTTCGCCCGGCCGCAGGCCAATGTACTTGATCTCGATTTCCACTCCCGGCTCATACCCGGAAAGGCGGATCATGTTTTTCGCAAGGTCCGCAATTCGGACAGGATCTCCCATGTTCAGGACAAAAATCTGGCCGTTTTTCGCATACGCGCCCGCCTCGAGCACCAGACTGACCGCCTCCGGAATCGTCATAAAATAACGGATGATGTCCGGATGCGTCACCGTCACCGGCCCGCCGTGCTCAATCTGGCGGCGGAACAGCGGAATGACGCTGCCGTTGCTGCCAAGTACATTTCCAAAGCGCACCGCCGCAAACTCCGTGGTGCTGTGTTTTCCAATCATCTGGATCACCATCTCGCAGAGCCGTTTGCTCGCTCCCATGATGTTCGTCGGATTGACCGCCTTGTCTGTCGAAATCAGAATAAATTTTTTTACGTGATACCGGCTTGCCGTGCGCGCCGTCTTTAAGGTTCCGATCACGTTATTTTTGATCGCCTCGTTCGGACTGTCCTCCATCAGGGGCACATGCTTGTGCGCCGCTGCGTGAAAGACGATATCCGGCCGGTAACGGGAAAACATCGACTGCAGCCGCCGTTCATCCCGCACCGAACCGATCAGCACCGTCATGTGAAGCCTCGGGAACTCCCATTCCAGCGATTTCTGGATCTGGTATGCATTGTTTTCATAAATATCAAAAATGATCAGATGACCGACACCGTGGCCAGCTAACTGTCGGCAGATCTCGCTGCCGATGGAGCCTCCTCCTCCCGTCACAAGAACTGCTTTCCCCTGGACATAATCGAGAATCGCATCGAGATCGACGCGGACCGGATCCCTAGGCAGCAAATCCTCAATTTTAATTTTTTTTCTGATCTTTTTTTCTTCCTTCATAGCTCCCGCTCTCATTCTATTCGACATCTTCTCCCGTTTTCAGGCATCCTGCTCCCGCAGACAGTCTTCGAGCAGATACAAAAGCTCCAGCGCCGAACGGAAACCGGCTTTCTGCTTTCCGCAGATCAGAAATCCCTGCAGACTGCAGTGCTGGCGGAACTGAATCTGAATGCTGACCATCCGCTCGGTTCCGGCCGGAAGCGTGGTCTCCTGCCGGTTTTTCATATCCTCCGTAAATTCCCATTCGTCTTTTTCTTCTTCCCGCAGGCTTCGCATACAGCTTCCCGCATCCGGCATACCGAGCAAATCATAAATCCGGTTCATCCGAAGCAGCATTTCCCCGTATCCCGCAAACGGAACATCGTAATGCAGAAGCGGCAGGCGGATCACACCTTTGGAATGGCTTCCGTTCAGCTCCTGAAAACATAAGAATAATGCTGCATCTGCTGTTGTATGTACCTTTTCTCTGATTTCTTCCATTTCTTTCCTCATAATCTTCTCCATCTGCTCTTTGTGTTTCTTTTTATAGTAATGTTATATGTAATATTTATTTTTGGAATATTATACCAAATCTATCTCACATCGTCAATCTGCTTATGCCTCCTTTTCTTTCGATTTTCACTTTCTTTTCTGTGTTTTTTCTACATGGAGTTTACTTTTTTGATCTTTTTCGAGTTCTGGTGTCGCGGTGCGTCACTGTTCGTCGAACGATTTTATCAGAAGTGAGGCCTTTCGGCTTGAATGAAATCCTGTGGATGTGCTAAACTACAGTTTGTAATCGTATGATCGTTTCTGTAATGATTTCATAGTTACAGTATCATGTTTTCCTGCGCCGGACAACCGCTTCGACGTGAACGGCTGCACATCGACGCAAACGGTAAGTAATTCAGAAGGTGGTAATTTTGTATTCAGAGTTGATTTTTCCATTGAATTCCAACGATCCGGTTCTTCTCGAAATTCCGGTCATCATCACACAGGGCGCCTCAGAACGAATCCGGTTTCCGCTGGATGATCTCATCTATGTGGAGGCCTGTCAGCACCGGCTGATTCTGCATACCGTTCAGGGTGACTTTTCAACCCGGTGCACATTTGCCGGCCTGACGGTATGTCTTGCCTCAACCGGCCGTTTTTTCCGCAACGGAAAAGGTCTGCTGATCAATTTCTCCCACGTTGCGCTCGTGCAGGCAACCGGCGAGGTTCTGCTGAAAAACGGACAGACCGTCTTCTGCAGCCGCAGACGGAAGCGTGAAACCCGCGAAGCCTTCCTCGCTTATGCCAGAACACTGTCCCGCCGCTTATAATATGATTTTGATTTTCTATGTCCTGCAGCCTTTGATCCACCGATACAAAGAACAGCAGCCTCTGGTTCTGTTTTCGAACCAACGGCTGCTGTCCTGTTTCTGTTTATTTTTCAGTTTTTCCCTGCCGCTTCCATCCGCGCCGCAAACTGCGCATAGAAATCGGTCTTTGTGTCATACGGAAGCAGATAAAACAGCTTCAGAATTCCCATGCTGATCTGCTGCTGCAGCGCGTCATCCTCTGTCCGGCGCGCCTCGTTCTGTTTTTCTTTCAGATAATAATGCCATTCGTTCGTAAACGCTTCATACTTTCCGAGCTCCGGCGTGTCGAGCCAGCGGCGGACTTTGACTTTTGTCTTATTCTCCTTCGGACATTCGCTGACCTGAAGAAAATAGGAAAACGTTCCGTTCTCATACAGCCGTCCCAGCGGAAACATCCGGCAGAAGCCCGGCCGCGCATCGTGAATGCTACACCGGCCCTCATCATTTAAGAAACTGCACTGGTCTGACTGCTCCGTCATTTTCAGATGCGGCAGAATCACACCGTCCACTACGCGGAGTGAAATATATCCCGCCGTCAGAATCTCCTCCATCGTTTTGCCGAGTTTTCTCTCGAGCCGGTAAAGATCCATCGGGTCGAGCACAATCGAGTCGCCCATCCCGCGGCAGCAGGCGGAGCATCCGCGGCAGTCGTCGCAGCCCACTTTTACCATGTCATTCGCTCCATATCGTTTTCCATCTGAAATCTTGTCTATATCTACGTTCCGTTCCATACTTTCTTCCTGTCTGTTCTTTATTTTTTATACTCAAAATCCGGAATCTGATGCCATCTCTCCCGGAAATAATGTGCCGCCAGTTTCGGCTTGCGGTCACGGGTGAAGATTCCCTTCTTGTTGCCCTGCACGCGCAGGAGACTCTGGCTCGTCGCAAAGTCCCAGATGCCCGAAAGGTCACTGACAAACCGGGACGGTGTCATACTTGGATATAACATACTTTTGTTTCCTCCTTCTCCATTTTTCTTGTATATCCCCCTGTTTTTCCTGCCGGTTTACGTTCCGGCGCGCTCTGCCCCCACGACATGCAGCACCTGGTCCTTTACCTGGAATTTGATTTCCATTCCCGCAAAGGAAAGTCCGTAAACGCGCTCTTCACTGTTCTGATACGATGGGCGCGGGTCCTGCTCCAGCACTTTTTTCAGTGCCTCCCGGCGGTCCGCCGGAATTTTTTCCAGCAGCTCATCCGGAATTTCAACGGGAATAAAGTATTCCTTCGTCTTTTCCGTAAAGCTGCCAAATGCCTCCGCATGGCTGTCCACATGCGGCAGATACGGTTTGATGTCCAGAATCGGCGTACCGTCCATCAGATCTGCCCCCGACAGATGAAGCACCGGCCCGAGTGCCGGATGCTGCTCCACACGCTCCAGCTTTACCGAAGAAAGCCCGATCGGATTGGGCCGGAACGGAGAGCGCGTTGCAAATACACCGACCCGCTTGTTTCCGCCAAGCCGCGGCGGCCGCACCATCGGTGACCAGGTGTCGCGCACAGCCTCGGAAAACTCCCAGATCAGCCAGAGATGGGAATATTCCTCGATGCCGCGCAGCGCATTCGCATCGCGGAACTCCGGTTCAAAGACGATCGTACTCTTTAATTCTTCAATCAGCCCGCTCTGCCGCGGAATCCCGAACTTTTCCGGGAAATCCGTGTGGATCCGGGCAATCACTTTCACTGCAATTTCTTCTGCCAAAACGTTTTTCTCCTTTATCCTTACCAGACTCTGAATAGGTTTATTCTAACATTTTGCCGGAAAAAAGTCCACCTGCCAGCCGGCGGTTGGCGGAAAAGTGTCAGAAAAGGACGGATTTCTCATAATTTGCAAATCCGTTTTTCTATCCTATGACCGAAAAAAAAGAACAGGAACCGTTTTGCTGTTCCGATTCCTGTTCTCTCCTCTTTATGCTCCAAGTTCCCGCATGCCTTTCAGCAGTCCTTCAATCTGTTCTGCTATTTCTTTTACTTTCGCTTCCAGTCCCAGCAGTTCCTGGCGGTACATCTGATTTTTCTCTGTCGTATCAAAAGTATGTACCGTCTGAACCAGAAACGCTCCCGCCTTCGGCTGAAGTTCATCCGGCAGGTGCGTTTCCTTTAAGCGGATCCGAAAGCTTTCCAGGTCATTCCCTGCAGCCCTTAAATACTGATTCATGTGGATCCCTGTGTGGCGCATCATCGCTCTGCCCTCGCCGCGTACCTTTGCGTACGCTCTCTGGCTTTTGGCTGCGTACAGTGTCATCTGTACATACATCAGACTGGTCAGTGCCTTTTCTCCGGTCATTGCTGTTTCGTATAATTCTTTTTTCACTCTCTCGCTGCTCATACATTCCTCTTTCCGCCACTTTTGTTCCGCTGGCAACGGTTTGGATTGCTCCGGCAGTTCATGTTATCTTTGGTATTCAGGAGCATAAAAAAAGACTCCTATCATGACGACTGCCACAATAAAAGTCTTGCGTTCTCATTTGATACGGACGTCTCTCGACATCGGCTGACGATTTCAAACCCACCCGGGATGCGTTTTTGTTTCCCGCGGCGTTTCGCTACTCCCTTTTACTTGTTGATGTGTATATTAGCACACTTCCTGTCGAATTGCAAGTATATTTTTTGCATTTTGTCCCTCATTTCATGCAACTTACGTTTTTTCATTTGTGTTTCTTCCTATATAAATGCACCGCCGGAAAGCATACCGCTCCGGCTGCCAGCACGAGAAAAACGATATCTGCATACATCTTCACATATCCCGCCGCCTGCTCCCACGCCACACCGACCGCAGCACCGGTTCCGACGAGAAGAATGTTCCACACCGTGCTTCCGATGATTGTAAACAGCAGAAATTTCGGCATCTCCATCCGTGCCATCCCGGCGGGGACGGAAATGAGGCTTCGGATGATTGGAATGCACCGGCCGAACAGAACGGCCCGCTGGCCTTTCTTCTGAAACCATGTAATCGTTTTCCAGGCATCCTCCGCGTGAAATCCGAGAAACTTCATCGGGCGGCTGTCGAGCAGTTCACTAAGGCTCTCCGGGCTGACAAGCGTTCCCGCTCCATAGAGAACCAGCGCCCCGAGAAGCGATCCTGCCGTGGATGACAGCACAACGCCCGCCGGATGCAGACGGGTGCATGTCGTCAGAAAACCGCCGAACGTCAGAATCACCTCGGAGGGAATCGGCGGAAAGACATTTTCCACGGCAATCAGAATCAGGACGCCGACATATCCAAAACGGTTGACCATATCCAGGATTACGTTCTGCAAGCTTTCTCCGTTCCAGCAGCTCCGCACCGTTTTGAGACCTGCGGCGTTTTCCCGTCTCTGCTCCGCGTCACGGAATCGCTGCTTTTTCCTTCTTCCCCTGCATTCTATGCACCGCTGCCCCTCTGCATGACCCCTTTTTCCGCCAAAACTTTCCTCTGTTTACGATTCCGTCAGATTTTCTTTGTTTTGTTTTCATCTTCTCTTCAGAAAAGCTTTATCTCATGTACACATTCTGGTCACAATTTTTCCGTATACTAATCTCATCAACAACGAAGGAAACAAACACAAACCTCCATCGTTTTTCTATAAATTTTAACCAGGAGACAGCAAAGCACCCTTGGAAGCATGTCTCCAATGCCAACCTTTCTAATAGATAGATTTCTTTTTCATACCGCCGGGGCCCTAACAAGTCCCGGCCTCTCTCCTTTTTAGGAGATTTTTTTATTTTCAGCTCTTTTTTTCCTTAATTTTCTAAAGTTCCCACGATAATTTTTTCTTGCACAGGACTTTTCCGTATAGTAAAATGAAAACAGTTGTTTTTAACAGACACCATGGATAAAAAGGGAGAAAAATACCATGAAGATTGGATTTGACAATGAGAAGTACCTGAAAATGCAGTCTGAGCATATCCGCGACCGCATCAACCAGTTTGACAACAAGCTGTATCTGGAATTCGGCGGAAAGCTGTTCGACGATTTCCACGCATCCCGCGTTCTTCCGGGCTTTGCACCGGATGCCAAACTGCGCATGCTGATGCAGCTCTCCGACCAGGCTGAGATCGTAATGGCGATTTCCGCAGCCGATATTGAGAAAAACAAAATCCGCGGCGACCTCGGCATCACCTATGACAGCGACGTGCTCCGTCTGATTGATGAGTTCCGCGGACGCGGCCTCTATGTCGGCAGTGTTGTCATCACGCAGTATTCCGGACAGCACAGTGCAGACGCTTTCAAGAAGAGACTGCAGAAGCTCGGCATCCCGGTTTACATTCACTACACGATTCCGGGCTACCCGCATAATGTGCCGCTGATCGTGAGCGATGAGGGATACGGAAAGAACGAGTACATCGAGACAACCCGTCCGCTCGTTGTCGTTACCGCACCGGGACCGGGAAGCGGAAAGATGGCAACCTGCCTTTCCCAGCTCTACCATGAGCACAAACGCGGTGTCCATGCCGGTTATGCAAAATACGAGACCTTCCCGATCTGGAATCTGCCGCTGAAACACCCGGTCAACCTGGCTTACGAGGCTGCTACCGCCGATCTGAACGATGTCAACATGATCGACCCGTTCCACCTCGAGGCGTACGGCGTTACCACCGTCAACTACAACCGTGACGTTGAGATTTTCCCGGTTCTGCGCGCGATCTTCCAGCAGATCTTCGGCGAGAGCCCGTACAAATCCCCGACAGACATGGGTGTCAACATGGCCGGAAACTGCATCATCGATGATGAGGCATGCCGCGAGGCTTCCCGTCAGGAGATCATCCGCCGCTACTACACTGCTGTGGACGGTATCGCAGACGGCTCCCGCTCCGAGACTGAGGCTTACAAAATCGAGCTTCTGATGAAACAGGAAAACATCGTTGCCGCAGACCGCACCACCGTTTCCCCGGCTCTTGTTCGTGCCGAGGCGACCGGCGCACCGGCTGCTGCCATGGAACTGCCGGACGGACGCGTCATCACCGGAAAGACCGGCGATCTGCTTGGATCGAGTGCAGCGCTTCTGCTGAATGCGTTAAAAGAGCTCTCCGGCATCGACCATGACGTACATGTTCTCTCACCGGAATCCATTGCTCCGATCCAGACCCTGAAAACCAAGTACCTCGGAAGCAAGAACCCGCGTCTTCATACCGACGAGGTTCTGATTGCGCTGTCTGCTACTGCTGCACAGAGCGAGGATGCACAGAAAGCACTCTCCTGCCTGCCGCAGTTAAAGGGCTGCCAGGTGCACTCCAGCGTTATGCTCTCTGACGTGGACCGCAAAATGTTCCAGCGTCTGGGATGCGATCTGACCTGTGAGCCGAAATTTCAGTAAATAATTTTTATATCTTGGACATAAAAAATCCAGGGCATACGGTACTTTCCGTACCTGCCCTGGATTTTTTCTTTTCCGGCTTCTGTTTATAAATTTTCTTTTCCGAATCCCATTGGCAGCAGCTCCTCGAGTGTCATTTCTTTCCAGGAACCGTCGCCCTTGCAGAGAAGGACGAGAAATTTGTTCGGATCAACGAATTCCCGCAGCACCTGACGGCAGACACCGCACGGTGTGCAGAAATCCTCCGGCTCTGCCTCTCCCGGGCCGCCGCAGACGGCGATCGCGTCAAATTCCGTTATGCCCTCGGATACGGCTTTGAAGACCGCGGTGCGCTCCGCGCAGTTTGTCGGTGTATACGCCGCATTTTCAATGTTGCAACCGGTATAAATCGCTCCATTCTTTGCCAGAACCGCCGCGCCTACGCGGAATTTCGAATACGGCACATACGCAAATTTCCGCGCTGCCAGAGCCTGTTTTACCAGCTCCTGTTTTATTTCTGTACTGATTTCCTGTTTCATATCCAGCATCCCCTTTCCAGTATCCCCTTATTTTTTCTTTCTTATTTCTGATCTTCCCGGATCAGAATCCGCAGTGCCTCGATGGCTACCTGAATCGCACCTTCCGTATCGTGCGTAATGTGGTTCTCCATGCCGCGTTTCACTCTCTCCTGATTTCCCATCACAAGAAAATCGGATCCGGCACGGACGCCGCGGGCACTTGCCACGATAAAGAGTGCCGCCGATTCCATCTCTGACGCTTTGCACCCAAGTTTCATCCATGCATCCCATTTTTTCAGCAGCTCATCGCCGACCGGCATCTGCTCCGGGTCGTGCTGGCCGTAGAAGGAATCCTTGCACTGTACCACGCCCGCATGCCATTTTTTCCCAAGATTCTTTGCCGCCTGCACCAGCGCATTCGTCACGGTAAGGTCTGCGACTGCCGGGAACTCGATCGGTGCGTATTCCTTTGACGTTCCCTCCGCACGGATCGCTCCCGTTGCCACCACGATATCGCCGCCCTCTACATCGAGTGCCATACCGCCGCATGTTCCGACGCGGATAAACGTATCGGCGCCGCACTGGATCAGCTCTTCCATCGCGATGGAAGCCGACGGACCGCCGATGCCGGTAGATGTAACGGAAACCTTTACACCGTCCAAAGCACCCGTATAAGTCACAAATTCCCGGCTGTCTGCGACGAGCACCGGGTTCTCAAAGTAAGCTGCAATTTTTTTACACCGTTTGGGATCTCCCGGCAGAATCACGTACCGTCCCACATCGCCTTTTCGGATCTGCAGATGATACTGCAGCCCTTCTTCTCCTGAATAATTCTGCATATGCAAAAACCTCCTTCGTATTTTCGTACTCTCATAGTTCTATTCTACCACAGGCCGCACCGCAAATACAAGGCTTGACACCATTTCGCTTCCCCTTTCATTACAGATATAATCACGTTCCGCAGTTGCCTTTTTCCATTCGGGATGCTACAATAGGCACAGAAACCAGAGTTCTTACTTTCATTTTTACGAGGAGGGATTATTTTATGAGTTCCTATGTCATCAGCTGCTGCTCTACGGCAGACCTTACCGAAGAACATTTCTCCAAACGGGAAATCTCATACATCTGTTTCCATTACAAATTAAATGCCACCGAGTACGCGGACGATCTCGGCAAGTCCATGCCGTTCGATCAGTTCTATGCCGCCATGGCCGCCGGCGCTTCCACGAAAACATCCCAGGTGAATGCCGATGAATTTGAAGCCTATTTTGAAACATTCCTGCAGGACGGCAAAGACATTCTCCACGTCTGCCTCTCCTCCGGCATTTCCGGTGTACTGAATTCCGCGATGATCGCCAAAGCTGACCTCGAAGAGCGCTACCCGGAGCGGAAAATCCTCATCGTCGATTCCCTCGGCGCTTCCTCCGGCTACGGTCTTCTGATGGACCGCCTTGCCGACCTGCGCGATGAAGGAAAACCGCTGGAAGAGGTTTACGATTTTGCGATGAAAAACCGCCTCAAAGTCCATCACTGGTTCTTCTCCACGGACCTCACCTTCTACGTGCGCGGCGGCCGCATCTCCAAAGCCTCCGGCGCAATCGGCGGCTTTCTCGGCATCTGCCCGCTGCTCAACATGGACAACGAAGGACGGCTGATTCCGCGGTTCAAAATCCGTACGAAGAAAAAAGTCATCAAAAAAATCGTCGACCAGATGGAAGAAAACGCCGAGGGCGGCCTCTCCTACTCCGGCAAATGCTACATTTCCCAGTCCGCCTGCTACGACGATGCGCGGGCCGTTGCGGATCTTATCGAGGAACGCTTTCCCAATCTGAACGGAAAAGTCGAGATCAACAACATCGGAACCACCATCGGCAGCCACACAGGGCCGGGAACCGTGGCATTGTTTTTCTGGGGGAAAGAACGGGTGGATTAACTCTCCTGCACTTCCATCTATAGCAAGACCCGAAAATAATGCAAAAAAGGCAGTGCTGCAGAGCGCGAATTGCAAGGAACAGATTTGAAGGCGTACCGGGGTACGACGAAAATCTGTGACGCAGTAATTCACGCTCTGCGGTGCTGAATTTTTTGCATTATTTTCGGGTCTTGCTATAAAAACAGGGAAGAAAAAAGCTCTGTCCATTTGGGCAGAGCCTTCTTGTTTTCCTTCTATTCTTCTATCTTCCCTCTCCAACATTTCCGCACCAGTGCAAACACCAGATACCCGATGGCTGCTCCAAGCGTATTCGTCACAACATCATCTAACTGGCAGTAGCCGCGCTCTGTTAAGAGCTGCACTGTTTCCAGCATCATGCTTGTGGAAAACGCCGCATAGACGCAGCACCATCCTTTCCGAAGAGACGGAACCGCCGCCGGCAGCAATACGCCGAACGGGAGAAACAGCAGAATATTTTCCACAAAATACCGGTCCGGCAGCCGCTGGTTTCCCCAGGTTTCAAACAGCTTCACATCCACGCCCGTTCTCGAACCCGGTTCTCTGGAAAACAGCGTAATAGAAAGCATCATCGCAAAATAGACTGCTACCAGAAACCACAGCAGAAGCTGGGTGCCAGGAACCGCATGCGCATGCTCCAGCCGTTTTTGTTTCTTTATCATCTGCTGGTTTTTCCACGCTGCTGCAACCGTCACAAAGCCGACACCGACTGCAACGGCATGCGGCAGATACCGGAATGTATCAAAAATATCCTGTTCAATCGTCGTCAGATAAAGAGGAATTGCCATCTGCATCACCTTCCATATTTTCTCGGCCGGTCTGAAACACCTGCCAGATAGTCGAGACTGCAGTCATACGTCTTCGCCAGCAGCATCAGCGAATCCAGCGGAATCTCACGAATGCCTTTTTCATACCGGTTGTAGGTGTCCGGGTGACTGAAAATCTTCCGCGCCGCCTGCGTCATCGAGTAACCGCGTTCCAGACGGAGCTCTTTCAGCCGGATCAGCATTTTCTCCCGCTCCGGCGTTTCTTCTATTTTTCTGTGCATAGAGTTCCTTCTTTTTATTCCGTCTCCGCCGCCGCTTTTTCTGCCTCCGGCACATACCCCGGATTGTCGTCGTATCCTTCCAGGAAATTGTGGCGGATGCCGTGCTGCTTGTAGCCGACCACGGTGTCAATGTTGACATTTTCGACACTGCGGAAAATATTGCTCTCCACGAACGGATTCACCTTTTTCAGGTTTTTGATCAGTTCCTTGATCTCCACGCGTTTCGAACGATTCTCCTCGTTATTGCAGGTCGTGCAGGTATCGGTAAACTTGCAGGCACACTGGATGAAATGCAGACCGTTATAATCTCTCCACGCCTTGATATCATCCTCGCGCACCAGATACAGCGGGCGGATCAGCTCCATGCCCTCGAAGTGGATGCTGTGAAGCTTCGGCATCATCGTCTGCACCTGCGCACCGTAGAGCATTCCCATGAGGATCGTCTCGATGACATCATCGTAATGATGGCCGAGTGCAATCTTGTTGCAGCCGAGCTGCTGTGCAAAATGATACAGATGGCCGCGGCGCATTCTCGCGCAGAGGTAACACGGCGAATTTTCGACATGGTAAACCGAATCGAAAATATCGGTCTCGAAAATCGTGATCGGAATATGGAGGCTCTTTGCGTTATCCTCGATCACCTTGCGGTTCTCCGGGCTGTATCCCGGGTCCATGACAACGAATTTTACTTCGAAATCAAATTTATTGTGAAGCTTTAACTCCTGAAAGCATTTCGCCATCAACATCGAATCTTTTCCGCCGGAAATACAGACAGCAATTTTATCGCCCGGTTTTACCAGCTCGTATGTGTTGATCGCTTTCGTAAATTTGGACCAGATCGACTTTTTGAATTTTTTGCGGAGACTCTTCTCCACGTCTGCCGCCTTGTCCTGCTCCTCCGGCGCGCTCATCACATCCATCAGCCAGGCGATGTAACCGCCCTCCAGGCTCACAGCGTCCCAGCCCTTTTCCTGTAATTCTTCCGCCGCTGCGACACTGAACCGGCCGCGGCTGCAGCAGATAATCGTCTTTTTGCTCCGGTCAATCGCATCACTTGTCTCGATTTCTTCTGTCTTCATCACAAGCGCTCCCGGAATCGCGCCGTGGGAGATCTCTACCGCATCGCGGATATCGACGATCTGATAGCTTGACGGATCGAGCTCTTTTAGTTCTTTTATTGAAATACTGGTACTCATGTAATTTTTCCTTTTCTAATTTAAAATGCCTTACTTTTCTTCATTCTTTCATTGTATCGTTTTTTCTGTGACTGTCAAGAAAAAACGCGCAAAAACGGGGAGTCTCTGAACATTCGTTTCAAATCCTCCCCCACTTTTTTATTTTTTCCGAATATCCGCCATCGTCTTCTGCAGAAGTTCTTTCTTCCAGAAGACCAGCCCTGCACTTGCGAGCAGAATCGCGTAACGCAGGATTCTGTACGGGAAAATAAGATTGCAGATGATGCTTGCTCCAATCAGAAAAACGGAGCACGCCACAAGAAATCCTGGACTCATCAGATTTTCCTGGATTCCTTCGTTCACCAGAATCCGTTTGCTCACAATATAATGGCCGACCGAATACAGCATATAGCATGCCAGCGTCGTGTAACCGGCCGCAATATAGCCGAACAGGCGGATAAAAATAAAGTTCAGCACCACATTCGCTCCAGCCGCCGCCATGGATGCAGCCATCAGAAACTGTGTTTTTTCATAATAGAACTGCGGCATCGAGAGAATATTATAAATAAAGATAAAGAACACACTCGCTGCCACCGGCGGAATGACGTACACCGCCTCGCGGTACTTCGGCGATCCGAAAATCAGCACCATCTCCGGACTGATCAGCATCAGCGCCACGGCTATGCCGACCACTACAATACTAAGAAGCTGCAGCACCTTCCGCATCGAGCGGATGTCGCCCTTTTTGATCTTGCTGTACATCCACGGTGTCAATGCACTGTTCATACCGCTGATGAAAAGCTGCACCAGCATACCAATGCTGTACGCCAGCCCGTACAGCGCAACTTCCGTCTTTCCGACCATCTTGTCGATCATGATGCGGTCGCCCTGATTCAGGATAATACCGGACAGATAATGCGGCACAATCGGAATTCCGATCCGCAGTGCGTAGCCCCAGTATTCCTTCGAAAAGAACTCTTTTCCTTTGCAAAACTGGAACACAATAATCGGCACACAGATGCAGACCTGCACCCCGACGATACCTAAGATCCGCATCATGGCCGTACCGCCGTTGATACGGATCAGCACCAGGCTCGCGATCGGGTTCATCAGCGCCTGCAGAATCGTCACGCAGACCAGAATCCGGTACCGATACTCAAACCGCTGCCGCCCCGACCAGTAAGAAAGCGCCGGACTCAGCAGCGCTTCCAGAAACATCAGCAGAATCATGGATTTCGGCAGATTTAAAATCTTCTCCCAGAAACCCGATGTAAAACAATACAATGCAAAAACCGCACCCGTAATCACAAGCGTCAGTCCCTGCATTGCAGATGTATATTCCTCCCGCTGCTTCTCGTACTTTGCCATCGCATTGTCATAAACACCATTAAATAAATACAGCGATGTCATAATCGTCAAAATCTGCAGCCAGGACAGATAAACCGTATAGGTTCCGTACTCCTCGGTGCTCATCAGACGCGTGAAAATCGGAACTGTGATGAACGAAATGCCCTTCTGTAAGAAACTGCAGATCGTAAACCAAAGCGCCGCCTTCGCCTGGACGGAGAGAGAACGGTATTTTGAGGTAATGTTCATGTAAAATAGAACTCCTTGCTGTTGGTTATTTGCGTGTTTTATGTTAACACAAAATGGGGGGGACTGCAAGAGGAACATCCATTAAAATCCCCCATGGTTGAACGCTTCCATTCAACCATGGGGGATTCTCACTGCTTTATGTGTTTCGATTCCCAAATGTCATAGGTATCCCTTTTTATTTTTAAATCTTTAATGGATACCCATTCATTTCCAGCCAGCATCGCTTCTTTCACACGATTCTCCAGAACCGTATACAATTCATACTCCGTTCCGCTGAACTCATCGCCTTCATCGGCCCCGTATGTATCAATCCCGGACTCATCCTGCTGTGGTTCCATGGGTTTAATATCGCCCGTCGGCAATGTAACATCCTCATTTTCGTCCGCAAACGCCTTTTGCGGCATCACAAAAATGGATGCCGCAAGCAGAAACAAAAATGCTGTCAGTTTAACGATTCTCTTTTTTCTCCTCTCCATGCGCTTTTCCTCCCTGCAATTCTTCTAAATACAGTTTTGCATCTTTTAAGAAGCTGACCGCAATCATCACGATCACAATGCCGATCGGAAATGCCGCTACGATACTGACAGACTGCAGACTGTTCATGGAACTCTCTGCAAAAAGAAGTGCAATCGGAAGCAGGATCAGCAGGATACACCACATCAGCTGAATTCCTTTTGCCGGCTCTTCGCCGTCTTCCAGTTTCCGGTAGCTGTAGCACGATGCCGTCAATGCGATCGAGTCGAACGATGTCGCATAAAATGCAACCATCGTAACTAATACAACAACCATAATCAGCGGTGCACACGGCATGGTTTTGATCATCGACACGATCAGATGATATAAATCTCCACTTTCATTATACTGCGAAATGAAATCAATTGCACCTGAAATCTGCTTTCCCATCGAATAATTTCCAAGAATAATAAAGCTGACAAGCGTGGAACCCACACCAAAACCGTATCCGCCGAGAATCGTCTGGCGCACGGTTCTTCCGCGGGAAATGCTGCCAATGAAGAACGGTGCTGCCACACACCATACCATCCAGTATGCCCAGTAATAAATGGTCCAGTTCTGTGGGAAGTTTGTCGTACGCATCGGGTCCGTATACGTTGATAAGCCGATAAAGTTCTGAATCATTTTTCCAAGAGAAGAAAATCCAGTTTCAATAATATACCGCGTCTCTCCCCCAAACAGCAGGACGAAGGCAAGGAGTCCGAAAAACAGATAAATGCACACCTTGGCCAGAATGCTGATTCCTTTGAATCCATGCAGAAGAGAATAGGTATAAACACAGCAGGTGATCAGAAGAATGATAATATTAATCACAGTTCTGCTGACTTCCATATGGAACAGCTCGCCGATGATTTCCGCCATCAGAGGAGTTGCCACACTAAAAGTGGTAGCAGTTCCGGCCAGCAATGCAAAGACAGCCAGAAGGTCAATCAGACGGCCGCCAATTCCATCTGTCTGTTTTCCCAGAATCGGACGGCACGCCTCGCTGTATTTCTGACGGTTTCGTTTTCTTACATGAAGCATAAAGCCAAACGCAACAGCCAGTACCAGATAGAATCCCCACGGGATAAAGCTCCAGTGAAACAGTGGAAATACGCCTGCCCAGTCCTGAATGCTGCCAAGTTCTGCGATGTGAGGATCTGTTGCGTACAAAATCCACTCAGAGAACGAATAAAACAGAATATCTGCTGCCAGACCACAGGTAAACATCATGCATCCCCATGCAAAAAAGGAATATTTTGGCTTCTCATCCGGCTTTCCAAGCACAATATTTCCGTATTTGGAGCCTGCCAGAAACAGAGACAGAAAGAAAATGCCAAGTCCGATGACCAGGTAATACGTTCCAAAGGTGTCTCCAAACAGAAATCGAATCTGGCCAAGTACCTGATTCGACTGCTCCGGTGCAAAGAAAAATACGATACATAGAGCAACGATCAGCGCCAGAGGCACCAGCGTGATCATCCAGTCGATTTCTTTTTTCTTCTGTTGGTTTTTACTGTTCATTTTCTTCCCTTTCTGCGTAATCCGCATACGATGCATCGAGTGCAACAAGCTCGCTGAAATTGTCTACTTCTATGATATCCTCTGCCTTCATTGGCCGGATGCCAAGCTGATACTCTTTCGGGTAGCAGAACATTGCCACATCGTCCCAGTAAATCTGACGGTTTTTCTTTACTTCAAACTCCTGCTCCAGATGGCCTTTCAGCCGCTTTCCATCTTCTGCTGTCCATCTGGAAATGCTGTATAGCTGCCATCCGCCCTTTCCGCCGGTTCTGCTGCAGCCTGTCACAATGCCGTTTTCCACGGTCTGCAGCCACTCGTCGGTCTCATCATCCGTCCACACGCTGTTGTAACCGGATCGCTCAAACTCCGGTGCCAGAATTTCCGGATGATAGATGATCTGGTCACCGTCAAGAATAATCGCATTTTCCAGATGTTCCCGCGCCACATACAGCGATGCGATGTTGTTGCAGGTATCGTACCACGGATTGTCGATCAGCTTCAGACCCGGGTACTCCTCTTCCAGTGTCTGGAACTGTTCCTTGAGGTAACCGACTACCACGTAAATTTCTGTGATTCCGTTTTTGTGCAGTCCATCGATGACGGTATCAATCATCCGCACACCGTTTACCCGGACCAGCGGTTTTGGTGTTTTTAACGTTACCGGCTTCATCCGGTTTCCGAGGCCTGCCGCCATAATAATGGCACGCTCTACTTTGTACATGTTTCTTTTCCTTCCTCTCCCAGTTCCTGCTGGACTATTTTGTAATAATCTTTTGCATAGCGGTACTGCCGCAGGGAATATTCTCCGAATTCCACGCCTAATTTCCGTTTATATTCGCACCAGTTGCTCCAGAGCAGACCGCAGACTGCGATGTAGCAGTAGATTTTTATGCGTGTTCTGTCGTCACAGTTTCCTTCAAAATAAAGATCAATCAGATGGTCCACCTGCTCTTTTTTGTAAAGAGAATAGATACAGAACATCGCAATATCCACATGCGGATCCTGCATTCCGGCGTATTCCCAGTCGATCAGGCGGATCTCCTCTTTTCCGTTTTCTTCCACAAACAGAAAATTGTCCGGCACAGCATCAATGTGAGTGAGCACCCACTCTCCGGCATTTGCTTCGATGTAATCCTTTAACTGAAGCACATGCGCTTTCGTCTTTTCGTAATCTTTATATGCTGACGGAGTTCCTTCCCAGAGGCTTTCATAGTATTCCATCTGTCCGAACAGGTCGAAGGAATGGTCTACTCTTAATTTCTGCCCGTGAAACTCCCGCAGTTTCTTCATGCATTTCTGAAGATCTTCCTCATTTTCTGCATCGCAGACCCGCGCACCTTCGAGATATTCTGTGATTTTGTAGCCGTTCTCCGGGTTAATATAGGCAATCTCATCACAGATCCTGCGGCCGGCGATCGTCTGATATACAGCGGCTTCCTGCCTGCGGTTGATCAACTGATCGGTTCCCTCTCCCGGAATTCGCATAATGTATTTTTTATCTTTACAGGAGAATAAAAATGATCGGTTTGTCATTCCTTTTTTCAGAACTGTAATGTTTGTCACTTCGTTCTGCTGTGCTCCAAGTGCTTCACAGATTACCTGAATCGCATCCGTCTGCAGCTGGCTGGAATCGCTGTCAATCTCACGCAGCTGCTCATAGGTATTGATTTCTACGGCATCGGCAGCATGTACAACACGGGCCGTCACAATCATTCTGTCTTTCCGGTATAAGGTTTCCTCCCAGAACGCTCCGTCGTATCGGGAATCTCTTCCCAGTTCTTCCAGACGCTCCCGCACGATCTCCGCTTCTGTTTCCAGCAGATAACAGATGCCGATCATCGCGTTTCCGCCTGCCTGTTCTTTCTGTACGACCAGCTCCTGCTTCCGGTTTACGCGGACGGTACTGTCATCATCCACCAGATCGCTGACCATGTACCAGGAATATAATTCGTTTCTGCTGTATGGATTCTTTTCACACCAGATATCACAGGGAATGATGTAGCTGTTTGATAAATGGGCTGCCGCCGTTTTCAGGGAATGCAGATTGTTTTTCGACACATAGTCCGGAGCGACGATCAATTCTACGCCGTATTCATCGATCAGATATTCATACTGCTCTTTCATAAATCCGACAACGACGTAAATCTCTGTAATGCCGACTTCATGAAGCTGACGGATTGTGCGCTCTATCAGCCGCTCTCCCTTGATTTCCAGAAGTCCTTTCGGTGTCTCTGTATTAATCGGAACCATCCGCATACCAAATCCGGCGGCAAGGATAATGGCGTTTTTCGGCGCTTTCTCTTTTGCCTCACGCAGTGTCTTTTCCGTCGGACGGATCTCTTCATCCAGGTAACCTTCTGAAATCAGTTCCTTGATCGAACGATTGACGATTCCAAGCGAATGGCCGGTCTGTGCGGCAAGGATACGCTGATTGATGAAGGGTTCTTTTATCAGGTTGTTCAATATATCTTGTTTTGAGTTGTTCATATACTTCCTTCTTTCATTTTTCATGAACTTTTGTTTTCGATTATACCATAACTTTATGACTTTTTCAATCCCCTGTGTGTTAGGATAGTTGTCAGTGAAAGATAATTACTTTTGTGGTAGTATATATGTGAACTTCCTATAAAATTAACTCTCATAAAATTCCTTTTAAAGTATGCTACAACTGGCTTAAAGCAAGAACATGTCGAAACGAGAGTTAATATTTCAGGAAGTTCACATAAAAAGGTCCAAATAATTAACATTATTTGGACCACCTGTCAAAGGAAGCCTTTTTCCTTTTCGCCGTCATCAGGACTTCTTTGCGCTTCCATTCATAAATTTTTCTTAAAATTTACCTTTATTTTACCACACTACTCCCAAAACTACAATATATCTCCATTTTTCATTTTTTTTACATAGAACCTTTCTGGCCTAATACAATCAGTACAGTTTTAAACAAAATCTTAATATCCAGCATAAAGGACCATTCTGAAATGTACTTCGTATCCAGTTTTACAACCTCTTCAAAATCTGTAATCTCGCTTCGTCCGCTTACCTGCCACATACCAGTCAGTCCCGGCTTGATTGCCAGTCTTGCTCTGTGATGGAGCTCATATTTCTCCCACTCATCCACTGTCGGCGGACGGGTTCCTACAAGGCTCATGTCGCCTTTTAACACATTGAAGAACTGCGGGAATTCATCCAGCGAGGTTTTGCGGATAAAGTTTCCGATTCCTTTGCCTGGTCCTTTTTCGCTTCCGATGACACGCGGGTCATTCTCCATTTTGAACATCAGACCATCGCTGACGCGGTTCTGTTTCATCAGTTCTTTTTTCCGCTCTTCCGCATCCATGTACATGCTACGGAACTTGTAAATTTTGAATTTTCTTCCGTTCTTTCCGACACGGTACTGTGAGAAGAAGATCGGGCCCGGAGACTTGATATAAATCGCAGGGGCAACGAACAGGAAGATGATTCCGGTCAGAATACATCCGGCAAGACCGCCGCAGATGTCCATGATTCGTTTCAGCACAAGCTGTCCTGCGCTTGCCATATTGATGCAGGTGGTGACCACGGTATAGTTGCCCATGCGCTCTACAGTCTGATTTTTTCCCTGCATTTCGTTCACGTCCGCAATTTTTACGTGGATCGTAATGCCCATCTCGGCGAATGCGTCGAATACTTTCTGCGGGATTTCTCTGCCTTCCGGCAGAACGATCAGCACTTCGTCGAACCACTCACGGCAGACATACTCAGCTGCATCTGCAAGGTTCGATACCACCGGTACGCCGTGGATTTTGTGTCCGGTTCTGTCCTGGTCTACGAGAACAACGCCAGTCGGACGAACGCCGATGTAATCGAAATCCAGCATGCTCTTTACAACGGACTGTGACTGTTTTTCGGTCGTGATGATCAGAAGCGAACGGCCGCTGTGTTCCCCGCTGCTGCGTTTCTTTACCACAGCCTTCCATCCGATGCGCATCAGATAGGAAAGCATTCCGTACAGAGCACCGGTCAGCATAATGGTTGCTCTGGAGAACTGATCTCCCTCCTGAATCAGGAACAGGTAGAATACACCAAGAACGATGATGTATACCATATTTTTTACAGTCATTCCGATTTCCACGAGGTATCCGCGCTTCATGACGTTTTTGAAGGAATCGTCAAAAAACATGATCATCAGCTGGATCAGAGCGAATACGATAGCCTCATTTCGGTAAATTGGGCTTCCATATGGCTTAAAACTGTGATGTCTTAAGAAATAACCCATGACGAAAGCCAGCTGAAGACAGATAATATCAAGAACCATAAAATCCAGATGCTTCAGCCATCCTGTGGATGATTTTTTGTACATACCTTTCTCCCCTGTCGTATTTTTTTCGCCGTACTCGTAACATTCTCTTGTTTCGCATAGTTTTTCTAGCTTTTATATTACCATTTTCACTAAAACCTTCTCATTTTTTCTGGTACTATGCATTTGCAATATCTTCTGTGACGAATACAGAACCATTTTTTTCTTTATTCCAAATATTCTATCCCATTTCTACTTATTTGTAAAGGTGTGGACACACTTTTGGACATAATTATTTCACATTTTTGCAAATTATTACATTTTATATTATTTCATCACATCCAGAATCTGTAATGTTTTCATCTTCTTTTCGACATAGCGATGGAGATATGCACGCAGCAATCGTTCCAGTTCGTCCAGGATCTCTTCATTTACGGTAAAACCATACAGCTTCGCGAGCGGTGCCGCAATGATATAGCGGCATGCCAGCACGGTGCCCGGCTGCAGCGGCCATGGATCTCTGATGGTTTTTCCACAGTTTGGGCAGTAGATGGCGCTGTCGCGCAGGGAGAAAACGGTCAGATTCTCTTTCGTGCCGCACTCCATGCAGGAGAACATCTGCGGTGCTTCTCCGCTGATTGTGATCGTCCGCAGTTCGAAGATGCACCGGATCAGGCGGAGGTCCTGTTTTCCGCGGCGGATGGCGTTCATCGTCACGTACAGAAGGTTCAGCATCTGGGTTTCATCGTTTCCTTCCTGGCCGAAATATTCGGCCAGTTCCAGAAAATAAAAGCCGTAATAAACGCCGGGCTGCATCTGCGCCAGGTCGAGGAAGTATTCTTTAATGTTTGCGCCGGAGAGGGTGTAGCTGTCACGGCCCTCGTAAACCTGAAACTCGCCGAAGACGAACGGATTTGAGACGGCCATCAGCGGGCTTTTCATGCGGCGGGCGCCGCGCGCGAAGGCGGTGATTTTGCCGAGCTCCCGGGTCAGGATCACGACGCGCTTGTCATACTCTCCGACCGGGGAGGCGGATAATACCATTCCGCTTACATTGATTGGTTCTCGCATGTTTCTTCCTTATTATAATGCAATATTATAAATCGAGTTTCTTTTTATCATATCCGAAGTTCTTCACGAGGAAATCGCTGTCGCGCCAGTCTTTTTTGACTTTGACCCAGAGCTTCAGGTTGACTTTCTGCTCCAGCATCTGCTCCAGCTCATACCGCGCGTTGCTTCCGATCTTCTTGAGCATCGCGCCCTGTTTTCCGATGATGATGCCCTTGTGGGAATCGCGCTCGCAGATGATGGTCGCGTCGATATCAACGATTTTTCCGTTCGGGCGGTCTTTCATCTGGTCGATCACAACGGCGATACCATGCGGGATCTCTTCGTTTAAGGCGTACAGTGCTTTCTCGCGGATGATCTCAGCCACGATCTGGCGCATCGGCTGATCGGTGATGGTGTCCTCATCGTAGAACTGCGGGCCGTACGGCAGGTATTTGAAGATGCTCGGAATGATATCATCGGTGTTCTGATGGCGGAGTGCCGAGCACGGAATGATCTCGGCAAACTGGAACAGCTTGCGGTACGTATCGATGAATTCCAGGATTTTATCTTTCTCCACGGTATCGGTCTTGTTGATAATGAGGATGACCGGCGCATTGACTTTCTCCAGGATCTCTGCGATATGACGCTCTCCTGCTCCGATGAAGTTGCTCGGCTCTACCAGCCAGAGAATCACATCGACTTCTTTTAACGTTTTCTCGGCTACATCGACCATGTACTCGCCGAGCTTATTTTTCGCCTTGTGGATACCCGGTGTGTCGAGGAACACGATCTGTCCCTCGTCACACGTATAAACGGTCTGGATGCGGTTGCGGGTGGTCTGCGGTTTCTTGGATGTAATCGCAATCTTCTGTCCGATCAGGTGGTTCATCAGCGTGGATTTTCCCACGTTCGGACGGCCAATCAGGGCTACAAAGCCGGATTTATAATTTGCATTGTTTTCCATTGCTGTCTCTTCTCCTCATTTATAAGTTCTCTACGTTCTTAAACAGTTCTTTCTCTTTCTGAATGGCTGCTTCGCTTCCGACAACGCAGATGTTGTTCTGTTTTAAGGCTGCATCTACAAGGTCTGCCAGTGCATGAATGTCGTCCAGGGTTGCATCGAGGATCTGATCTCTCTCCTGCTGGAAGTCTGCTTCGGTGATGCCGTTGAACCATGCGCTCTCGGAGGTCTGGCCTTTTGCAGACGGGTTCATCGGAACGTCGAGTTCGCTGATCGTTCCGATGATGTATTTGGTCATCTGGCGTTCGTCTGCTTCGAAATTGCGCACGTAATCGCCGATACCGCGGTATACTTCAAGGGTTCTTCCGACATTCGGATCACGGTAGGAAGAAATGCACGCGTTTCCGCCTCTTCCGAAAGCTCCGCCGCAGCCGTAAGCGCCGCCTTTGACACGGATGTTGATCCACAGATAGTCATAGCTCAGCATGACACGCAGGATGCGCAGGGCTCCTGTGTAGTCGTAGCCTTCGCGCTCGAAGTTTCCACAGAGTGCCACGTACTGTACCTGACCGGAGGTCTGGAAGGCTTCGTTTTTCTGTTCAAAGTCATACACAATGCTGCCCGGCTCCACTTCGTCGGTGTACAGATTCTCTTTGAATGCTGCGATTTTTTCTTCCAGCGGTGCGTAGCCTGTCTCGTCTGCGGTATAGGAGACGGTCAGATTCTCTTTGCGGAAGATGTATTTCATCAGGGTCTGCAGATTTTTAATCAGTTCTGCTTTTTTCTCATCGAAGTTCTCGTCCAGATCTTTTAAGAGCTGGTAGAAGCCGATGCCTGCGATGCGGTCCTGGAAATTGCTCATCGGGGAGTAATAGGAAGCTGCACGCATCACAGCCGTTGCATTTCCGGCGGAAGACAGGCGGTTCTGCAGGCCGGATTTCATGCTGGCGATGATCTCGTGAATACGTTTCTCATCATCCAGGCGGGAGGTGTTCAGGATTTCCTCGATCATTTTCATGACGAAATCCAGTTTGTCGTACAGGAATTTCGCGCGGATGCCAAACATTCTGCGGCAGTCGTCATCATTTTCCGGAATGCGGAATACCTGCAGTCCGCAGTTGATGCCGCCGGTCTGTGCATTGATCTCGTTGAACAGCTCGCCGTAGGTGTAGTGTTCGGTGTCCACATAGCCGAGAACGGATTTTAATACGCCCATGTACGGGATCAGATCGTTCGGCACATTTTTCGTATCAAACAGCAAGCTTAAGTAACCGATGCCGTTCGTGAATACGTTGTGATGAAGAACCGTCGTTCCATCGACTTCATGCTCGTCATTGTAAAGTTTGACAGACTCACGTTTGATATCGCTTCGTTTCAGGAGCGGAATCGTCTCGAGTGCTTCCTCGCTCTCCTCTTCTTCCTGATATGCTGCCAGCTCTTTGGTGTCAGCAATGATTTTCTCGATCTCTTCTTTTGACAGGCTCTCTTTGTATTTCTGCAGTTTTTCTGCGGTCTTTGCATCATTTTCTGCGGCAAGACCGGTCTTTGGAATGAGGGTCACGATGGAGGCATGGGTGTTGTCCAGCAGATACGTCTGGATCAAGTTTTCGAAATAGCCTTCTTTTGCCAGTTTTTTCAGCTCATCGTAGATTGCAAGCTGCTGCAGGTAGGCGAACGGTTTGTTCTCGTCGTACAGCCAGCTGTCGAAGACGTCAATGCCGTACATCAGGCCCTTCGGGAAGCTGGAGAAGTCCGCCTCACGGAAACGGAATTCGAAATAGTTGATGCCTGCCTCGATGGCTTTCTGATCCATGCCGTTTTTCACGATATCCTCGAGGGTGCCGCGGATGATGGACAGGAATTTTTCTTTCTCATTTTCATCGGCGTTCTTGGCTACGATGGAGAAGAATGGCTGCAGGATGCCGTCCTCGTAGGAGCCGTAAACATCTTTTCCGATGTGTGCGTCAAGGAGTGCCTGTTTGACCGGGGCTCCCGGTGCGTCAAGGAGTGCATACTCCAGAACAGAAAATGCCACGTTTAATTTTACATCCAGACCGCTGCCGATGACCATGTTGTAGGACAGGTACGCATTGTTTTCAAGCGGATCGCCGTCGAGTACCGGGTACTCGTGTACAATGTCGAGGGTCTCTGCAAATGGTTTCTGATACGGAATTTCGGATTTTACTTCTTTTGCATTAAAATGGGACAGGTATTTTTCATCCATCCATGCCAGTTTTTCTTCCATATCCATGTTTCCGTACAGGTAGATATAGCTGTTGGACGGATGGTAATAGGTCTGATGGAAATTCAGGAAGTTTTCGTAGGTCAGGTTCGGGATGCAGGACGGATCTCCGCCGGATTCTACGCCGTACGGAGTGTCCGGGAACAGGGTGTTGAAGGTTTCACGCTCCAGGACATCGTCTGCGGAGGAGAAGGCTCCTTTCATCTCGTTGTATACAACACCGTTGTAGGTCAGCGGGCCGTCTTCGCTTTCCAGATGATAGCTCCAGCCTTCCTGCCGGAAGATTTCGTCGTGTTTGTAAATGTTCGGGTAGAATACGGCGTCCATGTAGACATGCATCAGGTTCTGGAAGTCGGCATCGTTGGTGCTGGCTACCGGGTACATGGTTTTATCCGGGTAGGTCATAGCATTTAAGAAGGTGTTCAGGGATCCTTTGACGAGTTCTACGAAGGGATCCTTTAACGGGAATTCGCGGGAGCCGCAGAGGACGCTGTGCTCGAGGATGTGGGCTACGCCGGTGCTGTCGGCCGGCGGGGTACGGAAGGCAATGTTGAATACTTTGTTGTCATCCTCCGTCTCGAGAAGCAGCACGCGGGCTCCGCTTTTGTTGTGGCGAAGGAGGTAGCCATGTGCGTGGATATCATCAATCTGCTGTTCCTGCAGCAGGGTGTAGGCTTTGCAATGTTCTGCGTTCATGTTAAAAGTGTCCTTTCTTGTTGTTTTTCTCGGTTATTTCCGGTTTTATGCAGTCAAAAACGGACCGCAGTGCCCGTTTACTGGGATTTTCTGCGGCCCTGTCGGTTTTTATTCTTCGTGGTCTGTTTCTGCGTCGGTAGTTTCCGCCTCATCCACATGATCTTTTACTTCGTCATTTGCAGCATTGTTCTGCGCATTTCTCTGCGCCTGAGCTGCGGCAGCCTGTGCCATCATCGCCTCGAGATTCGGGCGGACGCTCTGCGCCTGGGCTCCCATGATTCTCTGGAGCTGTTCTCTGGTCAACAGAAGGTTGAAGCCGGACGGGTTGATGACGAAGCCTTTGGCCTGTTTCATCAGGTACGGCAGAAGGTGCTGGAACGGGATGGCTGCCAGCCGGAGTTTTGCCTGCGGATCCGGACGGAATTTCTGGAATTCACCGATATCGGAGAACAATGGCTGGAAGATTTCTTCGTTCTGGTTTTTGATGTACGGGATGCGCACATCCGGTCCCGGGTTGGCCGGATCGAATTCGCCCTGTACCTGGGAGATGTCGATGGCAAGGATGAATTTGCTTCGCATCAGGTTGACAAGCATTTCTTCTTCGAGTTCACGCAGGTGCTGCATGCGCTCGGCATCGTCTCTTCTCTGGTTTGGTTTGCGGAGCTCCTGCAGGAAATAGACTACAGTGAGCTGTACGCCAGGGTTGAGGACTGGAAGATGCTGTTTGTTCATTTTTTCCATGTCCGGTTTCGGGAAGATCTGCTCCAGCTCGATGCGGCGGGTCTGATCGCCTTCGTGGAAGATGACCATGTTGACACCTTCTGCGTAGAGGCCCATATAGAAGTTCGGCATCTGCTTGCGCAGTACTTTTACGGTAAGCAGCGGGGTATTCTTCTCTACATAGGATTTTGCAAATTCTTTAGCTGCTTCTTCTTCGGTAAACATATATACCTGATCGTCAAAGGTTTCCGGATCGCACTCTACGTATGGGAGTTTCGTGATCTGGGAAAATGTGACATAGATGATTTCCATGCTTTGAAATTTCTTCATTGTGAAGCTGTTGTCTACTGTCATTTGTGGTTGAGTCCTTTCTTCGCTCTTAGAGGATATGGTATCCCTAAAATATCTATGTGACATTATATCATACTTTTGGTGGGTTGCCAAAGGTTTTCTTTTGGGGTGACGGACCGCGCAGACCAAAGCTGTCGAAACGGGGCCTGACTTTGCATGACGGCGGGAGAGGGCTTTTTGTAGTCTGTAATTGGGGCGTGCAGACTACGGAAATGTTTTTTAACACATTCTAGTTAATCGCTTTGGCATTGGGGTAGATTTTTTCCATTCGGGCGTCCGGGAAATGGGCATCTATGGTCTGCTCGATGGCATTAGCTGCGGGCTTTTGGTGGGCGCGTTCGTCGTATCGGGCGAGAGCAAGGGTAGATACGAGCATGTTGGCCACCATGAACACGATCAGGATCCAAGTGATGATTTCTCCGAATTTCATCGGGATTTTTTCAATCCAGCGCGAAATGACAGGATAGAATTTTTTGAGCCAGACGACGGCGGCTATTCCCCAGAAGAAACAGTACAGGAGGTTGATACGGCCTCCGAGGTTGAAGGGAATGTCGCTGTAGTCCCAGAAGACTTTTCCGAATACGATTTCGGTGAACACACTGCAGATGTATTCGTAGGCTCCGCCGAGGAAGGTACCAAAGGCAAACAGGAATCCATCGGAGCGGTCGCGGTAGTTGTAGAGGAACCAGGTAGCGAGGGCGATGGCCAGGCCCCAGACGATGCTGAACGGGCCCCAGACAAGGCTGCTGCGGCTCATCCAGACACCGGCGGTGATGCGGCAGAATATGGTTTCTGTAATATCGCCCAAAAATGCGCCGATGATGAAGAGAAGAACGATTTTGTAAAAGCTGCATCCTTCGGCAAATACGCCGGTTTCTGTTTTCTCTTTTTTCTCCGGAACTGGCTGTACGGCCGGATAGGCACGTTCCACACGACGCTCCAGATAGCGGTAAACACGGACAGAAAGGCGTCTGGTGAAGGCGTCGATCTGATCGTTCATAGCGCTGATCCGCGGCATTTTTTTCGTGATGTGGTGCAGAACAGCATAGGAACCGACGGCATCTACTACCAATATACCAAAGAGAATCCAGGATGTGATATGCAGGAAACCGGCCGGAATTAAATGAAGAACTGTAAAGCAGAGGCGATTGCCGATTTTCATGGCAAGCAGTCCTAAAATTCCCCAGAGTACAGAATACTGGAGGCAGATATAGCCGTCCATGTTCCATTTTTTATTGGAATAGTCCCACCATTTGCCATGGCCAATGCGTTCCAGCGCGTGACCGGCCAGCCACTCGGCTGCGGTAGCGATAATCATACAGCCAAGGAACAAAAAGACGGGGCTTGACTGCAGTTCATACAGATAACGTGTCATAAAGACAGCTGTGATTCCATAGATGGCGCAGAGCGGACCATTTAAGAATCCTCTGTTTACCATATGTTTTTTCCGGATCGCGGCCACAGAAGTTTCCAGAAGCCATCCAAGGAAGGCGTAAAAGAAAAACAGGCCGAGATAGTCATAAATTGTATAGTTCATGTTCTTCTCTCTATTCTTTCATTATTTTTGCTATTTTAAGGATTTTATTTTCCACTGAATCCCTTGTATACTCTCCAGTATTTTGTTTTTATTTTTATCCTGCAAATAAGATGGATTTAATTTTGCTTTTTTATACTGCAAATATGTTCCTTCTGTTTTCTGAATCAGCAATTTTGTAAAATATTGTTCCCAGCTAAAAAACTCTGTGCTGTCGATATAATCTTCTGGATTTTCCAGAATTTTACGAACCTCTTTGTCCTGTAAAAGATCTGAACTATAAATGAGCAAATCCAAAATATTGCACAAAAGAAAGACACCCTCTGTAGAA